>Ga0335074_10010319_pt1 | contig 13064 bp, 8 predicted proteins | sample Lox_Sample_23_FD_206715 | JGI IMG/M metagenome (GOLD analysis project Ga0335074, IMG submission 206715) | Soil microbial communities from Loxahatchee National Wildlife Refuge, Florida, United States - Lox_Sample_2.3 | ecosystem: Environmental > Terrestrial > Soil > Wetlands | place: USA: Florida...
GGCCGCCCAGCGACGGCGGACTCACGTCGAGGAGCACATCCTGGCCTCTTTCAATGGTGACCGTGTCCCCCGCGCGGGGCACCTTCCGGTCTGGCCAGGTGGCAGGATCGGACCAGAGGGCCTGCTTGATCGCCGGCGTCGTCCCTTCCTTGGCCTGCACGACCGCGAACACACTGCCGAGAAGGACTAATGGAAGGAGCGACACAACGAGGAATGAGCGATTCTTTTTGCTCATGACATCAACCCCCCTTACTCGAATATGACCCGGTACTCGTGCCACGCGCAAAGCGCAGCTGTCTCGAGAGGCACGCCGTATGATGCGACGCTGTCGCGGTCCGCGCAATTCGCGATGAGAAAGACACGGCTGTCCCACCGTTGTTCAGCCAAGATCCGCTGGTTAGAGCCGCTGGGCGGCGCCGCCCATCGACGGCCAGCGTGAGCAACCGATCAACAGAGTCGTTACAGTACGTCCGGGCGCTGTCTGAAAGATCGCTACACGGCATCCCATGACCTGGCATTCGCCGGCTTGGGCGCGCTGACTCGGCTCGGCGGGGATACCGGCTGGTTATCCTTCCCGCCCAGTCCGACGCACACCGATGCGTGCGTGACAGCTGGATTCATTCGTGAATGGGTTCATGAGAAAAGAAATAAGTTGAGCAATGCAGGGCTGTCCGCGGCTCGCGGCGCGCTATGCGCTACTACCGGCTTTGCACAGGCTCCGGGATCGGCGCCACCCAGCCCACACAACCGTCTCGTAACCGGACATAGGAACCCTGGTTCGCCTGACGACGCAGCATGCTATCCGCCGGCCGTGCTCTGCGCGTCCTTGACAGCATTCGCAAGTCGCCCAGAAGGGTCGTAGAGAACACGAAGACCGTCGCGCATAACTCGCGCAGTGCCGGGATCAGTCGGAAGAGTGACCCAAGCGACAGTCGTGAATCCAAACTCCACTTCGGGGCCATTCTCGTATGCAACTCGAACGGACTCCACCAAACCATAACTCTCGAAAGCGATGCTGCGTACCGTGCCGAAGTCCCGCACCCACGAGACCTCGGCGAGCAACCGCTCGCGATTCGTGCATACGAGCACGAGGTCAATATCGGCACCGGGCCGGGCGGTCCCCGCTGCGTGTGACCCACATAGGGCTGCGGCGACAATCTCGTCTCGCTCTGCAACCCATGCGGTAACCACCGCGATCAGGCGTTCAGGGTCCATGCCCGAAGAATCACATGAGCGCACGCCGCGGGCAATTGCGGCTCACGATTCCCGCGCCGTCTTCCGAGTTCGGCCAAACCCGCCGTTCTTGACCGGACTCCCGTTCTTCCTATTGCAGTCATTCGCTCCGTGGAAAGGTCGCCGGAGCCAGTGAAGAACGGCAATCATGTCGGACACTCCTGGTACCCTGCCACGAGGCGCGTTTTCCGCTTGACGCACATCTCGGAGGGGAACCCTTCCGTCATTTACGTGTGACCTCGAAAGCACTCTGCCTCGAGCTGTTCTCTCTTGGGTCGCATGGCACACCTCCTGAGTGCCCCTGGGCTCGGGCCAACAGCACCCTCGAGTGCGGCAATAACGGCTCTTGAAGCGGGCTGTCGATCGCGGTAGCGGCCGCTACGTGCAGCTTGAAGGGCTGCAGCTTATCGCCGACGATCGGACCGCTTGGCGGCCCGCAGTGGGGAGCTGAGCCCGAGTCCAATCGAACCCGGACTCACGACGCGTACGCTACGTGCCCGGAGACGATCAAACGCCGGCGACGATGCGGGCGTTTTGAATCGATTGTGATCTTCGATCAGCTTGTGCGCTTGCGTCGCGCGAGCCCCACGGCGGCCATGCCGAGTGCCATCAGGCCGAGGGGGGTTGGCTCAGGGACAGGCACTGTGGCGATCACCTGCGTGCCCGTCTCCGTCACCCGTTCATAGCCCACGCCCGTTGTGGTGAACGCGAGAGCCTCTGCTTGGGGTCCCCCAATGCACGAAGCCGGGAAGTTAGTGAAGCACCAGCCATTTTCATCCGAGCCCTGGAAAATGACACCCCCGCCCGTCGCATCGAAGTTAAACGTCACTTGCGTTGCGCTCGCGACCAGGTCCGAGCCCCCCACTACCGACTGGACCGCGCTCGCGCTCGATATCGTATCGGGACTCCCTCCCGCGAGGCTGGGATCGGTGAGGGTGAGCACCCAAGAGAGGATGTCCGTTGTGGTCAGTATTCCGATCTGCCCATCTGTCGTGATGGACCCCGTGACCGTACCCGCACCGATAGTCTGATCGACATCGTACGTGATGGGTCCCGCACTTGCCGCATCGCTCAGCGCCAGCGCCGCCACGCCCAACAAAGCGAAGATCTGTGCCTTCAAGTGCCACCCCTGCGCTGGTTATCCTCGTGCACGCAGTTTTTGCAATTGCTGTGCCATCCCTCAAAGCGCTGAATGAATACAGGCCATTAGTCCGGCCAGCACTCAGGCACATGCGCGCGCGCGGCAGCAGACCGTAAATGAGATCGACGTAAAGTCCCTGATGCTGGGGAGGAGGTCTCAGTCGGACTCGCAGTGCATATCACCGAACACTCCCGTCAGAGATCCGCACGTGCGGCGCTGCCGAGTCCCGCGCCCGCCATGGCGATGAGGGCCGGCCGCCCGGAGGAATCGGGACGACTGGGCGTACGTTGATCAACGCGCCTTCATTGTGAGTTCCCATGCGCGAAAGATCGACGAAATGCGCACACGTGCGGTGTTGGGTGCACCGGGCGCGAACTCCGCGAAACCCTCCGCGCGATCGCGGGAGGATGACGCGAATCGGCCGCCGGGGGGCAAATCCCTTCGTCCCGATCGCCGATTCGATGGGAGTTTTCGGCTACCGAGGCCGGTACTGCATCGAGACCGAGAACGTGCCCGAGATCAAGAACGGACCGCTTCCTCCGGTTAGGGTTTACCTGCGGGAGCATGACCGCAGGGCGGCGCTGTGCACGCTGCGGTCGGAATCGGTACCTGTGCCGAAAGATTGAAGTCGAAATGGCGGCCCGGGCGGGCCCCGTTACTCGAGTTCATCCCCGGACCCCACGGCACGTTCGAGGTGTCGGTATCTCTTCAGGGCGAGCGCCTGGCTTCTTCGGTACCACACCAGCGCGAGCCCCACGACGGCCACGGCTAGAAAGTCCTCCCACAGAGGCATCGCGGGCGGGCGGACGAACCGGACCCGCAGCGTGTGTCCGATGGTCCCTCCGACCGCGAGGATTACCATCGAATAGCACGCGAGGTCGGCCGCCCTGATCAGGCGTTCCGTGCGCGCACTTAAGATGTGCAACGTTTCTCGAAGGGATCGGGTCTCCACTCCGTCACGGGTCCGCAGCGCCCAGGTCGCCAAGGCGGCGAGGAAAGACACCATTGCAAGCGTCGCCCCTCGCGTCAGAAAGCTCCCGCTCTGATGGATCCACCCGATCGAGAGCGTCCATGCGGCAAGCGCAAAGCCGAATAGGCTGACGCCAGCGCCCAACACGGTTGCTCCGGTGAGGAGCGCACGTTGGAACTTCAAGCGCGTCTCGAGCCGGCTTGAAATCCACTTCGTATCCCGGATGCTGGCCCGCCATGAAACGCCCAGCTCCTCCCAGAATGCATCGTCGTCGCTCGGCATCGCTATCCTCCCATGAGTTTTCGAAGCTCGGATCTCGCGCGCATCAGGCGGATGGCCACCGCGTTCGACGTGATGCCGGGGACATCCGCGATCTCCTGCTGGGTGAGCCCTTCGAGCGCGAGCAGGGCCGGCTCCCGCAGGCCAATCGGCAGGGCACGGAGCGCGCTCACGAGCCGGGCTCTCTCGTCGACTGCGATGGCGTTCGCCTCAGGGCCGGGTTCGGACGCGACCATATCGTGGGTGAGCTCGCGTGTATCCGGCAGCTTGAGCGCGCGCTCGACATGAGTGACTGCCCGGTTGGCGGCGATGCGGGCGATGAAGCCGCGCAATCGGCCCTCGCCCCTGAAATGGGGTAGCGCCCGCCAGATGGCGCAGAGGATGTCCTGCACCAAGTCCTCTCGCGCGCTGGCGTTCGATTCGTGGGCGCTCGCAATCCGGCGGATCATCGGCAAGTGATCCGCGATGATCTGGTCGAAGCACGACGTAGAGACCCCAAGCTGATCTGCGGCTGAATGCATGGGCTCTATAGTCCCATGCGCTCGGCAAAACCTTTCATGGACGAGAAGGGCGGTGCCGGCTGCCCCGCTGCGCCCCGTGCCGGACCGAGGGCAGCGAGGCGGCGGTGGACGCGTTCGGGGATCACCCAGAAGGGTGCCCGGGACTCTGCGTCGACAGTCGAGCCCGTCCCAGCGGGGGCATTCCGCCACCCGAGGATGGGCGTCCGCGGACGTCGGCGCCTCGCGCGATACGAGCCGCTAAAGCGCTGACGGCGACCTCAGTTCTTTCAGAATCGGAGAAGCCGGCTGCCTTGCGGCAGGCGGTCCGCTCAACGCTCGACGGAAGCATTGATCTCGGCAGCGCACATTCGCGTCGCGATCCGCTACTCATCCGAACGGCCAAGGAGACCATGCCGCTGCTGGATTGATTGTCCGGCACCGGTCATCGCAATCCGCTGCAGACGCGAGCACGAATAACGCACCGAACGCTGCGATCTACGGGGGGAAATTCATCCGCTCCTCGATCGCCTTGAACTGCGGCTCATTTCGGATCGGGTCCAGCGCCCAATCCACCTTAAGAAACATAAGACTCCCAACGCGTACTCGCTCTGCCTTGCTCAGCCATTGCAAGGCAGCAGCCTTATCGCCCCATTGCGCGTAGATCGATGCATAGCTGTACGCCGACGCATCGCCATCTAATGCCTGGAAGAGTTTCAACTCGCGTTCAGCATCCGCTTGCCGCCCCAGGGCATGGTCAGTCAGAGCCAAACAGTGATGACGGTCGTTATCGTCGAGCGGTGTCGACGTCGATTCACAGAGCTGATGCGCTCGCTCGGTTTGGCCGGAGGCCATAAGGGTATCGGCGAGAGCGGCCTCCACGGAATGCGACCCGGGATCGAGAATCTTGGCGCTCTGGTACGCCTGAAGCGCTTCGGAGAAGCGCCTCGCCAAGGAGAATATCTCGCCCACTTCAATGTGTGTCGCTACACTTCGGGGGTCGAGAATGATGGCGCGTCGGCCCGCGGAGATGGCCTGCTCAAAATGACCAAGCTGCGCTGAATAATCGGCGAATACCCGCTGGACATGCGCGTTACCTGACCCCAGCGCCAGCGCACGCTCGAATTCGGGAGCCGCTCCGGTGAAGTCAAATAGACTCCAGACTCGGTTGCTCGCTACCGCCAAATGCGCTTCGGCAAGGTCCGGTGCTAGCGCGACAGCCCGCTCAGCAGCATCAATCGCCTCTCGGCGTAGGCTCGTAACCGACGAAAAATTGGCCGGCTGATATGCCTGATCACCGAGTACGATAGCTCGCCGCGCATACGCTAAGGCATAGTCCGGATCGAGCGAAATCGCACGATCGAAAGCCGACAGAGCTGACCGAAGATCGATATCTTGGGAGTCGCCCGACGACCACATCAGTTGCTCGCCTTGCAGGAAAGCGTCATAGGCTTCCGCATTCTTCGTGCCACCCACCTCGATCTTGGCTGCCTCATCGCCCACGAGCTTAGCTTCGAGTTCCCGCGCCACCGAAGTGGCTACGTCCGTCTGCACATCGAGAATGTCGGTAAGTGGTCGGTCATAGTTCTGCGACCATAGATGAAAGCCGGTGACGGCATTGATCAGTTGCACGGTGATCCGCACGTTATTCCCGTCCCGACGCACGCTGCCCTCAAGAACGGCTCCGACGTTGAGCTTGTGCGCGATCGTCTGGATGTCCACATTCTGTCCCTTGAAGGAAAACGAGGATGTCCGAGCCATCACCTCGAGATCGTTCAAGCGCGAGAGTGCATTGAGCAACTCCTCCGTGATGCCGTCCGAGAAATACTCCTGCTTCGGATCACCGCTGAGATTGGTGAACGGTAGTACCGCAATCGAGTGTGGAGGCGGAGTGAATGCAGCGGGCGCAGCGCTGGCTGCAACCGTCGGTGACGACAGGGAAGACCTCGAGATCCAGAGCTTGTCGGTGGCGAGATAGGCCAACGTGCCTAAGACCACCACGGCGGCCGCAATCGGCATGCTGCGCTGCGACCAGGATTCCGAGGCCAAGACCTCCCTCGGCGGTGTCCCGGCTGCCAGCGCAGGTGGGCCTTCGTAGCCAGGTCCCGGCACACGAGGGCTAGCGGGCGCCAGGAGTCGCCGGACTCGCCCAACGAACGCTGCCGGCGTCTCCCCGCCTGCCAGGCGCGTCCACTGCACCCGCTGAAACGACTCCGGCACGTCCGCACCTGTCTCGGCGGTGGAGTCCACGGATACCGGCACAATAAACACGCGGTTGCGAGCCATCATGTGGGTTCGCTGATCCGCAAGGTTCCACTCAAGCCGGAAATAGCCCTCATGTCGCGATGCGGTGTTCGCCGAAATGATCGGGATGAACAGCGCACAGTCGCGGATCTCGCGCCGGATCTTCTGGTCCCACACGTCTCCGCCGCGCAGCTCGCTCTGATCGAACCAGACTTCGATGCCCGCGGCTCGGAGTGTCGCGCAGATCTTCTGGGCCGCCTGCGCATCCTGCGAGGCATAGCTCAGGAACACGGGCCGCGACGGCTCTGTCACGAAGGCCACCCCGTAGATGAGCGAGAGGTCTTGTCACGGCCTCCCTAAGCGGCAGCTTACCCCATGGTACGCCGGCCGCCTGGTCGAAAGCCTGCCCGGCAACATACGCGATGCCGACCCGCTCGAAAGGTTGGGAGCGGCGTCGCCAGAAGCCGTGGTTACCCGCTCAGTCGACTAAGTCCACTCGCTTACAACAGGTGGTGCGCATCCGCACGGACTGACCAGTCGGCAAGCCCTATCAGGCTTCCCGATAACGGACGCCCGGAAGGACCGCTCAGGATCTCGGTCTTCGGATTGCTTGATGCGACAAGGCACGGTCGGCCGTGCGCGTCAGCCCGAATCCTGAGCCGAGATTGGTACGACGATCGGGTGAGAAACCCGATGGTCGTAAGCAACGCCGGAACTCACCTGTAAGCCGTTGACTTAATTGGTAGCGGGGGCAGGATTTGAACCTGCGACCTTCGGGTTATGAGCCCGACGAGCTGCCAGACTGCTCCACCCCGCACCGGAAGGGGGCGCATTCTACGCACGTCCGGCCGCAACTTGCAATGCCGCCCCGAAGGGGTCCTCGCACACCACTAGCCGCCTCGAGGGCGAAGCCTAGTCCGTAGCGCCCATCGTCACGTCCCACTCTCTTCCGCCACGGCTGAGCAGCGCTGCGCGATCCTCCGGGAGGATCCAGCGCTCGCGGATGAGTCCGTCCAGGGCGCCGGCATAGCGCTTGAGGTAGTCGAGCTTGGAGGGGTATCGCTCGGCGACCGAGCGCCGCGGGTCGCCGCTCGCGCGGCGCTCCGCCGCGGTACGCGGAAACGGCAGATACGAGCCCTCGAAGGACACTCGCTGATCGGGTGCTCCGATCGATGGGTCGCGCAGGTTCCATCCCGTGTAGGTGGCGAGCGGCGCCGCGAACTCGGGTGAGTGGACACCGGCCAGCTCGTTGCCGTCGGCATCGACTTGCGGCACGAGAACCGGGTACTCGCCGATGACGCGCGGCGGCTGGATCGTAAAAATCCCGCGCTGCCACTCAGGACCGAAATCGAGGCTGTAGCCGGTGCTCGCCTCGTGCGGCAGATGGACTCCCGGGATCGCCGGGAACGCGAGGGCGGCGGGTGGAACGAGGGTGTGATCCGCGATGTGCGGGTAGCGGCTGGGAGGCGGAAGCTCGACGCCCCGTACCCACGCGTCCATGTTCGCGATCATCGCCCGCCAAAAGAAGCGGACGGGGAGCGGAGACTGCGGTTGCTGACCCTTGAGGTCCCCTTGGCCGCGAACGGGCGGAAACGGCACCGAGAAGTGTTGCAAACCCGTGAAGTAATAGATGCGCACGTCGGGGGAGAGCGGCGCGTCGCGCCGGCCATCGGCGCTGGTATGAATGAGCGATGCGGCGCGCGACCAGTATTCGTAGGAGGTGAGCGAGAAGAAGATCTTCGGCTCGACGTGGTCGGCGGCCGCTCGGGCGAGCAGTGCCCCGCTCGCACCGGTGAGCGGATCGCGCTCCGGCAGCCCGGTGAAGGGAAAGATATCCGTCGGGAAGTCGACCGAAGAGGTCGGCTGCGCATCGCGCGAGGGCTGCGCGAAGCGATAGTTGAAGCTGCCGCGCCCGGCGCCCGCGACGTGCGCGAGCACGCCGTCGAGGGCCCTGCCGCCCTCCTCGTCCGTGTTGAATCCCTGGTAGAGGAAATCCCGCAGGAACCGACCGTTCTGCGAGATGCCTTCCCCGTAGACGCGCGCCGCGCGCAGCGGAGCGCCGGGCGAATGCTTGACGTAAGCCGCGAAATCGCGCACCGCCGCGAATCCGAGTCCCGCCACTACGGGACTCGCAGCGACGTAGACGTACTCGTAGATTCGGCCCGGCTGAAACCCGCCCTGGAGGTGAATGTATCGATCGCTCGGGGCGAGCACGCCGTCGACCCCGTGCGCGAATTGCCACGACGCACGGGGAATGAGGCTGCGCGGGGCATCGCGCGAGGGTCGAACGGTGAGCACGTCGCGCGGGTCGGCCCGCGCCGCGACGGGATACTCCGAGCCCCCGATCCGGCCAGGCATGTAGTGTCCGAGCGGAACGTCCGCCATCACGCGCGAAAGCATGAAATCCCCGCGCACCAGGCCGGTGATCGTGCGCCCGTGATCCTTCGCGAGCGGTGCATAGAGCCGCAGCGCGCCCTTGCCCACCGCATCCCATTGCCAACCGAGACTCACGATCGTGTAGCCGTGGCGCAGCAGCCAGGCGTCCCCCGCGCTTGCGCTCAGATCCGCATCACCCCCATCGACGAGCGAGACGATCCGCGCCTGACCGCGATTGGGAATCTCGAGGAGGAGCGACCCGTTGGCGTGCGCCGGATCCTGCGGTCGCAGGGCGATGAAATCCGCGGAAAACGTGACCCGCCCGTTCGCGAGGTTCTCGGCCTTGTCGAGATCGACGATGCGGGCGTTGGCTCGATTGGCGACGGCAACGGCGAAGACGATGCGCCCCGTCAGGCGCTCGTACCGGCCCACTGCGCCGAAGGCCTTCCCGCCCAGGACCTCCGTGCGGCTCGTCACCTCGATGCGCGTGACCGCGGCCCGTGCGGCGGTCGCGAGCGTGAGGGCACCCAGGGCGAGCGCAAGTGCCGTGAGTGGACGGGAGTGGCTCACTCGCGGGTGGCGGCTAGCGGATGAGCCGCTCGCAGAGGCTCAAGAGCGGTCCCGGGAGCACCCCGAGCACGAACACCGCGAGCGCGTTGAGCGCGAGTGCGACGCGGGCGGCGGTGCCGCGCTCGGGCGCGGCGGCGGACGCCGCGGAGGCGGGCGCATCGAAGTACATGAGCTTGACCACGCGCAGGTAGTAGAACGCGCCGACCACCGACATCGCGGCTGCGACCACGAGGAGATACGGGTGGTGGGAGCTCCAGAGCGCCTGGAAGATGCGCAGCTTCGCCCAGAATCCGACGAACGGCGGAACCCCCGCGGTCGAGAACATGAGCGAGAGCATGACGAGCGCGAGCAGCGGGTCGCGGGCGTAGAGGCCCTTGTAGTCATCGAGCTGGTCCGCCTCGAACCCCTTGCGGCTCGCAAGCAGAATCACTCCGAAGGAGCCGAGCACCATCACGACGTACACGAGCGTGTAGTAGAGCGAGGCGCTGTAACCCTCCGCGGTCCCCGCGACGAAGCCGAGCACGATGAAGCCCACGTTGCCGATCGTCGAGTACGCGAGCATGCGCTTCAGGTTCGTCTGCACGATCGCAACCACGTTGCCCAGGATGAGCGTCAGCACCGCGAGCGGCGCCAGCATCTGCGTCCACTCGGGCGTCGCTCCGTTCAACCCGTAGGCGAGCAGGCGGATGACGAGCGAGAAATAGGCAACTTGCGGCACCGAGCTCACGAGCAGCGTCACGCTCGTCGGCGCGCCTTGGTAGACATCCGGCAGCCACATGTGAAACGGCACCGCACCGAGTTTGAAGGCGACGGCGACCACGATGAATGCGAGCCCGAGGACCACACCCGGGCTCAAGGGTCCGTGGAGGTCGACGGCGAGCCGATCGAGCTCGAGCGTGCCGGTGAGTCCGTACACCATCGACATGCCATAGAGAAGAGAGCCCGAGGCGATCGCGCTCAGCACGAAGTACTTCATCGCCGATTCGGCCGCCACCGGATTGTCGCGGTCGAAGGCGATGATCGCGTACACCGAGAGCGCGAGCAGCTCGACGCCGATGTAGACGGTGAGGAGGCTGTTGGCCGAGACGAGGACGAAGATCCCGAGAAGCGCGGTCAGGGCGAGCACGTAATACTCGCCGCGCAGGATTCCGCGCACCTCCATGTATGCGCGCGAGTACAGGAGCGCCACCGCCAAGAACAGGAATCCCGCGAGCTTCAGCACGAAACCGAGCTCGTCGGCGACGAACATCCCATCGAACAGCGTCACCCGCGCGCTCACACGCCCATAGGCGAGGAGCAGCGCCGCGCCCACGACCAGGACGAGCAGCGTGAGCGTGCCGGTGAGCCCGCGCCGCTTCTCGCCCGCGAACACCTCCACCATGAGGACCACGCACACCGCGATCGCGAGGTAGATCTCGGCGATCGCGGGTGCAAAGCTCGACCAGGTGAGCATCGGTTGCGGCATGGGGCTAGAGCGGCAGTTTCGTCGCGACGGCCTGGGTGACCAGATGATGCACCGTCGCGCCCATGAGATTGATGAGCGGATAGGGCCAAATGCCCATGGCGAGCACCGCGACGGCGAGCGCTCCGAGGATGAGAAACTCCCGGCCGTTCAAGTCCTCGAGTTTCGCCACGTTGTCGTTCGCCACCGGACCGAAGATCACCCGCTTGACGAGCCAGAGCGTGTACGCCGCACCGAGGATCAGGGTGAGCGCTGCGAGCAGCGCATACCAGAAGCTCGCGCGAAAGCTCGCCAGGATCACCAGGAACTCGCCCACGAACCCCGAGGTGATCGGCACACCGGAATTGGCGAGCGCGAAGATCACCATCAGGGTCGCGAACTTCGGCATGGTGCTCACCACACCGCCGTAGGCGGTGATCTCGCGACTGTGGACCCGGTCGTAGAGCACGCCCACGCACAGGAACAGCGCGCCCGAGACGAGCCCGTGGGAGATCATCTGCGCCATCGCGCCCTCCATCCCCATCGTCCCGCCCTGAACCGTGCCGGTGCTGATGACGATCGCGTAGACGACGAACGCCCCGAGGGTGACGAAGCCCATGTGCGAGATGGAGGAGTAGGCGATGAGCTTCTTCATGTCGCTCTGCACGATCGCGACGAAGCCGATGTAGATGACCGCAATCAGGGAGAGCGCGACGATGAGCAGATAGAGCTGGCGGCTCGCATCCGGAGCGATCGGCAAGCTGAAGCGCAGAAAGCCGTACCCGCCCATCTTGAGCATGATCGCGGCCAGGATCACCGAGCCGCCGGTGGGCGCCTCCACGTGGGCATCCGGCAACCACGTGTGCACCGGCCACATCGGCACCTTGACCGCGAAAGCGAGCAGAAAGGCGAGAAAGATCCAGCGCTGCTCGGTGAGGGTGAGGGGCAGCGCCTGGAAGCTCGCGATCTCGTAGTTCCCGGCCTTCACATACAGGTAGATGAGCGCCACCAGCATGAACACCGAGCCCAGGAACGTGTACAGGAAGAACTTGATGGTCGCGTACACTCGCCGCGGACCGCCCCAGATCCCGATGATGAGAAACATCGGGATCAGCATCGCTTCCCAGAAGAAATAGAAGAGGAGCGAATCGAGGGCGGCGAACACGCCGATCATCAGCCCCTCCATGATGAGGAACGCGGCGTAGTACTGCGCCGGCCGGTTCTGGATCACGCGCCAGCCCGCGATCACGACCGGGATGGTCATCAACGCGGTGAGGACGATGAGCGGGAGGGAGATTCCGTCGACGCCCAGGTAGTAATCGGCGTGGAATGCCGAGATCCAGCGCGCGCGCTCGATGAACTGGAAGGCCGCGGTCGAGGAGTCGAAATGGGCAAGAAGCGGAAAGGAGAGGACGAGCGTTGCAAGGGACGCTGCGAGTGCGACCCATCGGCCGAGCACGATCGAGCGGTCCCCGAGCAGCAGGACGAGGATCCCCGAGGCAACCGGCAGCCAGATTAGAACCGAGAGCAGATGAAGGCCTTGCATGAGAGGTACGTCCGCCCGGCTGCTCAGGTGTGCAGCAGGAACCAGCCGATGAGCAGTGCGAGGCCGATGATCATCCAGAACGCATAGGAGTAGAGGTACCCGCTCTGGATGAGCCGCACGATGCTCCCGAAGCGGCCGATCGTCGATGCCGTGCCGTCGACCAGCGCACCGTCAATCAGCCCCTGATCCCCGCCCTTCCACAGTCCGACGCCGAGCGCGCGCGCACACACCGCGATCACGTTCTCGTTGAACCAGTCGAAGTAGAACTTGTTCACGAGCAGCGTGCGGAGCGGGCCGAGGACGCGCGCCGCCTCGTCCGCCCACTCCGGGTACTTCAGGAAGAAGAGCCACGCCGTGACCACCCCGGCGAGCGCGACCCAGAACACCGGCCCGACGAAGGCCTGCAGGGCGAAGTTGAGCCAGAGCGGATGCGCGAGATCCCCGCCCACCGCCCTCAGAACATCGTTCTGTGGCAGCACGAAGATCGATGCGCCGAAATAGCCCCCGAAGAGCACCGACCTCACCGCGACCGCCCCGATCACCACCGAGGGAATCGCGAGCGCGATCAACGGAACGAGCACGACCCACGGAGACTCGTGCGGCGCGCCCGCATGCGCGTGCACCTCGTGCGCCGCGGAGCCGTGCACCTCGTGCGCCGCGGAGCCGTGCGGCGCATGCGCCGTGCCGTACGCGTCGTCCTGGGCCGCACCCGCGGAGCGGAATCGCTCCGGTCCGTGGAAGGTGAGAAAGAGCATGCGGAAGGTATA
>Ga0335074_10010320_pt1 | contig 13064 bp, 13 predicted proteins | sample Lox_Sample_23_FD_206715 | JGI IMG/M metagenome (GOLD analysis project Ga0335074, IMG submission 206715) | Soil microbial communities from Loxahatchee National Wildlife Refuge, Florida, United States - Lox_Sample_2.3 | ecosystem: Environmental > Terrestrial > Soil > Wetlands | place: USA...
TCGCCACCTTCTAAAGTGAATCACCAGGAATTCGAGCTGGCTTTGTTTTGATATAAGAGACAGCTAGCGGTGCAGCAAGGCAGAATGCGTCTCTATCGATGTAAGGCATTTCTGCTATTTAGTCTCGTTGTATAAGTGTATGCATGGTCCCGTAAATCTTCACCATCGCAATCTTTAAGGCTTAGCAAGGAATGCAATACTCATACTAGGATGATGCTGCGCCCTAACCAGCACGAATGCACGAATAGGAGATGCAAGCTCGACCACGAGAGCAAGAAGCCAAGAAATATCGAGAGGGCTTTTGAGCAGACAGTATTTGGAACTTCAGAGTGCTTGCATCTACCTCCCCATTACGTTCTTGGAGCGAAGACCCAACAGTTATTATCACTAACACCAGTACTAGCGCCTCTCATCCAAGCGGCAACATTGCGAATGGTTCGATGGCCTGTCGTCAAGCAGGGTTGAAACCGTCACAGTCCTTTTGCTGCGGCGAGGCCGAACAGTTCAAAAGAGGGTCTAGGGACCCCTAGGTGGGATGAATCGAGCGGCGCATGAATTCGGCCGAGCGAGAAACCGGGAAGCGGGCGACAAGAAGTTGGAAAAGGATGCAGAGGGAGAATGGAGGAGGGAGGAGCGGAAGGGCGGTATTTATCGTCGTCGAGAAAGCAACGAGGCTTGTGCGCCTGCGCCTTGCCCGATCTAGCGGCCACCGAGGGGGTCAGACATACGACAGAAATTATATAATGAAAAAATGGTACGAGACGCGATTGTGGGACGGGCCAATGACAAGACGTGCCACTTCAGCTTCTGTATCACACGATGTCACTGACTGAAATTATCTGTTTTGATGGTTCACCACTTGGAGGATACAAAGCTCTGATTCCGCCAATAAAGCGAGGATGTGATGTATCGTTCGCAGAAGAGTGCTCAAATCAAGCGAAGAAGGATTCTAAAGTATCTGCTGATATCTTGACATGATAAGCTATGGTCAAAGGGTTTCGTAATTCTAGAGTGTGATTTAGTAGATTGCATTAGTATATTTTAGAGGCAGATTTGAAAGCTTACTAAAGGTGCAGAATCAAAGATGACGATAATATTTCGTACTTGTTTTATACTTTCCTCCTTGCTGCTACCCAGACAGCTCGCAGATGATCTAGAGAGACGCCATGCAATGAGAAGACTACCAGTTTAACAAAATAAAAACCCAGTACACCTTTTTCCCTCTCAATATACCCTCTCCAACCTACAATGCTCCGACTCCCCTGCGCCCAATTCCTCGAACCACCATTGAAATGACGAAGTGATGACCGATGCGTGGACATACAATATTCAGGGATCCAGTAACCTAACTTGCACCTACTTCGAACGTGCTGTGTCTAGAAGACTCTTTAGACGGAGGATGTGGTCCATCACTGCTAGATGCTTGAATTGAAATCAGTGCTTCAAGCCTCATCAACTCCTTTCGCAGTTTTATCTTATCATCACTTAGTTCTACCCCAAATCTATGACGACTATAACCTTTGCGAACGAGCCAACAAATTAGCAATACAGCTGGCTATAAGAAATACATTAGTAAGATAGAGACGGTTTGAAGAGCGGACTTACAAGTGCCCACGCGGCCAGAATTGAACCTAGAGCTTCCCCTCTATGACACCAGCTGACACTCATAAGTACTAGTACCGTCATGCATGAGATCAAACCAACCCAGGCGCAGAAAGGTTGGCATGAGAACCATCGGCTTTGACCGCTGCCTCGATAGTCGAAAGCCCGGAAGTGTTCCTCCTCGAAAAGGCGTTGATGTTTTGCTAACCTGCCATAACTTAGTAAACTAGGGATCAATCATGGCACTAACTATTAAACAAACCATCTTCTGTAACGAATGAATGCAAGGCACTGAGATGCCCAGACTAGAATAATAGCTACAGTAGCTATGCCGCTCATGATCTCTTGCAACTATGAAAGACTTTAGCATTCAAACTCGAACCTTGGAGAAGGTGTAATAACGTACTCCTCGGTCCTTGTATCCGCTAAAGGAATGAACGAATGGTAGCCATGCTCCAAAGAGCGATGCAGAAGCAATGAGCGCCCACACTGGAATACCCCTCGAATTCGTTGTTCCAAGGCTACATAAGACATTATCGAAGAAAGAGTCGTTTGTGTTGGAACCCCGCTCCTGCCGTGTCAAGCCATATAAGGTTCTGGAGGCAACGTATAAGGAGGCATTTGCAGCACTTAGGACTGCCATTATTAAGCAGCCGTTCAGGAATCCTGGAAGCCCCGGGATATTCGCGTTGATAACTGCAATCATTACGATTGATGAGGGACTTGATGTCCTTTTTGGAAGGGAGATAAGTGATGGATCTTTCCACGAGACGTTAAGGTAGAAGAAGAAAACACCAGACAAATAAAGAACGAATAATATTTTGGCAACCTGTGTCGTTGGTGGCCATCTCAGAGCCTTTCCTGCATTCGCAGCTTCTAAAGCCGTTATCGCAACAATCTCGACCCCGCAAAATGCATAGGCAGCAATAGGTATACCGACTCTACAGTTCATCAGATCAAATAACAACGTGATAAAGGGGAGTCGGTGTTGTGGTGCTTACAGAACAGCGACAAATGGGTTTTCCGCTACATCCGGATTGTTTTGGAAGCCATCGTTAATATCTTACCGCCAGGGTTTAGTCCTGTTGTCAAAAGCAAACGCGAATAGAGTTGCCTACATTCCAATCCAATCCTATTATTATTTCCAGCTAGTTGTGTAAGCCTGAGCTCTGTAATAAGACGTGAGGACTCGGACCTACCTCCGGCGTTGATTACGACCATAAGTACAGAAGCTCCACAAACAAGCAAAATCTTCAAGCTGCCGGTAAAGCTTTCGACGACACCATACCACTAATTGGATTGTTAGCGGCTCTAATTTAATAAAAATAAAGGTACACTGACATACCTTAACACCCATAAGGTTAACAGTCAGCATAACAAGAGGCACAACAACATTGTAGACAGGAATTTGCCACTTCGGATCCCATGACCAGTATGCAGCTATATCTGATGCGGCGCTAACAAGAGTTGCAAACGTTATTGAGTAAGCTAGCCTATTGAATCCCCGATATTAGCACTTTCTCTATTCTTATTTCATGATAATGTACCAGTATGCTGTCCCAACGACGACACCGAGATCTTTGTCGACAAAAGAGTTCACAAACTCCACAAGAGCGTTTGATATAGGCCAGTGGTGAATCATCTCGGTAATGCCGCGCATGATGCAAATGACGGCTATGCCAACGAGACAAAAGGCAAGCATCGCTCCCCAAGGCCCGGCAATACTGAGGATTTTCCCACTATCTGTGAAGAATCCAAGACTGATGGTTCCGCTAATGATAATGAACTGTAGCTAATTAGAAAACAATTGTCTTGAATAACCGCTATAAGGACTTACGAAGATTTGCCACTGACCGAGTTCTCGCCTATGTGATGTAAATGAAGTTGTTAAAACCGTGTACAAGTAACCCGACTTACCTAATACCACCTCTTTGGATGTCTGGATTCTCTCCTTCATCTGTATTAGTCTCCGACGCATTTGTTGTTGCAGATGATGCATCAGGTATTCCTGTAAAGTCGCCATAAGGCGACTCCCGATCGTCCATGGGCATTATTTCATTATCATTGTATCCTGAAACGGTTCGCGACATATCAATCAGATATATGGGCGACAAGACTAGGAAGAGGACGAAGGAAAGAAGGTAGTAAATGGCACTTATCCGTGACAGCGTCGTTAGGAGAAGCAGAGGGATGCCTCTTGTGCTAGGTAGAGCAAGGCTATAAAGCATGTAGCCGAACGCCTTTCCGCTCACTGGATGGAGTTGGCTGTCAGGGTTGTCCAGACCGCTCGGGTTCTTTTGGGGATCGATCAGGGCTTAGTGAACACAGCATTATTTACGTACAGTAAACAAAAAGTACTATCGCGTTGGAGGGTCCAATGGAAAAGCAAAGGGGTCACACCGCTCGTAAGCCTCATTTTGCAAGACATTCCGGCAAGGCAGATTGCAGCCCCGTCGAGTTTTTAAGGAGATTACCTCCCCCCGACTTTCTATCTAAACTTTGTCTCAAATTACTATGAAATGAGTGCAAAGATGTCAGATTCTGTTAAAAATGTTGTCGGTGCGGATCGCAGCGGATATATAAAAAAGGAAAGGCTTGTGAGCAGACTTAAGGAGCTCTTCAGCGAGGAAATCGAGGTTTTTGTGAGTTAAGCCTTTGACATAAATTTTCTGCCAGCCCCCAAAAGATCCACTTTCTGTGGATGGGACACCTCAGCTGATTGCAGTTCCTGTAAATAGCTCGAGAACGATCGTTTCATCTTCTATGCTCCTCGTGAAGTTACCAAGGTAAGTTGAACGGCCGCGAGGTTCCAACACCTTTACTCTCTAAGATGCTGAGAGTCCTTTATTGACCTGCGGGTAGGCAGAATTGAAGTGAGATGAGCAAGTCCAGTGAATCGACCTCACAGAGGGCTAAATAGTGTACCAGACCGATTATTGAAAAACAAAGGGTGAGATAAACAGGCTGGAAGCGCGGTGAGGGATTGAGCCCAGTGCCATGAGGCACTTTGAAGGGTGGCAGACTCTTATGTGGTCGCAATTCAACACTTGGCCGGGAAGCCTAGCGTCCCTACTTAGCCTCATCTCAGCCGTGTTCCGCCTTCCCATTTTGCCTTCCCATTCTGCCTTCCCATTCTGCCTTCCCATTCTGCCACACTGAGCCATGTACGATATAAGAAGAGAAGGGCAATAAACTGGTATTGCCTTAGTACCTGATTACCTTTTATGAAGATCCGCCAGCTCTGCAAATATCATGCCAAACAACGTGCCGGTTGAGAAAGGCGCTGAAGTAGGACCTGATCAATGTGAGGACCAGCAGTTCGAAGGTTGGGAGAAATATCCCACAAATTTTGAAGGCTCCACCGCTGTTGATTTCAGTGCATATCATGTACGCATAGCCGCATTAAGTCCTACTCTTTTCTGCGAGTACTCTGAGGAGACAGAGATCCAAGTGATTGACTTAGCACGTAAGCATATCTTCTGGTCACAAAATCAAATGTTGGGCGATAACACCAGAACAATAGCTCCAAGTTCAGCAACATGTACCTTGAGATTTTCATTCCTCAGCAGTCATACATTCGAGCAATTTATCCTAGAAACAGAGATGCCCAAGACCAGGATCATGTGGGCTGACCCTCTAACATAGTCTGTACTTCTGCTGGCCCGCTAATAGTCTTTCCCCAGATCACTGTGCACTCAAAACTCCATAGAGCCTTTGAAAATCACGGAAATCACTATGCGGAAATTTCTCACTCACTATGATATTGGACCAGAGTTCTTAGATATATTATTTGCCTTCGGTTCTAAGCCTCGTGAATCGGAGGCCGGTCTTGCAAGCATGACAGTAAAGCAGAGACCAGATGGCTCCTATGGTGTGAATATCTCCTTCAGCGTGAGAACATGACTAATCAATGGAATTGTAGATATGTGTTATCTGTTCGTCTACGTTGAGGAGAGCAAGCATGGCAACAAAAGATCGTGGCCTGTCCGCCAGCTTGGTGTCTTCCATCGATTTAATCCAAAGACGAAGATTTCTCTGTGGATATTGCTCAACCCAATGCCAAATTCAAGGGTTCAACAGCGGCTCGATGACTCCGTATTACAGCAAAACTGGCTCCAAGATTCATACCCCGACCTCCAACAATTACATCTCATGGTGATCTCGTCATACATTCATAATTGGCGTTGGTATCTAAATGATATCGGCGAAGAATTCGAAGCAACTGTGGGGATATCTCAAAGGATTTCTTATGTAGTGTTTGTACTAATATCTCAAAGGCTGACAGGGCATTAACTCTAAACTCTTTCCGACGAGAAGACTATGCCAACGGATTGACGACTCTATCGAAGTTGCAATACCTTCAGGACAAGATCCACCCGCTTTTTGCTCGATTCCAAGCTTCTCTATCGACCATCGCAACCCTGAAAGAGGTCAACACCATTTTCTATGAGAAAGCATATTATGACGTCGACAAATTCACCAATCTCTTAAATGAACTATCTTCATATGAGACAAAATTTCAAGGGTACTTAACGAGTGTTGAGCTCTTAAAATCTCGTTCACAAGACATCTTAAACCTGGTATACCCTATGATCAATCCTGTAGAAGTGAACGTCTCCACTAATTTATCTTGCTCCAGCTCTCAGTGACCTTGAATCTGAAGAACCAAAGTACTTCGGTCCAAATCAATCACAATATGCTTAGTCTCACTAAAGATACAGTCGATGACAGCGCCACGGTTCGAGTCGTCACTGTTGTGACTTTGATATTCCTTCCCGCCAGCTTCGTGGCTGTGAGTTTAAACTCGACGACATTTGCTGGAATGAAAACTAATATGTACTTAGTCCCTGTTTGGGATGAACTTTTTCACATTTCAAACTTTTGAAGGATCAGGATTTCAGATGTCAAAACAATTTTGGATCTACATTGCCCTATCTATACCATTAACTTTACTCACTGTCGGGTCATGGCTTGTTTTTACGAGGAAACGAAAACGGATTAAGGCAGAAGAGCAGGCATTACGAATGAAGGCAACACATCATATGGAAGAGGTTTGATCGTAGTGCCATTATCTCATAGTGTTGGGCGTCAGATCCGAAATATCCAGATATATCTGGGTACCTACCTGCCAAGAAATACCAGATACTCATCTGCCGTAAGTCCCATAATCCAGGTATCTGTCTAGCCTCTAGTCTCTTCCTCGAGTAGTATCTAGGCACCTAGATTTTGGGAAGGGGGCTCGGCGGTCGGGGTCGCGTCGGGTTTGCGTCGAGGTCAGGTCGAGGTCGCCGGATTGGTTGATCTGTTACCATCAATTAACAGATCAACCATTTTCGGTGTTTAGTCAGTGGGTTGGCTGATCTGTTAACCAATTAGGTGATATATCAGTGTTTTGAGTTATATATTAGGTAATGCGACGGTCTGCTCCTTCCTATACAAATTCTTACTTACAGATACCCAGATGCTACCCAGATGCCTGCCAAAAATCCAGGTATCTGTCTGGCCTACGTATCTAGGTACTCGATGCCTAACACTGTTATATCACATTATTATCTCTTCCACCTTACCATTACAATGTGCTATAAGTACACGGGTTTGATATTCTTGGTCATCTTTGATGGCGAATATTGTACTCCCGTCCGAAAGTGGGACATTCAGCTTGATCCCTGACCCACTCGTCTCATCTTTGATTGAAAATCGGTCGGTATCTTTCTTCAACATCCGGGCCTTGTATAAATTAGATGCTCGTGATATGAAGTTTGACCGGTCACAGACGTAAAAGAAAGCTTCTTCATCGGGACTGATAGCCAATGCTTGCAAAGGATGCCGAACCCAACTAGGCGGTGGAGAGGCCAAGATTCTTGCCGAAGCTTCGAAACGTGGGGGTTCAACGATTGAGATCTTACTTTGTTGCTTCTTCATGACGAACGACGGCTTGCAAGGAAATGAGACAATGTCTTTCACTGGAGTCCCATAGTTATCCTGATCAGCCTGCGAAAGTTAGATTGATATCATTATGGTTCGGCCAGAGACACTTACCACTCTATAATTGTAGTGGTAGTGTATCGTGGGATCTTCTACTTTCCAAACATTGATGTGATGATCTTGTCTATTGACGGACCAGGTGAAGGCATGTGAGCCACTAGCATTGAACCATGACTTTTCAGTCATACCAGTAATATTCAGTTTCATCGGGCCATGGTCTCTGCTAATAGGCGAGTCAACTAAAGGTAAGTCTCTGCTATGGGCGAGAAAAGTTTACCTGATATTTTTCAGCGTCACAGATCCTGAAGTTTGTAGGAGTAAGTAACAATCCCGAGGGACAGAATGTGCGTCATATTCTTCCGACGGATTTGCCGGATTGGTAACAATGTCAGCTACAACGCCATCTAGGTATGGCACGCCATCGGAATCTCTATCCATATTCTTGAGACACTTAACATATAATTTCCCTGCTTTACTTTCGTCTAAATTATAAGTGACGGTCCAGAGGGAGAGCTAAAATTGATTAGATTATACGGACTTCTCAGGAAGTATGATAACTTACAATAGTATGACGCTTACGGAGACTGTGTCCTCTGGTTAAGAGAAAGCGTTCGGATAGACTTGCTCCTAGCCATTGCCACTCCTGTTCATAACCAGTCGGAGGTAGGACAAGATATTTGCTGCGTTGGTTCGTCGTGGCATATATATACAATGCTGAATGTGCGACAAACGCGATTTTGGAGCCTTTCGGGGAAAGAACAGTTTGTATAACATTCTTTGGGACATCGAAAGTTAAGACGTTTGTCAAACCCAGTGTCGCAGAGTAGGAATAGTCGGTTTGTGATGGTATAGTACCTGCATTTGAGACCCGCTCGGAAGGTCTAGACAGAGATTCCTCCGAAGTTCGACCCTGCCAGGGTGGACTAGGTGGGAATTGACTTGGTTGATTGGAGCCAGTAGGTACATTCTTAGCCGAGTCAAGTGTAGAAGCTCGAACAGATTTTTGGCGAGTCTGGGGGTAGGGAAAGTCAGTACCAAACTGGGGCGGATTATTATCCGTAAATGGTAGACTTGTTGAAGACGTGCCAGTTTGAGTCCTTCTGATGAGATCAATAGTCTCTTCGTCTCCTTGATTTTGTTCTGAACGCTGGTGCTCCTTTACGACAATGTGAGGAGTTATGGAATCTGTCCTGTTCGAATGTGTAGATACTATCGTCTCTTGCGACTCCTGGGTGTATTCTCCACGGGATTGCGGCAAAGGAGTGGCAAAATTAGGTGACGTCAGGGGAACTATGCTTGCTGGACGTCTCCGGGGCAGAGGACTTGTGCTGAGAGGTGATGAGAAGGACAAAGTTGGGACACAGTGTACGTGCGGAGTTGTGGTTTCTATCTGTGAGCCACTTACGCCATGTATTGTTGGCAGAGGTTCTTCAACGATATGACTTCTGCCCGCCATCAAATCAGGCTCTTCTGTATACGCCACAACGTCTGTTATGGCACTATCCCGGATCGAAACATCACCAAGCGTCTGGAGAGGTTTGTCGCATGGATGATGGATAACACGGGATAGAATCCTGTCAATCGTGGTTTGATCGATCTTATACAAAACACTAGTGATCTCCTCGGCGGACAAGCGATCTTTTGGATCGATCTTGAGCATCAACAAGATGAGGCTGGAGCAATTTGACAAGAAACGAGGGCTAATCCTAGGACGGGATTGGTGAGGCAGGGCAGACACCCACTTTTCGATGTGTGGATTGATTATATGGTTTCCGTCTACTTCCCGATAAAAACAATCATCAGGATAACTTTTCCCGTCGTCACCCCTTTTCCGCTCCGTATCCAACGCAACAAGTTCTTTTACTCCCCCAAGCCCACGTGCAAGAACTTGCACGAAAATGCATCCATATGACCAGATATCATTCTTCTGTGGCGAAATCTTTCCACTATTCCAGTGGACTTCTGGAGCCTGCCAGGTTCCCGACCCTCTTTTTGGGTTGGTCTTAGCTGTTCTGCTGGTTAAATACCCCTTTTCTCGTAAATCAGCGAACGTATTAGGGACTTGCAAGTTGTTATTAGTCTTAGCTGGACGTGCTTCCGAATGCCGAACAGATTCTTTAATTGATGATATGCCGAAATCGGAGATCTTCCAGATGCCCACGGGAGCATTTCCTTCTCTGTACACTAATATGTTCTCTGGTTTAAGATCCATATGGCAACAAGAGAGACGTAATCCGCTCTCCTGTATCTTGATGTTGTCATGTAGATGATGAATAGCATCTGCTAAATGCCGAACTTCGCTTATCATGTTCTCCAGCGTCACAGTAAATTTGGTAGAGTTGGTGTGGTCAGTATAAAGAAAACGATTTAGATCCATCGCTGCTATCTTTGACAAAATGTGAAAATCTGTGCCGATCGTAAGGGTTGCAAGAAATGGGGCAATGCGAGAATGCGTCGACAAAGCATTTCGCAACAGCCCAAGGTTCTCGATTTCTTTCCTGAAATCTTCTTCTGAACTCGCATCAAAAGTCTTACGGGCGACTGCATAGGGTTCCTGTTTTGAGGAATCAGCAACCAATTCAGAACATGTGCGTTGGCACCCTACCTGGTTGAACAACGATGAGTCCCCAGATTGACTTTGAAATTGCCGTATAGCTATTACTTCCTTTGTGACAGCTCCATATGACCCTCTACCAATCTCTACCTCCTCCTCGATAAATGGAAGCCTCCAGCCTTTCTCCAATGTCAAGCTCATGCCCTCTTTGACGACAATCGGACAGAACGCATATCGTTCTTCCAAAAACCTTCGCGCCAGACCTGGTCTGCCAAGAAAGCCATACTCAGCTAAGAGCTGAAAAGTGTATTTAGGTATAGCATTATCAGTTCGATCGCGATCCCCGTTTGTTTCTCGATGATCAATGAAGATATCGCCGAATCTTGACCACTCCCTCCATCCAATGCTAACAAGGATAGAGATAGTCTGCAAGAAGTTCTCTTCGAGTAAATCCGTGTTATCAAAACCAAGCTTCGCATGCCTTGAGAGCGTCCGAAGGTTATCTGATTCCTTCCAGATCAATTCCTGGCTGTGCTTTGTTACGAACCTTTTGCTGCTATCGTGTGACCGGACCATTTTCTCTTCCAACTTTTCCCGAATGCCGTCCAAGAAGTCGTCGAGCGACGGTGTCGTCATTTGGCACGTGTTCATTCATTAATTCGTGGCATCGCAGAATGAGCCTCAGTAATGCTGATGGTGAGGAATGCGAGGAGTTGTTCTCCTAGGAGAGGATAACACGAGCAAAGACGTCGCGGCACTCACCGTAGACGTAGATATCGAATCCTCGAGCTGTCAAGCTCCTGCACGATGGTACAGGAAGCAGAACACAGATTCTGTGTCGTGACCGTGGAAAGATACATCGATAGGAAAGTGATACTGAATTCTAATTACAGGAAAAGGTGGAGGGGAGATAGTTCAAAGAGCATTGTGTGCCATAGAGCCTTAATGACAATAACAGGAAACGAGCGAGAATTCTCCACAAGGCTGCAAGACGTCGTTCACCGATTACCCCTGCTGCTTGCGGCTCGAACGTAGTAGATTTCAGAGGCGGTGAATGACAGCTGGTAATTCCCAGGGTTGGAGCGGCCTTAGTGTGTGATTGGCTTTCAACCCTAGGACAATATGCTTTCTTTTCTTAAACCCTCGGTGATAGTGGGCTTATCTCTACCATTAACATTGCACGCGGCTTCGTTGTGGTTCGGTTCAGGTTCTGTAGCGCTTCTTCCAGGGCTTTTCTAATCACCATGGAGCCGAAAAAAAGCAATCAGATGTGTCCACCGCAGCAATAGAATTAAAATATTGTCTTTGAAGTCTCGCAGCGTCATCTTTACTGTAGCAAGACCTGCGACTTCGCGTTCAGATTTTGACATACTGCATCAGCCAAGTACGACTTACTCATACAGCAGCATAAACTGGATAATGCACAAGCTTAATAGAAATTGAAAATTTCATCTGGAACAATTGAGACATTCAGACTGCCCAAGAGCAGATCTTTCAGCGAACACACACTGGAAATAGGCTTTTGTGCCGTGCTAGGTGTGAATAATATGAATCAGAAAATGACGAAGGTCTGTTGAGAGATGTCGAGTATTCGTGGGTCCCCTCTGTAGAAGTTGGCAAAAGTGTCACGTGGACAGGCGTCACTGTAGCAACAATAATCACTCCAGCAACCACTCTACTATCATTATGTTGGAATTACAGCCACTGTGATCCGTAAACCCCATGAACAGCTGTACTGAGAGGCAAGTCGGGCATCCCGAGCTGAGCCTTTACTGTCATGAAGGTGGTAACTAGTTAGGGGGCTGTTACATGTACCACAACTGTAGATAAATACGGACATACGACCCATGGAGATTGATCACTCAATTAAATCATGGCTCTTACACTTAGTAGCGTTTTAACAACAAATAAACATTGCAGATAGTTGTATCTAATAGGTGGTAAACTAGTAGTACCTAAGTTTGTGATGTTCTTTGCTTGATAGTGTGGGAGGGTTCCGTGGTCCTCTACAAAATCACATGATTTTACGCGAGTATGGTGTTATCTAAGCGAGCTGACAGACAAGCCGAAACACAATGAGCCAAAAGGTCAATTAAACGAATAACTAGTTATTCGTTTACTATCAGCAGTTAAATAGCTTTCAGACCAAGCTAGTCATCCGAAAATGACAATAGTGGGTTGTCTAGGGTTGCATAGTTTACTTAAATCTCGGAGGTTTACAGTAAATTTGAGTTTTGTTCCTTACAAGAGAGGGTTCCTTACAGTAAACTTACAAGTATCACGTGGCTTACAAATATTACGTGAGTGGCGTTTGCCACCGACTAGAGCGATTGGGTGGACAGAACAAGTCGATCTAGAGAAGCTATTACTATCACTTGAAGCAGAGGGTCAAGATCAGGATCAGGATGATGAAGTTGACCTTGATATCGAGCGTCAAATGCTCGAATAGCTATAGTTCTATCATAAAACATATGCACATGACAGGAGGCTGATGTAAACTTACCATTATGCCTGATGTTTACAGTAAGCTTACAGCGAAAATTCGATTTTTACATGACTGTAAGCTTACAGCCATGCAACCCTAGGATGTGCTTACGTAATTGCTGATATCAAGGAGTGATTACCTAATAACTGAGGTAGCTGGGATACCTCTACTTATAGGTGCAATTATCTATACAATAAATTGAATATATACGAGTGCAGGTCTAACAGCCTGAATAGAAACCATCCGCTGCTATTTTTATATGTACGTGACTGATACAATCACGTACCGCAAAGTCTGGTATATAAAACCCCCCTACACTATAATATCCCCCACCCATATAAGACCAGTTCTTTTTGGACTTTTCCGTGGCCAAGGGTAAATTATTCTATAAGACCTAAGTATAATAGTAATATTTTAAAGGGCAAAATTATGTGACTG
>Ga0335074_10010321_pt1 | contig 13063 bp, 8 predicted proteins | sample Lox_Sample_23_FD_206715 | JGI IMG/M metagenome (GOLD analysis project Ga0335074, IMG submission 206715) | Soil microbial communities from Loxahatchee National Wildlife Refuge, Florida, United States - Lox_Sample_2.3 | ecosystem: Environmental > Terrestrial > Soil > Wetlands | place: USA: Florida...
CCCAGTTCCTGCAAACCAACTTCGCCGAGCACAGCCTGATGGATCAACTCGCCGGCGAAACCGGCGGCAAGGCTTTCTACAACTCCAACGCCGTCGGCAGTGCGCTCGTCCAGGCCATCGACAACGGAGCCAATTACTACACCATCGGTTACATGCCGCAAAATCGCGACTACAACGGCGCTTTCCGCCGCATCGACGTTTCCCTCGCCGAAGGGAACGCGCGGCTGCAGTACCGGCACGGCTACTTCGCCTGGGATCCCGCCCGCGATGCGACCCTGATGACCGGCCGGCTCACACCGCTGATCGCCGCCATGCAGCACGGCGTGCTGCCCGAATCGCAGGAGCTCTTTCGCGTGCGCGTCCTGCCCGCCGCCGATCCCGTCGTCAGCAACGAAAAGCTCTCCCCCGATCCGGCCGGCGCGCTGGCGAAGACGCTCAAACCTCCGCTCCAGCGGTACGTCTGCGACTACATCGTCGACCCGCGCGGCTTCGACGCAAAAACCCTCCCTGACGGCCGCACGCAGCGCGAGATGGAACTAACCCAGGTCGCCTATGATCCCGGCGGCAATCGTCTCAACTACACCGACCAGGGATTCGCCATCGATACGCCCCCCGGCCAGGCGCAGCAGGGCATTCGGCTCCACCAGGAGATCGACCTGCCTGCCGGCGATCTCTTCCTGCGCATCGGCGTACGCGACCTCGTCAGCGGCCGCATCGGCACCCTGGAAATTCCTCTGCAGGTGGCCAGGAACTAAGCCTGGAGCGGGGCGGATCGCGGAGAACCCTGGCTCTTTTTGCCTGGCTGCGACATCTATACTGGAGCCGAACTCTTCCCCGGGGCCACCCACATGCCGATCGCCCTCGACTTTTTCGTCAAATACGGATACTGGGTCATCTTCCTATGGGTTCTGACCGAGCAGCTCGGCATCCCCATCCCCAGCACGCCGCTGCTGCTCACCGCCGGGACGCTGACCGCGACGCACAAACTGGCGCTGCCCCTGGTGCTGCTGTCGGCGCTTGCCGCCAGCCTCATTGCCGACACCACCTGGTACGTCTTCGGCAAGACCTACGGCTCCGCGGTGGTGCGCCTGATGTGCCGCCTGAGCCTTGAAAGCACGGCGTGCGTGCGCAAGACCGAGGGCTACTTCACCAAAAGCGGCGCTACGGCTCTGCTGGTGGCGAAGTTCGTTCCCGGCCTGGGTTCGGTCGCGGCGCCCATCGCCGGCCAGATCAGCATGGGCTACGGCAAGTTCGTCCTCTGCGACGCCGGAGGCATCCTGCTCTGGACGCTGACGCTGACGCTGGGAGGCCGCTTCTTTGGCGACGTTCTCAAGCGCCACCCCGAGGCGCTTTCCACCGCCGCGCGCTTCTTCGGCCTGATCTTCGCGTTGCTCTTCGTCGGCTTTCTCGTCTGGCGCATGCTGCAGCGCCGCGCCTTCCTGCGCTCGGTGCGCATGGCGCGGCTGGAGCCCACCGACCTGAAGCACATGCTCGACGAAGGCGACCCGGTCTTCATCGTGGACCTGCGCCACCCGCTCGACTACCTGCCCGACCCGCGCACCCTGCCCGGGGCGCTGAGCCTGACGCCGGACAAACTGATGGAGCAGAGCGACCGCATTCCGCGCGACAAGGAAGTGGTGCTGTTCTGCACCTGTCCCAGCGAAGCCACCGCCGCCCGCATGACGCTCAAACTGCGCAGCATGGGCATTGAGCGCGTGCGTCCGCTGCGCGGCGGTTACGACGAGTGGAAGAAACTCGGCTACCCACTGGTGGATATCCCGGCATCCACGGCAGCGTGACCGCTCAGAGTCCCCGCAGCAGGGTGCAGGCGCGCTCCAGATCCTCGTCACGCTTGGCAAAGCAGAAGCGGATCAGGTTCTCGCCTCGCCCCTCCGCAAAGAACGCCGTTCCCGCTACCGCGGCCACTCCCGTGTTGCGCAGCAGCGTCCTCGCCTTCTCCCGCGCCGTCGCGCCCGGCAGTTGTGTAACATCGGCGAGCACGTAATAGGCGCCCTGTGGAATGGAAGGCGTCAGCCCCGCCTCGTTCAGCGCCGCGCACAGCTGATCGCGCTTCGTCTGGTACTCCCCCGAGAGGCCGGAGTAGAAAGAATCCGGCAGCTGCAGCAGTCCCGCCGCTGCGCCATGCTGGAAGGGCGATGGCGCGCAGACGTACACCAGGTCGTGAAAGTAATTGATCGCCCCCATCCACCTCCGATCGGCGATCAGGTAGCCGATGCGCCAGCCCGTAATGCTGAACGTCTTTGACAGCCCGGAAATGGAAATCGTCCTCTCCGCCATCCCCGGCAGCGTTGCCAGGCTGATATGCCGCGTGCCATCGTAGACGAAGTACTCGTAGATCTCGTCGGTGATTGCGAAGAGGTCGTTCTCGATTGCCAGCGCCGCCACCGCCTCCAGTTCTGCGCGCGAGAAGACCTTGCCGCACGGATTCGACGGCGAGTTGATCACGATGCCGCGCGTCCGCGGTGTGATCGCCGCGCGCAAAGCCTCCACATCGAGTCCCCACTCCGGCGCCGTGAGCGAAACCGGCCTCGCCTGCACGCGCAGCGCCCGCAGCGTGTTCAGGTGATAGCCATAGAACGGCTCGAACAGGATCACCTCGTCGCCCGGATCGAACAACGCCATCGACGCGGCCTGGAATCCCGCGGTCGCCCCCGACGTAACCAGGATCTCGCCCTCCGCATCGGCCTGCATCCCGTTATGCCGCGCCAGCTTATCGGCGATGGCCCGGCGCAGCACCTCGATGCCGTCCATGCGCGTGTAGATGTTCAGTCCCTGGGCGATTGCCTCCACCGCGCGTGCCGCCACCGGCGCGGGCACCTCCGTGTCGCACACGCCCTGGGCGAGATTCACTCCGCCCATCTGGTCGCAGGCCACCGTCATGGCGCGAATCTCCGACTGCACCATCCCCGGCGCGATCTCGCTCAGGTGCAACTTCTCCGCTACAGCTCGCATGGGTCACGTTTACCATTGCCATCGGGCATCCGTCCAGCACGCTGGGTTGCCGATTACGCCGTTGAGCGCTGGAGGCCTCTCTCGAAGGTTGCGATGAGGGTCGCCAGGGCCGCCGGCTGCTCGTTCGTCGTGAGATGGCCGCCGGGCAGGCGCTCGATCCGGAGCCCGAGCTTGCCCAGACGCTCCGCGGCAAGATCCACCTGCCGATGCTCAAAGGGATCTTCGGTGCTGCCGCCCACCAGAAATGGGAAGTGATCGCGATAGGCGGGAAAGAGCTGCCCGAAGTCGAGGCGGTCGCCCTGCGCCTTGTGATCGGCCAAAAAGCCTGCTCCCGCCGCGAGGTAGAAGGTGCCATCGTGGCGATCGAGCGCGCTGTGGAGTTCGCGCACTTCGGCGTCAGTGACGCGGTAGCCATCGGACCACAGGACCCCCACCATCCTTTTGAACAGGGGGAACGAACGCCCCAGACGCTGGCGGGCGCGCTGAGGCAGCCGGCGCAGGACCGGTGTGGTGAACCACGGGTGCGAGTGCCCGTGGGTGAACAGCCCGCCATTGAAGATGAACACGCCGCGTATCTCCGGACCTCCGGCGGGTTCGCCCTGCCCGGCGCGTTCCAGCCGGCGGCGCAGGTGCTCGAGAACGACCAGGGAGGAGAAGTCGAAGGCGACCAGCGTTGTCGACCGGACCCCGCGGTCGCGCCAGATGGCCTCGACCAGGTCCGTGCGCTCAGCGGTGGAATAGGCGTAGTTCTTTGGCTTGTCGCTGTCGCCCATGCCGACATATTCGACAAAAATCCTCGGCATCTCAATCGCGCCGGGCAGATACGGCTGAACCTTCGACCAGCCGAATGAGCCATCCGGAAACCCAGGCAGGAAGGAGATGGCATGCGCGGGATCTCCTTCCTGCTTCAGAAACACACCGAGGGGCGCGGCATGCGTCGGAACGATGGCGCGCGCAAGGGGATCGTAGCCGACGCGTTCACCGCTCGCGAACCAGGCGTCGGCGGATGGAACCGGCCTCGCACGATTGCCCGTGCAGGGAACAAAACCAAAGCGACTGGACATAAAGGGTCCTTCCTGTTCCGGGTTCGCCGGAGCCTGGGTTAATGAGCCGTCCGCTGAGCCGGAGTGCGGGCCAGCAAATAGAAGGCGGCCAAGTGAGTGATCATCAGCAGGGGCACATAGATCACCGTGATCGCATACGTGGCGCCGAGTTGTCCGGCCACCGCGGGAAGGCCCGAGTGAATGGCGTGGTAGTAATCGGTGAGGATGTCGGTGACGCCCGCGACGTTGAATGCGACGACCAACGTCCAGAAGAGGGGCCGAATCCGGGCCGTGAGCAGCGCCAACAGGGCGAGGATTCCGGTGGCAAAGTCGCCATAGGCGGCGAAGACTCCAAACCCGGCAGGCAGGCTCGGGCCGATGACGCCCGGGAGGATGAAGACCAGGCCGAAAAATCGAAAACTGTGCAGAGTGGCGATGGCTCGCTGCGCTTCGAGCGGCGCCATCGTTCTGAGCCTGGGCCAGATGTACACGCCGAAGCAGAGCAGCCACGCCGCATAACTCAGAACAAGCTGAATCGGGAACAGAATCTGTGGTGACATGGAAGCCTCCATAGCTCATAGGATTATGTAAATAATCCCATTGATCCGGATTTTTACGGCGAGCGCGGGGAACCCGGTTAGCGCGCGCCGATCATCGATGCAGCGTTCGCGCGGAAGAACTCCTCGAGCGTTTGTGGGTTCCGGCCGGTGACCGCTCGAATGGTATCGGTTGCCCGGTAGGGTTCCTCATTTCTCCGGAAATGCTGCCAGAGGTGGCTCAGATGATCGAGGGCGTGCGGATTGAACCCACGTTCTCTCACGGCCTGAGCCCACTGTTCGTCCGTGATGGGCACGTAACGAATCGGCCGTTCCAGCGCGCGGCTGAGGGTGTCGACGATCTCCCGAACCGTCAGGGTCTCCGTCACCAGTGGGTACACGCTAACCGAGGGCAAGCCGGGGTTAACCAGCAGGGTCGCGCCGACGCGTGCAACGTCTTCGGCGCCGGCCAGGGGGATGACGGCGGAGCCGTCGCCCCAGGGCAGGAAGGCGGTATCCTGCTGAGCCACCCCACGGCTCACGAGCGCGCGCACGTTCTCGTAATAGGGCGGCGTCTGCAGGTGGAGCGCCCCCACTGCGCCCAGTCGAAGATGCGATCGGCCAGGCGATGCTGCAGGTTACGAAAGGAGGGAGCCTTGCCGGGATCGCGAAACGCGGGATCGCCCGGGACGCCCTGAAACTGCGAGTTGTTGACGACCCGTTCGATACCGGCATCGCGAGCCGCGGTTGCGAAGACAGTGGTTGCCTCCAGCAGTCCCTCGGCCACCGGGTAGGTGAAGTACGCGCGCCTGACATCCTGCAACGCTGCGCGAACGGACTGCGGGTTGAGCAGGTCGCCCTCGACGATCTCAGCGCCCTGCAGGCGGAGCGAATCGGAACGCGCATCGATTTTGCGAACAAAGGCGCGAACAGGAATGCCCTGCTGCAGAAGAAGACCTGCGATGACGCGTCCGGTCGATCCTTGTTGGCCGCCGGCGGCGCCGGTTACGAGAATTGGGTGAGTCATGAGAAAGTCCTCCTTTTCGTTCATAGGATGACAATGATAATCCTATGGATTCGGAGTTTTCCGGGGCGTGGCAGTCGTCTGCATCGTGAGATGATCGCGCGCATCTTATGATCGACTATGCGTTACCCACCGGAACACAAAGCGGAAGTACACAGGAAGATCGTTCAGGACGCGTCGCGCCGCGTCCGCGCCGAGGGTCTGAACGGCGCAGCGGTTGCCGCCGTCATGCGCGACAACGGTCTGACTCACGGAGGCTTCTACAAGCACTTCGGGGACAAGAACCAGCTGCTTCTCGAATCGCTGCACCAGGCCTTCGGCGAGATCGGGGACATTCTGGTGCGAGCAGCCGAAGAGTCGCGCTCCGGAGAACCGTGGAAGGCGATTGTGAAGACCTATCTGAGCCTCGAATCCTGCAATCATGCTGAGCGCGGCTGTCCTCTTCCGGCACTGGGTCCGGATATGGCGAGAGTCGACAGCAAACTGAGGGGGCAGATCGTCGCGGAGCTTGTGAGTTACAAAAACCGGCTGGTTCCCTATATGCCGGGCCGACGAACTGCAGAGAAAGAGCGAGCGTTCTTCGCGATCTTCTCGACCATGATCGGAGCGGTTGAAATCGCGCGGATTCTGCCGGTGGCCGAAGTCCAGGAAAAAGTCCTGTCCAGCGCAAGAGACTTTCTTCTGGGCAGTTTCTGATTCCTTCCGCGGGTCGCCACAAGGACGGGATTCCGATTCTGGTCCGGAGGGGGCGATCGCCGGATTGTCTGTTAGCTACTTAATTAACATGTAGGGCTTCCCCGTTGAGTCCCTTCCTGTCGATTCAAGCACTTGCGAGGGGGTTGATCCCCCCCTCGTCAGGATTCCAGCTTCAGGATCAGCATCGTCATGTCGTCGTGCTGGGGGGCGCCGGCGGTGAATTGGTCGGCGGCGGCGAACATAGCCTTCAGCACGTCGCCGGCGTCGTTGCCGCGGACGGCGACAGCCGCCGCGATCATGCGTTCCTCACCCCACTCCTCGTCGTCCCGGGTCATGGCTTCGCTGATGCCGTCGGTGTAGAGGAGCAGCAGGTCGCCGGGCTCGAGGGTGAGCGCCTGCTCGACGTAAGGGGCGAAGGGGAGCAGGCCGACGACGGGGCCTCCGGCTTCGAGCCGGATGACCTCGCCGTTGCGGAGCACGACAGGCGGATTGTGGCCGGCGTTGACGCACTCGAGGCGGCGGGTATTCGGATCGTATGCGGCGAAGAAGAAGGTCGCGTAGCGGTTGGAGGCTGAGGCTTCGTAAACGAGGCGGTTGACCTTGTGCATCAGGTTGGCGAAATCGCGGGGGTTGTCGAGGGTGACGCCGCGCAGCGAAGCACGCAGGCTGGCCATGAGCAGCGCGGCGGAGATGCCCTTCCCGGAGACGTCGCCCACGGCGAGGCCCAGACGGCCGTCCTCGAGGTGGATGACGTCGTAGTAGTCGCCGCCGACGCCGAGGGCGGGGCGGCAGTGGCCGGCGACAGAGGCGCCGATGAGGGCCGGCATCTCCTGCGGGAAGAGGCGTTCCTGGACCTCGCGGGCAATCTCGATTTCGCGGTTGACGCGCTCGCGCTGCGCCGCTTCGGCGGCGAGCGAGTGGGCGAGCTCGGAGACTTCGAGGGCGAGCCCGGTTTGGCGGGCGACCGTTTGCAGGACCTGGAGGTCGGTGCGGGACCACGCGGCTTCCGAGCGTTTGGGGCCGAGGGCCATGATGCCCATGAGGCGGTTGCGGCCGGGGAGGGGCACGAGCAGTTCGGCCTTGAGGAGGTCGAGGGCGCGCCGCTCGGCGGTGCCGGCCATGAGATACCAGGCATCCGGGTCGCTGCGATAGAGGCGGGCGGGCTCGTTGGAGTTGGCGAGGTAGCGGATGGAAGAGGCCTGGGCGGGCAGGGCGAGGGCGCCATCGGCGGAAAAGCCGAAGGACTGCTCGAGGCGGAAGGAGTCCCCGTGGCGGAGGAGCATGGCGATCTGGCGGATGTGGAGGGTGTCGCGGACAGTGCGGGCGACGGTTTCCAGCAGTGGCTGGGTCTCGGTGAAGTGGCGGACCTCGTCGGAGAGCTCGTTGAGCATGACTTCGGCGTTGTAGGCTTCGCGGAAGAAGCGGCGGTCGAGCCACTGCTCGATGCGTTTGCCGACGCCAAAGCGGAGAGCGAGGATGAGGACGAGGAAGACCAGGGCGGTCCAGACATCGGAGGGCTGGGGAACGCGGCGCTCGAACATGGGCACGAAGAGGCGCAGGCCGATGACGAGCAGGAGGGCGACCTGCACGACCCAGAGCGTGACTTTGGCAAGGGCGTAGCGGGTACCGATGCGGAGGAGGACGCGAACATCGAGGGCGCGCTGTACCACAACGACATAGGCGAGGGTGAGGGGCGCCAGCATGAAGAGGAGGGCGCCGGCGAAATCGATGCGGTATCCGGTGGTGTTGTTCCGGGTGACGCCGAAGTGGGGCAGGAGGACGAAGACGAGCAGGAGCGCGCCCATGCCGATGGTCATGCCGGTGGTGAGGACGCGCAGGCGGCGGCGGGCGTCTTCAGTCGAAGCGGAGCGGAGCTTGTCGAGGGTCAGGACGAGATAGAGGATGACGCAGAGGAGATTGAAGGCGTTGATGACGTTGCCGGCGAGGTCGCTGGCATGGCTGAGAAAAGGACCGTCACCGCCGCCGTAGTGTTCGACATAAATCGACGGATAAAGGAAGCAGAGTGCGACGCCAAAGATGGCGAAGAGGCCCCACTTGATCCACCCGGCGCGAGCATCGATGCGGGAGCGCTCGGGGAAGTAAATGCCGAACAGGAGGAGGGCGGGAGCGCCGGCGAGCTGGAGCGCCTGGTACCAGAAGGTACGGAGGAAGAGGGCAACGCCGCTGGCGAGTCCGGGCGTAATGAAGACGACGCTGGGAAAGGTGAGAAGGACGAGGGTGAGCCAGGCATTGCGGTCGGCGGGGCGCGTGAAGACGACCCAGTAGCCGATGACGAGGCAGATGAGGGTGAGGAAACCGGCGAGCAGGAAGCTCTGCCAGAAGGCCCAGAGGGGTGAGAGACGGCCATAGATATAGTTTTCGCGGGCGAGGGTGATGGTGGCGGTGGCGTGGGACCCGTTGAGGCGGGTGACGTCGACGTCGAGGATGTCGCCAGGGTGAGACTGGGCGAGGATGGTGGTCCATTGGGCGCGGCCGCTGTAGGTGGCGCCATTGAGCTGCTCGATGCGGTCGCCGGCGGCGATGCCCGCGGCACGAGCTTCGGGGGAGAGGCCGTTGTTCTCGATCGTGCGTTTGTCGAAGTCGTAGCGGAAGGGGACGTCGACGCGCTGGTCCCAATGAACTGTGTTCTGCCAGAGATCGGCAATGCCGGCAGTCCAGTAGCCGAGGCTGGCGAGGATCCAGAGAGCAAGGAAGAAGCGCAGGAGGCCGGGGGATACGGGCTGCTTCTTCCGGGTTCGGTGTTTCATCCGTGGGGACATAGTAACTTGACCTGGGACAAATGGGCAGCGCGCGGAAAAAAGGTCGGGCAGCCCGGCGTATCCTTGATAGGCACTGATACGCAGTGGGGAGGGCCTGAGGTTCATGCGGATTTCGGTTGGGGTTTTGTTTCTGGTTGCGGCATCGTGCGCTGCGCAGACGCGGCCGGCGATCATCGGGGTCTCGCACATCGCGGTGTACACCAGCGATGCAGCGCAGACAGAGCACTTTTACGTGCACGATATCGGGCTGAAGAAGGGTGAGGACCCGGAGAACAGCAGCGGGGTTCGCTACTACGTGAACCAGGAGCAGTTCGTGGAGGTGCTGCCGCTGCCTGCCGATGCGGGCACGAACCGGCTGGATCATCTGGCGTACATGACGAAGAGCGCCGAGCAGATGCGGCAGTATCTGAGCGCGAAGGGCGTGGCGGTGCCGGCGACGGTGGAGCATGCGAGCGATGGCAGTGCGTGGTTCGAGGTGAAGGATCCGGAAGGCAACAAGGTGCAGTTCGTGCAGCCGCCGGCGCGGCTGCTGGGGATGAAGGGGACGGCGGGGCTGTATGCGCTGAGCGGCGCGGACCCGATCGGGCGGCGGATCATTCACGTGGGGATGCTGGTGCACAACCAGGCGACGGAAGACGCGTTTTACCGGGGGATCCTGGGATTCCGGCCGTACTGGCATGGCGGGATGAAAGAGGGTAAGACGGATTGGGTTTCGCAGCAGGTTCCGGACGGGCACGACTGGCTGGAGTACATGCTGACGAGCGGGCCGTCGGGGAGCGGGATTCCGGCGCAGATCTCAAGGCAGCAACTGGGCGTGTTGAATCACTTCTCGCTGGGTGTGGTGAACATGGAGAAAGCGGTGACGACCTTGTACGAGGAGGATCGGCTGGGGGAGACGCCGCCGCGACCGCAGATCGGTCGGGACGGGAAGTGGCAGTTCAACGATTACGATCCGGATGGGACGCGGGTCGAGGTGATGGAGTTCACGCCGGCGGCCAAGCCGTGCTGCTCGGAGTTCACGGCAGCGAACCCAACCCCGGAGGCGCAACCGTAAGGCAGCGGACCGCACTACGGGTTACGGGAAGTCGAGGGCGGATTGGAGTTCGGAGTTCCGTGCTCGTCGTTTCGGGGGCAGGCGTACGCTTCGCGATGTGTCCGGCTCAGGGTCGGAAGCATCCATGCCGAAAGCGGCCGCATTTTCGTTCACACATCCTGTTGGGTTTTCGTGGTAGCATCACCAGCGCTGCAGCGGGGGTTTTGTCCGGATGCCCACAGCAACGATTGACGGAGTAGCCCTCGAGTTTGCGGCCGGAGAGCGGCTGCTCGACCTGATCGGCCGTAGCGGCATCGACGTGCCGCATGTGTGTTACCACCCGCAGATGGGACCGATCCAGACCTGCGATACATGCATGGTCGAGGTGGACGGCAAACTGATTCGGGCGTGCGCGACGGCGGCCAGCGATGGGATGAAGGTGGCAACCGAGTCGGCGCGCGCGCAGAGGGCGCAGCGCGAAGCATTCGACCGGATCCTGGGGAACCACCTCCTGTACTGCACGGTGTGCGACAACAACAACGGCAACTGCACGGTGCATAACACGACGAAGATGGTGGCGGTGGAGCACCAGGAGATTCCGTACAAGCCGAAACCGTACGCGGCGGACTTTTCGAATCCTTTCTATCGTTATGACCCCGACCAGTGCATTCTGTGCGGGCGGTGCGTAGAGGCGTGCCAGAACGTGCAGGTGAACGAGACCCTCTCGATCCGGTGGGAGGATGAGCATCCGCGCGTGCTGTGGGATGGCGGGTCGCCGATTGGCGAGTCGAGCTGCGTTTCCTGCGGGCACTGCGTGACGGTGTGTCCGTGCAACGCGCTGATGGAGCGGTCGATGCTGGGAGAGGCCGGATACTTCACCGATCTGCCGAAGCCGGCGCTGGACGGGATGATCGATGTGGTGAAGGGCGTGGAGCCGGACCTGGGGTATGGGGCGATCCTGCAACTGTCCGAAGTCGAAGCGGCGATGCGGGAGTCGCGGACGAAGAAGACGAAGACGGTGTGCACCTATTGCGGAGTGGGGTGCAGCTTTGACGTGTGGACGCGGGACCGTCACATATTAAAGGTAGAGCCGGAACACGGCGCGGCGAACGGGATTTCGACGTGCGTGAAGGGGAAGTTTGGCTGGGGGCACATCAACAGCGAGGACCGTCTGACGACGCCGCTGATCCGCGAGGCAGGGAAGTTTCGCGAGGCGACGTGGGACGAGGCGCTGGGGTTGGTGGCGCGGCGATTCAGAGAGATCAAGGCGGAGAGCGGGGCGGATGCGCTGGCGTTCGTGTCGTCGTCGAAATGTACGAACGAAGAGAGCTACCTGATGCAGAAGCTGGCGCGGGCGGTGATCGGCACCAACAATATGGATAACTGCTCGCGGTACTGCCAGGCGCCGGCGACGGTGGGGCTGTTCCGGACAGTGGGGTACGGCGGCGATTCGGGATCGATTGAGGACATCGAAGCGGCCGACCTGGTGGTGATTGTGGGCAGCAACACGGCGGAGAGCCATCCGGTGCTGGCGACGCGCGTGAAGCAGTCGCACAAACTGCGGGGGCAGAAGCTGATCGTGAGCGATCTGCGCAAGCATGAGATGGCGCAGCGGGCGGATTTGTTCATCCACCCCAGGCCGGGGACGGACCTGATCTGGATGAGCGCGGTGACCAAGTGGATCTTCGATCAGGGACTGGAGAAGAAGGAATTCCTGGCGCAGTGGGTGAACGGGATCGAGGAGTACAGGAAGAGCCTGTCGCCGTTCACGATAGAGTATGCCAGCCGCAGGACGGGACTGCCGGTGGAGACGCTGGAGCGGCTGGCGAAGATGATCGTCGATGCGAAGAGCATGTGCGTGCTGTGGGCAATGGGGGTGACGCAGCACTCGATGGGATCGGACACGTCGACGGCGATTTCGAATCTGCTGCTGACGACGGGGAACTACATGCGGCCGGGAACGGGCGCGTATCCGCTGCGCGGACACAACAACGTGCAGGGAGCCAGCGATCACGGCGCGATGCCGAATAACTTCCCGGGATATCAGAAAGTGGAGGATGGGGAGATCCGGGCGAAGTTCGAGAAGGCGTGGGGCGTGACGCTGCCGCCGAAGAACGGGCTGGACAACCATCAGATGATCGATGCGATCCACGAGGGCAGGCTGCGGTCGTTGTATCTCTTCGGCGAAGAGATGAGCCTGGTGGATTCGAACGCGAATTATGTGGACGCGGCGCTGGCGAAGGTGGACTTCCTGGTGGTACAGGAAATCTTCTTCTCTGAGACGTGCCGTTTTGCGGATGTGATTCTGCCGGCGTGTCCGAGCCTGGAAAAGGAAGGGACGTTCACGAGCACGGAGCGGCGGATCCAGCGGTTGTATCGAGTGCTGGAGCCGCTGGGCGAGAGCCGGGCGGACTGGCAGATCATTATGGATGTGGCGAACCGGCTGGGCGCGGGGTGGAACTATGCAGAGCCGGCGGAGATTTACAAGGAGATTGCCGGACTGACGCCGATGTTTGCGGGCGTGACGTACGAGCGGCTGGAGGGATACAGGACGCTGCAGTGGCCGGTGGCGGCCGATGGCACCGATGAGCCGCTGCTGTACACGAAGAAGTTCGCCCTGCCGGATGGGAAGGCGAAGTTCTTCCCCCTGGAGTGGAGCGAGCCGACGGACCAGCCGGATGCGAATTACGATCTGCACCTGAACAATGGGCGGCTGCTGGAGCATTTCCACGAGGGAAACCTGACCTATCGTACGGAGGGAATCAAGGAGAAGACGCCGTGCACCTTTGTGGAGGTGTCGCCGGAGCTGGCACAGGCGCGGGGGATTGAGAGCGGCCGCTGGGTGGAGCTGACGTCGCGCTACGGCGAGGTGCGGGTGCAGGCGGTGGTGACGGATCGGGTGAAGGGCATGGAGATGTACATGCCGATGAACTCGACGGCGGAGCCGGTGAACCGGCTGACGAGCAGCCACACCGATA
>Ga0335074_10010323_pt1 | contig 13062 bp, 9 predicted proteins | sample Lox_Sample_23_FD_206715 | JGI IMG/M metagenome (GOLD analysis project Ga0335074, IMG submission 206715) | Soil microbial communities from Loxahatchee National Wildlife Refuge, Florida, United States - Lox_Sample_2.3 | ecosystem: Environmental > Terrestrial > Soil > Wetlands | place: USA: Florida...
GCGCCGGCAGCACCTTCGACACCATCCTGCCCATCGCGCGCCAGTACCATGTCGCTGCCATCAACTGGGGCCTCGTTGCCGGCAAGAGTCAGACTTACCTGCCCTGGGATTCCTGGCAGCGCCCCTATGTGCTCGAGCAGCCGATCGTCTGGTTTCACGACATCTTTCATCCCGACGGCACGCCATACCGGGAACGGGAGATACAACTCATTCGCGAACTCACGCGCAGCAATGAGCCGGAAGCAGCCTCGAGGCCGGCAGCCGCACAGAAGTGATCTTCGGCCCCGTCTGGGGGACTACGCGGCTTCGTCGTTCCGCCTTGGCCCAAACCTCACAGGCAAATAGAAGAGAGCCCCCGGCTGGAAGAGAGGCCCGGTGGCTTCCGATTCGCAGTCGCTGCAAACGCCTTTGCGCAACCTCCGCATCTTGCCGGAACCTTCCCGGCCCACGATCTGCCGGTGTTCGGGGCAGCCGGCCGTGCATTCCTAACTTCCGGATTTTCGCTTCGCGTTGGTCCTTCGCCTCACCTTTCCGAACAGCGTCGAGCATGTGATCGATTACGAAGTCCACGGCGTCATCAGTCGGCACCTCCTTCTGTAGCCTCGGCGTTGCCGCGAAATTTCAGAATAAAAATGTAAACTTTCTGTTCGTTGACCTCGTCAATCGTCTGCTCCTCAGTCTCATCAGTCGGTATTTGGACGCATGGCGTTCTGTGCGACGCTGTTGCCGCCGGAATTTCTGATCGAATAGCTGAAGGAGAACACCGCCCCGTGGCGTTTTCGGGTCTGTACGAGAGGAAATAGATCGGATGGTTCGGGTTTTGTCTCCTTATCTGCTGGAGAGTAACGCAACCCTGTATCGGAAACACCAGTCTCTTCATCTTGACCACGGGGTTGCGCTCGGTCGTCGGCAATCGCACCGGCGGGGCTATCATCGGGTCGGGCGCGCCCTGTGCTTAGTCGCCGCCACGATCGTCGTGGTTCTGAATGCCGGCTGTGGGTCCCCCGCGACAGGTCTGCGGACCTTTGTTGCGCCAACCGCGAACCCCCAGGTCGCCTTATACACAGTCGACACAGGCGAATCGGCATCGGTAACGATCAGGTTCGGCACCACCACCGAATATGGTCTGCGAACCTGGACGCAGGAAACCCCTCCCGGCGGTGGCTCTGTCTCGATCTACGTTGCCGGCATGCAGGCCAATTCCACATACCACATGCAGGCAGTGGTTGAGTTCCCTGCTGGCCCCACGATCTACGACGCCGACCATGTTTTTCGGACGGGGAGCTATCCCGCAACCGACATTCCCGGAGTCGTCGCGAGCACAGCGGCCGGTCAAACGCCCCAGCCAGGGATCGAGATCGTGAACGCCATCTACGCACCGGCCGCAATTACCGCTTATGACCTTGCAGGCCACCTTATCTGGGCCTATATCGACCCCACTCTCAACACGGTCGGAGTCGATTGGCTCGCTCCGAAGCTACTGCCGAACGGAGACTTTATCGCTATAATATCTGCCAATTCCTCGATACCGTTGAACGGTACGGTGCCATCCGGAGCGCCCAATCTTGTGCGCGAGTTTGATCTGGCTGGAAAGATCGTTAAACAAATCACGATGGCCCAGCTGAATGCTGAGTTATCCGCCAAAGGGTACAACCTGAACCTGCTGTTGTTCTCCCATGACATCACAGTGCTGCCCAACGGTCATTGGCTGGTCCTCGCCAACACAATAAAAAGCGTTGTACTGAACGGGCAAACAACACCCACAGAGGTATTGGGCGACGTGATCGTCGACCTCGATACAAACCTTCAGCCGGTCTGGATCTGGAATGAGTTTGATCACCTCGACGTGAACCGGCATCCATGGAATTTCCCCGACTGGACGCATACCAACGCAGTCATTTATTCGCCCACTGATGGGAACCTGCTCGTATCCATCCGCCACCAGAACTGGATCGTGAAGGTGAACTACGCAGATGGCGCGGGCAACGGAGACATCCTGTGGCGCCTTGGAGCTGGGGGCGACCTGAAACTGATCGGCGGCACCGACCCAACCGACTGGCCCTACGCGCAGCACGGAATCAATTTCACCACTTCGATGACAGCAGGAGACTTCGGCCTCGCGGTTTTCGACAACGGAGATGACCGGGTTTACCCCGGGGGTGACCCGAACAATGCGCAGACCTGTGGTGCCAACGGCACTCCCGCCTGTTACTCAACCGTGCCGGTTTTTCAGATCGATGAGTCGGCCAGGACCGCGACGCTTGAGTTCCACCAGCTCCTGCCCCCGAGCCTCTACAGCAATTTCGGCGGCGACGCGATGATGCTCTCCAACGGCGATATCGAATACGACGATTGCGGGCTCGCCTCGAAGTCGTCGGAGGTCTTTGAAGTCAGCAACGGTCCCAGCCCCGAGACGATCTGGACGATGCAGATCCCCGACGACTACGCCTACCGCGCGTACCGCTTGCCTGGCCTGTATCCCGGCGTGCAGTGGCCGTCGAGTGCAGGCAGTAACTAGTCCGGATCATCCGATGCCGGAGCTGCATGGCCATCGTGAGGCGCCCCGGACTCCGGACCCAGGTCGTTCGCATGTGACCGAATGGATTGCGTCCAGCCTGTACGCGCTGCGGCCAGTGAAAAGACCGTGCAGAGGATTCTGCGCCATGCGCACCCACACGTTACGAAAGACCCACACGTCACGAAAGAGCGCTACATCAAAACCTTCGATCCCTCGGTGGTCGAGGCGATGGAGCGCCTGCACAGGCGACGGTGGATCTGCTGGAGAGCGTGTCCGGCAACTGGCCGGCAGCTGCCGACCAGGCACATGCTAAACTGTTGATAGAAAACCGCGGAGAGATGGCCGAGAGGCTGAAGGCGGCGGTTTGCTAAAAATCTGGTTCTGTTTGCGCCCATCGATGTTTCCTTTATTTTGTTTGCGTTAGCGCACTCTCATTTGCACCCGAACACCTCATTTGCGGACGACAGTCCAGCAATTGTCCAGCAGATATACTTCCCTGTTCGCTATCCGCCGTGGATCAATTGGTCCTCTCTGTATCGCCGTAGAGTTGCGTCGTGCGGCCAGCTTCGCATCGTTCTTTCGTGCCTGAGAAGACCCGCGTCGCTCCAATTCAGGCTCTCGCTCGCCCCACATGGTGTTTCTCCATTTCGGAAGGAACGTATCCCGGATCAGCAGTTCGGTCAAATAGGCCAAAGCCCCGGGATGGATCAGTCTCAACGAGGATCTGACGCACGGAGGTCCGAGAATCGACCAATCCGTCTCCGCTGGAAGTTCTCTGTAAGCGCTCGCGCGCTCAGAATGGCTCTGAGACCAAGTAGTAGCGGCGGTGGGGATCCTGGGGTCCCGTACCGATTTCAGCAACTAACCCGCGCTCCACGAGCGCAGCCAGACGGGTTCGGGTTGCACGTGGCGAAAGCGCGAGTTGATTGGCTACTTCCGCTGTCGAGAGCCCAGCCTCCAGATGTGCGGCGAGCGCCGCCAGAACCGCTTCATCGCGCGCGTCCTTCGCCGAGGCACGGAGTGGAGTGGCCGAAAGCGTAACTCGAAAATGCGTTCCGATCTCTTCCAGACGTGGCGCATCCAGGCCGCGCTCACGACACGCCGCCGTCATGCGCTGGATACCGCTACCCCATTGTTCGATGAGTCCCAATTCCTGAAATACCCGGCCGATAACGCGATTGCGAAGTTTCGAAATGCCTTTCTGAATGTCTTCGACTGTGAGTCCGAACGGGAGCAGACCGGGATTCTCGATCTCCAGCCGGTCGTCAAAGAGGGCCACTCGAATAGGCGCACCGTGCTGGGCGTAATCTGCATGGACAATGGCGTTCATCAATGCTTCGCGCACGGCAACGATGGGGAAGGTCCATTGGTCGGTTCGCTTCACTGCTCCGATGACCACCTCGCGCGTCATGTGCTTCTGCAAAAACGCAACCACTTGCTCGGCAGCGCCCGGAAGATATGAACGTATTTCCTGTGAATCGAGTATCTTCCGCCTGTCGTTGCCGGCGAACCGGCCCACCTGAATCCACGCATCCGGGTAGCGATCCAGCCGGTTCAGCCCAAACAGGAGCATTCCTCCGATGGTCGGCACAAGCCGCCCTTGATAACCGGTCACAATCTTCAGCGTCTGCAGATCGCGGCGCGCCAGCTTGCGCGAGGGGCGAAAGAACTCGGAAGCAGCTCGGAAGTCGATAGCTTCCGAGTTCAATTCCGGCTCCGGTCGTTCGTCGAACGACGAGACCTCGCCGTAACGCCGCATCTCTTCGATCAGCACCCGATCAGCCCGCCGGTTGGTCGAACCCACCCGAACAAAAACACCATTCTCTGGCCCCATCCGGTTCAGCGAATGAGGCCGGTTGGCGCTCGGATAAATCTCTACCGCCAAGAGCTGACTCTTGCGCCAGGACATCACCTCAATCGAGGGGACCAGCTTGGGAGAAATGCTGTCTGCGATCAGATTGGCGAGACGTTCTTCCTCAGCCAATATGTTCTGGATTCCCTTCACCTTTTTTGTTGAGTCCTCGACCCCCAGGACAAGAACCCCACCCGAGGTATTGGCGAAGGCAACGATGGTCTTCAGCGCGTTTTCGGGCGAAGAGAGATCGCGCTTGAATTCAAGCGTTTTCCCCTCGGGCCGACTGAGAAGAGCGATGAGGTCCACGACTCTGCATTTTACTCGGAAGCCCCAATCGGACAAAAACTTCCGAGTTCAAGTTGCCTGCCACCACCTCCACGGCCCGTTTTTGACCTGCGCATCTCAGATTCTCCAAATACACGAAACGCGCTACTAAAGGGACGCAAGTTTCCTCCGTCGCTTCAGGCGCCGAACGCGCCAGTCCCTTCCACTATCCGAATAGACCCCCTCAGCGGAGGAGATACCTTCAGGATGGGGGGCAGAGGCGCTATCATTTCTCATCCGTGAAGAACCCGCAACAACGCATTACAAGCCGGGAAGGTCTGAACGCTGCGCAGGCGTTCTTCGAGTGCCATGAATGCGCTTTCCAGGAGGTAGCGCAACAAAACGACTTCGGTAAGGACGCCTACGTCGATATTGGCGAAAACGGAGCGATTACATTTCTCTGCGTCGCACTTCAGGTGAAGTCCGGTACATCATACCGGACAGCAAAGGGAGACTATTTCATCCCAGTCGACGACCACGCGCACAACTGGCGCTGTTCCACAGTATCGATTTTTGGGCTTGTGTACGATCCCGAAGATTCATTGATGCGCTGGGTGGATGTCACTAGGTATCTGTGTGCAAATCTCAACCAACAGACTGGTAACATTCCGGTGAGCCGTGACGCCATCCTGACCGAAGAATCTCTGCGCGGCGCGTTCACTAACGCACTAGCTGAATACGCTAGCAGATTCGGCGCTATCACAACGAGCCTTCTCGCGACCGGTGAACTGCAAACCGACGCGGTCTATGATGCATGGGCCCTTGGTCGGTCGGACGCGAAGTACCTGCTGATAATTCGCCGGTTTATCCTCGACTATGAGCCGCGCGCGCTGCGCCGCGCTATTCATCTGCTAGCCCATGCGGGCCTACATCCCGATATCTTCTGCATACCGGGCAAGAACTGGATTCCGGAATGCATCACGCGGCTGGTCACACCGTCATTCCGGTGGGCACCGGAAGAAATTGTCCATATGCTCAAAGCCGTTGACCCCGAAGATTGGGGCCGAGCCACGCTGGGGCAGTCCCTCGATGTGTTGCTGTATGAAGATCCCAATGTAGTCCCGAAGCTGCATATCGCGATATGGCTGCTCCTCAAGGAAGGTGAGATTACTCAGGCCATCCGGGGTGCTACCGGCGTCGATTTTGCCGCCTTCGACCTGTTTTTCCTTGTTCTTGGTGCGCGCGTCCCAATAGCTCTGCACGGCTTCCCGCAGGCGCTTGTCAATGTCCAATGGCACTCTCCATCTCACGCCGGTCGATTCCGTAGATTTTAAGCGCCGTCTGCGTGGCCTGGGATCGGTCGCGGTTACGGAAGGCTTTGACCAGTTCGTTTGCCTGTGCCTTTGGAAGCGTCTTCGGATCGGGCACGCGGATGCGCCGCAAGTACTGTGCCTGAAACCTAAAATAGCCGCCACGCATGCGGACGCCGTAGGATGCGACGAAGAACTGGCCGATCGCCGATATCAGCAGCCCGCCCAGCACCTCGAGGTTCCAGACATCCGACTGAATGAAATAGAGATTATGGTGGGGATAGGTTTCGCCATTGTCCAGCACGGGATCGAGGATGTTCTTGATGTCGGCGATGTAGAGCTTCGGCTTTTCGAGTGGGTCATAGCCAGACATCAATCCGTGGCACACGTGGTAGCCAGCTACCCCTGCTGATTCCGCCGCAAGCCCCGCGACTGACCCCGCTGGAAACAAAGGGGGTCGTCTATACCAAGTACTGGGTGGTCGCGCTGCTGCTCGATCTTGCCGGCTACACCGCCGGGGCCAATCTCGTTGATGCCGTCGCCGTCGAGCCGGCGGCAGGCGAAGGGGCATTCCTGGTAGTGATGATTGAGCGGCTGGCGGAGTCCTGTCGGCGCCTGGGGCGGCCGATTTCAGACTGCCGCCATTCGCTGATCGCCTATGAGCTCGACGAAGGGAGCGCCGAGCGGGCGCGGACACTCGCTGCCCAAGTGCTCGTAAAGCAGGGAATCGCTGCCTCTGCAGCCGAAACCCTCGCCAAATCCTGGGTACGCACGGGTGATTATCTGTTCGATTCGATGACGGTCGAGGCGGATTTCGTGATCGGCAACCCTCCCTATATCCGCCTCGAGGAGATTCCGGAAGAGACGGCCCTGCTCTACCGCAACGCCTACCCGACGATGTACGGCCGGGCGGATCTGTACGTGGCGTTTTTTGAAGCGGCATTGCGCCAGCTGAAGCATGGCGGTGCCTGCGCTTTCATCTGCGCCGACCGCTGGATGCGCAACCAGTACGGTGCCGAGTTGCGGGAGTTGATTACCTCAGATTTCGCCGTGGATGTCGTCATCGAAATGCACAATGCCGATGCCTTCCAGGATGAGGTGGACGCCTATCCCGCCATCACCGTGATTCGTCGCCAGAAGCAGGGCCGCACGATTGTGGCGAGCGCCGGCCCGGAAGTGGAAAGCGTTCCCTCCGGGACGCTGGCTGCCACACTGCTCAAGAATACAAACGGCAAGAGGGCGGCGATGCCGGCCGGATTGCATGCCGCCTGCGTCGATAGCTGGTTCAAAGGCGACGATCCCTGGCCCTGCCAGTCAACAGATTTCGTGTTCTGAAAGTAAGGTTGCAGCGACTCCCCCATCTTGGGAATGGAGTATTGGCCCCCGATTGCGAGAAGTCGGACGGGAATCTTGCTGGTGAAATGTGCCTTGTTGAATTCCATGTCCGGGACGATGTTGCGGCAATAGTCGAAGGCGGCGTCCATTCGCCCCGGTCGCGCATAGGCCCGCGCATAAGCAGCTACTTCGCTCGGGGGAACCACTCCTGGCTTGTGGACCTTGTTCTTGAACCACCATCCGACATAGATGTCCTCTTTCCCTTTGGTGAGTTCGGCCGGCAAATCGGGAAGCTCCTGAAACATGAAGCACCACTTCCTCTTGCAGTCGGAGAGCTGAATATCGTTCAGGAGGGTGATGCCAGGAATCCCCGCCTCCATGAGAGTGAGCGACTTGAAATCGTCCGGGTACGGAAGACCCGATGCACGGTAGACTTCGACAGCTGGTTGGCTTCGGCCGCCTGGCGGACGCTCCAGTGGGTTCCGGCCGGAGGCTGGCTCTTCAGCGTGCGCCGCAGCAACACAGCCACCTGTTCATCGGAAACGGTGCGCGGGCGGCCGGGACGCAGTTCGTCATAGAGTCCCTGCACCCGATCGCCGATAAAGCGCTGGCGCCATTTGCCCACCGTCGCCTTCGACCAGTTCAGCCGTTCGGCGATCTCCGCGTTGGAGATCCCGTCAGCAGACCAGAGCACCACTCTGGCCCGCGATACCAGCGCATGGGGAAGGCTGCGGGAAGACGCAAATCCTTGCAGCGTCTCCTGCTCTTCCACGCTCAGCTTCAGGCTTGGTTTCGGCCGCCCGAGAGACATACCCCAGGCTACCAGGCCGCCATTTCTATTGCAAGTTAATTATGGGACGCAACACTAGGATCCGGTTCGCCACGGTCATCGATTCTCAAGAAATCTTCTGATCACCTCCATGCTCTTTCCGGCAGGTTGATGTTGCCCGGCCTCCCAATCCTGCAGCGTGCCGGGATCGACACCCATTTTCTCCGCCATCTCTCGCTGGGTAAGGCCGAGTTCTCTCCGTGCTGAGACAAGGCGCTCAGGGAGAGAACCGGGCGGCGGTGTCGGGTCATAGCCAAGGAATCGGATGATGGCAGGCATGTAGCGAATGACCGGGGTGGGTGCGCGATGACTACGCCGGCAAGCGGCACGGCGAGGGCCAGCAGGGCGAAGTTTCCGGCGCGGACGGGACGGAAAAGCTTCCATGCACGCGACTGGCCGCAGGCACCGGCCACGCGGGCTTCGAGCCTTGCAAGACGCTGGCGAAGAGCCTCCAGTTGCGCGAGGGTGATGCTCTCGTTGTGTGCCGCCTGGGAGCGGCTGTCCTCGGGTTGTTCCATGTTTCCTCCAGTGCAGGATGGATCGGATGTTTTCCTGCAATCGCTTTGTTCTGGCCGCTCGGCTATGGAATTGTTGCTGGTGTGCCGCATGGGTTACCACGATTCATCAGGTGCGCCGATACAGATTGCCTGGCCCAAGAGGTCACGTCCAGCTCCGCCTTGAATGACCTTGAGGTGCCACCTGCCGTCCCCGTTTGCCTCAATCCAGATCTGTTCCCCGCCTCCAGCCCACCCACCGCGAATGAGAGTGAGGAAGCACACGGAGTGATCGACCCTGGTCATCGGGACATCGCGCCGAAGGGGATTATTCCAATCCACGGTGAAAGTACTGCTGTTCCATACCTTGCCGCGGATCTCACCTTTTACGTCGAGCGGAACTTGGGGGACTTGGGACCCCCCACCGCCGATTCCGACTAAGTCCCACATGCGCACGACCCTGGGGTTGTAAGCGGTAGATTGGCGCCCCAGGATCATCAGTGCGTCGTAGTCCTTTGCATCCTCAATGGCTGCGAAGCCGGGCTGGTTGCCGAGGCCGGAATGGTTGTGGTCGGTCTTCGTGAAGTAGATGTCGGAGTTGCCCGCGTTGAGCTTGCCGTTGACGGTGAGATCGCCTGTCAGGTTGCCGCCGGCCAGAGGTAGCTTGCTGTTCACGTCCTGGCGCAAGCCGCTGAGGATCTGGGCAAGGTCTTGCCCGGCGAGTTGCAGGGCATTGACCTTGACGACGCCGTTGGGATCGACCGTGAGGGATTGGGCTGCGGCCAATGTCGCGATGACGAGGGCTACGCATCCAATGGCGGCCAATCCGCGCAAGGCGACCAGCCTGGCCTGGACGCGGCGGCGTGGGCGGGCTTGCGGCGATGCGTCCCCCATGCGAGCCTTCAACTCGGATAACCGATGCTCAAGCTCATGCAGTTCGGCCCTCATCTCCTGGTTGATACGATCGTTCGACTCATTTTTCATCGGCGTTCCCCTCTCCTCATCAAAACTCGTTGCGCTGCCTCATGCCGGCAAGTCCGTTGCCAATTGCCTGCAGCGGGCAATTTTTATGCCGCCGCGGCTCTCACTGCGCTGCCTCGGGTACGGACTCAGCGCTGGAGCGCGTCTGCATAGCTGCGCGCCGCTTCACCATGTCGATGACAGTTGCCAATGCGGCGTTGAGAAACCGCCGGATGGCGCTGCCACTGTTCTTACCGCGATAGTGCGCATTGACCGCCGCGGTCAGATTCACAAGAAATGTCCGAATATCTTGCTGACCCCGAACCCACGGAGTCTCGTCAAGACGCCGCTTGATCTCATCCGGCGAGAAATCCCTGGGATGGTCTTTGACTTCGAGCAGGCGAACCGTAGACTTCCGCCACGACTCGCACAGGGAACGCAGATCAAGCAGGTTGGCAAGCATGTCGAACGCGTCGTCGGGCAGATCGTCGAGGTAGGATTGCGGAACCTCATTCCGGGGCGTGGTATTTTTGGCAGGCCCCGTGAATCCTTTGGCTGCGCGCTCCAGCCGCCAATCGGGCATCAGCACGTCGCCCAGGAGCCTGAAATTCAGGCTCACGGCCGCATTGCCCAGGCGCACCATGTACTTGGATACGCTGACGGCAAAGTCGAGATTTGTGGAAGGATCTATACCCTTGCCGAGATGTTTCATCTCCTTAAAGATGTCGCCGGCTTGCTCGTTCATGGAGCAGAGCAGATCGATGTCGCTGAGCACCAGGCCGCGGCGAAGCTGGACATTGGCGACGATGTCGCGGACCGCACCGGCGGTATGGTAAGCCTCCTGGGCGTAGAAGCCCGCGAGGCCCAGCGCACCAGCAAGTTTGAGGCGAGCCTGGTCGTCCAGAGGCCGACCGCCGTTGTAGCGCAGAATCTCCACTTGATTGAGTTGTTCCTGGTACAGCTCATTTTGGGCGCGGACCTCAATGCTGTCGGCAAATGTGTCGTTGTAGGGCTGGAATTCGGGCCTCTTCTTCACTTCGGCAATGCGCTTCTCGACGCCATCCCGGAAGTCTGGCCAAGCCGCCGAGACTGCCTGGAACTGTAATGCGGCAGCGGCCTGGTCATCTCCTGACAGCGCACTGTTTACCGCGTTCGTGAGGGCCTTCCAGCGGTCGTCTGGAATATAGCGGCGAATCTTGAGGAGCGCGTACTTATCCTGCACTTCGCCCGCTTGGCGGCGCAACGTCTTGTCGGTGGGCCAGAAATCGGAGTCGGGAACATCGGGAACCAGAAAGCGCCGACCGGCATTCCAGTGATACTCGTTGGTGTACACGTTGACGTCAAAGACAAACGCCGATTCCAGTTCACAGGGAGCTTTCGATCCTGCATATCCCTGGCGCGCATTTCCGCTGTCATCGACCGTGCCGAGAGTCCATGCCCGAAAGAGAGTATTGAAGGCTGCCACCGCGTTGGCAGCAGCCGAGCCGCGCGCGGAAACATCGTGATCGGATTTGAGGCGACTGCTTCCCGGGGCTTCATAGAGAATCCACCGGAAGCGATCTCCGTACTGCGCTCGCGCATTGGGCGCCACCGTATCGATGGCTTTGTCCATTAAGGCCGCGGTCAGGTCGCGCCGAAATCCAATCATCTTCCGAAGTTTGTCTTGGTCGGTGTTGTAAAGGCCGTCGCGCAGCGTTTTCCAGCTCCAATCGGAGCTGGCGAGCAGGGTGCGCGCATCGTCTTCATTTGAAGATTCAACCACCGCGTCCATGGAGGCGAAGAATCCATCCAGCGAGGAGGTGCCTTGTGGGATCCAGAAATCGTCTCTCCTCAGATCCTCCAGAATAGGCTCGAGCAGTTCTGTTCCCTCAGTCAGCGCCCCATCGCCGCCACTCACGCGGTACAGATAGCGCCATCCGTAGAGGATCGCCTGCAGGGGCGGCCGCTCCGGGAAGACAAACAGGTGCGCTTCGGTGGCGCAGAAAAATGCCGCCCGCCCCTCCATCGAGTCCGTGTTGGAGATCCTTAAGTACACGCCGAGCAGCGACGGGTCGCGCTCCTGCAGAAGGGTTTTCACGGGCAGCAGACCCATCCCCGTTTCAGCGGGCGCGGCGTTGGCGGCAAGGCCGTTCAACGCGGCAAGGAGCTTGATGCGCGCTTGGGTGTATTTGTAGGAAGCAGTGTTGAACTCAGTGCGGTTGGTGGCCGTCTCCATTTTGCCGGCCCAGCTGTCGGCCAACTGCGCCCATTGCAATCCCCCTTTGTTGTACTTGAGAAGAATCTGTTCGAGGACTGTGCTCATCGGGCTGCCTCCACCACGCTGGCCTGCTTGTCGAGGAAGATCACTGAGTCGCCCGCCAAACCCAGCCGCATAGCCGGTGCGGGATCGGTGCGAGCTTCGATATTCATAACAACAGCCAGCCGCAAGAGCGAGTCAGTGAACCCGGTGCGTTCCGCAACCCACGGGGAGCCCGCAAGCAGAGTACTGGCCGTGTCATTCCACGCGCCACCCTCTCCCTGGTAAGCGGTGGGATCGTCTTTGATCTTCATCAGGTTGATAGCGCGGTCGCGCCAGAGTCCAAGAGTGGCCTGGAGGTCGAGCAGGGCATTGAGCCGTATGTCGATGCCGAAGGAATAAGCCTCCAACGAGGGCATCGAGCTGGACGACGAGGAGCTCGACGAGGTGAGCCGCGCAAATTGCGCTTCAAAGATCGTAGTCACCAGGTTGTAATTCGCACTGAGAGCAGCGGCGGCCATGCGAGCCATATACTTTGAGGCTTCGACCGCGAATTCCAGCGTGGCCGTTGCGCCTTCCGGGAAGTGACCCGCGTCCTTGAAGATGTCGGCGACCTGTTCGTTAAAAGAATGCATCTGCTCGTACATGGTCAGGGTGAGGCCCTGTCCCATCTGCAGATTGGAGACGATGTCGCGAACCGCGCCCGCGGTAAAGTAGGCCTCCTGAGCCAGGTAGGATGCTTTGCCGAGCTCCTGGATGAGGGCTAGTTTGCCTGCATCGTCCAATGCCGGGCCGAAGCCGCGCCTTGTGTAGACCACTTGTAGTTGAGTGGCGTAGAGATTGTTTTCTGCGCGTATGGTCACATTTCTCGGGAAGGCGGACATCGCCGGAAGGAGCGCGAGCACACTGCGTTTCTCGGCTTCCACCGCTGCCGCCAGGGCATCCCCGTGGATTGCTGCGGCGGTCACCCGGTCCACAAAGGTGCTTCCCGTCAGCGCGGTGCGAACGCCCACCGTGAAGGCGCCAAAAGCGATCGTGGGCATATAGCGGCGCATTTTAATCAGCGCATAGACGTCCTGCGATTTCTCGGCTTCGGTCCATTGCGGCGTGCCGGCAGTGGGCCACACGTCGGGCTCGGGCACATCGGGCTTCATGTAGCGCAGGCCGAGCTCGCGCGTGTAGTCCTGGGCATAGACGTTGACGTCGAAGACGTAGCCGGATTCGAGCTCTGCGGTGGGGACGGTGGCACCGGTGAGGGTCC
>Ga0335074_10010324_pt1 | contig 13062 bp, 8 predicted proteins | sample Lox_Sample_23_FD_206715 | JGI IMG/M metagenome (GOLD analysis project Ga0335074, IMG submission 206715) | Soil microbial communities from Loxahatchee National Wildlife Refuge, Florida, United States - Lox_Sample_2.3 | ecosystem: Environmental > Terrestrial > Soil > Wetlands | place: USA: Florida...
TACGGCCTGACGGCACAGGTAATGGCCCACGGCACCACCCCGGTGACCGGAAATGTGGATTTCGTCGACCAGACCAGCGGTAATGCCATCGTCGGAACAGCGGCGCTGGGAACCCCGAGCCCGTGGCGAGGGTACCTTACCGCCGTCCCATATAGCCTCTACGCGCCTACCGGCAACGACTTTCCCGTACAGGCGGTTCTGGTCGATCTCAACGGCGACGGAATCTTGGATATGGCCGTCCTGGACGATTCCACCATTTCCGTTTACCTGGGCAAGGGGGACGGCACATTCCTGGCCGCCAAGTCGTACTGCATGACGGGCACCCCGCCACAACCCTGCGGTGTAGGCAATGAGCCCTCTGTGATCGCTGTCGGCGACTTTAACAGCGATGGAATTCCGGACCTGGTCTGGGTAGACGGTTCAAATGCGTACGTAGCCCTGGGCAATGGCGACGGCACATTCCAGCAACCCGCATCGTTCGAGACCCAGGGCGACGACGCCCAGGTGCTCGTTGCTGACCTGAACCGGGACGGCACGCCCGACCTCATTGTGAGCATCGATGACGGCGTAAGCATCCTGTTGGGCAACGGCGATGGCACCTTCCAGCCTCACTACGAAGAAAGTCTCAACGACGCCAGCGAATACATCACCATCGGCGACTTTAATAAAGACGGCATTCCCGACATTGCCTCCGCCGGCCATAACGGCTCGACCCTGATGGTGCTGCTGGGCAATGGCGACGGCACCTTCAAACCGGAAAAGGATACGCCCATCGACATCAACACATCGGGGTGTACTGTCGCTGCCGCGGATTTCAAAGGCGCCGGCTTCCTGAGCGATATGGTGATTTGCGGCGGAGCCGGCCAGGCGGAGGCGCTCCAGGGCAAGGGAGACGGCACCTTTGCAGCGCCCCAGGACCTGTTTGCTAACGGCAATTTCTCTGAATATGCCAATTGGGTCATCCCGGTGGATTTGAACGGCGACGGCAATGTCGACATCGTTCTCGCCTGGGACTCCGACGCGAGCGACGCAGGCAGAATCGGCATCTTCAACGGCAAGGGCGATGGCACCTTCAACACAACGCCTACGACCATGACCACGGGCAAGCAACCCGTGTTCGCAACCGCCGGCGATGTCAACGGGAACGGCACTCCGGACCTGGTCACGGTGAACGCATATGACAACAACCTCAGCGTGTTAGTGCAGGGCGCTACGTCGACAGCAACAGCCTCGTTGGCAAACGTATCGCTTCCAGGTACGGGCAACCAGAGCGTGGTCGCCGAGTATCAGGGCGACACCCACTACTCTGACAGCACTTCTCCCGCGATTACCCTCACGGGCAGCGGCTTAGCCGGTGCGCCGGTCATCTCATCGCTTTCACCCTCGACCGTGGTGAACGGCAGCGGGGCCTTTACCCTTACGGTGAACGGAACTGGCTTCGCCACCGGCGATACGGTGAAATGGAACGGCAACGCGCGGACGACGACCTACGCCAGCGCGACCAAACTGACGGCGGCTATCCTGGCCACCGACGTTGCCGCAGCGGGGACCGATGCGGTGACGGTTGTGAGCACAACTACAGAAACTTCCAACTCCGTCAATTTCACAGTCACTCAGTCGACCACCGGGCCCACCATCACGGCTCTGTCGCCGGATTACGCCACCATCAATGCACCGGCCACAACTATCACCATCGCCGGCACGAGCTTCGTCTCTGGCACCACGGGGTCGGTGGTGCACTTCGGGCCTACGCAGCTCGCCACGACCTACGTGAACGCAACTACGCTCACCGCGGTGATTCCCGCTACCAGCCTCAAGACGCTGGGCACGGCCCAGGTTGCGGTGTGGAACGCCGGCCCGAGCATTTCGAACACTATGCCGTTCACGGTGGGACCTGTCACCCACCTGCCGCTGGCCTATGGCTTCTTCAACAAAAACGGATCGGCCGGAGCCACGAGCGGCAACATTACCTGCACGTGGACCACGGCCGAGTCGTACTACGCGTGCACCATCACCGGCGAGAGCTTCTTCTACAGCCAATACGTGGCCAATGCGACCATCGGAGATACCAATGTGGCCGGCATGATTGCCATTAACTCCGTCAACGGCAAGCAGTTGATCGTAAAGATCTACAACACCAGCGGCACTGCGATTCAAGCGCCGTTCTATATTGTGGTCTTCAAGCCGTAACCGGCAACGGCTGCAGGGCCTTTCCCCGCCGATCCTTGAAAAGGGCTGCGCGCCGAAGCTGTTTTGGGCGCAGCCCATCTTTTTCGCCCGATGCTTATGCCCTGCTCCTTGCCCGCGTAGCCAGGATCGCGACCACGCTGGCCAGGATCAGCGCCGAGCCCAGCACAGCTCGCAGTCCCAGCTCCTCGCCGCCGAACCAGTGTCCGATCATCACCGCCACCACCGGGTTCACATACGCGTACGTCCCCACTCGCGTCGGCGATTCGTGATGAATCAGCCACAAATACGCGGTGAACCCCATAATTGACCCCGCCAGGATCAGATACACCAGCGCCACCCACGCTTCCATCGGGACCGCCGCCGGATGAAACTGCGGAAATTCCCCCGCCGTGCCCGCCGTAATCCCCAGCAGAACGCCGCCCACCAGCATCTGCGCGCCGGAGCTCACCATCTTCGACTGCGGCAGCGACAGCTTCCGCGTCAGCACCGAAGCCACCGACCAGCTCATGGCCGCAATCAACAGCACAGCCGCGCCGGCGGCGCTGATGGCTCCTGCACCCAAGCCCGCCGACCGCACCGTCAGCACCGCGACGCCCGCCAGTCCCACCGCCAGCGCCGCGCCAAGGCCCACCGTGAACCGCCGCGTCCGCAGCACCGTGACCTCGCCCACCGCCATAAACGCCGGTATCGTCGCCATCATTACCGCGGTGATCCCGGATGGCACCACCGTCTCCGCCCAGAACAGCAGCCCGTAGTCGCAGACAAAGATCAGCAGCGCCAGCAGCGCGATCGACAGCCACTCGCGCCCGCTCGGGGCCGGCTCGCCGCGCAGCCGCGTCCACGCATACAGCAGTACTCCCGCCGCCGTGAACCGCATCGCCGCATACAGAAGCGGCGGCATCGCCAGCACTCCCACGCGGATGGCCAGAAACGTCGACCCCCACACGAAGTACACGATCCCGTACGCCAGCAGCGTCTTCCAGGGCGGCCTGTCCGTCATCGGTTGCAGTCACCTGATGACTCCAGTAAACACTGAGAACATCAAAATCCCCTACTTCGGTTTTCTCTCCTGTCCCTGAAACACGAAGGCCCGGACCATTTCGTCCGGGCCCTCGCGGTGCTCTGAACTGCCGGCTATTGCGCCGCCAATTCCGTAATCAGCCCTGCCGTGGGGCTGCCCCAGCCGGTCACCAGATCGTAGCCGGTCACCGCCGAATAGCTTCCCGATTTCCCGCTCGTGATGTCGTGGAAATCGGCGCTGTAGGTCGACGACGTCGCATTCTCCGAGTAGATGTCGGGATTGATGAACCCAATGGTGCTCTTCCCGTTTGCCACGCGCTGCTGGTTCACCAGCGCAATGAAGGCCGCCCACATCGGAGTGGCAAAGCTCGTCCCGCCATATTCGTTCGCCGTGCAGGTGGTCTGGTCCGCGCATACGTAGAACGTGAAGTTGGCATTCGCCGAAACATCCGGCCCGTTGCGCAACGTGGTCGATCCCTTGTTGCTCGAGTTGATCGCAGCCTTCTGCCAGCTTGGAATCGCAATGCTGTCGGGCGAGATACCGCCGCCCGAATCCGACCACGCCGTCTCCGACTTCCACGGGCCCGCTGCACTGGAAGTGGTCAGGTCCGTGCCGCCAACGCTGACCACGTTGGCGTCATCCGCCGGCCATGCCTCGTTCCGCCGCGACCACGTCGAGTCGTCGCCGGATGCGGCAAAGAAATTCTGCCCCTGCGCCGACATTTTCTCGAAGTACGGGTCGAGCGTCGAAGGATCCGCCGGCGTCCAGCCCCACGAGCAGCCGATCGTCGTCGGCAACGGGCTGTGCGTCGTCATCGCGCTGATAATCGCCGTGTCCGTCGAGCCCACATACATCGTCAGGCTCGCCAGCCCCGGCGCCATCCCGATCGCCTGCGTCATATCCAGTGTCTGCTCCGTGTCGTCGCAGTCTCCGCCCTTGCGCGTATACACGCAGCTCGTGCTCGTCCCGTCGGTCGACAGCAGCGTGATCGGCACGTTGTTGGTCTGGTGCACGTTCGTAAAGTACGTGGTCAGATCCGCCAGGTCCGTCCCGTAGTACTCCAGCAGCCCCAGATTCTGGCCGGCGCCGGTCAGCGCCGTGCCGCCATAATAGGCGGCGCGCATATCGCTACCCAGGAACGAAGCCGATGGCCCCGACCCGGTCGTCGCATGCTTGACCACCTCGGCATCGTAGAGGCCGTGCTTGGCCGCGTAATCGCTCCGCCTCTCATACAACGGCTTGGGAATCGAATAGTTGTCCAGCCCCGAAACGTGCCAGAGGTTCACGCTCAGGTTGGGCGTCGGCTCCCGGTCCGCCGAGTAGAAGATCCGGTCCTCGGTCGGGTGCTGGTACGTCTTCATGTTCACGTGGAACGCGGTCTCGATCTGCCCCACCGTGCCCTTTACCTGCACGTCCATCCCGTCGCGCGTCCCCCCTACTACCTGCATCCCGTACTCGTGGACGAAATTCAACACCGCATCGTAGTCCGCCTGGCTCGGCCCAAACCGCGCCGTAAACTGTTGCGGCGTGACAAAGTGCCGGTAGTTCGGGCTCTTCGGGTTGTACACGTCGGCAAGGAACGCCTTCAGCCCCGCCGAATCGCGCAGCGGCAACACCAGGTCCAGTTGCAGCTCCTGGCTTTGCGGCAAACGGCCCACCGGCGTCGCCTCGCCGCTCACAACCGCGTCTCGCACGTGATGCGTCAGCACGTTCTGCGCCACTCCGCACGCCGGCAGGCACAGCGCCGCCGACACGAATGCAACTACTCCTATAGCTAACCGTCTCACTCGCTCGTTCTCCTGTTCTTGGGGGAAGTTGAGGAAGCCCGTTGGGAATTTCGCTTGCAGGGACCCGAATGTGCTTTGCATTCTGAAGCAGCCGCCGCACGTTTGTCCATAGATTTTCCCTGACGAAAGGACTAGTCGGGTCCCTATTACCAGGGGAAATGTGGCGGGCGAAGCTGTCCCGTAAGCCTCCCATCGCGCCTGGGGCCTGCCCTTCCGATCCCTGCCCCCTGACACCTGCCCCCTGCTCCCTGCTACACTCCCCCTTTCAAGAACTCCTCCGCATTTTCCTGATGGGAGACGCTCATGGCCCAAACCGAAGTCCCGCCCACCGCAGCTCGTCCCGCCTTCCAATGCTTCGTTGCCCCCGAGCAGCGCCTCCCCGAATTCACCCTCCGTGCGCTCCTGCTGGGCGGCTTCTTCGGCATCGTCTTTGGCGCCGTCACCGTTTACGTGGGCCTCCGCGCCGGCCTCACCGTCGCCGCCTCCATCCCCATCGCCGTCCTCTCCATCAGCATCCTCCGCGCCTTCGGCCGCGCCTCCATCCTGGAAAACAACATCGTCCAGACCACCGGCAATGCCGGCCAGTCCATCGCCTCCGGCGTCATCTTCACCCTCCCCGCGCTCGTCTTTCTCGGCTTCGAGCTCGAATACACCCGCATCTTCATGCTCGCCCTCATCGGCGGATGGCTTGGCGTGCTCTTCATGATCCCCCTCCGCCGCCAGCTCATCGTCCAGGAGCACGGCACGCTCCCCTACCCCGAAGGTACCGCCTGCGCCGACGTCCTCATGGCTGGCGAACGCGGCGGCTCGCTTGCCTCCCGCGTCTTCCTCGGCCTCGGCCTCGGCGGCCTGTACACCTTCCTCCAGAACGAAAACCTCTTTTCCGTCTGGCCTCACGAACCCGAATACCGTCCCGATTTCGGCCCGCAGCACATCCTGAAAGGCGCCGCCATCAACGCCGACGCCACTTCCGAGTACCTCGGCGTCGGCTACATCATCGGCTCCCGTGTCGCCGGCGTCATCTTCGCCGGCGGCGTCGTTTCCTGGCTCGTCATCATGCCCCTCATCTACTTCTTCGGCAAGGCGATCCCCACGCCCGTCTACCCCGGCCAGGTCCCCATCGCGCAAATGGGCCCCAGCGACCTCTGGGCCGCCTACATCAAGCCCATGGGCGCAGGAGCCGTCGCCGCCGCCGGCGTCATCACCCTCCTCAAGACCATCCCCACCATCTGGGCCGCCCTCACTGCCGGCCTCAAGAACATCCGCACCGGCGAAGCCGCCGCAGCCGCTAAACCCATCCGCACCGAAGACGACCTATCCATGAAAGTCGTCCTCATCGGCTCCGCCCTCATCGTCCTCTGCATGTTCCTCTTCCTCGAGTTCAAGCCCGTCCCCGGCGCCTTCGTCGGCTGGCCCGCCAACCTCGCCGCCTCACTTCTTGTCGTCGTCTTCGGATTCCTCTTCGTCACCGTGAGCTCGCGCATCGTCGGCCTGGTCGGCTCCTCAGCCAGCCCCGTCTCCGGCATGACCATCGCCACCCTCATGGCCACCGCCGCCGTCTTCCTCGTCCAGGGCTGGACCGCGCCAGCCTTCGGCGCTCTCGCCATCACCATCGGCGGCGTAGTCTGCATTGCCGCATCCAACTCCGGCGACACCTCCCAGGACCTCAAAACCGGCTACATCATCGGCGCTACGCCGCGCCTGCAGCAGATCGCCCTCATCATCGGCGTCGTCATCTCCACCGTCATCATCGGATTCACTCTCAACCTGATGAACACCGGCCTGCAGGAATTTCACGCCATGGCCAAGCCGTGGGACATCGCCGCGCCCCACGCCGGCGTCTCCATCCAGTCCGACACCAAACACCTCCCCGAGACCATCGCAGTCAAATCCCCGGACGGCAAATCCGAATCCACCCACCACAAATCCGAGTACCTCGTCCTTAACGCCATCGGCTCGACCGAGCTCCAGGACGGCAAATATCTCTACTCGCCCGCCACGCACGAAATCGATGTCGCCTGGATTCAGGGCATCGGCAGCCCCTCCGCGCCGGCGCCCCAGGCCCGCCTCATGGCCACCGTCATCAACGGTATCCTCAGCCGCAAATTGCCGTGGGGCCTGGTCCTCATCGGCGTCGCCCTTGTCATCGGCGTGGAGTTGCTCGGCATCCGTTCGCTCACCTTCGCCGTCGGCGCCTATCTCCCCATCGGAACCACCCTGCCCATCTTCTGCGGCGGCGTAGTCCGCTGGTTCGTCGACCAGGCCGCCCACCGCTCCGGCGAAGAAGAAAGCGAAATCTCCTCCGGCTCGCTCTTCGCCTCAGGCCTGATCGCCGCCGGCGGCATCGCCGGCTTAATCGGCGTAGCCTTGAAAGCCGTCGAAGCCACTTACTTCAACAACCGCGACCTCCTCAACGTTCCGCACACATTCCTGGATCACGCATGGGTCAGCGTAATCGGCTTCGCCCTGCTCGGCTACTCGCTCTATCACTTCGCGCGTAAGCCGCTGAGTAAGTAAAGTAGGCGGCTCGCCCAGGTGCCGGCGAAATGGAGTGCGGCGGGACGCCAGTGGGGCGTAGATCGAGTCGCGTTCTCTGATGTATGATGTTTGATGTTTGATGCGGAAGGTAGCCATGCGCACCACACTGTCCATCGATGACGACGTCCTCGCCGCCGCCAGGGAAATGGCCGAGACGGATGGAAAGACCATCGGCGAGGTGATCAGCGCTCTGGCCCGCAACGCCCTCAAGCCTCAGCCCTCCCGCCGTGCCACTCGCAACGGCGTCCCCCTGCTCCCGGTCCGTCCCGGCGCCTCCAGGGTCAACTCAGAGCTGGTACGCCAGCTTCAGGAAGAGCTGCAGTGACCCGCTATCTGCTCGACGTGAACGTGCTGATCGCCCTGATCGATCCCGCCCACGTCCAGCACGACCGCGCTCACGCCTGGTTCGCCGCCAGGGGAAGGCGCGCCTGGGCCACCTGTCCGATCACGGAAAACGGCGTCCTGCGCATCGTCGGCAATTCCCGCTACCCCAGCTCGCCTGGAACCCCTGCTGCGGTTGCCGAGTTGATGGCCGTCTTCCTCTCCCTCGGCGGGCACGAGTTCTGGCCGGACGACGTAACCCTCTTTGACGCCGCGCGCATCGACGCCAGCCGCCTCCTTGAATCGGCCCAGATTACCGCCAGCTACCTGCTTGCTCTGGCCTGCTCCCACGGAGGAAAACTGGCCACCTTCGACCGCCACCCTGTTGCCGACGCGGTCACGGGCGGCGCCGGCGCCATCCATCGGATCGATTGAATATCGTGGGCTGCCACTCACTCCCTCACGCCACCACCCGCAGCTTTACTCCCTCCTGCTCCTGCAAACACGCAATAATCCTGAAAAGATTCGCCGCAGTAGGATTCCCCCTCGGCCCGAACATCTGATGCAGCGTCTTGACGTGAATCCCCGTCTCCTCCGCCAGCGCCGGAAATCCAATCGTCGCATTGATGAAGTCGCGCAGAATCTCCCGCCCCAGCGCGGTTTCGCCACCCAGCAACGCCTCGACCGCATCGCGCAACGATCCGCGCCGAAATTCTTCGTCGCTACGCATGCGCGCCATCACCGTCTCCCGAAAATCGCGCGTCAATGCCATGGTCCACTCCTCTTTTGCCGTTTGTAATCCTGCCAATTCTGCTTCGCCGTTTCGATATCGCTCTGCTGCCGCTCCTTAGTGCCGCCGCAAAGCAGAATCACAATCTGCTCGCCGTCTTTTCCAAAATACAAGCGGTAGCCAGGACCAAAATCGATCTTGCACTCGTACACTCCGCTCCCCACGCCTTTCACATTCGAGAAGTTCCCCAGCCCGACGCGATAAAGCGCCGTCCTCACTCGCCGCGCCGCGTCGGAACTGAGCCGCCTGAACCACTCGCCGAACAGGTTGCGCCCATCCCGACCCAAGTATTCGCGGATTTCTGGCATCGAATTGATAGTATCATATAATTTACCATTGCTGGCAGATCGCTCCCTCGGCAAACGCACACCGCCTCCGCCGCGGTGTTACATCATAGAGACATCATGCGAGTCGCAGTCATCGGCGGTGGCATCGTCGGCCTGGCAACGGCCCACCGGCTTCTCCGGCAATTCCCGGCGCTCCAGGTGACAGTGATTGAAAAAGAAGCCGGCCCCGGACGCCACCAGACCGGGAACAACAGCGGCGTTCTCCACTGCGGCCTCTACTACAAACCCGGTTCCAGCAAGGCCCGCCTGGCCGTACAGGGCATCCGCCAGATGGTCCAGTTCTGCCGAGAACATAACGTTCCTTTCGACCTCTGCGGCAAGATCGTCGTGGCCACCAGGCCGGAAGAGATTCCCCGCCTTCACGATCTGATGAGCCGCGGCATCGCCAACGGCCTCAAGGAAATCGAACTTCTCCAGCCGGCTCAGATCCGCGAAATCGAACCTTACGCCGCGGGACTGGAAGCTCTGCGTATCCCCGAGGAGGGCATCGTGGACTATCCGGCCGTGGCTCAAGCCATGGCCAACGAAATCGCGGCGCGAGGCGGTGACCTCGAATTCTCCTCGGAAGTAGTGGGAATGAGCCTTGCTCGTGAATGGAGAATTCGTTCGCGGCAAAAGGAATTCGCAGCAGATTTCCTCTTCAATTGCGCCGGCTTACACTGCGATCGCGTGGGAAAGATGGCCGGGGCTCGCGATTCCACCCGGATCGTCCCCTTCCGCGGCGAGTATTACCAGTTAAAGCCGGAGCGCCGGCACCTCGTGCGCAACCTGATTTATCCCGTGCCGGACCCGGCGTTTCCCTTCCTCGGCGTGCACTTTACACGCCTCATTCACGGCGGGGTCGAAGCTGGTCCCAACGCAGTCCTCGCCCTCGCTCGCGAAGGCTATCGCAAAACCGACTTCTCGCTGCGCGACACCATCGATGCCTTGACCTACCCCGGATTCTGGCGGTTTCTGCTGCGATACCCGAAAACCTGTTGGGCAGAGCTGAGACGCTCCTTCAGCAAAGAGTTGTTCTGCCGGTCGCTGCAGCGCCTGGTTCCCGCTCTGCAAATCGACGATTTGCTCCCCGGCGGTGCCGGCGTGCGCGCCCAGGCGCTAACCCCCATGGGCGACTTGTTGCAGGACTTCTATTTCGTCCGCCAACCCCAGGCTTTGCATGTCCTGAACGCCCCCAGCCCGGCCGCCACTGCCAGCCTGGCCATCGCCAATGAGATCATCGAGCAAACAAAGGATGCCCTTGCCGCGTAAGCTGGCGAGAGGCGGACCGCGTGTCGCGCAATCGGAAAGAGGAGGGTGCAATGACGCAGATCAACATGGAAGAGATCATGGGCAGCTTGAGCCCCGTCTTCAAGAAAGCGCTCCATGACACCATGGAGCACGCCGCTCCCTCTGCGGTTTACGACATGAATGACCTGTTCCGCTTCTTCGCCGGCCGCGTCTGCCAGCACTGCAGCGTCTGGGAAAAAGTCCCCGACCGCTGCGCCAAGATCACCTAGCAGGCTGCCGGCTGTGCCCCTCAGTTCATCGCTGATTACTTCCTTCGGCTAGAATACCGTCACGTTGTAGCTCTTCGCGGTGTACGTTCCCGCCGTAACCGTAGTAACCGTCACTGTCGCCGTGGTCCCGCTGACTGAGACTTGCGGAATCAGCCCGCCCTGCACGCTACCATCGGTGGCCGACGCGAAGCCTGGATGCCCGCCCGCCGAGGCGGCAAGAGTACAGGTTCCTGTCGCAGTCCCTCCCGCCGACCCGGACGGTGTGATACTCCCGGTCGTGCACTGCATACCCATCGCTGGGCCACCCTGATTGCTTCCGACATACGACGCGGCCGCAGCAGGAATCCACACATTGCTACCCCCGGAATTCGCGACAGAACCAAATTGGCCCTGTACACCGCTGCTACACACAAAATCACTCAGGTACATGACGCAGCCATTGGTGAGCTGATTCCCCGCTCGAAGGATGATATTTCCGTTCCCGACCAGGTTTGTGTTGTTGGCGCCATCCATGTAGAGCATTGTCTGGGCTGCGCTGCTGGTAGTGAGCCCCTCGATGGCACCTACGTTGTTGGGAAGAACAATCTGCGAGGTAATCCCGTCGCTATTTGGCCCGACTTGGTCCGTCGAATAGGGACTAGCGGCTGCCGTGGTCCAGCTAGTCGGATCGAATGTGTTGCCGGCGTAAATGGAAGAAGCCATTGAACTCAGAGCGACTTTTTGCGCCAAAATGTCGTACGTGTATTTCTGGCCATTTGAAATGGGCTGTCCGAAGACATTTCCTGTGACCACGTTGCCGCCAGCGTCAAGAAAGCTGACTGAAGGGCCGAACCCTCCTGCGCCTATATTAGGAAACGCAAACTGATTTCCAGTTAAGGTGTGCCCGCCGTTCAACGGCCAGGTAGAGGCATTGCTGCCGTTGGCGACAAAATCACCGTAGTTGTTGCCATTGAATTGGCTGGAGTTGATGATCCAGCCGGATGCTTCGATATTGACGGAACTGGTCCATCCCGACGCCGTGGTGTAGGAAATCGCGCCATAACGCCCATTCGTCCCAAAGTCGCTGAGAGCAAATCTTTGGACGCTCGTATCCTCTCCGTGGACTCCATCCCTCCCATTTCCGTCAAACTCGGCGCGGCTCATGTCGTCCTGACCGCGCTCCGCAAACAGGCCATCGCGACCTGCGTGATTTACCAGAAGGTGTGGCCCCCGTTGGGCGCAGCAGAAGCCGGCACTGCCAAGGACAGTTCCGGTATACGGGTTGAAGATTACCGACGCGCTCGATCCCAGAAGCCCCAGCAGTCCAGAACCTTCGGAAGTGAAGGTTACGCCACCGGAAGTTGTCGGTGTGCCTTGCGAGCAGTTTCCCCCAGTTAGGCCCGGCCATGAAGGAACACCCGAACCTGAAGTACCGGCAGACGTGACCTTTTCTAGGCAACCGTTGGTGTCGATGATGACAGAAGACGCAGAATAGTAATAGTCGGGATGGAACTGCGGATAGTTCGTCTCGTGGATGTCGTCGCGCACCGCGCCCGTAATGGTAGCGTTTTCGTATCTGGGACGGTCGGCTCCGTTTACAAAGAGCACGTCTGCCACGAGGCCGAGGCCCTGATAGGTCCACACGACGGACTGCTCAGTAGCCACAGCGTCCTGGGTCTGTGCGGACGCGCTCGCGTTCGACAGCGTCAGCGTTGTAGCAGTAGACGCGGAGCAGGTATAGCTCCCATTGTTCGCGCTGTTGCCGAAGCCTGAAATAACGAATGTCAGCCCTGCGTAGGCGTTTGATCCTCCACCCGTGATCGAACCGGCGTAAACAGCGGTGCTTCCCGAGGAAGACGCCACTGAAGTGAGGGCAAAGATCGGGCCGTCAGGGGTTGTGCCACTCGTGGCCCACTGGGGAGGAATCGGTCCACTCGTGCCGGACGTAGTGACTTTCTGGCAATTGCCGTTGTAATCCTGAATATAAGTGCCGGTGCCAACAGAGTAGGACGTATTTGCCTTCCAAAATGAGACTGTCCCGCCGCCGCATAGGGACGGCATATTCTGCTGAGTTGCGTTTCCGTTGAGAAGGATATCCTTGACGACAGATTCGTCCGTCATCAAGACCATCATCGGGATGCTCGAGCTAGCGGTATTGTCAGCCTCGGTTAATGTCGTTGAACTGGCATACTCCGCCGTGGGCTGCCCTTCAAGAACCGCCTTAGGCTCAAGAGCAATGACGGTGCCCAGCGTAAAACTTCCAGTGTTGAAATGCAGCGTGTCGCCAGCTGGAACGACAATGGGAGCCGCCGGACTGCCGTTGGTGATCGTAAGGCCACAGGCAGAATCCACCCAGACCACACCCGTCCCGGTTCCAAGAGCCGCGAGGGCCGCCACAATTTTCTGACCACAATCGGAGCCGGAGTAAGCAGAGGCATAGACAACGCCATTGACACTCTGACAGACCAGATTCCCCCCAGAGCTCCCGGTGCATTGCGACAAGCAAACGGGCACAGTGACCTTGCCCGCGTAAAACGTATCCCTTAGCGAGCTGCTGTAATAGCGAAGGGAGACGAAGGTGAGGAACGGG
>Ga0335074_10010325_pt1 | contig 13061 bp, 13 predicted proteins | sample Lox_Sample_23_FD_206715 | JGI IMG/M metagenome (GOLD analysis project Ga0335074, IMG submission 206715) | Soil microbial communities from Loxahatchee National Wildlife Refuge, Florida, United States - Lox_Sample_2.3 | ecosystem: Environmental > Terrestrial > Soil > Wetlands | place: USA...
TCCTCGTCGCCGAGGACGACGCACTGCTCGCGGAGACCGTAAACGAATTCCTAACTCAGGAAGGCTACTGTGTCGCCGTCAGCCCGGACGGTCAGGAGGCGTTGGAGGCCGCGTCCAGAAAGAAGTTTGCTGCTCTGCTCACCGATCTTCGGATGCCGCGGCTCGATGGCGCGGCACTGGTTCGCCGGCTGCGCGCAAACCGTCCCGAGCTGCCGGTCGTTGTGATGACTGGCTTCGTACCGGCGGACTGGCGCTCTATGCTTCAACAGGAGGGCGAGGGACCCTTGATCCTGCTCGACAAGCCGATCCGCCTCAAAAACCTGCTGAGCGCACTGCGCGAGGTTCTCGGCACCGCGTAGCGACCACCCACCTCTCCCGCTCTACGGGAGAGGTCGGTTCCACAGCGAATCGGGTGAGGGTGCTCGGGCGCCCCACCCCCTCACCCGCCCCGCTACGCGGTGCGACCTTTCCCGCCGGGCGGGAGAGGTGATTGGTCATCCGACCTCAGACCACTGGCTCGCCGCGGCAAGAGCGTCGCCCAGCATCTCGGTCATCGCCTCGACCGCGAACGGCTTCCGCAGGATCCAGCGTTCACCCTCGATGCGCTCGTCGTCGCCATATCCGGTGATGAACACCACCGACGCCGACGGCCGGCGCTCGCGCACCACCTGCGCGACAGCCAGCCCGGTCATGCCCGGCATCGCGAAATCTACCAGCAGCAGATCGAATTCCGCACCGCTGCGGACAAGATCGAGCGCCGCGCTGCCGCTGGCCGCCGTCAGCAGCGAGAAGCCAGCCGACTGCACCATGGCGCCGATCGTCGTGCGCACGGTTTCCTCATCATCCACCAGCAGCACGGTGGCGCCTTTCACCGCGCGCGGCCTCGGTGTGGTGCCGGCCGCCTTGTCCGACGGCACCTCCGGTGCCGATACGGCCGCGGCATCGGCCGGCGCACGCGGCAGGAAGACCATCACGCTGGTGCCCTGGCCGGGCGCGCTGTCGATCCGCACGCTGCCGCCCGACTGCCGTGTGACGCCATAGACCTGGCTGAGTCCCAGACCCGACCCGCGACCCGGCGGCTTGGTGGTGAAAAACGGCTCGAACGCATTACGCTGCACCTCCTCGCTCATACCGGTGCCGGTATCGCGCACCACGATCACCACGTAGTCGCCCGGCGTCAGGTCATCGTGTGCGTCCAGCGGATCAAGCGCGATATTGCTGGTGGCGATGGTCAGCAGCCCGCCGTCCGGCATCGCGTCGCGGGCGTTGATCGCAAGGTTCAGCACCACGTGCTCGATCTGCGTCGGATCGACCAACGCCGGCCAGAGTCCCGGATTAAGCTCCATATCGACCCTGATCATCGCCCCGAGCGTGGTCTTCAGCAGTGCCTCGATGTTGCTCAGTACAGCGTTCAGGTCCACTTGTTGCGGCGCCAGGCTCTGCTTGCGGGCAAAGGCCAGCAACTGCCGCACCAGCTCGGCGCCGCGTCCCGCCGCCTGCTCGATGATCCTCAGGCGCCGTGCCTCGCGTGGGTCAGCCCCCAGGTCATTGAGCAGCATTTCGGCGTTGCCCGAAATCGACGCGAGCAGGTTGTTGAAATCGTGCGCGACGCCGGAAGTCAGCCGGCCGATCGCCGCCATGGTCTGCGCCTGACGCGCGCGGTCCTCGGCGCGCCGGCGATCGGTGATATCCGAATAGAGTGTGACGAAACCACCGCCGGCCAGCGGGTTGCGGCGGATCTCCAGGACCCGGCCGTCGGGCCGCTGGCGCTCGATCCGCCCTATACTGCCACCATGCCGCAGCAGCGCCAGCCGCCGGGCAACCTCCGCCTCGACATCGACCACGCCGAACTCACCGGCCTCCGCCTGTCCGCGCAGCATGTCCTCCATCGGCAGGCCTGGACGCAGGATGTCTCCCGGCACGCCGGTGAATTCTGGAAAATGCTCGTTCCAGGCCAATAGCTGCAGGTCGGCATCGACCATCATGATCCCGTCGCTCATGCCGGCAAGCGTCGCCGCGAGCTGCGCCGCCTTTGCGCGCTCCCGCTGCTGGGCCGCTTCAAGCCGGATATTGGACTCGCGCAGCGCGGCACGGTCGCGGAGCGTGATGGCATGGCGCGCGCGACTGGCCTGCTCCGCCCACAGCAGGACGGCGGCCATCACCAGCACCAGCACGGTGGCCACGCCGGTGAACGTCAGCGCCTCCTGCTCCCACTCGGTGGCCGAACGCATGGCCTGGGCCTCGTCCTCGCCCACCAGCACCTGCAGGCCGCGACCCGGAATGGTGGCGAAGGCGAGCACCCGCTTGACGCCGTCGAGGGGCGACGGCCCGACCCACTCGCCATTGGCTGAGCGCTGCATTGCCTTGAAGACCGGCGCCCCCGCCAGGCTCGCCGCGGCATCCATCTGCGCCTGCCCGAGGTTGCCGACGCCGCGAATCTCACCCTCGGTCGTGCTGAGCAGCAGAAGTCCGCCGCTGCCGAGATTCGCCTCTTGCTGGAGCATGGTGAACACGCTCGCATCGAAGGAAGCCGCGATCACGCCGCCGAACGATCCGTCCGGATAATCCAGCCGGCGCTCCATGTTGAGCTGCCATTGCCGGGTGATCAGACCGCGCGTGAGCGCACCGATGAACATGCGTCCATCGTCTGCCGGCAACGCCGCCGCGTGGCGAAAATAGTCGCGGCCGCTGATGTTGTCGCCGATAATATCCGGCCGGGAACTGAAACGGACGACGCCGTGGGCATCGGCAATAAAGATTTGTAACGAAATATCGGTAAGCGCCAGCGCGCGCTGGCGCCAGCTATTGAAATCGAACCGCGCCGGGTCGCGTTCCCATTCTATTTCGAGGATGTGCAGGGTCTGGTCGGTGACCAGCAGCTCCCGCCGCAGTTGCTCGGCAATCAGCGCCGCCTTGCTGTGGACCTCGCTCTCCACGCGCGCCCGCGACACCGCACGGTGGGCGACGATCGCCGAATACGCGCCGAACCACCCCAGCGCGATCACCAGGCAGGTGGTCACGGTGATGAGCACCGGTCCGATCGGACGGAACCATCGCGCCGCGGCGATCATCAGTCGGCGCCCATTCCGTTTGTATGTCTCACTCTCCTGTCGGCGGCCGCTCTGTCACAGCCCCGGGACGTTTCGCAATTCCGGCTCACGGGTCCCGCCTGGGGTTTCGGTTCAGCGATGAACCGCTTTGACATCTAGCATGCCACACGGAAACTTGAAACCAGAACCTTCCGTGCACCACAACGCATGCCTGCCACGGATTAAATCCACGTAGGATACGTTTGCCGCCCGCCTTCGTATTCGCGATGCGTTACTGCACCGCGCCGGGGCCGTGCTCAGCCTTGATCATCTTCGACCATATAAATCCAATGCATTACATAGAAAAAACCCTTCCCGCTTCTCCAACGGGACGGGCATCGGCAATGCCTGCGCCGGGTCGTCATAATCCCAGTGTGGGTAATCGGTCGCAAACAGAAGCCGGTCCCAGCCGAGCCAGTCGATCGTGTCCAGCACGTGCTCGCGCGGTTGTGGCTCCTCCATCGGCTGCGTGCTCGCCCAGACCTGCCGGTGAATGTATTCCGAAGGCGCAGACTTCAGGTGCGGCGTTTCGACCTTCAGCCGCCGCCATAGCCGGTCGAGCCGCCAGGCCAACGGCGGCAGCCAGGCGAAACCTGATTCGATCAGCACCAGCCTGAAGTTGGGCAGCCGCTCGAAGACGCCTTCCACCACCATGCTGGTCAGGAAGGACTGGCACGACTGCGCGTGCCCGACCATGTCCTCGATATAGAACGAGGGCCATCCGCTGCCGCTCACCGGGTAGCCGCCGAAGCCGAAGGCGTGGACACCGACCGGCAGGTTGGCCGCCGCCGCCGCTTCGTAGACCTTCCAATAGCGCTTCTGGCCGGGTGGTTCGGCGGTGCGGCTCAGCATCAGCACCTGCACGAAGCGCGCATCGGCGGCATAGCGTTCGATCTCGGCCACCGCGGCCTCGGTGTCCTCGTAGGGGACGACGATCGAGCCTTTCAGCCGGGGTTCCTGAGACAGCCACTCGGCGATGAGCCATTCGTTCATGGCGCGACATACGGCGGCGCCGAGGTCGCGGTTTTGGAAGCTCTGCCCGTTGTCGCCGGTGGCGTTCAGCACGCCCAGCCTGGTGTTGTTGGCGTCCAGCAACTGCTCTCGCAGGAAGCGCAGGCTGCTGCCCGGCCGGCCGCCTTCCGGCGGCCAGGCGTCGCGGCGCGAGGCACTGGGCTGCCCCTTCGGGTAGGCCGGTCCCTGCTGATAGGCCTGCCGCGGCCGCGAGCCGAACAGCGCGTAATGCTCGTGCCAGCGCTTCGGCAAATAGGGGAAAATGTCCTGGTTGCTGTTCCGCTGCGGATGGATGTCGCAATCGGCGGTCGCCAGCTTTGAGGCATTGACCGGAGCCGGCGCCGGTCGGTCCGAAACCTGCACGTTCATGCGCGCTCCTCCATCGAGTGCGATCCCTGGCCGCGGATTACATATCACGCTGGCGCAATTGGGAAAGGCCGAAGCGACTGCGGTGCGCCATTTCCCTGGTTGCGCACCGCGGGATATCCGAATATCTAGTGTTGAATATTCGAATTTTCCAGTCGCGGGGGTTCCCGGTGCCGCTTTACATCAAGGACGACGCAACGGCGGAGCTTGTGGCCCAGCTTGCCAGGCAACGCGGCGTTTCCAAGCAGGATGCTGTCCGCGGGGCTGTTCAGGCCGAACTGGATCGGATGGCGCAGGCAATCCCGCTCCGCGAGCGCATCGCAGCCTGGCGGCAGGAGCATCCGATGCCACCTCCAACCGGTCGGAAGGCCGACAAGGCATTCTTCGACGATCTGTCGGGCGAGACTTGACGATCTTTGTTGATGCCTCGGCGATGCTTTCAATGATGGCAGGCGAGAGCGACGCCGATCAGTTGGCCGATCGGCTCGCGGTGGCACAGCAGCGCCTGTGCTCGGCGGTCTCGGTGTGGGAGACGATCGCCGGCCTGTGCCGAGCGTACATGTTTTCGGTCCCCTCGGCGCGAACCGTCGTACAAAGCTTTATCGAGCTGAATGATCTGAAATTCGTCGGTGTCGGCGAGCGCGAATTCGAGCTTGCAGCGCAGGCTTATGCCGAATTCGGCAAGGGGCGGCACCCCGCCGCCCTGAACATGGGCGATTGCTTTGCCTATGCCTGTGCGAAGGCCAACCGCGCCGCGCTGTTGTTCAAAGGCGACGATTTCAACAAGACCGATATCATCCGAGCGAGGTAACAGGTCCACCTCTCACGCTCTGCGGAAGAGCCGTAAGCTACCAAGCTTGCGAGTCAACCGCCCGGCCATAAGCCAGCGTAGGTGTCATATGGCTCTTTTCGCAGGCATGACGGTATCCTGCGGCCGGCGGCTCGTGCCAAGTTCTCGTGGCAGGCGGAGACCTCGGCGGATCCTTCGGTGGAACTCCGTGCGAACCACCCCGAACGCGCGCCCTGTGGCGGTTTGCACGGAAGCCCTTGCGGGGCCGCCTGGACCGGATTTGAATGAGTCGCCTGGGAAATGCCGAAGAGGGACCGCCGATGGACGAAACTGTTCCAGTGATCTTAGGTATTCTGCTCGGAGCCCTGATCTGGAGCACGACCTCCGGGTCCGTCCGATTCCTGCTCAGCGTCTGCGCGGTACTCGTCTCCGGCCTGACCGCGACCGTGCTGAGCGGGGAATATCACGAAAGTTGGATCTACCTGTTGCTTGATCTCGGCGAAGCCGCGCTGGGCCTGGCGGTCGGCATGTTCATCGTCCATCGCGTGCAGCGTAGACGGGCGGCAGCGCGCGTAACCGCCCGCTCGGGAACGGAAGGGCAGTCGTAAGCGGCGGCGGCATCGGACTTGGGGACACTTTTCCGCTCCGCGGGCCGGGGCTGCGAAGCAGACCAAGCACCTGATCCGGACTTGAGTCGGGATGACAGCGCGCAACGCAGCGGGTGACGGTGGCGTGGGCCGGCGCATCCGCTGCCGTACCGGTGGCGGATTGCATCCGCCTACGGAAGGAATACTTCCCTACGACACCTTCTTTGCCGACGGTTTCGTGTCGTTCGCAACCACAGGCTTGACCACCGTGCTGATGGTGTCGCGCAGCACCGTCACGCGGATGTTGGGCGCGATCTCCACCTCGATCTCGGATGAAGCGACCTGCTTGCCGTCCTTGTCGGTCACCATCGGCACCCGCTGCACCACGCCCAGAATGCCGCCGCCGGTCACGACGCGGTCGCCGCGCTTGATCGCCGCCAGCATCCGGCGCTGATCCTTCTGCTTTTGCTGCTGCGGGCGGATCAGCAGGAAGTAGAACACGACGAAGATCAGCACCAGCGGCAGGAACTGCGATGCGCTGCCGAAACTCCCGGCAAGGCCCTGGGCGTAGGCGGGCGTGATGAGCATGAAACGGTCCTGTCGCGGGAAAGAGGGCGGGTTGCGGCGATCGGGGCCGGACCATAGTTTCCGCCACCCCTCCGTCAAGCTGTCCGGATTGCCGCATGGACCCTCGCCTGATCGAGCAATTGAGCCGCATCGCCGACGCGCTCGACCGGTTGGCCCCCCCGCCGCCGGCCCCGGCGAACCTCGATGCAGCCGAGGCGTTCGTCTGGCATCCGGTGCCGCCGCGGCTGGTGGCGGTCGCACGCGTGTCCCGGGTCGATCTCACCCTGCTCAAGGGGGTGGAACGGCAGAAGCAGATCCTGCTCGACAACACACTGCGCTTCGCCCGCGGACTGCCGGCCAACAATGCGATGTTGTGGGGCGCTCGCGGGATGGGCAAGTCGTCGCTGGTGAAAGCGACGCATGCGGTGGTGAACGAGCAGCTCCCCGGCAGCCTGGTGCTGATCGAGATTCATCGTGAAGACGTCCGTTCGTTGCCCGAGCTGCTCAACGCGCTGCGCGGCAAGGCGCGCCGCTGCCTGATCCTGTGCGACGACCTGTCGTTCGAGCGCGAGGACTCCGACTACAAGGCGCTGAAGTCGATCCTGGAAGGCGGGATCGAGGGACGCCCGGACAACGTATTGTTCTATGCAACCTCCAACCGCCGGCACCTGATGCCGCGCGACATGATCGAGAACGAACGCTCGACCGCGATCAATCCCTCCGAGGCGACCGAGGAGAAGGTGTCGTTGTCTGACCGCTTCGGGTTGTGGATCGGCTTTCACAACTGCGACCAGGAGACCTATTTCGCGATGGTGGACGGGTATGCGGCCAGCATGGGCCTGCCGATCGCGACGGACGCGTTGCATGCGCAAGCCGTTGAATGGTCGGTGACGCGGGGCGCGCGGTCTGGCCGTGTGGCGTGGCAGTTTATTCAGGACGCTGCCGGACGGCTTGGCGTGCGTGTCGAGTAGGGTCGGGGGCACTCGCGGGCGCCCTCTTCCCCGGTCCCCTTCCGCGAGGCTGCGCGATGCTCGGCCGGCGCGCCCCGATCACATCTCGCAGGTGCCTCCTCCCCCCAACCCCCTCCCGCGAGGGGAAGGGGAGTCAGGGCCCCTCCCCGCCGCAATCAGGATAGTCCGGCGGCGGCCAGCACGGTGGTCAGGCCGGCGGCCATGCCGCGCAGGGATGCCTCGGGCTCGACGTCGATCCATTCCTGCAGGGAATGCCCGCGGCCGCCGCTGCCGCCGTGGGCGGCGATCGCGGCGTGGGCCAGACGCGGCAGCTCAGCTCCTTCATCCGTTCGCCCGGCTGGGCGGTCACCGATCTTCTCCAGCTCCACGGTCACCGGCCCGCTGGCGGTGGAGCGCACGGCATTCTCTGTCGCGACAGCGGCCTCGATCAGCGCCAGGAACTGCGCCTCCAGCCGGGCAAGTTCGTCGGCCGATTCCGAACGCAGGTCGAACTCCGTCCACACATGGTCGGGGATCGAGTTGATCGACGTGCCGCCGCCGGTGACGCTGGCGCTATAGGTGGTACGCGGTGTTGACGGCACCTCGATGCGGGACAGCCGGGCCACGGCGTCGGCCATCGCGTACATCGGGTTGACCAGCCCGAACGCGCCATAGCTGTGCCCGCCAGGGCCGCGGAACCTTGCCCGGTAGCGCTTCGACCCGACGCCGCCAGTGGTGATCCGCCCCATCTCGGGGCTGTCCACCGTGATGAATGCATTGATACGGCCGGCGTACTCGCCGCGCTGGAACAGGTGGCGCATGCCGCGCAGGTCGCCGGGCCCCTCCTCCCCGACATCGGCGACCAGCAGGATATCGGCATGGGTCCGGACCTCGGCCGCATCCATCGCTCGCACCCAGGCCAGCAGCACGGCGAGGCTTCTGGTGTCGTCCCCCACCCCGGGGGCCAGCAACCGGGTGCCCTCCCGGCGCACCGTCACATCGGTGCCGGGTGGAAAGACGGTGTCGAGATGCGCGGCCACGCAGATCAGCCCCTCGCCGCGACCCCGCCGCATGGCGGTGACGTTGCCAACCTCGTCGAGTGCGACGTCCCCCAGCCCGTGCGCCTGGGCCATGGACAGGAACGCGCCTGCCCGCTCGGCCTCGTAGAACGGTGCGGCGGGAATTTCGGTCAATCGGACGATGTCGGCCACGGTCCGGTCGTGCTCGGCCCGCAGCACCGCGACGGCGCGGGCATAGGTATCGCTCGCCATGATACGGCGGACGGCGCTCTCGGCTTGCTCGGGCACGATAAACTCCTTGGGGCCGGACGGCTCCTCCCGCAATGCGGCACAGGTGGGCGGTTGTCCCTAGATTGTGACATGCGCGCAGCATCTCGCCACCCCACGTGAAATTGAGTGTCGGAGCGCGCTCGGCGGCACGCGGGCCGTGCTGTCATCCCGTCGTTCGCCACGCCTTCGGCGATGCACAAGGAGCCACAGGATGACGACAGGACGGATAACTACGGCGCTCGGCGCGGTCGCGTTGGGTCTCGCGACCGCCGCCGCGATGCCGGCGTTGGCGCAGACCAACACCGGCGGGACCAATCCGCCGAGCGCGACCACCACCCCGCCGGCCACCCCCGCCGCACCCTCCGCCGGCACCAGCACCGCAACGGGCTCGACCATGCCAAAGACGGCGATGCCAAAGACGGCGATGCCCATGGGCACCCACAAGCAGGCGGCCACACACCCGATGACTCGAACCCACATGGCATCGCGGGGGACGCATCACACGATGCGGCATGCGATGGGCGCCAACGAGTCCAGTCCGAACGCACAGGACGCCGCGATCGACCAACTGAACCAGCAAAGCCTGCAAGCGGCCCAGCAAGGCAAGACCTTCTCGCCGTCGAGCGGCAAGCTGTAACAATTGGGGCGGGTGTTGGACGAGGGCGGGGCCCGTTCGGCCCCGCCTTTCGCTTATCTCGACACAGGGACCACCGAGCGGTCAACGCGGCCACCGAGATCATTATTTCTTCGACGATTCCGCCGCACCACCGTTCAGGACGCTGTTGAAGTCAGTCAGTGGGCGGACGTGGACAGGATGCGGTCGATCCGGCCATCCCGCTGTCCTGTATAATGGTGCTCGCCGATCTCGGTATCCTCGCTGCGCTCGGTGTCGAATCCGCTAAGCGCCGACGCACGGCGTGGTGAGGTGATCGGCGGGTCCACGCGCTGGGCTAAAGTGCTATCTTCGATCACGACATCCGATCGAACCGGGAGGACTCCATGACAGACGACGTCCAAACGAGCCGGAGCGCGGTCACCCCGTCAGGGCTCAACCACCTCGTGATCAACGTGCGGGATCTTGAGGAATCACATCGGTTCTGGACCGAGATACTAGGCTTCCGGCAAGTCGGTGAAGTCCCACCCGGCCTGGGCGGCGTGCGGCGGGGAACGATGCGCTTCTATAGCGGCGAGCGCGGGGGCAGGCTGCACCACCACGACGTGGCGCTGGTCGACACTCCGGACCTGCCGGGCGGTGACGGGCCGAGCCCAATTGGGCATATCGCGATCGCGTTGCCGGACCGCGAGTCGTGGCTGCGGCAACTCGCTTTTCTGCAATCACGGGGCATCACATTCGAACGCCGCGTCGAGCACGGGATGACGCACAGTCTCTATATCCGTGATCCAAACGGCTATAGCGTCGAGCTGCTGTACGAATTGCCGCGCGACGTGTGGGAGGGCGACATCAACGCAGCGCTGAACCACTATGTGGCGCTGCCGACCGAGGGCGCCGCAGCCTTGGAAGATCGGGTCTAGGACCAGGTCCACCTCTGTCGCTCTGCGGGAGGGGCGGTTCGCGAAGCGCACCGGGTGAAGGGTGCCCGCGGCCAACCCCTGGCGTGCGCGGTGGCCGGCGCAATGACACATGTCCCCCTGAAAGGTGACCAGGAACAGGAGAAACCATTATGCCGTTCACCTTCCTCATGTTGCCGCCGCAGACCGAGATCACGCGCGGCTGGGGCAAACGGCTCGCCGCGGAGTTGCCCAACGTGCGCGTCGTCGTTGCAGAGAACGAGGCGGCGGCCGAACAGGCGATCGGCGAGGCCGAGGCGGCGTTCGGTGTGATGCCGGCGCCGCTGCTCGCCAAGGCGGGCCGGCTGCGCTGGTTGCAATCGCCGCAAGCCGCGCCGCCCGCGGGTTACTACCACGCAGCGCTGATCGCGCACCCGGTGGTCGTGACCAATATGCGCGAAGTCTTCAACGACCATATCGGCGCGCACATCATGGCCTTCGTGCTGGCCTTTGCGCGCGACTTCCAGACTTATATCCCGCAACAGCTCCGGCGCGAATGGAAGCCCAGGCGGATGGATTCCGGCGTGGTGCATCTGCCGGAGGCGACAGCGCTCATCGTGGGCGTGGGCGGCATCGGGGCAGAGGCCGCGCGGCTGGCAGCAGCGTTCGGAATGCGGGTGATCGCGACCGACGCGCGACGCACCGCACCACCCGATGGCGTCGCGGAACTGCACCGGCCGGAAGCGCTCGACGACCTGTTGGGCCGGGCGGATTTCGTCATCCTGACCGTGCCGCACACGCCGGCGACCGAAGGCTTCATGAATCGCGCGCGCTTTCGCCGCATGAAGCCGTCAGCGTTCTTCATCAACATCGGCCGCGGAAAGACCACCCGGCTGGACGATCTGGTCGCCGCGCTGGGTGCGGGCGAGTTGGCTGGCGCGGGACTCGATGTGTTCGAGACCGAGCCGTTGCCGGCCGAGCACCCGCTGTGGACGATGCCGAACGTGCTGATCACACCCCACACGGCGGGGTTCGGTCCTTATCTCGACGAACGCCGCTTCCAGATCGTTCTGGACAACTGCCGTGCCTTCGAAGCGGGGCAACCGTTTCGCAACGTGGTGGACAAGGCGAACTGGTTCTAGGCGACTCCACCTCTCCCGCTGTGCGGAAGGGTCGGTTCGTGGGGTGCCGCCGTCCCCGCAGGGAGCGGCCGAATCACGCCCAGTGCCCAGGTACCCAGCGCCATCCGTTGTAATGTCCCCGCACCCAAACGGCGCCGGGGCGTCCCGGTGGCGGCGCGTACACGACGCACCCCACGAGCGGGGCCGCGAAGGAAAGCACGACCAGCACGCACAGCACTCGATTGAGCATCGGCTGTTCTCCACGAATCGGCGCGATCGATTGCGCCGACGATGTTACATGCCATTGCCCGAAACGGTACTGCTACGACCCTTCATATTCTGGTGGGTCGCTTTCGGCGCCGCGGCCGATTTCTACAGGCCCCGGCCCCCGAATATCGAGTTGATCAGGTCATCGCCGATCCCGAACCCTGCTCCCATCGTCAGTGCCCGCCCAAACCCCGAGTTCATGAAGCTGCCAAGCATGCCACTCCCTGATTGCTGCGGGTAACCAGGTTGCTGATACCCGGGCGGAGGATAGCCTTGCGGCGCCGCTGTCCAGGGACCCGGCGCGGTTTGCGGCATGTTCGCCACCTGCTGTGTCTGGTTCATCACGAATGCGTGCAGTGCCTGCAGCAAGGCGCCGACCTGATTTTGCTCTGCCTGCATAGCCAGCGCGATTTCACGCAGATCGAGCAACCATTCCCGTGCGTCTTGATTGCCTCCCTGCGCGGACGTTTGAAGCTTGCCGGCAAGCTTCGTCAGTTCCCCGGCAGTCTGCTGCGCCTGCGTCTGCAACTGCTGGTACTGCTGGTCGATGGTCTCAACGTCCATTGGCCTTATCCTTTCGCCCTCCGGGGATGTCGGGTGCGAGCGAGTGCATTTCTACAGGTTTACGTCTGGCGGCACCAGACAGTTCGCTGAAAATCGGTCAACCACACACATGGTGTGACCCGCTTCACCGACAGCCGGCTGATCCAGCCTGCTTGCCAGACCCGCTCTCGGACGCCTGCATGTCTCTCCGCAAGGGAGGAACGCATGGACGAACTCAGGGTCCGGTCCGCGCAGGTCGTCGCGTTGCGGCTGTTCGATCTCGCCTATGAGATCGATCTGCGGCTCGCCGAAGAAATCTGGGCGAGGCGCGCCAGCTCACGCAGCTCGCGTGGTCGGCTGGCTGGTACGCCGCCAAAGGCGGTTTCGTTTGGCGTGCCGCCGCTGGAGCTTGAGTTGGAGCCAGTCGCGCTGGAGGTGGGCGGGACCCTGGTGACTGCGACAGCCGCGGTTCGTCTGTACGACTTCGGCATCGCCGCCCTGGCGCTTTGCCTACCAGTCGAAGAGATGGCGTGGTCGGCATTTACACGCCTCGTGAATCAGACCGATCTGGCGATCGGACCATTGGCCGCAACCGACATCTGGCAGCGGCTGCTGAACGAGTTGCGTCATTTGCTCAGCGAGGCGTTGCATCGGCCAACTTCGGCGCCCCTGCAGGAGGATTACCTGATCGCGCTTATCAACGCGTTCAACACGGCGCCAAGCGCTGACGAGCTGCAGCAGAGCGTGGATCTTGTCCCCCTGTTGGCAGGCGAGGAGCGACCCTTGTCCGAAGCGTCCAGACGGGATTTGCTGCGACAGCGTTTCTCTTATTACCGAGACGATCTTGTGGTTCTCACGTGGGACCGCGCCTTCATTTACGAGCCACGCTGCGAGACCGACGTGGCAGACGTGCTGGAAATGGCCAATGCCCAGCTTCTTGAGATGCGCACCTATGACGAAATGCTGGACGAC
>Ga0335074_10010326_pt1 | contig 13060 bp, 11 predicted proteins | sample Lox_Sample_23_FD_206715 | JGI IMG/M metagenome (GOLD analysis project Ga0335074, IMG submission 206715) | Soil microbial communities from Loxahatchee National Wildlife Refuge, Florida, United States - Lox_Sample_2.3 | ecosystem: Environmental > Terrestrial > Soil > Wetlands | place: USA...
GAAATTATCCAAATCCGTCCTGCTGCCGTTCTGGATGGAGTCCGAGATGGCATGGGTATTGAAGTTAAGGCCAATCGCGCCGGCATAGTCACGCCAGAACGCATCGCCGCCAAAGCTCCAGAAATCCCCGCCATGCGCCGAAGCGCTCAGATAGTCGTTGTCGAAATTCCCCTGCAGATCAAATCCCGGATTGTCGATCGTGAAGAGCACAGAACCGTTCGCGTTCCAGTCACCGATGTGATTGTTTGGTGCATCGTAATATGTATCGCCGCCGCCTGCCGTGCCGGAGAACTGCATTTCGTCGTCAGCAAATGCCATCCACGGCAGAACAACAAGCCCGCCCGCGGCGGCCACCAAGACTTTTTTCGACACCATCTACTCTGTCCGGTCGTGTGCACACGACCATTGCATGTTCGCGTGGCGCGGCCAACCGGGATCTGTAACCGGATGCTGCGTCGGCGAAGCTTTCTGTGCCGACCGCCGAACTTACTTGTCCACGTCCTTCAGAATAGCCCGCAGTGCGGGCGCAATGTCCGGTCGCGTGAGGCCGACGGCGATGTTCGCATGCAAGAAGCCCACCTTGTCGCCGCAATCGTATCGCGCACAGCCGGTTTGCACTGCGTGGAACGGAACGCGGCCGATCAACCGCGCCATGGAATCCGTGAGCTGGATTTCATCACCCGCGCCGCGCTCCTGCCTGTCAAGCTCTGCAAAAATCTCGGGACTGAGAATGTAGCGGCCGATGATACAAAGCCGCGACGGCGCCTCCTCGGGTTTCGGCTTCTCGACGACGCCCCTGATCTCCACGACATTGCCGTTAATGTGCCCCGGTGCAATCACGCCGTAGCGTTTCGTCTCGGCGAGCGGCTTTTCCTCTGCAGCCACGATCATGCCGCCGCCGACCGAATGATAAGCCTCGATCATCCGCATCATGCCGCCAGGCCTGCCGACGAGAAGATCGTCGGGAAGCAGTACGGCAAACGGCTCATTGCCCACGAAATGTCGTGCCGACCAGACCGCATGGCCCAGTCCAAGGGGTTTCTGCTGGCGGGTGAAGCTTACCGAGCCGGTAATCGGCAGGTCCTCGAGTAGGCTGTTGAGCTCCGCGATCTTGTCCCGTGAACTTAGCAGGCTCTCGAGCTCATAAGCGTGGTCGAAATGGTCCTCGATGATGTACTTGCCGCGTCCTGTCACGAAGATGAATTGTTCAATTCCGGCTTCTCGCGCCTCTTCCACCGCATATTGCACGACCGGCTTGTCTACGACCGGCAGCATTTCCTTGGGAACGGCCTTGGTGGCCGGAAGAAATCGAGTTCCCATTCCGGCGACCGGCAAGACGGCTTTTCTAATGGGCGGCGGACTTGGCATGTGCATCACCTCGGCTGCGCGGCAGCATATCGCATGTTACGCCCGATACGTCGATTCGCTCGGCGTTGTCACCCGGCGCCAAAGCTGGTTTGCTGCAACGTCTTCCAAAATGAGCTGGTTTCATGATTGGGATCGCGTCGTTCGGCGCCTACATTCCGCGGCTCCGGTTGCAGCGTAGGGCGATAGCCGAGGCCAACGCTTGGTACGCACCATCGCTGCTCGCCGGTGCGCGTGGCGAGCGCGCCATGGCGAATTGGGATGAAGATGCGATCACCATGGCGATCGAAGCCGGTCGGGACTGTCTGCCGACGGAAGATCCCCTGGAGAATCGTGCGTTTGTCGACGCGATTTATCTCGCTTCGACGAGTGCGCCTTTCGCGGACCGCCTCAATGCCGGTATTGCTGCGCGCGCGCTGAGCCTTCGTGAAGCCGTTGCGGCTCTGGACCTCACTGGTTCCCAGCGCGCGGGGCTGGGTGCGCTGGTAACGGCACTGGAAAGTGTCGAATCCGGCCGTCTGCGCGCCCCACTCGTTCTTGCGGGAGAAAGACGAGTGGCCAGGGCGGCGTCTGTCCAGGAGCTGTCTTTTGGAGATGGCGGGGCCGCGTTTCTGCTCGCCACGGAGAATGTGATTGCAAGATTTCTGGGCTCCCATTCCGTCACGGTCGATTTCGTTGATCACTTCCGCGCGGCGGATGAAGCGTTCGATTATGGTTGGGAGGAGCGGTGGATCCGGGATGAAGGCTTCGCGAAGATCGTGCCGAGGGCGATTCGCGGCCTTCTCGAGAAAACCCACACTCCGGCAACGGAAATCGGATATTTTATTCTTCCCTGTCCTTTTGCCCGGATGGATCACCAGATCGCGGCGCAGTGCGGCATCGATGGCGCCAGGTTGGTGGACAATCTCGCGGGCACCGTGGGCGATACGGGCGTGGTACATCCGCTGCTGATGCTGGCCCACGCGCTCGAATCTGCCCGGCCCGGCGAAAAAATTCTGGTGGCGCAATTCGGACAGGGTTGCGACGCGCTGCTGTTTGAAGCAACCGACCATCTCGCCGGTTTTGAACCTCGCGACCGGGTGAGCGCGGCGCTCGCCCGCCGCAAGGAAGAAACAAATTACTTGAAATTTCTCGCGTTCAACCGGCTCATCGAGCTCGAAAAGGGGATGCGCGCAGAAATCGACCGCAAGACTGCGCTCTCAGTGCTCTATCGCAAGAACGACATGCTGATGGCGCTCGTGGGCGGCAAATGTCGCGTCTGCGGCACGGAGCAATTCCCCCGCGCGCGCATCTGCGTCAATCCGAATTGCAACGCCGTCGATAGCCAGGAGCAATACAGCTTCGCCGAGCGCGAGGGCCGTGTGCTATCGTGGTCCGCCGATTTTCTCACCTATTCTGCGGCGCCGCCAAATCATTACGGGATGATCATTTTCGCGGAGGGTGGCCGTCTCATGGCCGATATCACCGATATCGAACAGGGCCAGATCGATTCCGGCAGCAAAGTGCGCATGGCATTCCGAATCAAGGACATGGACGAAAAACGCGGATTTCGCCGCTATTTCTGGAAGGCCGCGCCGATTTGATCAAGCATACGAAAGCCCGCTGCAAAGCAGCGGGCTTTCGTGATCGCTCAAGAAGGTTATTGCCCTGGCGGTGGCGGCGGTGGCCCCTGCATCGCACCCGGCGGTGGTCCCATCATGGGTCCTTCCGGTCCCACATAGCGCAGCGTGATCGAGCCGATGCCTGCGGCTACATTCAGTCCCGAATTCCCTTCAATGCTCAGCGGCTGCAACGAGATTGACCGATCTGAGCCGCCGACCAATACGTTGGCGCCGGCGCCAAGACCGACCGTCGCGCTGGCCGACGCGCCGGCATAGCTGCCAGCCAGTGCGCCCCGGCGAATCCCGGGCGTGGGCGCGAGTACGTTCCAGATCAGCACGCCGCCGGCGGTGTACCCGATATCCACCCCGAACTTGGAAATCGTGCCGACATAACGCTCGGCGTAGCGCGAGCCTGAGAATTCGCAGCGCAGGTCTTTTGTGGATCCGAAGATGAATCCCCATCCGCTGCTGACATGGCAACTCAGTACGCCGACTTTTACGCCGGCTGCCTGCGCCGGAACGGTCGCAGCCAGAACCGCGGCAATGGCTGCTGCCCCGCCCGCCGCCAGAAACGCTTTCGTGTTCATCAGGAACTCCTCGTTCTTCCGGCGCCACGGATGTCCGGAGAAGCCGGATCGCGACGCGCATGTTCGGCGGAAAGCTTCGGGCCTCCGCACCGGTCACGAAAACGCGTCCCGGGGCGGCGAAGTTCCCACATGATTGCTTTTTGATGCCTTTGGGCGAGCTTTACTAGTGCGACCAAGCGGCGCTAGACGACCTTGGACAACCAGAGCGCAGGACGAAGGCATGGCCTCCGGCATCAAGGACAAGGTCGCCATACTTGGGATGGGCTGCTCGAAATTCGGCGAGCGCTGGGATTTGGGCGCCGAAGAGTTGATGGTGGAGGCCTATGTCGAGGCTCTCGCAGACGCCAGCGTGGAAACGAGTCAAATTGGAGCGGCTTGGTTATCCACAGCTTTTGACGAGGTCAATGTCGGCAAGGGCGGGACGCCGTTGTCCGTCGCGCTGCGCCTGCCGAATATTCCGGTCACCCATGTCGAGAATTTCTGCGCCAGCGGCTCGGAAGCGTTCCGTGGTGCCGTCTATGCGGTGGCCGCCGGTGCCTGCGACATTGCTCTCGCCCTGGGGGTCGAAAAGCTCAAGGACACGGGCTATGGCGGCTTACCCGCCCGCGAACAGGGGACGCTCAATCCGCTTTGGCAGGCGAACGGCTCGGCGCCGGGGAATTTCGCCCAACTGGCTTCAGCCTACCGCGCCAAGCACGGCGTTTCAAAAGACGACCTGAAGCGGGCCATCGCGCATGTTTCGGTCAAGAGCCACGCCAATGGCACAAAAAACCCAAAGGCCCATTTGCAGAAGCCTATTACGGAGGAGATGTGCCTCAAGGCGCCGATCATCGCCGAGCCGCTCGGTCTCTTCGATTGCTGCGGCGTTTCGGACGGCGCCGCCTGTGCGATCGTTACGACGCCGGAGATCGCACGCAGCCTGGGCAAGAAAAATCTCGTGACCGTAAAGGCCTTGCAGCTTGCGCTGTCGAACGGCCTCGAAACCCAACACAATTCTTGGGACGGAAGCTATTTTCACACGGCGCGGATCGCGTCGCGTCGCGCTTATGACGAGGCCGGGATCAGGAATCCGCGCGCCGAAATTTCGATGATGGAAGTTCATGATTGTTTCTCGATCACCGAACTCGTGACGATGGAAGATCTTCACATCAGCCGAGAAGGCGCAGCTTGGCGCGACGTGCTCGACGGGATGTATGACGCGGATGGCGAAGTCCCGTGTCAGATCGATGGCGGCCTCAAATGTTTTGGCCATCCCATCGGCGCCAGCGGCTTGCGCATGCTTTACGAAATGTACCTTCAGCTGCTTGGCCGTGCCGGCCCCCGGCAGCTCTGTTCGCCGCGGCTTGGCCTCACGCACAATCTGGGGGGCGCGCCGGCGATGAATGTGTGTTCGGTGGCGATCATCGGCGCCGAGAGCCTCTGATCCTCATCCGGCACGCAGATAGCGTACGGCCTCGTCGCGCTCGAAAAGATAGAGCAGCACGCGCAATGCTTCGCCACGCGCGGATTCCAGAAGGGGATCGCGCTCCAGGATGAGGCGCGCATCGTCGCGGGCTGCAGCCAGAAGTTCGGCATGAACGGCCAGATCAGCCAGCCGGAAGTCCGGCACCCCGCTCTGCCGCGTTCCGAGAAGTTCGCCGGGCCCGCGCAGGCGCAAATCCTCTTCCGCAATGACGAAACCGTCGCTTGTGTCGCGCAGGGTCGCAAGCCGCGCCTTTGCCGTTTCTCCAAGCGGCGGTTGATAGAGCAGAAGGCAGGTTGCGCGTTGACCGCCGCGTCCCACCCGGCCGCGCAATTGGTGGAGCTGTGCGAGTCCGAATCTTTCGGCATGCTCCACCACCATGATCGCGGCTTCGGGCACATCGACGCCGACTTCGATCACGGTGGTCGCGACCAGAAGCTGTGTCTCGCCCGCGCGAAACTGTGCCATCGCGGCGTCGCGTTCGGCAGGCTTTATGCGCCCGTGAACCAACCCCACACGATCCCCGACACTTTGCCGTAACGTGCCAGCACGTTCTTCCGCCGCAGCCACGTCGAGGTTTTCAGATTCCGCGACCAGCGGGCAGACCCAGTAAGCGCGCTCACCCCGCGCCATGGCGCGGCGCAGATGCGCCACGACTTCATCGACCCGTTCCAGAGAAACCAGCCGCGTATCCACGGGCAAGCGTCCTGGCGGCAGGCCGGCGATGCGCGAGACATCCATGTCGCCATAGGCCGTGAGCGCGAGCGTGCGCGGGATGGGTGTTGCCGTCATCACCAATACATCTGCCGGCTGTTCGGCCTTGCCCTGGAGTTTGAGTCGCTGATGCACGCCGAAGCGATGTTGTTCATCCACCACCGCAAGGCCGAGATCGTCAAAATCCACGCCTTCCGAGAACAGCGCGTGCGTGCCGACGAGAATATTGATCGTGCCTTCCGCCAGCGCGGCCAGAACCTGGTCGCGCGCTGCGCCCCGTTCGCGCCCGGTGAGAATGTCGATGCGCACGCCGGCCGCATTCGCAAGAGGAGCAAGTGCCGCGAGATGCTGGCGCGCGAGAAGTTCCGTCGGCGCCATGAGCGCAGCCTGCGCGCCGGCTTCTACAGCATTCAACATGGCGAGCATGGCGACGACGGTCTTGCCGGCGCCTACATCGCCCTGCAGCAGGCGCAACATACGCAGGGGCTGCGCCATATCAGCCCGGATTTCCGCAAGAACCTGTTCCTGCGCATCCGTCAGCAAAAATGGCAGGGCCGCACGCGCGCGGGCGGTCAGGCCGCCGGCGCCTGCAAGCACGCGACCCTTTCGCGTGCGCAGCCGCTCGCGGATCAGCGCCAGTGCAAGCTGGTTGGCGAGCAGTTCATCGTAAGCGAGACGCGCGCGCGCCGGTGCGGTTGGTACAAGATCGGTCTCGCGCCTGGGCGCGTGCGCTGCACGGATCGATTCTCCAAAGGAAGACCAGCCCCGCGCAGCGAGGTATGTTTTCTCCTGCCATTCGGGGAGGGCGGGCAATTTCTCCAGCGTCTTGCAAATCGCTTTCGCGAGCGCTTTGCCGGACAGATTCTCCGTAAGCGGATAGACCGGCTCGTAGGCGGGCAGCCGCTCCGCCCTCTCCGGCGCCAGGATGTGATCCGGATGCACCATTTGCAGCCGGTTGCCGAACCGTTCGATTCGGCCGCTGACAATCCTTTTGGTCCCGGGAGGCAGCAGGCGAGAGAGGTAATCCGGTTTGGCATGGAAGAAGACGAGTTCAACCGTTGATGTGTCGTCGGAGCAGCGGACGCGAAATGGTTGGCGCGGATCACGCCCCGGAATGTGATCGAGCACATTCAGTGTGAAAGTCGCGATCCGGCTCTCGCTGATTTCACTCAGCGTCGGCTGCCACGTGCGGTCGATCACGCCGCTGGGCAGATGGAACAGGAGATCGACCAGGCGATTTCCGGCGATCCGGCCGATCAGCCGCGCGAGTGCCGGCCCCACGCCGGGCAACGCGGACGTTTCCGCAAACAAGGGGAATAGAATCGCCGGCCGCATCGCGGGCCAAGATAGGTGAGCCCTGGCCCCAGCCCAAGGACTGCCGTGAACGATCGGCGCACGTTAAGGCCATATCCGATTGACAAGCGGGACAGGCATCGAATCTGTAGGCGCGCGCTTTCGGACCAGGATGCGATGATCATGCGTCTTTGCGTGACAGGGCCGGGAAATCGGTGCCGCATGGTGCTGTTCGTCGCCTGGTGTTTCGCGCTCGCACCCGGCCTGGCGGGGGCTGAGATTCCGGTCGTGCAGCCCCAAATCGTGAAAATCTACCCGCATGATCCGCACGCGTTCACGGAAGGGCTCCTGTTTCGTGGCGGAGTTCTCTATGAGAGCACCGGTCTCGAAGGTCAGTCGAACATCCGCATCGTCGACCTCGCGACAGGCCGCGCGCTTCGCCGCGTGGCCCTCCCTCCCGGATTATTCGGAGAGGGGATCGTCGCGTGGAAAGATCAGCTTATCAGCGTCACCTGGCGGACAGGGATCGGGTTCCGCTGGTCGCTCAACGACTTACATGCCCGTGGAGTATTTCATTACACCGGCGAAGGCTGGGGACTGACCGAGGATGGCCGCAACATTATCCTGTCGGACGGAACGCCGGTCCTGCGTTTTCTCGATCCCGATTCACTCAAGGTGGTGCGCACGCTTACGGTAACGGCCGGAAGCCAGCCGGTCGAACGTCTCAACGAGCTCGAATATGTGAAAGGCGAGATACTTGCCAATATCTGGATGACCAACCGCATTGCCCGGATCGATCCGAAAACGGGGGCCGTCAAGGCGTGGATCGATGTGAGCAATCTCGCCGCCAAAGCCGGCACGACCGATCCCGATGCCGTGCCGAACGGAATCGCCTACGACAAAACAGGCGGCCGCCTGTTCCTGACCGGCAAGAACTGGCCGCTGTTATTTCAAGTGCGGATCCCCGGACTGACCAACGATCATTAACGGGCATGTTATGACTTGCCGGAACTGGTGTCGCGCGCCCAGGAAATGGCCGAATCGATCTCCGCACCCGCAAGCAGGATGACGACGGAAATCCAAATCCAGGTGAGAAATCCCACCGCGCTGCCGAGGCTGCCATAGGTGCGGTCGTAGGTGCCGAAATTCTGTACATACCAGCCGAACAGCAGCGTGCCGAGAATCCACAGCACCGCCGCACTCGCGCTGCCCCAGGTGATCCAGGAGCGTTCCTCATCCTGCCGGTCCGGGGCGATCCGGTAGATGAGGTGAACGAGAAGGGCTGCGGCAAGGAGAGCAACCGGCCAGCGCATGACTGCAAAGGCGCCTTCCAGCTGCGGCCCATAGGATGCCCGCGAGAGCCAGACTGGAAGCACGACCGCGACATAGACGGCCGCGACCATCGCAATCGTGCCAATGATGGTGAAGGCGAGCGCATCCCTCGTAAGTTTGACGAAGCCGCGCGATTCCTTGCGATTGAACGCAACATTCATCGCTTCGATCAGCGCCGTCACGCCGCCGCTCGCGCTCCATAGAGCAATCGCCATGCCGGTGAAGAAAGCAAAATTAAGCTTCACCGGCTTTTCCGCGGCCAGCCGGACAAGATCTGTCCGTACAACATCGATGGCGCCGCTTGGCAGATAGGGCGCGACCGCGCTTACGAGATGCGCGATCGACGATCGGTCTGCGAAGAGTCCGTAAAGCGATACGATGGAAAAAATCGCCGGAAACAGCGCAAGCAGGAAGAAAAAGGTGACGCCGGCCGCGACCGAAGGAATGCGATCGGCCCAGAATCCGGAAAAGGCGCGCTTCAGCACCGGCAGTACAATAGAGCGATCCAATCCAGCGCCGGAGGAGCAATCGCGTCGCACGGTTTCCGTCATCGTTGACCGCTACTGCGTCCCCATCCTTTTCAATCCCTCTTTGAGATAGTCGGGCAGCCTCGCGGCCTGTTCGGACAGGAATTCCGCGTGGTTGTCGTCGGCCACCTTCTGCGCCAGCACCAGATTCTGGTCGAAGCTGTTTTCGTTTTTCGGACCGCCGGTCCACATCAGCGCCAGAAGCTCGTCCTGCGCGTCGCGCGACAGCGCGTCGACGAGCGCATAGACACTATCCCGCGCGACAAGCGGCAATAAGCCTGATTCCGGGTCGGCAGGTGCCGAGGCGGCCGCCTGCTCGCAGGCCGAGATGATGGCATCGAGATCGGTCTGTCTGAGATTCTGCAGCATGGTTTCCGGCCTGAATCGAAGGACTCGTTTGATATAACCGGAACGCCCGGGATTCGGAATTTGTTGCCGTGATGCCCCGGCCGCGGCCGGGACTTGTGAAGCCGGCTGTGGCATGACTGGCTGCGGCGCAACGGACCCGCATGGACGCATGCTGTTCACCGACAGGCTTCTTTTCCTGCATGTCCCCAAGACGGGGGGCACCTCGGTGACGAGCTTTCTGATCCGCAACCTGCCCGGTCAGATCACTTCGACCGAGCCGGCAGAGCTGCCATCGCAGATGAGCGATCTACCCTTTTCCGCGCGTGCGAAACTCCAACTGAAGCAGTGGCGGCGGGAGATCGGGTTCCTGCGGCACCCGCGATTGCGGCGGATTCCCGGCGTGCGGCACGAGACCTTGAAGCAGGCCGCCCAGACGCTGACTGGCCTCGGGCGAAATCTCGCGGATTTCGAGACGATCATCGCCGTCATCCGCAATCCCTACGATCTCGAAGTCTCGCGGTTTCATTTCTTCCGGCGCGGCCATCTCGGCATCAGGGGCTTCGCGCATGAATATGCCGAGGAGCTGGCGCAGTCCGGCGACTTCACCGCCTTCGCCGAGCGCGCAGCCTATCACGGCCATTTGCCGGGCCGGATCGAGGATTGGTTCGAAATCGACGGTCGCATCCCCGCAAATCTTCGCATCCTGCGTTTCGAGACACTCCAAGCCGATCTGGCGCGCGAGCTTGCGCCCTTCTGCCGGATGGTCTCGCCGCTGCCCTGGCTCAACGCCTCCGCACATGCTCCGTACAGGGATTATCTCACGCCCCGGATCGAGTCAGCGATCTACCAAAAATACCGGTGGCCCTTCGATCGCGGCTTCTATTCACGGGAGCGCTTGTAGTTGGAGCCGCATGTAACTGGATTTCACATATCACGGGCAACACGATTCGGGCACCATTTACGCGATCACGCCTTGAGATCGGCTTTGGCATGGCCTTCCCTGGCCATTTTGCTCGGATCGATTTGTCGTACTGAACTCTTGTCCGAGTAGGGCAGAACATGCGGCACTCAGGCCGCCCGCGACGGTGCGAATTGACGTACTAACAGGAGAATGCCCAGCGCGAAGGAGCCCGGAAAAAGCGCAAGCCAGCTGCCTGCTGCCGCAACTGTACCGGTTGCGGCCCAGGTTATGGAGGAGAATGCCTCCGCAAAGGTGGCGACGCGCGAAGAGGTTTGGCGTCGGCGGAAATGGCTGCGCTTGGCCTGGGAGCGGAACCAGAGCTGGATGGCGGTTGACGAAGACGCGGCGACGGCAATTCCGCAAAACGCTACCAAAGCTGCCATCGGCGTGACGACGGCGAGCGCAACGATAAGGGGACAGAATACCAGTATGACCGCGCCCATCACCGCCTCGATCTTGGCGCGCAGAAGTCGCCCGCGGCCGATGGGTGCGGACGCGACCAGATCGGGCGCGTCTTCACCGGAGATGGTAAGCCAGGCGAGGCCGCCGGCGAGCTGCCCTGCCGCCATGATCAGAACCGGAACGCAGATCACCGCGCCGTTCCCTCCGGAAGCAAAATTTCGCCACAGAAGCAATGCCGGGGGCAGGAGATAGAGAAGCTGCATCAGCGATTGAGACATCAGCCAGGGATCGCGAAGCAGCAGCAGCCATTCCTTTCGCCGTAGCGCCTGCGATGGCGAGCGGGATCGGAAGGTTTGGCTCGCGCGCTGAAAGCGGTTGCCTTCCCGGGATATGCTCCCAGCCGCCAATGCACAGCCCGCAAAGCGCGGCGCGGCGTAGAGCGTCACCGCAAGAAATAGCACGAGGCTCACGGTGATCATTACCAGAAGACAGGCCCAGTCGCCCAGTGCCGCACGAGCAGGCCACCAGAAGACGCTCTGAACACTTGGCGCGTGTGCAACGACTGCAGGCGAATGCAGGAAAGCCACGCGCGACAGCGTCCCCGTCGACAGCATTGCCGCGATCTGAATGCCGATCACGAAGGCCGCGCCGATTATCGCCGCTGCCACCTGTGCTGCGAAGCGCGTGCGTTTTGGACCGATCGTATCGAACAAGGCGAGCGTGAAAAAAACAGCCAGGGACGTGGTGATGAGCGCAACCGCGAGGATCACGCCATAGGCGCCGAGCCAGCGCCAGCCATTCTCGAGCGCAAGCACGTCGATGAATGGCCCAGTGAGAAACAGTGACATCGTGCCGACGGAAAGCGCAATTGCGCCGATGCGCACAGCAAAGATTTCTTGCGCCGGTGCGGGAGACGAGAGAATCAGTTCAAAGTCGGAACGGGAATAGAAGGCGCGCGTCACATTCTCCATCGCCTGTGACAGCATGGCCGATCCGGAAAGCAGCATCGCTGCGGTCAACGCAATCAAGGTTCGCAAATCGGGACGAATCCCGCTCGTTCCTGCATGGCGGACGATGAGATATGCAACGCCGTGCATGAAAGCGAGGAAACACAATGTCATCGCCAGGAGGAAAGGTTCGCGGCGTCGCCGCCCGGCCGTCAGCATGGAGACGAGATCGCGCCAGGAAAGTCTGATCTCATGACGCGCGAACCAGGCGAGGGAAGCGGTCGTCATTCAGCCGCGATGTCCTGATGCACCATGGCGATAAACAGATCTTCGAGACTCGCATTGCCGCGGCCGGCGCGGCCGCGCAATTCGTGGAGCGTGCCTTCCGCGATCAGACGTCCATGGGCAATCACGCCGATGCGGTCGGCCATGCGCTCGGCGACTTCGAGAATGTGCGTGGTCATGATAACCGTATGTCCGGCCCGGACGCGCTCGGCGAGGACGTTTTTCACCAGCCTGGCGGAGCCGGCGTCGAGACCAGTCAACGGTTCGTCGAGAATGATCAGGCGAGGCTCATGTACCAGCGCGCCGGCCAATGCCACTTTCTGCCGCATGCCGCGCGAGAAGCCTTCGCAGCGTTCATTTGACTGGGCGTCCAGACCCAGCAGACGGATAAGATCGCGTGCGCGGCATTCTGCCAGCGCAGGCTCCACGCCCCAAAGGCCGGCAACGAAGTCGAGATATTCGAGCGGCGTGAGCTTGTCGTAGATCATCGGCTCGTCGGAGAGCCAGCCCATGATGTGCTTGGCGGAAACCGGATCGGCAAGTGCATCGATGCCGAACACCGAAATCGCGCCGGCATCCGGCTGAAGCAGGCCGCTGACCATGCGCAGCGTGGTGGTCTTTCCCGCTCCGTTCGGGCCGAGCAGCATGTAGAATTCGCCGCCACGCACGCAAAGATCCAGCCCGTCAACGGCCGGCCGCGCGTAGGTCTTGCACAGACCGCGGATTTCCAGGGCCGGCGTCACATCAGGCATCTCTGCGCAAGACATTCGTTCAGACTAGAATCAACAGGTTTCCAAGGCATAAAGGCATTGCGGTCGCGTCTCCGTTTTTCTTCTCACGCACGCCTCGGCTGCTGCGAGCGCAGCAATAAAACGGAAACGTAAGCGAGGCTGGTCCGCTCGGCCCGGCGGGGGACGCTCCGCGTCGCGAAGAAGGAAGCGGCAAAGCGGACTGTTATTTTATGACGCCGAGGCGAGACCGACTTATTTGTACAATCCGGCGAGTCACGAAAGGCCGACAAGGCAGATTCTTCCAGACTGTGGAACGCAAGCAGACAATGAAAGTGGAGCAGATTTGTGCCTGTTGAAGGAGCGCGCAGAATGCCGTTATACGAGCCTAGAGCGGTTTCCGGCCGGATTGAATCGGGATTCCCATTGGAGATGGAAAGGCGGAGTCTTGGCGAGTGATTCGGCTTAGGACTAACCGATGGGAAAAGCTTATTCGATGGACTTGCGC
>Ga0335074_10010328_pt1 | contig 13060 bp, 12 predicted proteins | sample Lox_Sample_23_FD_206715 | JGI IMG/M metagenome (GOLD analysis project Ga0335074, IMG submission 206715) | Soil microbial communities from Loxahatchee National Wildlife Refuge, Florida, United States - Lox_Sample_2.3 | ecosystem: Environmental > Terrestrial > Soil > Wetlands | place: USA...
AGGCGTGCTGTTGCCAATGGCGGTAGCAGGACTGCTACCGCCGTCGCCATGTTGCCTCATCCACCTGCGGATCTCCGGCATCCTCATCCCGGACGCCCGGCTTGGCGGGTCAGATTTCTAGCTCGGCCTCTATCCGCTTCAGGTGGTGACGGGCGAGGGCAAGATTTGCCTTGGTCCGGTCGAGCGCCAGGTAGAGGAAGAGGTTGTGCGCGCCATCGGCGTTGCCGAGCAGCCGGATCAGGTGGTACTGCCTGGTCAGCGTGATGAGGATGTCTTCGATCGTGTCGTTCAGGTTGAGCGACTGCATCGTCCGCATCTTGGCGCGCACCACTTCGGTGTTGCCCGCGGCAGCTAGCTCCAGGTCAAGGTACTTCCCGCCGCCCAGGGTGCCGAGCGGCATGCCGCTCTCCCAGTCCACCAGTGCGGCCCCGACTGCGCCCTCGATGTTCATCGCTTCCTTGAGGGCCGTTTCGATGTTCATGCGGTCAATCCCCTCCAGACGAGCTGACGGCTGTGCCGCCAGTTGGCTCTGGTAAGACTAGCGACGGTATTCTCATTAAGTGAGTTAAATCCGACAAATATTGATAACAAACGATTTCATATGCTTTGAGTTACTTTGTGTTAACTCGGGGTGTTCGGCGTGTTGTGGAGTCGGTCGGCAGAATCATCCGCTTTGCTGGTATTGATTGCTGTATATTCCTGCCTGCGGCGCTGGCCTGCCAATGGCTGGCCGACAGGCGGACTGGCCGGCGGGCGGCCGAAGCGGCTGGAGGGGATGTGTCGAGCCTTGCGGATTCGCTCGGTCGGGTCATGGCGGTCCAGGGCGTCCGGGCGGCTGCGCTGATCGATATCGGCACCGGCATGGTCCTGCGGTCGACGGGCGTACAGGACTCCGGCTTCCCGGCCGCGGCGGCCAGCCTCGCCGACGAGGCCCGACTGGCCCGGGCCACGCTCGCGTCGGGCGAGGCAGGCGACCTCGACGAGATCTCCCTGGTCACCGGCGGACGGCTGCACCTGTCCAAGGTCCTGCCGACGCTTCCAGGCGATGGCGTGCTGCTCTTCGTTGACCTCGACCGTAACCGGGTCACCATAGCATTGGCGTCTCTGCAGGTCAGGCAGCTGGCACCGGCAGTACTGGCGTAGTGATGAACATCGCGATGTCCGAGAACGACCTGGTAGGCCCGCTTCGCGAGGCGCTCGTCGTCGCCGCCGTGGCCGGGATGTCCGGTACCTTGCGGGTGACCGGTGATCCGGGCGGCACGATCCACCTCGCCAACGGCCGGGTGGCCGGCATCGAGACGCCGGGTGCACCGGGCCCCGAGGTCCTGCTGCTCCGTTCGCGCCGGGTGAGCGAGCCTGCCTGGGACGCGGGCTTCGCCGCGGCGGCCGCGGCCGGCGTGCCGTTGGGGGCAGAACTCGTCAAGCGGGGCATCATCGGCTCGGGCGAGCTTGAGGCCCTGCTCTGCACGGCCGTCGCCGATTCCATGTTCGTCCTGGCCAGCGGCACTGTCGACGATTACAGGGCGGAGCAAGGGCCGGTGGACTTCGTGCTCCCGCTCGATGCCGGCGCGGAAGCGGACTGGCTGCTGACCGAGACCGCCCGCCGCCTCCAGGTCCTCGCCTCCCTTCCCGTCCGTCCCGACCGGGGCCGGATCGTCGCCGCCTCAGGCGCGGAGCCGCTGGACCTGCGGCAGGGCGAGATCCTGGCCCTGGCCGACGGGCGCCGGACAGCGCGCGACCTGGCCTTCGCGCTGGGCCGTGGCGTTTACGCGACGTTGCTGCAGCTAGCCAGGATGTACGAGGCCGGCCTGCTGGTGACCGCCGCGGAGCGGGCCGGGTTTCAGCCAGGCGGGTGGAAACTGGGGCACTCGGCCCCGAGCGGAACGCCGGCACCGGCCGGCGAACTGCCGCGGCGCAGCAAAGATCCCGCCGCCCTGGCCCGGCGCGTCGTGCCCCGGGGCAGAAGCAGGGATCTTCCCGCGTCGCTGGGCCTGCTGCGGCCGCGGGGTCGCCGGGATGTCGATCCCGGCGAGACGCCATGACCAGGTGGGGAAGCGAGCGGGAGGGGCCGCGATGACCGAGGACAAGCTGCTGGCCGAGATGCAGGCGCTGCGGGACCGCGTGGCCGGGATTACCGGGACCGCGGTGGCCAGCCGCGACGGCCTGATCATCAGGGAAGACACCGGCGGCCCTGACCCGGATAACCTGGCCGCGCTGGCCGCCACCGCCCTGGCTCTGGCCCAGCGCCTGGCCACCGAGGCAGGCCAGGGAACACTGCGCGAAGCCGCGATCCGCAGCAGCGGCGGCCACGTCGCCATCTATGCCGTCGGAGCCACCGCCGTCCTGGTCCTCCTGGGCGACGAGGGCCTGGACATCGCCCGGCTGCACCGCGAGTCAAGGGCCACGGTCGACAGCATCGAGAAGCTGCTCGGCTAGCCGGTCACGATCAGCCGCCACCGCACCACGCCAGCACAGCACCAGAACAGTCGCCGTCAACCCTCGAACATGCACTGACTATGCAGTATATTAACCACCGTGCAGGTCCTCGCCCGCATCGACGCGAGCTGCGCGCTCGCCGACGTCGCCGAGACGACGAGCCGGATCGAGTCGCTCGGCTACGACGGGGTGCAGATCTCCGAGACAATTCACGATCCCTTCGTCGTCGCCGCCCTGTGCATCGCGAACAGCTCGCGCCTGCTCATCCGAACGAGCGTGGCGCTCGCCTTCGTCCGCAGCCCGCTGCTGACCGCGTACGCCGCGTGGGACCTGTCGCGAATGTCGAAAGGACGGTTCCAGCTAGGCCTCGGCAGCCAGGTCAGGCAGAACGTCGAGGACAGATACGGCATGCCCTGGAGCAGCCCGGTAGAAAGAATGCGCGAGTACATCGCCGTCCTCGACACCGCGTTCACGGCCTTCCGTACCGGGCGCCTGGTCCCGTTCGACGGCGCCCACTACCGGCTGCGCCGCCTGCAGCCGTACTTCAACCCCGGACCCGACGAGGACACCGTGACGCCGCCCATCTGGCTCGGCGGCGTGAACCCCCGGATGTGCCGGCTGGCCGGCGAGCGCGCCGAGGGATTCACGGCGCACTCGACGAACTCCCATCCGCGCTACATCCGCGAGCGCTGCCTGCCCTACCTAGAAGAAGGCGCGCACGCCGCCGGCCGCGACCCCACCGCGATCCCGATCGTCGCCGGCTCATGCTTCATAACCGGCCGCGACAGCGATGACCTCGCCAAGCAGAGAGAAACGCAGCGCCGCAAGTTCGCGTTCCTGTACTCGACGCCCGCCTACCGCCCCGCCCTTGAGCTGTGCGCCTACCCCGGCTTGCACGACGAACTGCGCCAACTGGTCCGCGCCGGCGCCTGGGACAGGCTCGCCGACGTGGTGACCGACGAGGTGCTCGACGAGATCCAGCCGGCCGCGACCTACGACGAGCTTCCGGCGCTGGTGGCGCGGCGCCTAAACGGATTGGTCAGCGGCTTCGTCCTGCCGCTGCCCGAAGACCGCGAAGACCCCGAAGACCGCGAAGACCCCGAGGACGACGAACGGTTCGGCACGGTCATCGCCGCGATTCACGCCATCGAGAGGGCTGAACAATGGGAATCCTGAGCGGCACTCGCGTCATCGAACTCGCCGACTGGGTGGCAGGCCCGTTCTGCTCGTCGGTGCTGTCCGACTTCGGGGCGGAGGTCATCAGGATCGACCTGCCGGGGCAGGTGGTGAACACGCGCCGCCTGCACGGCATGGAACCGATCGACGACGAACGCTCCCCGTTCTTCGCCACCTTCGCGCACGACAAGAAAAGCATCACGCTCGACGTGCGGACCGAACGCGGCCGGTCCCTCTTCCTCGACCTCATCGCACGGTCCGACGTCCTGATCGCCGGGTTCCGCCCAGGCGCGATGGCGGCCTGGAACCTCGACGAGACCGTCCTCGAGGCGGCGAACCCTGGCCTGATCACCCTCAACATCAGCGGTTACGGCCAGACCGGCCCGTGGCGGGAGAAGCCCGGCCTGGACCGCGTCGCCCAGGCGTTCGCCTCGGCCACGTACATCACCGGCCACGCCGACGGCCCGCCGGTCAAGGCGGGCGTCGGGTACGTCGACTACGCGACGGGCCTGTGGGGCATCGTCGGGATCCTGCTCGCGCTGATCGAACGCCAGGGCAGCGGCCTCGGCCAGTCCATCGACCAGTCGCTGTACGAGTCGGCGCTGCCGTTCCTGTGCGAGGTGCCGCTGAAGTACCACCGCTACCACGAGATCGCCGAGCGCCTCGGCAACCGGGTCAAGGGCGTGTCTCCCGGTGACGCGTTCCTGACCGCCGACAAGCGCTGGGTCCAGATATCGGCCAGCGGGGACACGCAGTTCCACAGGCTCGCCGCGGCGATGGGCCAGCCGTCGCTGCTCGCCGAGCCCCGGTTCGCCACGATGCCGTTGCGGGACGAGAACAACGCCGAGCTGATCGGCGCGATCGCGCAGTGGGTGGCCGCGCACACCGCGCAGGAGGTCGAGGACCTGCTCGAACAACACGGCGTCGCCGCCGGGCGCATCCAGAACATCGAGGAGCTGATGGCGCACCCGCAGGTCGTGGCGCGCGAGGACTTCATCACGATCGACGACGACGTCTTCGGCGAGCTCCTGCTCCCCAACGTCCTCCCGCGGCTGACCCGCACCCCCGGCCGCATCGAGCGCCCCGGCCCGAGGCTCGGCGAGCACACCGAGGAGATCCTCGGCGGCCTGCTCGACATCCCCGACGAGGAGCTGACGGCGCTGCGCCAGGCAGGCGTCGTATGAATGGCCATACCCGGCCGGTACAACCACCTCCCGTTCAGAATGATTGAAAGAAGATTTTTACCGAACGGGAGGTGGTGCGAGGCCAAGGTTCAGGGCTCCCCGGCGGCGGCGTTGACCCCGGCGAGGGCGCTCCGGTAGAGTAAGCCGATACTGTCTAGACAGTATAATAATCGCGCAGAGGAGCACCGTGTACCCCGCCATCGAGCTGACGGACAAGCAGGAAGCCTTCCGGCAAGAGGTGGTCGCCTTCGCCGCCGAGCACATCTCTCCCGAGCTGGTGGAGGAATGCGACGAAGAGGGCAGGCCGCCGCTTGAACTGCTGCCCAAGCTCGCCGAGCGCGGCTGGCTGCGCATCGGGCTGCCGGAGGAACACGGCGGCTGGGGCGGCGCCACCGAGCTTGTGATCATGCTCGAGCACCTCGAGTACGCGTTTATCCAGCTGGGATCGCTGATGAGCCGGGGCGCGATGTACCCCGCCAACGTCCTGTCCCATTTCGGCACCCCCGAGCAGCAGGCGCGGTTCCTTCCCCGGGTGCTCCGCGGCGAGGGGCGCACGGTGATCGCGATCAGCGAGCCGTCCACCGGCTCCGACATGTCCAGCCTGTCGACCCGGGCCACCGCCGGCCCGGATGGCGGCTGGCGGCTGAACGGCGAGAAGATGTACGCCTCCGGCCTGGATTACTCGAACTTCATCCTGGTGGCCGCGATCACCGACCCCGACGCCCCGAGCCGCAAGGGCGTCAGCGTCTTCTTCATCGACGCCGATTCGCCGGGCATCTCCGCGACCCGGCTGAAGACGATGGGCGCCTGGCAGAACAGGACCTACCACTGCACGTTCACCGACGTGCACGTCCCCGCCGATCGCCTGCTCGGGAAGCTCAATAACGGCTGGCGGGTCCTCGGCGGGCATCTGGGCATGGAGCGGGCCGGCATCGCCGCCCGCTCGGTGGGCGCCGCCCAGTCCGTCCTCGACGAGGCGGTCAGATACAGCAGGGAGCGCCAGCAGTTCGGTCAGCCGATCGCGTCCTTCCAGGCGATCTCGCACAAGATCGCCGAGATGGCGACCGGCGTACACGTGGGCCGGGTCGCGACCTACGATCTCGCCCGCCGGGTAGATCGCGGCGAGGACATCGCGACCGTTTCGGCGATGGTGAAGACCTTTACCACCGAGACCTACGTCCGCGTCGCCGACCATGGCCTGCAGATTCTCGGCGGCGCCGGCTACCTGCGCTCCTCGGCGATGCAGCGCCATTACCGGGACGCCCGGCTGCTGACGATAGGCGGCGGCACGTCCGAGATCATGCGGAACGTCGTCTCCCGCTCGGTTCTGGCCGGCTGAAGACCCGGGATCACGGAGGCATCCGATGGCGGAATCCCAGCGGGCGGCGCTCGCCGACATCTGCGTGATCGACCTGTCGCCCATGATGCCCGGCCACTTCTGCTCGATGATCCTCGCCGACCTCGGCGCCCGGGTCATCACGGTCGAGCGCCCCGGCACCGGGCATTTCTCCCGCACCACGATCCGCGGCTCGTTCGAATCCGTTAACCGCAACAAGGAAAGCCTGACGCTGGATCTCAAGCAGTCGGCCGCGCAGGAAGTCCTGCACCGGCTCGCCCGCGATGCCGACGTCGTGCTCGAAGGCTTCCGGCCTGGCGTGGTGGACAGGCTTGCCGCCGGCTACGACACGCTGCGCGCGGTGAAACCGGACCTGATCTACTGCGCCATCTCGGGGTACGGCCAGGACGGGCCGTATCGTGACCTGCCGGGGCACGATCCCAACTATCTCGCCGTCGCGGGCGTGCTGAGCCTCGCCGGGGATCCGCTCGGGCCGCCGGAGGGCGTGGTCGGAGCGTCGATGGCGGACCTGTCCGGCGCGTGGTTCGCGGCGATTGCGATCCTGGCCGCGATCCGCGCACGTGACTTGCACGGCATCGGCCAGTACATCGATATCGCCCTCACCGACACCTCGTACGCGCTCATGCAGAGCCGGATGACCGAATACCTGGTCAACGGCTGCCCGTCAAAGGAAACGCTGATGGCCCGGGCCGGCATCGGGCTCTTCGAGACCAGTGACGGGAGCTTCATCAGCGTCGCCGCCGCGGAGAACCACTTCTGGCGCAGCCTTTGCATCGTCCTCGGGCTGACCGAATGGGGCCTGGCCGAACGTTTCGCGACCCCGCCGGGCAGGCGTGCGCATGGCAGGGAAATACGCGAGAAGCTGCGGGCCGGTTTCCTGCGCGAGGACTCGGCCCACTGGCTCGGGCAACTGCAGGCCGTCGGGGTGCCGTGCGCGCTGGTTAACGACCTCGGCGCCGCCGCCCGCGACCCGTACGCGGTGGCGCGCAAGATCATCGAATGGACGGAGCATCCGGACCTCGGGACGGTTCCCTCGATACGTTTCCCGCCGATCATGTCGGCGACCCCGGCGACCACGAGAAGGCGCGCCCCGATGCTCGGCGAGCACACGGATGCGCTGTTGTCGGAGTTCGGATATTCCGCGGCGCAAATCCGTGAGCTGCACGACGCGAACGCCGTCTAAGGAGCAGAAAATGAGCCAGACAGATACCCCGGACCTGATCGCCGACCTGCCGCGCGGAGTGTCAAGCAGGACGACGGGACGCACGATCAGCGAGGGCGAGTTCATGCTCATGCACAACATCATGGGCGCGATGACCCCGCTGCACGTGAACAAGCACTACATGCAGACCAGGCCGTACGGCGAGCGGATCCTGGGCGGCGGGATGCTGATCTGCCTGCTCGCGGCCGGCTGGGCCGAATCCGACCTGTACCGGAAGCTGGTCTCCGATTACGGCGTGCGGTGGACCGCCGCGCTGGGCGTCGAGGGCCGCTTCCTGGCGCCCTTCTTCCCCGGTGACACCCTGTACATCGTGCACAGCATCGAGGACATCCGGGTCTCCAACAGCCGTCCCGGCCAGGCGATCATGACCGTCGGGATGAAGGGCGAGAAGCAGGACGGCGTCGTGTCCTGCTCCGGGACGCTGCGGGCGATGTTCGACCGTCCCGGCCTGAACCCCGGGGAAGCGTAACCCCCGGCACGCAGGCTCAGCTGGCCATGTACATCCCGCCGTCGGCGCACAGGACCTGGCCGGTGACGTAGCTGGAGGCCGGCGAGGCCAGGAACAGGAATGCGGGAGCGACCTCGTCGGGCTGCGCCCAGCGGCCCAGCGGGATCCTGGCCAGGTACCGTGCGGCGAAGCGCTCGTCGTTGCGGACCGTCTCGGTCATCGGCGTGGCGGCGGCGGGGGCCACCGCGTTGACCCGGATCGACGACGACGCCAGCTCGCGCGCCGCGGACTTGGTCATCGCGACCACGGCGCCCTTCGCGGCGGCGTAGTTGATCTGCCCGACCGTGCCGTCGAGGCCGGCCGACGACGTGACGTTGATGATCGTCCCGGCGGCCTTCGACGCCTTCATCGCCCGGGCCGCCTCCCTGATGCCGAAAAACGTGCCGAGGACGTGCACGCGCAGCACCGCCTCGAAGTCCTCGTCGCTCATCTTGTGCAGCATCGCGGGACGGGTGATCCCGGCGTTGTTGACCCAGATGCAGAGCCCGCCGGCCCACGCCGCGGCCTCGGCCGCGACCGCGGCCACCTGCCCGCTGTCCGACACGTCGAGCGCGAGGCCGCGCGCCTGCCCGTCGGCCGACGTGATCGACGCCGCGACGTCGGTCGCCGCGGCCTCGTTGATGTCGCAGACGGCGACGGCCGCGCCTGCCGACGCCATCGCCCGGGCGACGGCGGCGCCGATTCCCTGCCCGGCCCCCGTCACGACCGCCACCTGTCCGCTCAGGTCGAAGGCCTGCAGCACGCTCACGTCGTCATCTCCGTATGGTTGGCGGGAATGGGTCACGAACCGGCGACCGCCGGCCACAGGCCGTCCGGCCCGCGCGCCGCGAGCAGCCGGCCGAGCTGGAGCTCGCTCTCGAAGCGGGGCCGGCCGGCGTCCCGCCAGTGCCAGAGCTGGGTGGTGTAGCGGTGCAGCGGGTACTCAGACGTCACGCCCATCGTCCCGTGCACCTGGTGGGCCAGCCGCGACGCGACGCCGGCCGCGCGCCCGGTCCGCAGCGCCGCGGCGCGCACCGCAAGCTCCGCGCCTGTGTGCTCGGCTCCGTGCTGGTCGGTGCTGGCCGCGGCGGCGGCGGCGCCGTCGGCTGCCGCCCCGGCCGCCATGACCTCGGCGGCAAGAAGCGCGATCATCTCCTTGACCATCTGGAAGGCCGAGATGGGCCGGCCGAACTGCTCCCGTTCCCCGGCATAGCGCAGCGTGAGGTCGAGCACCTCGTCGAGGAGCCCGGCGATGTACACCGTCGCCAGCAACGCGGCGCGAAGGTCAAGCGCCGCCCGCGCCGCCGCCGGCAGCGCGCCGATCGAACCGGAATCGACCGCCACCTCGTCCAGCACGATGTCGTCGAGCGCCACCGGCGCGCGGCTGTCGTTGGGCTCGATCGATACCCCGGGCCGGTCGCGGCGATCGCGGATCGAGATCACCCGCGTCGGCTCGGCCGGATCCGCGGCCACCAGGAGCAGGCTGGCGGCGAAACGCGCGCCGGCGACGCGCGGGACGATGCCCGAGACGCGGTAGCCGTCGGCCACGGGCGTGACGATGAGGTCCGATGCCACCGCAACCGCCGTCGGCGCGAGGTCGGCGGGCAGGCCGGCCGCGGCGCGCAGCCAGTGGCCGATCAGGACGGTCGAGCCAACCGGAAGCGCGGAGAACTCCTCGAACCGGGCGCATTGCCGCACGAGCACCGCTGCGGCGGTTAGGTCCTCGCCGGATCCGCCGGCCGACTCGGGCAGCCCGATGCCGATGAAGCCGGCCTCGTCCAGCCGCCGCCACGCCGAATCCGGCGACGGCCGTTCCCGGTTGCGCTCGTCGGCCAGCAGGCCGGCGATGGCGGCACGGAGGGGATCCTCGCTCATTGGCCGAGCCCGCGCGCGATGAGTATCCGCAGCACCTGACTCGTTCCGCCGCGCAGGGTGAAGCCGGGGCTGTGCAGGGTGGCATTCCAGAGCAGCGCGTCCAGACGGCTGCCGGGAACGGCGCCGGCGGCGCCGCGGACCACCTCGACGCAGTCTTGCTCGAACCGGGTGCCGAGGTCCTTGACCAGCGCCGCCGCGGCGTCGGGTACCTCACCGGCGTCGAGCGCGGCGGCCACCCGGATGGACAGTTCGCGCAGCGACCACAGCTGGGAGTACAGGTCCGCGAGCGCGGCCGTCGCGCGGTCGTCGGCGGTCGCGGCGGCGTACCGGCAGAGCTCGACCATCAGCTGGAAGGTGCTGAGGAACCGCTCGGGACCGCTGCGCTCGTAGGCGAGTTCCGCGCTCACCTGCGCCCAGCCGTTGCCCGCCTCGCCGAGCAGGCATTCGCCGGGCACGAACACCGAGTCGAGGACGACCTCGTTGAAGTGGTGCTCACCGGTCATCAAGGTGACCGGCCGGACCGCGATGCCCGGCGAATCGAGCGGAATGAGCAGCTGGGTCAGCCCGTCGTGCCGTCCCGGTGCCGTGCGGACCAGGGTGAGCATCCACTGACAGCGATGCGCGTGGCTGGTCCACAGCTTCGTCCCGGAAACCTGCCAGCCGCCGTCCACCGCGACGGCCCTCGTGCGGACCGAGGCAAGATCCGACCCGCTGTCCGGCTCGGACATCCCGATCGCGAAGAAACACCGGCCCGCCGCGATGGCCGGCAGGAACCTGTCCCGCTGCGCCTCGGTGCCGTATCGCAGCAGCGAGGGCCCCACCTGGCGGTCGGCGAACCAGTGCGCCGCGACCGGGGCTCCGGCCGCCAGCAGTTCCTCCACCACGATGAACCTGTCGAGGGCGGACCGGCCGCCTCCGCCGTACCGCGCCGGGAACGTCATGCCGAGCCAATGACGGTCGCCGAGCGCGGCGCTGAACCGCGGGTCGAACCCGCCGAGCCAGGTGTCGACGCCGGGCGCGAACAGGCCGGCGTCGCGCTGCTCGCGCAGGAACGAGCGGACCTCCTCGCGCAGCGCGTCCTGCCCCGCGGGCAGGCCCCGCGCGGGGAGGCGTATCGCGGCCTGCGTCATGACCGGGTGTCGGGCAGTTGCTCGAGCCGGTACTGGGCCAGGTCCGGGTCGTGGGTCATGCTCCAATAGTCGACGATCCGCCACGGGGAGTTCGTCACGACCCTGCCCCGGCTGTTGCGGTACCAGTTGCTCGTCCCGGGCAGCGCCCAGATCATGTGCGCGTGGGCCTGGTCCACCCGGCGGTTGTATTCCTCGAAGACGTCGCGTCTGACCTCGATCTCGTCGATCTGGTGCAGGATCATGTGCTGGATCAGCTTGAGGGTGTAGCGGGTCGCGCACTCGGTCAGGAAGATGAGGCTGCCGCCGTGCCCGAGCCCGGTATTCGGCCCGTACAGGCAGAAGAAGTTCGGGAAGCCGGGGACGGTGATTCCGAGGTAGGCACGGGCGTCGTCGTCGCCCCATTCGTCGCGCAGCGATCCGTGCCGTCCGATGACCTCGTAGGAGCCGATCATCCGCAGCGTCTGGAAGCCGGTCGCGTAGACGATCACGTCGGCGTCGTGCAGCTTCCCGTTGGTGTCCACGACGCCGTCGGGCGCGATCCGTTCGATGCCCGCGTCGACGAGCGTGACGTTGTCCTTGACCATCGTCTTGAACCAGTCGTTGTCGATCAGCATGCGCTTGGCAAACGGCGGATAGCCGGGCAGCAGCTTCGGCACGAGATCCGTCCGGTCGCCGAGTTGCTCGGTCAGGTACCGGGTGAAGTACCGGCGGTGGCCGTCGTTCACGCGGTTGATCGACTGCCCGCCGCCCTGCCACTCGGGATCGACCTGAAGCGATTCGTGCACCTTGTCGCTGTAGGACCAGACCAGACGGCACCGGTACCACGCCGCGTAGAGCGGGACCCTTTCCATCAGGTAGCGGACGCCCGCGGGCACGTCGCGGTTGTAGTTCGTGCTCGGCACGGCCCACTGCGGCGACCGCTGGAACACCGTGACCTCTGCCGCGGTATCCGCGATGCCGGGGACTATCTGCATGGCGCTCGCGCCGGTGCCGATGACGCTGACGCGCCGGTCCGTCACGTCCAGGTCGGCGGGCCAGCGAGCGGAGTGCAGTATCGGGCCGTTGAACTGATCCGCGCCGGGAATGTTCGGCTCGGCCGGCTCATTGAGCTGTCCCACGGCGCTGATCACGACGTTCACCGACTCGCTGGTGATCCGGCCGTCTTCGTCCTGCATCTCGACCGTCCAGCGGGCCGTCGGCTCATCGAACCTGGCCCGGATGACCTTGGTGCTCAAGGTGATGCTGTCCCGGATGCCGAATTTCTCCACGCACTGCTCGAGGTAGCCGAGGATCTCCTCCTGCTGCGCGAAATAGCGGGACCAGTTGTGCGGCGCGTACGAGAACGAGTACAGGTGGCTCGGCGTGTCCACCCCGCACCCCGGGTAGACGTTGTCGAGCCAGGTGCCGCCGATCGACGCCGACCTCTCGATGACGATAAACGGGATCCCGGCTTGCCGCAGCGCGACCGCCGCGCAGATGCCCGACACGCCCGCGCCGATTACCAGCACCCGGAAGGCGGCCAGCCGCTCGTGGTCAGGCTGGGCCTCCCATTCGGGCTGGCGCGGCAGGATGCCCATCTCCTCGAGCATCATGACCCCGTATTCGGCCGGGACTTCCTCGCCCATGCTGACCGAGATCATCCGCGCGAGCAGATCGGGCGCCAGCGTTGCTGCCTGCGTGCCCGCCTGCGGGACCGCGCCGCCGTCGCGAAGCAGGTCGTACGCGGCCCGGCGGATCTCATCCTGGATCGGCTCGGGAAGCCCCCCGGAGTCGTTGTCGTCCATCCCGCGCGTCCGCGTCGGCGCGTACGGCGGCTCGAGCCAGCGCCGCTCACCGGTCAACTGGGCGAGCACCATCAGCAGCGTCGGCAGGTTGGCGACCTGAAGGGCATCCCATAGATCTTTCCCAGTCGGCGCTTCTCCCGCGGCGGCGGACGCTTCTCCAGCGGCGGGCACCTCTTCAGCGGCGGCGGGCGCTTCGCCGGGTTCGGGCGTTCCTTCAGCGGCGGGCGTTCCTTCTTCCGTGGTCGGCCTTCCTTCAGCGGCGGCCGGCGTTCCGTCGCCGGGGTCACGGGTTCCTTCAGCGGCGGTCGGCCCTTCGCCGGCGGCGGGCGCTTGTCCGGCGGCGGCGGCGGCGGGTGCCTCCCCATTGGCGTAGGCCGCGTCGACCCTCGACTCTGCTGCCATCTGCGCG
>Ga0335074_10010329_pt1 | contig 13059 bp, 13 predicted proteins | sample Lox_Sample_23_FD_206715 | JGI IMG/M metagenome (GOLD analysis project Ga0335074, IMG submission 206715) | Soil microbial communities from Loxahatchee National Wildlife Refuge, Florida, United States - Lox_Sample_2.3 | ecosystem: Environmental > Terrestrial > Soil > Wetlands | place: USA...
CCAATACCGCTGGCCGCGGCGCCGAGGACGATCCGCGCCTCGTAATCGAAGTCGGCGTCAGCGAAGAAGCCACCCGCCGAGGTTCTGCTGATACTCATGGGATATCCCGGCCTTCTCGATCGGCAGCCAGCCCGGTGCTCGCCGCGTCTTCCCCATCGTCGGCAGCGGGGCCACAGAAGACATCGGCCATGTGGCGGATGGCGCTAACTGGCCTCGGGGTCGCGGTGACGGAACCGGTACAGCCGCAGGACCAGGAGCGGGACGATGATCCACAGCGCCCACGCGTAGGTGGTCGCAAAGAAGACAGGGATCGACAGCGCGAAGCCGGCCAGCTGCCCGCCCGTCTGCCAGGTCGTGCCCGTTACGACAGAAGCGGGAATGCCGGGCAGCTGATCTCTGGGGAGCATGTGGCGCAGCATCGCAAGCATGGCTGCCGAGGTCAGCGCCTGCAGCAGCGCGTAGAACCCGAACCGCAGGGCGTGGGCGTCGAGGGTCGGGTTGCCGTGGGTGGTGAGCAGTTTGGTCGCGAACGGGATGAGGACGATCATCAGCAGCCACAACGTGTTGATCATCCGCAGCCGCCCGTCCATCCGCTTGGCGTAGCGGAAGATGTCGTGGTGCTGGCTCCACGCCCCGGCGATCGCAAAGAAGCTGATCAGGAACGCCGCATAGTGACCGCTGTTGTGCCGTGCGGAGGAAAGCAATTCCGACACGGTGTCCCCGGTCGGCACCGGCAGGTCGATGGCCAGCAATGTGATCGCGATGGCCACCACGGCGTCGGAGAAGATGGTCAGCCGGTCCACCGCGCGCGCTTCGGATTCCAGCTCGGCATTGGACACAGCTGCAATTCCATCCCACGCGCCACCGCAGCGTCCACCCGGGCTCATGGCGGCGCGGCAGCAGCGAGACCCTGGCTCAGGAGTTCGAGACGTCACACCGCACGGTGGAGACTGCGCTAAAGGCGCTGAAGGACCAGGGCGTCATCGTGCCCGTGGTCGGCAACGGCTACTTCGTCAAGCGCTAGGTGGCTATGCGCGCCCGGCGGCATCAGTCAGGCCGTCGCCGCTCACCGCTTGCTTGCCCCCGCCGGTGCGCCGACGTAGGCCGCGAGGTGCTCGCCGGTGAGGGTGGACCGCGCGGCGACGAGGTCGGCTGGGGTGCCCTCGAAGACGATCCGGCCGCCGTCGTGGCCGGCGCCGGGGCCGAGGTCGATGACCCAGTCGGCGTGGGCCATGACCGCCTGGTGATGCTCGATGACGATGACCGACTTGCCGGCGTCGACGAGCCGGTCGAGCAGGCCGAGCAACTGCTCGACGTCGGCGAGGTGCAGGCCGGCCGTGGGCTCGTCGAGCAGGTAGACGCCACCCTTCTCGGCCATGCGCGTGGCCAGCTTGAGCCGCTGGCGTTCGCCGCCGGACAGCGTGGTGAGCGGCTGGCCGAGCGTCAGGTAGCCGAGCCCGACGTCGGCCAGCCGCCCGAGGATCGCGTGCGCGGCCGGGGTAGCCGCCTCGCCGCCGCCGAAGAACTCCCCGGCCTCGGTCACCGACATCGCGAGCACCTCGCTGATGTCGCGGCCGCCGAGGCGGTATTCGAGCACCGACGCGTCGAACCGCTTTCCTTCGCACACCTCGCAGGTGGTGGCGACGCCCGCCATCATCCCCAGGTCCGTGTAGACGACGCCTGCCCCGTTGCAGTTGGGGCACGCGCCCTCGGAGTTGGAGCTGAACAGAGCCGGCTTGACGCCATTGGCCTTCGCGAACGCGTTCCGGATCGGGTCGAGCAGCCCGGTGTACGTGGCAGGGTTGCTCCGCCGCGAGCCCCGGATGCCACCCTGGTCGACGGACACGACGCCCTCGCGGCCGGCGATGGACCCCTGCATCAGCGAGCTCTTGCCGGAGCCGGCGACTCCAGTAACCACGACGAGCGCTCCCAGCGGGACGTCCACGTCGACGTTTTGCAGGTTGTGCTCGGTCGCACCGCGGATCTCCAGCGCGCCGTCCGGCGTCCGGACCTTGTCCTTGAGGGTGGCCCGGTCGTCGAGATGACGTCCGGTGAGCGTGCGGCTCGCCCGCAGTCGCTCGACCGTGCCCTCGAACATCACCTCGCCGCCGTCGGCACCGGCACCCGGGCCGAGGTCGACGACGTGGTCGGCGATCGCGATGGCCTCCGGCTTGTGCTCCACGACGAGCACCGTGTTGCCCTTGTCACGCAGTCGCAGCAGCAACTCGTTCATCCGCTGGACATCGTGCGGGTGCAGCCCGATGGTCGGCTCGTCGAAGACGTAGGTGACGTCGGTCAGCGAGGACCCGAGCTGCCGGATCATCTTCGTTCGCTGCGCCTCCCCACCGGACAGCGTGGCCGACGGGCGGTCCAGGCTGAGGTAACCCAGGCCGATCTCCACGAACGAGTCCAGGGTGTGCTTGAGCGCGGCGAGCAGCGGCGCCACCGACGGCTCGCGGAGGCCGTCCACCCATCCGGCCAGGTCGCTGATCTGCATGGCGCACACGTCGGCGATGTTGACGCCCTTGATCCGCGACGACCGCGCCGTCTCGCTGAGCCGGGTGCCGCCGCACTCTGGGCAGGTAGTGAACGTGACCGCGCGGTCCACGAACTCGCGGATGTGCGGCTGCATCCCGCCGGAATCCTTGTCCAGCATCGACCGCTGAATTCGCAGGATCAGCCCCTCGTACGTCATGTTGATGCCCGCGATCTTCATCCTGGTCGGCTCGCGGTGCAGGAAGTCGTGCAGCTCCTTCTTGGTGAACTTGCGGATCGGCTTGTCCGGGTCAAAGAAGCCAGACTCTACGTAAAGCCGGGAGTTCCAGCCGCCCCCCTTATAGCCAGGGACGGTGATCGCGCCCTCTCTGAGCGACTTGGAGTCGTCGAAGAGCTGGCTGAGGTCGAGATCGGACACCGTGCCCCGGCCTTCGCAGCGCGGGCACATTCCCCCGATGATGCTGAAGCTCCGCCGCTCCTTCACGGTCTTCCCCGCGCGCTCGAACTTGACCGCGCCCGCTCCGCTGATCGACGCGACGTTGAACGAGAAGGCCTTGGGCGAGCCGATGTGCGGCTGCCCGAGGCGGCTGAAGAGGATCCGCAGCATCGCGTTCGCGTCGGTCGCTGTGCCGACCGTCGAGCGGGGATCCGAACCCATCCGCTGCTGGTCAACGATGATCGCGGTCGTCAGCCCCTCGAGCACGTCGACGTCCGGCCGCGCCAGCGTCGGCATGAAACCCTGCACGAAGGTGCTGTACGTCTCGTTGATCAGCCGCTGCGACTCCGCCGCGATCGTGTCGAACACCAGTGAGCTCTTGCCGGAGCCGGACACGCCCGTGAACACCGTCAGCCGCCGCTTCGGGATCCCGACGCTGACGTCCTTGAGGTTGTTCTGACGCGCGCCGTGCACGCGGATCAGCTCGTGGCCGTTCATCTGTCTCCATCCCTGAGTGCCGCCCGGCTGGCGGGCCGCACTCAGGAGTATGACGACGGCTGGCCAGCAGATGCTTCTTGATTCCTGATCGGTTACATGCTGGCGGGGGCAGCACCGCCCGTGCGGGCCTGCCATTCGGGCCTGGTGAGCGCGTATTCGACGTCGCCATGCTCGGAGCCCTCGATCGGGTCGCGTCCCTCGTACGAGGTGGTGCGGACCAGGGTCAGGCCGCACTTTTCCATCACGCGCCGTGACGCGGTGTTAACGGTCATCGTGTCCGCGAACACCCGCTCGACACCGAGGTCGGTGAACGCAATGCTGATCAGGGCGCGCGATCCCTCGGTGGCGTAGCCCTTGTTCCACGTGGATCGTCGCAGCCGGTAGCCGAGTTCGACGTTCGTGATGTCGGCGCCGGGGCCAGCGCGGAGGTGGAACCAGCCCAGGAACTCTCCCGTTGCGGCGGACTCGGCCGCCCAGGTGCCGAGCCGGTCGAACCGCTTGTAGACCTCGAGATGGAACGGGATGATCTCGTCGCGGATCACGTCACGCGGCGTCGGCCTGCCGCCCGTGAGGTAGCGCATCACCTCCGGGTCGCTGTTCAGGTCAAACAAGTTGTCTACATCGTGTTCGGTGAACTGGCGAAGGAGCAGTCGCGGTGTTTCCAGGATGACGTGCATGCATCGAGTATCCCGGCGCTCACGGGCCCGGGCGTCACCCGTGGATAGCCAGCACGCCGGCGTAGATGCCAAGGCCGAGCAGGATCATCGCGGTGAAGCGGCTGATCCAGGTCATCGGGATCAGTTCCAGGCTCTTGGCGCCCACGCTGACCGCCACGGCCGCGACAGCCCACAAGCCCAGCGTCGCCCCGGCGAACACCAGCAACGGGTCGTACCTGGCGGCCAGGTTGGCCGTGGTGAGCTGCGTGATGTCGCCCCACTCGGCGAGGAACACCACCCCGAAGCTTGTCCCGGCGACCCGCCAGAACGATGGGGCGGGGGCGCCCAGCCGGGCGGCGTCCGCTCCGTCCCGGTGCTCGGGCCCCGAGCTGGTCACCCAGAACAGGTAGCCCGATCCGGCCAGGAACAGGCATGCGACCACCGCGTCGACGGCGCGGTGCGGGAGCAGGGCCAGCAGCCGCCCGGCGGTAACGGCTATGGCCATGTGGACGGCGAACGCGGCAGCCGCCCCCGCCCACACCCATGACGCTCGGTAGCGGGTGCCGAGGACCAGCGATGCGAACATCGACTTATCCGGGAGCTCGGCCAGGAACGCGAGGACGAACGCGGTCCCGATCACTGCGACGTACGGCAAGAGGGATTCCTCCGGTCGGTCAAACCGGCCGGGTTGATGCAAGACGCTCCGGCCGGATGTACTCAACAGCCGAAGGTCTCGTCCACCACGTAACGTGGCCCGGCGGCCGGGCGCTTGTGCGCGCCGGTATGTCGGCCAGCCGACGAAGGACTACTCCCCTTCCCTTACAGGGTATCCGGTCTCATCCGCCCCTCACCAAACAACGGGGCAAGTGCCGGAACCTTCGCTCAGCGTTGCAGGTCAAGCGGTATGCCACCTTTGCGCCAGTATCTCCTGGGCCGGGGCGGCCATGGCTTCTTCGTCGTGGCCCCGCCCTCCGGCAGTGACGAACCGGATGGTGGTGGCTGGTGTGTTCCCGCTCCGGGCGTGGCTGCGCATGGCTTCGACCCACGCGCCGGCCCGTTCAATCCTGGTTGCGCCTTGCTGCCCTGGTGCGGGCGCATCTCCCGGTAGAGCGGGAACTCCTGGCCGCCGAAAACGGGTGCCACGATAACCGCGCGATGGCTCTCGGCGAAGGCCCGCCAGCGCTCCACGGCCGCCTGCGCGTATCCGATCAGCTCGCCGTCGGACCTGGAACCATCCGGCCAGGGGTACGCAGCTCACGCCTCACCCCCCCCGGAGCCAAGGCGTGCTGTCGGCTGGCCCCAGATGGCACCAGTTCCTGCCGTCCGGGAGCGCATGCTCCTCGATGAGTGCACCGCGGCACCTGCGAAGAAGATCGTCGAGCTCGGACCGCGGGATGGCCGGGATGCCGGCAGGAGGTATCCGCCGCCAGCGCGGGGTTTCCGCGGGACTGACGTGGAGACGGCAGAGCATCACAACGCGGGTTTGCGGGTCGAGCCGACGGCAGTCTTCGAGTGACACCGGTGCGTCGGGCAGCTCCGCGATCCTGAAGAGGTCGCCGTCAGAGGTAAGTTCCGCCACTTCACGGATGAAGCCGCGGAACTTCTCGCTCAGCGGGGTCGTGGTCGCGTATGCGCCGCCGCTCCGCCTGAGAACGTCCGCGAGAACAACACCCGGGGGCCGATTCATTCTGCGGCCCAGCTTGATGAGCGGATGGTCAGGCACCAGCGCCTCGGCGGATGTGCTGAACGTTGCCATCTTCCACCAACCCGGCACTGCTCGACGAGGCAACAGGCACCGCAGCGTTCGAAGGACCGCGGCGCCATCAGTCTGTCACGCTCCGCGCGTTGATCCTGCCTCGCGCAATCGGCGATCCGCCTCAGGCAGTCCGGCACGACTATTACGTTGACTGATATATTGGCCGCCGTATTAGGAGGAGGGGTGGCCGTGGGCGGGCGGGACGACATGGCAGCGCAGGACGTGCTGCGCAGAGCCGGCGAGGCGTCGGTGCTGATCTTGATCAGCCTCGCCAGCGGGCCCAAGCACGGCTACGCGCTGATCCAGGACATCAAGGACCTCGTCGGCGTGGAGCTCGGGCCCGGCACGCTCTACGGCGCGCTGGACCGGCTGGAGCGGCTCGGCTTGATCGAGCCGCTGCCCGCCGACGACCGGCGCCACCCGTACCGGATTACCGCCCCGGGAGCGGCGGCGCTTCGCGTGCATCTCGATTCCGTGGAGCGCGTCAGCGCGGCCGGGCGGCTGCGGCTGCAGCTGGGAGGCATCTGATGGCCGACTCCCGGACGGCCCGGCTCATCGGGGCCGTGCTGCGGTGCTACCCGGCCCGCTGGCGACGGCGGCACGGGGAGGAAGCTGCCGAACTGGCCGCGCTGCTCATCAGGGACGGGACTCCGGCGGCCTCGATTGCCTGGAGCTACGTGGCCGGCGCGGCCCGGGAGTGGCTGACGCCCGGCCACGGCCGGCGCCTCGGCGCGGTCGCCTGCGTGCTGCTGGCCGGTGCCTGCTTGATGGGCGTCTCGGCGGGGCTGCTGACCTCCACGATGCCGGCCAGGGCAGCCAGCACGAGCCAGGCGCGCCCACGCGCGCACTGCCGGCCCGCCTCTCCTCGGCCCGCTCTGGGGATGATTCCGGCCGCGGGCCACCCGCAGGCGATCATCGAGTTCGCCGGGCATGGCCGATCCTGCTGACGGCGGCCCCGCCGGCCCACGTCGTCGGCGGCGGGGGCGGGTGCTGGCCGAGACGGCCGTCACGATCGTGGTGGCGCTGCTGCTGGCCGGCCTGGTACGGGCGTTCGGTATCCAGACGTTCTGGATCCCCTCGTCGTCCATGGTGCCCACGCTCGGCGTGCACGACCGGATCCTGGTGCAGAAGGCGTTCTTCACCTGGCGTGACGTACGCGAGGGCGACATCGTGGTGTTCAGCCACCCACCGCGTGACCACTGTCCGGGGCCCCAACACGACGATCTGGTCAAGCGCGTCATCGCGCTGCCCGGGCAGACGATCTATTCGGCGGGCAACAGCATCTACATAGACGGGCGGGTGCTTGCCGAGCCGTACCTGCCACGCTATGACCCGCTCGGGCCGCCGATAGCGAGCAGGGAGCGCCCCTACCGCGTGCCGGCCGGCGACTTCTACGTGCTGGGCGACAACCGGGACATCTCGTGTGACAGCCGGTACTGGGGCCCGATCAAGGGTTCGAGCATCGTCGGCAGGGTGGTACTGGTGTGGTGGCACGACGGCCACCCGGACCTGCACTGGTTCTGATCCCGGCCGCGCGGGTTAATGCCGCATGGGTTAATGAGGTGCGTGACGCGCGGCGGGAAACGACAATGCGTGGATGGCGAACGACCCCGCCGAGGGCAGAGATCGGCCGTCCATCCGCCTGCGCGCGGTCACAGACGCTGATCTCGATGCGCTGTTCGACCAGATGCGGGATCCCGAGTCGGTCTGGATGGCCGCCTTCACCGCCGGCGACCCCGACGACAGGCCCGCGTTCGACGCGCACATGGCCAGGGTGAGGTCCTCGCCCGGCGTCACGCTGCGCGCGGTCACCTGCGACGGCCAGTTCGTGGGCAGCATCTCCGCCTTCGCCATGGAAGGCCAGACCGAGGTCACCTACTGGATCGACCGCGCAGCGTGGGGACGCGGCATCGCGAGCCGAGCCCTGGATCTCCTCATGGACCTGGTTCCCGCACGGCCTTTGCACGCCCGTGCAGCCAGCGACAACGTCAGCTCGCTCAGGGTCCTCCAGAAGGCAGGTTTCAAGATCATAGGCACGGAGAACTCCTTCGCGGCTGCGCGTCACGGCGTCATCGAGGAAACCATCCTGCGAAAGGACTGGTGAGGAAAGGCACGATGAAGCTTCTGCTCACGTCCGCCGGCATCAAGATGAACAGCGCTGGGTTCCCCTGGTCCGGGAGACTGACGCCCTGCTGGTGGGGGGCGGCGATGCCTTGTATCTGTGCCACTGGATGCGGCAGTCCGGGCTGGCGGCCCCTTGCCGTCGCTGAGCGAGGCGGTCTATGTGGGAGTGAGTGGCGGGAGCATGGTGCTGGCCCCCAACATCGGGGAGGGCTTCGTCCCATGGCCGGCGCGGAAAAATGGGCCACCAGCGTCCCGGTGCCCGGGTACGCGATTGACGACCAGACCGCCATCAAAGTGACCGGCGGCGGCGGCGAAGTCGTCTCCGAGGGGCACTGGAGGCTGTTTGCCCCGGTGCCGCGCTCGGAGATCACCCGGCGATGACCAGCGGGCGGGGCGGGCTGTTGCGGCAGCGGAGCTTCCGCCTGTTCTGGACCGGGGAGAGCATCAGCGAAGTCGGCAATTCCGTCACGATCGTCGTCATTCCGCTGGTCGCCATCGACACGCTGCACACCAGCACGTTCATCGTCACGCTGCTGACCGCGATGGTCTGGCTGCCCTGGGTCATCGTCGGCATTCCCGCCGGAGCGTGGGTCGACCGGCTGCCACCCCGGCCCGTCATGCTGGCCAGTGATGCGGTCTCGGCGGCGGTGTACGCGAGCGTCCCGGTCGCCGCCTGGTGCGGCGTGCTGACCGTGGCGCAGCTAATCGCTGTCACGCTGATCGCCGGCGCGGCGAGCGTGTTCTTCAACAGCGCCTACCAGGTCCTGCTCCCGGGGATTGTCGACGAGGCCGATCTCACCGAGGCGAACGCCAAGCTGCTGGGCAGCCGCGAGGTCGCCCAGATCGGCGGGCCAGGTCTGGGCGGGCTGCTCGCCCAGGCGGCCGGGCCCGTGACCGGGCTGCTGGCCAACGCGGTGAGCTTCGCGGTCTCGTTCTGCTGCCTGACCGCCTTGCAGCGACCGCGGAATTGCCGGTCGGGCGGCCCGGCCACAGGGGGCGTGCTCAACGGTCTTCGCTTCGCCTGGCGGGATCCCTACCTGCGCGCGATGACCGCGTTCTCGTCGCTCGGCAACCTGGCACTCACCGGTGTTGACGCGCTCCTCGTCGTCTTCCTGGTCCGTACTGTCGGGCTGTCCTCGGCAGCGGCAGGCCTCGTCATGGCCAGCCTCGGCGTCGGTGGCCTGCTCGGCGCGCTTGCCGCCCGCGCGCTGGGACGGCGGTTCGGCACGGCGCGGGCCATTCTCATCGCCATCCTGGGCGGCCAGTGCTTCATGCTGCTGCTCCCGCTGACGGACAAGGGACCGCGGCTCGCGTTCGCCGGCGTGGCGATGATCTGCTCCGGTTGCGTCATCGTCATCTCGAACGTGATCTTCGACAGCTTCATCCAGACGTACGTCTCGCCGGACATACTCGGCCGGGTCACGTCGGCGACCAGGGCCGTCATGTTCGCGATGATGCCCGTCGGCGCGCTGTTCGCCGGAATCCTCGCAACCGCGCTGGGTGTCAGGGCTGCGCTATGGATCCTCACTGCACTGATCGCCGCGTCGGGCCTCACGCTCTTGCTGACTCCCATGCGGCAGGTGCGCGACCTGCCGCGGCGCCCGGCCGGGGCCAGCGTCCCGGCCATGCATCAAGCACGTTAGTCTGCAGGCCACGGGCCGGGCCGCCGTGACGGAGGGCAGCGGATTACCGAGCGACGGGGACCGGGGCGGCAGCAAACACCATCCCCCTGCCGGACAGCCCTCAGCAGGACCACCCCACGCTCCACAAGACACGCTCTCTGGCGGTCCCGCTCGCGGCCTATCGTAGGCAGCATCCTTGTAGGGCATGCGGGTGAAGGGCGGCAGCGGAGAATGTTCGAGCGGTTCACCGACCGAGCCCGGCGCGTCGTGGTCCAGGCAAGGGAAGAGTCAAGAAGACTGGACCACGACTACATAGGTACCGAGCACATCCTGCTGGGCCTGGTCCATGAGGGCGTCGGCGGTCTGGCGGCCAAGGTGCTGGAGTCGCTGGGCATCGGCCAGGAGACGGTACGCCAGCGCGTGGAGGAGACTGTCGCCCGGGGTCAGCAGGCGCCGTCCGGGCACGTTCCGTTCACCGCGGAAGCGAAGCAGTCGCTGGAGCTGGCGCTGCGGGAATCCGCGAGCTTGGCCACGACTACATCGGCACCGAGCACATCCTGCTCGGCCTCATCGGTCAGGCTGACGGCGTGGCGGCCCACGTGCTCTCAGAGCTGGGCGCCGACTTGGACGGGGCGCGTGAGCACGTAATCCGGCTACTGGACGAGTACCGGCGCCAGACCGGGTGACGGCGTTGCGCAGGTTGCCGGGCGGCTGACGGCCGGGCCACAGTGGCGCGGTGCGTCCGACGGCTACGTGTTAACGCCGACCTCGGTAGCCCTGTTGCCTGGCGCGCTCGGAGGGACTCGAACCCCCAACCTTCTGATCCGTAGTCAGATGCTCTATCCGTTGAGCTACGAGCGCTTGTGTTGAGTTGTCTACCTGCGGTTTTGCGAGCAGGTGTGGCGAGACCCACCTAAGCATAGCGGCGATTGGGCAGCTGATCTGTCGTCAGAAGGTGTCCCCGCGCACCTGACAAGGGTAGGGCACGGCCGGCGCGGGGTCGCTCCGCCCAGGCTCCGCCCAGCTCCGGCCGGGCGGCTCACCCGACCGTCGTCCCGCTGAGCAGGCCTTTCGGCACGGGCTGGTTGTTTTGCAGCGCGTTGAACAGCGCGAGGGCCTCGGTGCGGTTCCACTGCACGGCGTCACCCGCGTTCGCGGTGAAGTAGTTGGCGTTGGCGATCGGAACAGTGCCGGTCAGCGGGTCGCGCAGCGCGAAAGCCATCTTGACGAGGCTGTACAGGGTCGTCCCCTGGTCGACGGTGATCGAGCTTGCCGAACTGGAGGCGAACGGCAGGGCGGTGAAGGGGTCGAGGAACACGCCCGGGCTGGTCGCCCTGTCCAGCAGCGCCTTGAGGAAGGCCCGCTGATCCTGCATTCGCTGCAGGTCCTCTTCGGCGAAGGAGTGCCGGTCCCGGACGAAGGCCAGCGCCTCCGCGCCGTCCATCGTCTGGCAGCCGGCCTTGAAGTTGGCGCCGGAGTCAACGTCGTGCAGCGCCGTCTTCAGGCAGATGTTCACGCCGCCGACCTTGTCGACCACGTTGACCAGACCGAGGAACCCGATTTCCACGAAGTGGTTGATGCGCAGACCGGTGACGCTCTCGACGGTCTCTACCAGCAGCGACGGGCCGCCCAGCCCGAGCGCGGCATTGATCTTGTTGTCGCCGTACCCGGGGATGGGGACGTACGAGTCGCGCGGGATGCTGATCAGCACCGGCCTGCCGCTGCCGATGTGCAGCAGCATCAGCGAGTCGGAATTGTCCGTGCCAAAGTCGAACCCCACGTGCAGGGCGCGGATCTCCTGGTTGGTAAGACCGTCGCGCCCGTCCGACCCCGCGATCAGCCAGTTCTGGCCGGCCGACTGCCCGGCGAACGCGGGAAGCGCCACCGACCGGTGCAGCTTGGAGTCCACCCAGAAGTACGAGGAGACCGTCCCGGCAATCACCGCGGCCACGACGATCGTCACGATCAGGGCGATCCGCCGCCCGTGCCGGCCGGGCTGGCCCCAGAACCGCCAACGGCGCCCGCCCGGGCCGCCCGGACGGGTTCTGGGCAGGGCCGGCGCGGCCGGCGCGGACCGGCGATGCACCGAGTGGACGGGCGGCTGCTGCGGCCAGGCGGCCCGGCCGGCCTGTGGCTCGCCGGGTGGCGTCTGGCGCGACCCGTCTGGCGCCGGAGGCTGCTCCTGCCGCCCGGGCTGATCCCGGTACCAGCCCTCCGGCCAGTCACTCATGATCCGCTGCCCTCGGGTGTCTGGAGATAGTCGCCGTAACGCCGTGTAGTTACGACCACCGTAGGAGCCGCCGGGCACTGATCACGCCACTACGGCGACCTTTTGCTCCTATTCGGCCGTCCTATTGCGCTCCCTTGGGATAAGCCTCGGCGATTCTTCAGCCAGGGCTCCGCGGGCGCCTCACCGGCTCTCGATGCGCGGGCGGAGCAGCCGCACGCCGATCCAGGCGGCCGCGACGCCGATCGCGACGCCGATCAGCGTGTCCACGAAGCGGAGTATCGGCTGCTCCCAGGCGTCGCGCGGGGTCACGGCGGCCACCAGCATGACGACCGCGGTCGTGATCGCCGCCGTGACCGCGTCGCCGGGCCGGCCGATCAGCATGACGGCGAGCGCGCTGAGGCCGATCAGCAGCGCCACGCCCCAGCCGTACACCGGCAGGAAGATCAGGTAGATCAGGCACAGCACGAAGCTGACCGCCGTGGCGGACATCCGCGACACGGCGGCGGCCGTGCTCTGCTCGTAGCTGTCCCGGCAGACGAAGATCGTGGCGACCACGGCCCACAGGGTGCCGAGCAGGTCGTCGGCCCGGGAAATCGAGTAGACGCGGGTGAGCACGCTCCCCGTCAGCCAGTAAGTGATCATGCACGCGATGGCCAGAACGGCGCACTCCAGGATCGCTATCCGGGCCTGCGCCCAGGTCGGGCGCCATAGCCGACTGCTGCCTTGCGCCACGAGGCCCCCTTCCGGTGCCGGGAATCTACCCGGCCACTACCCGGTCGAAGTCCACCTTGATCTCCAGGCCCCCGGCGGGCCCCGCGTGCGCGCTCAGCGAGGCCCGGTGCGCGGCCGCGATCGCCGCCACGATGGCCAGGCCGAGCCCGTGCCCGCCGTCGGCGCCGCCGTCGCGGCTCACCCGGTCGCCGCCGAGCTGCTGGAACGGCTGGAACAGCCGGTCGACGTCCGCCACCGGGATGACCGGCCCGGTGTTCGCGATCCACAGGCTCGCCGACCCGGCGGTCATGGACGTCCTGACCTCGACGCTGCCGCCGGGCACGTTGTGCCGCAGCGCGTTCTCCGCCAGGTTCGCCACCATGCTCTCCACCAAGCGGGAGTCGCCGGGGGCGACGCAAGGCCCGGCCGCCGCGTCGACGCGGATCCCCCGGCGCGCGGCCTCCTCGGACCGGCCGGCGAGCGCGCGGCCCACGACGGCGGCGATGTCGACCAGTTCCCACCGGTCGATC
>Ga0335074_10010332_pt1 | contig 13059 bp, 16 predicted proteins | sample Lox_Sample_23_FD_206715 | JGI IMG/M metagenome (GOLD analysis project Ga0335074, IMG submission 206715) | Soil microbial communities from Loxahatchee National Wildlife Refuge, Florida, United States - Lox_Sample_2.3 | ecosystem: Environmental > Terrestrial > Soil > Wetlands | place: USA...
GCCGGTGCTGATCGACGGGCGGCTTTCCCGGAGCTTCCTGGAACAGGCCCAGCGCCTCGGCGGCGAGATGGCCCGCGTGCTGACGACGATGACCAGGGCACACGGCTCCGAGCACGCACCCAAAAAGGCGCCGGACGCCCGGCTCGACGCCGCGATTGCACAGCTCCGGACCGCAGCGGCGCCGCTGCTGCGGCCACTCGACCTCAGCGAACTGACAGCCGCCGGCGTGAACGACTCGGGTGACCAGACGTCTGCGGACCAGAGCTCCTGACCACCCCGGCCGCCGCAGTACCGTCGCGATATGACGCCGCGAGCGTCCTTCATCACGCACGTCGTCGACATCGACGGCGATCAGGTGATCAAGCGGTTCCGCTCCTGGGACCGCGGCGAGCACCTGCGGGAGTGGCAGGCCCTGACGCTGCTGGCCCGCTACGCGCCGGGCCTTGCACCGGCGCCGCTGAGTGCCGGCCTGACCTCGGTGCCGCCGTGTGTCCGGATGTCCCGCGTCGGTGGGCGCCCGCTGGGCGGGCAGACGGTCGCCCCCCGCCACCTGGACGCCGTCGCCGCGGCGATCGGCCGACTGCACGCCGCGGTGCCCCGGGGTGTGGTGGCCGGCCTGCCACCGCAGCACTGGCTTGGAGCCGGTGCGGTCAGCCGCATGCGGTCGATCGCGGCCGGGACACAAGCACCCGACGGCGACGCCCTGGTGCGCTCGGCGTTCGACTCGGGAATGGGCTGGCTCGGCCGGGCCGCCGATCCGCGGCCCGACCCGCGCAGCGTCGTGTTCGGCCAGGGCGACGGGAACCTGGCCAACTACCTGTGGGACGGCGAGCGGGTGCGGCTCGTCGACTTCGAGGACTCGGGGCGCAGCGACCGGGCTTACGAGCTGGCGGCGTTCGCCGAGCACCTGTCGGTCTGGCACGACGCCGGGGTCGACGCCGGGGTGCTGCTCGGCCGGTTCGAGCTCACCGCGCCGGAGCGAGAACGGGTCCTGTTCTTCCGCCGGGCGTTCGCGTTCTACTGGCTGCTGAAGCTCCTCGGCCAGGGTGCGGAACGCCGAGCGACACTCCACCGCCAGGCCACCCGGCTGCTCGCCATGCTTCATGACTGAGCCCCGGGAGACCGCCAAACCGCCGGGATGAGCGAGGCGAGCGGTCTAAGCCGCGTGGGCAGGTGGCGGCGCGTGGCCGTGCAGAGTCTTATCGCCGTCCGGGCTCGTCGCGGTCACGGCACCGTCGGGGTGCAAGGCGACGCCCCACCCCCATCGGTGCACGGCGATGAGATGGTGGAACGTGCACAAAAGCATCAGGTTCGTCAGGCAGGTCGGGCCGCCCTGGGCGCGGGGGATGATGTGGTGCGGCTGGCAGGCCGCCACCGGCTGGTCGCAGCCGGGGAACCGGCAGCCGCGGTCGCGCACCGCCACCGCCCGGCGCAAGTGGACCGGGATGGCCTCGGTGGCGGCGCCGACGTCCAGCGGCAGGCTCACCGACGCGACCGTATCGGGCGTCAGCCGAGTCCGCAGATACGACGCGAGCCCGCCAGGCCCCGACAGCAGATCGGCCGCGGCCTTGACGACCATCCGCCGGGCCGCCCGCTCGCCGCGTGCGCGCCTTGTGGCGTCGGCGTCGCCGGGCTGGCCTGGCGTGCCGGGCGCGAAGGCGTCGGCAGTGGCGCAGGGCCGGTCTGGGGTCGCGGGCGCGAAGGCAGCGGGGATGTCGCTGTTGCCAGGCTGGGCCGGGCCGGCGAAGGTGTCGTGCAGCAGCATGGCGGCGAGCCGGTCCAGGACGTCTGGGTCGACGCGGCCGGTGACGACCGGGATGATCTGCGCGTCGCAGTCATACCCCGGGCCCGCGGTGGCCTGCCCGGCCCATGCGGCCTCCGCACCGGCAGCGCCGGGCAGGCCGCGCAGCCGGTCCAGATCCATATGCAGCACAATCTGCGTCGGCTGCCCGGCCCGATCCGGCAAACACCCCGAGGCGACCAGCCGCCGGCAGGCGTCCTCCAAGGCATCGTGCAGCCGCTGGCCCCTGGTCCGCTCGTCCTCCGGGCCCCGCCGCTTGCCCAGAGCGTCCAGCACTGCCTGCACCGCGGCGGCGCACTGCGGTGTCAGGTTGCCGTCCAGCTTCCCTGCACCCTCGAACGTGGTGTCGAGCCGCACCGACCGGCCGGCGAAGTCCTCGTCGCCGCCGTCGGTGTCGGGCTGCGCGCACCGGCGCTGGATCTCCTTGGCCAGCTTGCCCAGATCGCGCAGCTCAAGACCGCCGGCGGCGGCACCCAGCAAGATCACATCCGCGTCGCCGCGCACGTCCCCGGGAAGCTTGTCGGTCCAATCGCAGATCTCCCGCGCCCACGACTCGGAGATTTCCCCGGCGGCCAGCGCGTCACCGACGGCCGGGTGGCCGGCCAGGCGGCGCATCCAGGCCAGCGCGCCGTAGGCCGCGCCGCCGCTGATGCGTGTTTGCCACTTCAGCCACGTGCGCGCCGACCCCTGCCCGTCGTCCGCATACCCCGACTGCGCATTGAACGCCGACAGCACCCGCGACCGGGCCGCGGTGTGCATCGACGCCGCCTGCTCCAGCCCACGCAGGCATTCGGCCTGGAGCGTGGTCGGCAGCGAGGCAACGTCGGTGGTGGCCAGCCAGTTCAGCGCGGTTTTCGCCATCGCCACCGCCTGAGCAGTGGTGGCGGGCGTCGCGGGCACCTGACCGGCTAAGCACATAACCCCGGGGTCCTCCTCTTCGAGCACTATTCGACTGTTAGTTCGATCGTAAAGGAGGGGTCCGACAGTTCTGGGCCTTGGGCGCCTCTGGCCAGCTACGCGCCGGGCCTTGCGCCGGCGCCACGGGCTTACGTCCCTGCGGGCATCGCCAGCCGGGTGGGCTCCGCCGAGCGCCAGGGCCGGAGCCAGGTTTCGTCCTCGCGCGGGACGGCCTGGCCGCAGGCGCCGCAGACGCCGCCGATGCCCACCTGGCCGCCGCAGCTGACGTGCAGCATCTGCATCGGCGCCGCCCCCGGCGGCGAGGTGGTGTGGCGGGTGCCCCACTCGGCGAGCGCCCGCAAGAGCGGCAGGAGGTCCGCGCCGGCCTGGGTCAGCCGGTATTCCTGCCGCGTGCGGTTGCCGTCGCGGTAGGGAACCTTCGTCAGCACGCCTGCCTCTACCAGGCGAGTTAGCCGCGCCGACAGGATGTTGTCGGCGATGCCCAGGTTCTCGCGGAATGCGTCGAAGCGCGTGATCCCGGCGGTGGCGTCGCGCAGGATCAGCAGCGTCCAGCGATCACCCAGCAGGTCTCCCGCCCGCCCGATGGGGCAGGAGCGGCCGGGGTGGTCGGTATCCTCTGCGGCTTGCGCCGGCAAACTGGCTTGCATATCACAAGTCTACTCGCTACTCTCGCCGTATATCTAGCTTGCGAAATGAAAGCCAGATGGTGCCAGGACCATGCCGACGGGAAGGATCGCCATGCCATTCGTCAACATCTCTCTCGCGCGCGGCAAGCCCGATGAGTACATCGACGCGGTCTCGTCCGCGGTACACGAGGCGCTCGTCCAGGAGCTTGGCATGAACCCCAACGACCGTTTTCAGCTGATCGATCAGCACGAGCCGGGCGAGATGATCTTCGACCGTGACTTTCGCGGTGGCCCGCGCTCCGACGATTTCATCGTGTTCACCATCACCGAGGGAATCGACAGCGGCGACGAGGCCAAGCAGCGCTTCTACAAGACGCTGGCCGATCTGCTGCAAAAAGACCCGGGCGTGCGGGGCGAGGATGTTTTCGTGATGGTCTATCTCACGCCGCCCGCAAACTTCTCCTTTGCAAGTGGCGTGTCCGCTCCCGAGATCGTCGCTGCGGAGGCATCTGCCCGCGCCGGCGCACGGAGCTTCTTCACCAAGCCGGAACTGATCGGCGCCGTGACCGAGCTCTTCGGGGCCAACGACCGGACCCGCATCGTGGCCATGCTGCCCGAGACGTTCATCCTTAAAATCCCGGAAACGCTTCCCTACGGCGGCTCGTTTCGGGGACCGGCTGAATTCGACCGCTTCTTCCGGCGCATCTATGACGACCGCGAGTACTGGTCCTCGTTCCGCACCGAACTTGCGCTCGGCCGCGTCCTCGACGCCGGGTCCCACCTGGTGGCGCCGCTCCGCGTGACCGCGCGCGCCAAGTCGTCGGGGACGACCATAACCGTCGAGAACCTCTGGCTGTTCGAGATAGCCGACGGCAACTTCGTCCGGGCCCAGCTCTACGCCGACACCGCCGCTGGCCGCAACGTCTGAACGACCGGTCTGTGGCGCGTGCTCACACGGGCTGGTTACGTGCCGCGGTCGTGCGCCTCGGCCAGAGCGAACATCGCGTCGGAGGCCGGCGCGCCTCTCCGCCGCGGCACGCCCGGCACACACGCTATGGGTGATTTATCCCGGTAGGTTTTCATGCCAAACTCACCGCATGGCACCCAGGCATGAGATCATCGTCCGCCCGTATCGCCCCGTCGACCGCGACCGGGCGATCCTGTTAGCGCCGAGGCTCACAGAGGGGACCGCTCCGTGGCGGGATCCGGCCGGGACGCAGCGCGCGGTCGAGGTGGCGGTGCGCAGCGCGATCGACTCGTTCCGGGCGTCTGGGCATGCCGTGTTCGTAGCCGAGGCGGACCGAGACATCGTGGGGATCGTGACCGTCAGCGAGCGGATCAGCTTCTCGGGCCAGCGCGAGGGCTACGTCGGGTGGCTAGCCGTCCAGGCGGGGATGGAACGGCGCGGCATCGGCAGCATGCTGATGGCCGTCGCGGAGAACTGGGCGATCGACCGCGGTCTTTCCTGCCTCACGCTGGAGACCGGCGCGGCCAATCACGCAGCCCGGAGCCTGTACCAGGTGCTTGGCTACGAGGAAGAGGACATCCGGCTCACCAAGCATTCGCTGCCGCAGAAGGCACGGTGACCCGCCGGTGTTCGGCCTGAGCCACGCGTCGGCCGCCTCCCTGGCCCTGGGCTGCGCCATCGCGGGCGTGCTCGCGTTCGCCGTCGGCGTCGCGGCCACGGTGGCGATCAGAAGGTTCGCCAAGGGCCATCACCTGCGCATGGACCGGCGGCCCGTCTGGAGGGCGCCGTTTACGCTGCTGATTATCGTGCTGGCGGTTCGCGCCGTCCTGCTAGGGGCCGCTACGCAACGCCCGTGGGCCGGTCGCGCCGCCTACCTCCTCGGCCTGGCCGGGATCGCCATCGGCGGGTGGCTGCTCACGGTCGTGGTGCTCGCGATCGAGCGGGCGCTGCTGGCCCGTCACCCCGACGCTGGGCTCGAGAACCGCCGCTCCCGCCACGCCCGGACGAAGATCATCCTGGTGACGCGGGTGGCCCAGGCGCTGATCGTGGCGATCACCGTGGGCGCGATGCTGTGCACGGTTCCGACGCTGCGTGACGTGGGCGCCGGTCTCCTCGCGTCGGCCGGCCTGGTCGGCGTGATCGTCGGGCTCGCCGCGCAGACCACGCTGGGGAACCTGTTCGCCGGGCTCCAGATCGCCTTCACCGACGCGATCAGGATCGATGACATCGTCGTCGTGCAGGGGCAGCGGGGCCGCATCGAGGAGATCACGCTGACCTACGTCGCGGTTCGCGCCTGGGACAACACCACGCACATCCTGCCGTGCACGTACTTCACCACGACGCCGTTCCAGAACTGGACGCACAAGGGGGCCCGGATCAGCGGGGTCGTGGAGATCGGCGTCGACGGCCGCGCACCGCTCCGCCCGCTGCTCGAGGCGCTGCGCGCGGAACTCGCCCGGATCCTCGAGGCGTCGCCCCTGGCGGATGGGGAGCCGGGCACCGTGCGGGTCGAGGATGCGGTGGGCCCGTTGGTGCGGCTGGCTGCCGTCGTGACCGCCGTCGACGGTGACGCCATCGGACCGCTGTGCAGCGCGGTCAGGGAAGGGCTCGTGACCTTCCTGCAGCGCGAGTATCCCGCCGCGGTGCCGGGCCGGACCGATGCTCCGCTCCCGTCGAACACAAATACTTCCCAGCCGTGACGGAGCCGGGGATGGTGAAAGCCTGATGCAGCTCGTGCCCGAGATCTTCAGCTGGGCAGCGATCGTGTGAGGTGCGGTGCTGATCTCGTGGCTTCCCGGCTCCGGACGTGGCAACGCCTCACCCGTCTGGGGTGAGGTGGCCGGGCAGGCCCCGGCAGATGCTTGCTACGTAAGCGAGATAGCGCCGGGTTTGCCTGCCTTCTGAACTCCCACGGGCGGCACCTGCCCAGGCGCTCGGACGCCATGTGGCGAGGGGCGCGATGAGCGATCTGCCGTTTGCTGACCGGACCGATTTCGAGAACGCCGAGCGGGGCCTGGTTGACGCGCTGGACCCGTGCGTGGTGAAGGCGGCCGACGGCCGGGTGGTCTGGGACATCGAGGCGTATTCCTATCTGAACGGCGACCGCCCGGACACGGTACATCCCAGCCTGTGGCGGCAGGCCCAGCTGTGCGCCAAGCAAGGCCTGTTCGAGGTGACCGCGGGGATCTACCAGGTCCGGGGGCTGGACCTGTCGAACATGACGATCGTCGAGGGCGACACCGGCGTGATCGTCGTCGACCCGCTGATCTCCGCCGAGACCGCGGCAGCCAGCCTCGCTCTTTACCGCAGAAACCGCGGCGACCGCCCCGTGACCGGCGTGATCTACACCCACTCGCACGTGGATCACTTTGGCGGCGTGAACGGCGTGCTGCCCGGCGGTGCCGGCGAGGTGCCGATTCTTGCCCCGGAAGGGTTCCTGGGGCACGCGGTGTCGGAGAACGTCTACGCGGGCCAGGCGATGACCCGGCGCGCGCTGTACATGTACGGCAACCTGCTGCCCCGGACCCCAGCCGGGCAGGTCAGCACCGGCCTCGGGATCGCCGCTTCCGAAGGCCAGGTCGGCCTGATCGCCCCGACCGTCGACATCACGCGGACCGGGCAGGAGGAGACCATCGATGGGGTGCGGATCGTGTTCCAGATCACCCCCGGCACCGAGGCGCCCGCCGAGATGAACTTCCACTTCCCGGGCCATCGCGCGCTGTGCATGGCCGAGAACGCCACGCACAACCTGCACAACCTGCTGACCTTGCGCGGCGCCCTGGTCCGCGACCCGCGGGTTTGGTCGCGATACCTCGACGAGGCCATCGAGCTGTTCGGCGCCGACTCCGACGTGGCGTTCGCGTCGCACCACTGGCCGACCTGGGGCACCGAGAACCTCGTGCGGTACCTGTCTGGCCAGCGCGACCTCTACGCGTATCTGCACGACCAGACCCTGCGCATGCTGAACAACGGGGCCACCGGGCTCGAGATCGCCGAGGAGATCGAGTTGCCGCCGGAGCTGGAGTCTGCGTGGCATGCCCGCGGCTACTACGGATCGGTCAGCCACAACGTCAAGGCCGTCTACCAGCGCTACATGGGCTGGTTCGACGGGCACCCGAGCTCGTTGTGGGCGCACCCGCCGCAGGCCGCGGCCACCCGCTACGTCGACGTCATCGGAGGCCAGCAGGCCGTCCTGGATAAGGCCAGGTCCTACGCCGACGCTGGCGACCTGCGGTTCGCGGCCGAACTGCTGAAGCACGCCGTGTTCGCCGACCCGGACGACACCGGCGCGCGGGAGGCGCTGGCGGGCGTGTATGAGCGGCTGGGCTACGGATCGGAGAACGCGACCTGGCGCGGCTTCTACCTCACCGGCGCGCTGGAACTCCGCCAGGGTCCCCAGCCTTCACCGCTCCCCGACGTCGGCGCGGACATGGCCAGCGCGCTCACGATCGAGCAGCTCTTCGACACGGTCGCCATCCGGGTCAACGGGCCGCGCGCGGCCACCGAGTCGATGGTGATCGACTGGCGGTTCACCGACACCGGCGAAGACGTCCGGCTCACCCTGTCCAACGGCGCGCTGATCCCGGCCGTGAACCCGAGGACCCGGGTCAAGGCCGACCTGACGCTGAGCCTCACCAAGCCGCAGCTGCTCGGCCTGCTAACCGGACGCGGTCTGGACGGGATCGATCACAGCGGCGATCCCGCGGTGCTGGACAGGCTGATGGCCCTGCTCGACGCGCCTGACCCCGCGTTCCCGATCGTCACGCCGTGATGGCAGCGGGGAGCGTCGGCTTAAGGGCGACGCGGTGAAGTGGTCGCGCCTCCCGGTCTTCACGTCGCTGCACGGTTACCGGCGCGGCTGGGCACGCGGAGACCTCGTCGCGGGCCTGACGATGGATTACCTCAAGCTCACCGGGTCGGCGGCGGGGGTGATGCTGGTCGGGTTCGCCGAGGGACTGGGTGCGGCCAAGACCTACGCCGCCCGCAACGGCTACGAGGGGACGTCCGGCTTCCACCGTTCGGTCGACGAAGCCGTCCGGGCTGCCCAGGCCGGCGCGGCGCGGGAACCGGCGCGGGAACCGGCGCGCGACGAGGAACCCACGGGGAGGATCGATGGGTAAGGCCATCGGCGGGTCGCTGCCGCTGGCGGTCGGGATCGCGCTCAGCCCGATACCGATCATCGCGGTGGTTCTGATGCTCACCAGCCGCAGGGCCAAGGTCAACGGTCCCCTCTTCGTCCTCGGCTGGCTGATCGGCCTCGGCGTCGTCGGCGCGATCGTGCTGTCCATCGCCGGGCCCACCGACGCCAGCACGTCCGGCGGCCCGGCCGCGTGGGTGAGCTGAGTCAAGATCGTGCTCGGCGTCCTGCTGCTGCTGGTCGCGGTGCGGCAGTTCCGCGGCCGTCCGCGCGGCGGCGAGCAGCCGCAGATGCCCAAGTGGATGTCGACGATCGACCGGACCACCCCGTTCGCCGCGCTCGGCCTCGCGGCGCTGCTGTCCGGGGCCAACCCCAAGAACCTGCTGCTGGCCGTCAGCGGCGGGGCCACGATCGCGCAGACCGGGATCCCCGGCGGGCAGCAGGCCATCGCGTACCTGGTCTTCGCGCTCATCGGCACGCTCGGCGTCGGCGTCCCCGTCGTGATCTACTTCGCGCTCGGCAAGCGCTCGGAGAGGCTGCTCGGCGAGCTGAAGGACTGGATGAGCCAGCACAACGCGGTCATCATGACCGTGCTGTGCCTGATCATCGCCGCCAAGCTCGTCGGCGACGCGATCGGCTCGCTGGCGGGCTAGCGGTGGCACGATCACTCACCCGTGGCGGGTGATTTTTGGCCGCCGGCCATCAGCAGCCTCGCACCATGGACGGCCTGCCGGTCAACGTCGATAACTTCGCACGAGCCGAGAGCGACAGGATGTTCGCCGCGATCCAGCAGGACGCGGGCGCGGTGAACCGATTGCAGCACTACCGGATGCCCACTCCGCTGGATCGCCAGACGGTGATCCGGATGAACCGCGACACGCTGTACAGCGCGGCCGTCGTGGACGTCCCGGCCGGGGCGACGATCACAATCCCGGATGCCGGCGCACGCCGCGGGCGATGGCCGTCGTCACCACCCTGCGCACCTCGTCCGCTTCCGGCGCTGTGCCGTCCTCGCTGGCCCACAGCAGGTGGACGGTCCCGATCAGCATGGGCGCGAGCACGTCGACCTCGGCATCGGACTCGAGACGGCCGAGGTCGCGCTCGGCGGCCAGGTAGGCGGCGACCATCTCCATCGCCTCGGTCAGCACCGGGACGCCCGCGGGCCACGTCTCGCGCAGCCGCTCGCGCAGGCCGTCGCGCGAACTGACGAGGGGAACCATCGCCACGGCGGCCGAGCCGTAGAGCGCGGTCAGCGCGCCGGTGAGGTTGCCGATGACGGTCCCGGTCCCCGCGGCGTCGCGCAGCGCGGCGGCCTGGCTGTCCATCCGCCCGATGCGGTCCAGCACGAACTCGGCGAGGAACGCGTCGAAGTCGGCGAAGTGCCGGTGCAGGACCCCCTTGGCGACGCCCGCCTCTGCGGTGACCGCCCGGCTGGTCAGCGCGCCCGGCCCGTCTCTCAGCAGGACCCGCTCGGCGGCGTCGAAGAGCTGCTCGCGCGCGTCGCGGAGCGCGACCCCTGTCGGCACCGCCTCCTCCTTCGCTGTGGGCGAAACCAAGGCTAAGTGGGCATGCGCCCACTTAAAGTGGGCGCATGGCCACTCTACCGCCGCAGCCGCCGCTGCGTTTTACAGGCGAGTCTCACCAAGCACGCGACATGGCACAGTCCTTCGGTTCGGACCCGGAACGTTACGACCGCGCCCGCCCCAGCTACCCGGCCGCCCTGGTCGAGCGCGTCATCGCCGCGAGTCCCGGGCGCGACGTGCTCGACGTCGGCTGCGGTACCGGCATCGTCGCCCGGCAGTTCCAGGCGGCCGGGTGCAGCGTGCTCGGGGTTGAGCCGGACGTGCGCATGGCCGACCAGGCGCGCCAGCGCGGGCTCGGGGTCGAGGTGGCCAAGTTCGAAGACTGGGATCCGGCCGGGCGGGCATTCGACGCGGTCGTCGCGGGGCAGGCGTGGCACTGGATCGACCCCGTCGCCGGCGCGGCCAAGGCGGCACAGGCGCTGCGCAACGGCGGCCGGCTGGCGGTGTTCTGGAACGCATTCGAGCCCCCGCCCGACCTGGGCGATGCCTTTGGAGCCGTGTTCCGCCAGGTCCTGCCGGATTCTCCGCTCTCCGGTCGCTCGGTGCGCGGCGCGCAAGCGTACGGCGCGCTGGCCGCCAGGGCCGCCGACGCGATCCGCGAGACCGGCGAGTTCGGCGACCCCGAGCAGTGGGAGTTCGAGTGGGAGCGGGCCTACACCCGCGACGAATGGCTGGAACAGGTGCCCACCTCCGGCTTCGCCGCCCGGCTCCAGCCGGACGCGATGCAGCAGATACTGACGGGCATCGGCGCCGCCATCGACGCGGCGGGCGGCGGTTTCACCGCCCACTACACCACCGTGGCGGTCACCGCGTCGCGAGCCGTCGGCGCTGACCCGGCCTGACCTCGAACCCGCTGGCCCGTGTCAGGGCCACCGCATGTCGGAGGGCCTTGCTTCCTCGTCATCTCGCCACGATCCGCCGTGCTCCCTGGCGTACTTCCGCTGCTGTTTCGGCGAGTCAGCGAAGTCCGGGTACAGGTTCTCCGCGGTGCGCGAGGTCTTGCGGGTCACCCGGCGAGTATTGAAACCCACGAGGGAGAGGAAGCAGTAGAGCCCGATGATCAGAAAGGCTCCGATGAGGACGTCTTCCCACCACATGTGCGATCGCCTTCAATCATGATCGACTGGGTGGGGACTGCCCCGAACGGCGCGTTATAAAACGGCTTGGCGCCGTTAGGCGTGGTCATCTCGGCGAAGCAACTGGTCGATCGCGGCCCCACGCTCCTTCATCTGCTCGGCGGACAGCCTGCGGCCGCTGCCATGGGGCACCCCGCGGCGGATGAGCCGCCGCTGCCTGGCCGTAGGGCCGTGTCCGGTCAGCGCATGACGCAGCGCCGAATGGCACCACCAGCCCGTGGCCGCGGTCGAAATCGGATTGACAGCAGCGCGCACGCGGCGCCCGATGTCCGGCATGCTGCCTCCCGCTTGCCGCGCGGATTCCTCTTCACCCATGATGTGCGAGGCCGCCGCGAACCAGCAACCCGGGCCGTTAGCCCAGCCGCAGCGGCACCATGAGGAACGGGTCGATGTTGTAGGCCAGGCTGACGCGGTGGTAGCCGTCCGCTATGTCCGGACTCGGCTCCTGGTCGTAGACGAGCACGGGCGACAGCTTCTCGCCGTTGAGCAGCTTGAGCAGGTCCTTCTTGACGCCAGGGTCGGTCAGCGGCAGAGCAGGCAGGCCGGTGGCGCGCAGAATGTCGTTGGCGCGGCGCGAGGTCACCTTGGCCTTCTTCATGCGGTCGGTGATCGCGGTCGCCTGCTTCTTGTCGAACTTCAGCGACAGGTAGTTGAACGCGGCTTCGTAGTCGTGATCTGCCACGTCAGAGAGCCATGACATGGGCGACGTAGGCGGCTTGGTCATTGATCCTCGCAGGTTTGGGCGTAGTAGCTAGGTATAGCCGCTCCGGCCCGGCGGGAATCATTCGGCGGATCTGGAACTCAGGGCAAGCCGGTCGACCTTGCCGACGGGGGTGCGCGGGAGGGCGTCGGCGAACTCGATCAGGTCCGGGCGCTTGTGCTCGGCGAGACGCCGGGCACACCAGTCGTAGACCTCCTCGCGGCTCAGCGGCTCTCCCGGCTGGCGCACGACGTACAGCTTGATCGCCTCGGCCTGGATGGGGTCGGGCACGCCGACGGCCACACACTCCTGCACCGCCCAGTTCTCCATGACGACGCGTTCAATCTCGGCCGTGGAGACGTTGTCGACCCGCGGCTTCAGCAGGTCGGATCCCCGGCCGTGGAAGTAGTAGTAGCCGTCCGCGTCGGCGTGCACGTAATCGCCCGTGTGCAGCCAGCCGTCCCGCAGGACGTCGGCGGTGGCGGCCGCGTTGGCGTAGTAGCCGCGCATGATCGTCTGCCCCGGCACCCCGCCGACCAGCAGCTCGCCCGCCTCACCGGCGGCGAGGTCCTTGCCGCCGGAATCGACCACCCGCAGCGGGATGTGCGGAACCCCGCGCCCCATGGAGGCGCTCCTCCTCTCCGCGTACAGGGGGTTCATCAGCGGCGGCGCCACGGTCTCGGTCATGCCGTAGAGCTGGATCAGCGGGCAGCGGAACCTGCTCTCGAACTCGGTAACCTGCCGCTCGGCGAGGTTCTGCGCGTACACCGTCGCGCGCAGGGCGCCGTCTGCCTCCGCACCCCCGGGCCGCTGGGAAAGGACCATGCGCACGTGCGTGGCGAAGAGGCTCGCCAGGGTGGCCCGGTGGCGGGCCACCTGCCCCGCCCACCGTTCAGGCACACAATCTTCCATCAGCGCCAGGGAAGCGCCGGTCACGAGCGCGGACATGGTGGAGTAGAACAGCGCGTTGCCGTGGAACAGCGGCAGCGCGACGAGCCAGCGGTCATCCGGGCGCATTCGCAGCGACTGGGCCACGACCTCCCCGGCGAACAGCAGGCTGGCGTGCGAGATCTCCACCCCCTTGGGCCAGCCGGTGGTTCCCGACGTGTACAGGATCACCGCCGTGGGGGCCGGCCCCGCGCCGCCCCGCGGGCCCCGCCCGCCGCCGCCCCGGGGCCCCGGGCGGGCCG
>Ga0335074_10010333_pt1 | contig 13059 bp, 14 predicted proteins | sample Lox_Sample_23_FD_206715 | JGI IMG/M metagenome (GOLD analysis project Ga0335074, IMG submission 206715) | Soil microbial communities from Loxahatchee National Wildlife Refuge, Florida, United States - Lox_Sample_2.3 | ecosystem: Environmental > Terrestrial > Soil > Wetlands | place: USA...
GCCAATTGTCGCATAATATATATTATGGAAAATATGCCTCAGACCAATGGCTTCCGCATAAACACGCGGTCGTAGCCGGCCTCTTCGGCGCGACCGGTCTCGACAAAACCCAGCCGTCGGTAAATCGCGATGTTTTCGACCATTTTCTCGTGCGTATAGAGGCGCAATTCGGCGAAGCCACGCCGGCGCGCCTCGGCTTCGGCAAATTCGATCAGCCGTCGGCCGAGGCCGCGGCCTTGGCGTTCCGGCCGCACGGCGATGTTGTCGAGCAGCAGGTGGTCGGGCTTGGGCGAAAGCACGACGATGGCGGCGACCGTGCCCGCCGGTTCTTCGAGCACGCTGACTGCGCCGGCTGCGATCAATTGCGCATAATCGTCAAGCATCGGTCCGGGCGGCTTGCCGATCCGCGGGATGTAGACCGCGTAGGCGCCATTCACGACCTGTTCGATTGCGCCGCGGTCCTCCGTACGGGCCGGACGGAGCGTCACGGGTCGGGCAACTCGATGACCAGCCCGTCGCGGCCGGGTTCGACCCCGGCCGGCAATTCGGCCGCCAGTTCGCAATAATCGAGACTCTGGTCCATATGCACGAGTACGGCGCGGCGCGGCGCGGCGCGTTCGATCCAGGCCAGCGTCTTTGCCAGATGGCTGTGTGTCGGGTGCGGCTCACGACGCAGACAATCGACCACCCACAACTCTATACCTTCAAGTATTTTAAATGCGTTAGCGTCCAATCTTGTCACGTCGGTTGAATATGCGACGGGGCCGATGCGGAAGCCGAGCGTCGTACTGTGGCCGTGGTCCTGCTCGAACGGCACGACCGGCAGCCCGGCCGCGCGGAACGGCCCGGCAACAGCCTGCGGGATCAGCGCCGGGCGATACAGTGGCATGCCCGGCACCGCTGGGGCGAAAGCGTAACCGAAGCGCTGCGTCGCCTCGATCAGTGCTGCAGCCGTCGTGAAAAATGGGATCGCTTGCCCCATCAATTGGTTAACCTTGCGAAGGTCATCTATACCATGAAGATGATCGGCATGCGCATGGGTCAGCAGCACGGCGTCGATGCGGCAGGCGCCGGCGTCGAGCAGCTGCTCGCGCAGATCGGGCGACGTATCGATCAGCAGCGTCTTGCCGCGGCTTTCGATCAGCAGCGAGCCGCGGCGGCGACGGTTGCGCGGGTCGGCTGGATCGCAGCGGCCCCAATCCGGGCCGATCGCCGGCACGCCCCATGACGCGCCGCAGCCGAGCACGGTCACCCTCATGCGGCGGCGACCGCGGGCGGCTGCGCCTTGGTGAACAGGCGGAAAAAATTGGCGGTCGTGGCGGCGGCGAGTTCCTCCGTCGCGATGCCTTTCAGCGCCGCGACGGCGGCGGCCGTTGCCGCGACATGGGCCGGCTCGTTGCGCTTGCCGCGATAGGGCACCGGCGCCAGGTACGGCGCATCGGTCTCGACCAGCAGCCGGTCGAGCGGCATATCACGCACAATCGCGCGCAGATCCTCGGCGTTCTTGAACGTCACGATGCCGGAAATCGAGATGAAGAAGCCCAATTCGAGCGCCACCTCGGCGAGTGCCCGGCCGCTCGAAAAGCAATGCATGACGCCGGGCGGCGGCGCCTCGTCGCGCAGAATGCGCGCGATGTCGGCATCCGCCTCGCGCGCATGGATGATGAGCGGCAGGCCGGTCGCGTGCGCGGCGGCGATATGGGCGCGGAAGACCCGTTCCTGCGCGGCGCGCGGGCTCAGATCGTAATGAAAATCGAGGCCGGTCTCGCCGATGCCGACGACGCGCGGATGGCTTGCGAGAGAAGCGATCTCGGCCGCCGTCGTCGCGACGTGATCGGCGGCCTCGTGCGGGTGCGCGCCGACCGAGCACCAGATATCGCCATAAGCCTCCGCGATCGCCAGGACGCCCGCGAACTGGTCGAGGCGAGTTGCGATCGTCAGCATCGTGCCGACCCCGGCGGCATGCGCCCGCGCGACGACCTGATCGCGCTCGGCCGCGAGATCCGGAAAATCAAGATGGCAGTGGCTGTCGACGAGCATCACTCTACGAACCCGCGGCGTCCGCCGCCTCGACAAAACGCGGGAAGATGCCGGCAGGCGGCGGCAGCGCGAGGCCCGGCGCGAGCGGCGTCGCAAGGTCGGCAAAACGTCGCGCACTGTGCGGCACCGCGAGCTGGTCGAGCAGTTTTGCAGCCGAGCCGGGCATGAACGGCTGCAGCAGGGTCGCGAGATGGCGCAACGTCTCGGCCAGCGTGTAGAGCACGGTTCGCATGCGCGGCGGGTCGCTGCGGCGCAGTTCCCATGGCGCCTCGTCGTTGATGTGGCGGTCGGCCTCGGCGATGAGCCGCCAGATCGCCTCCAGCGCGAGATGAAATGCCTGCTCGGCGATATGCTGCCGCAGCTGCGGCAGCAGCGAGCGCGCCGCGGCAAGCAGCGCCCCGTCCGCCGCGGCAACCGCCGCCGGCTCGGGCACGACGCCGTCGCAGTTGCGCTGGATCAGCACGAGCACGCGCTGCGCCAGATTGCCGATGCCGTTGGCAAGATCGCTGTTGATGCGACCGACGACAGCGCGGTGCGAAAAGTCGCCGTCATTGCCGAACGGCAATTCGCGCAATAGGAAATAGCGCGCCGGATCGACGCCGTAGCGGCCGACGAGCGCATCGGGCGGGATGCCGTTGCCGAGCGACTTCGACATCTTCTGCCCTTCGATCGTCCACCAGCCATGCGCGAAAACGCGGCGCGGCGGTTCAAGGCCCGCAGCCATCAGAAAGGCCGGCCAGTAGACCGCGTGAAAGCGCAGGATGTCCTTACCAACAACATGAACATTAGCCGGCCAAAACGTTGAATAATCTCCATTCATGTCTGGATAGCCGAGCGCCGTGATGTAATTTGCCAGCGCGTCGAGCCAGACGTAAATGACGTGTCGCGGATCGCCCGGCACCGGGACGCCCCAGCTGAAACTGGTGCGCGAAACCGACAGGTCCTTCAGACCGGAGCGGACGAAGCTGATCACCTCGTTGCGGCGGCTCTTCGGGGCGACGCAATCCGGATTGGCATCGTACCAGGCGAGCAGCCGATCCTGCCAGGCGGACAGGCGAAAGAAGTAGTTCTCCTCCTCCAGCCACTCGACCTCGGCGCCGGTCGGCGCCAACCGCCCGCCGTTCGCGCCGGCGATCAGTTCGCTCTCGTCGTAGAAGGCTTCGTCGCGCACGCAATACCAGCCGGCGAAGCGGCCGAGATAGATTTCGCCGCGCTTTTCGAGTTCGCGCCACAGCGCCTCTACGCCGCGGATGTGGCGCTGTTCGGTCGTGCGGATGTAATCGTCGTTGCTGATGTCGAGCAGCCGGCCCATGTTGCGGAACATGGCGGACACATCGTCGGTGAATTGCTGCGGCGTCAGCCCGAGCGTCTGCGCCGAACGCTCGACCTTCTGGCCGTGCTCGTCGGTGCCGGTCAGGAATTTGACGCGGCTGCCGTCCAAACGCATGAAGCGCGCCAAGACATCGGCAGCGACGGTCGGGTAGGCATGCCCGAGATGCGGCCGGTCGTTGACGTAGTAGATCGGGGTCGTGACAAAAAAGGGCTGGTCAGCGCGCATCGGTCCTCTCTTTGCGCGAGAGATATGGGGCGGGACGGCGCTGCGATCCAGCAACGGCAGCGACGCTTCTACTCCGCCGCGGCAGCGATCGCAAAGAAAGCGCCGAGAACCGCCTGTTTGCGGTCGAGGTTGAGCCCCTCGGTGCGCGCGAAATTCTCCTCGATCTCCGTGCGCAACCGGGCCCAGCGTGCGGCCGGGGCGCGCCCGGCGAGGCGATCGAGCCGCGGCACCGCCGCAATGCCGCCGCCGGCACGGGCGACGGCGAGACCGGCCAGGATCTGCGCCAGCAGTTCGGCCGTCGCGCGATAGGCGTCATCGGCCTCTGCGCGGGCAAGCTTGTCGGCAAAGGCGTGCAGGGCCAGCGGATCGACACCCTCCTCGCGCGACAGCAACGCCATCACCGCACGGTAAAGCTCGACGCCGCCGGCGGCAGCCAGTTCGAGCGCGCGGCCGATGCTGCCTTCAGCCAGCGCCGCCAGCTCCTCGGCCTGCGGCTCGGCGAGATCGGCGCGATAGCGCGCGAGCAGCCGGCGGATCATGACCGGCTTCAGCGGCGCCAACGCGAGACGACGACAGCGTGAGCGGATCGTCGGCAACAGCCGGCCGGGACTGTGCGCGACGAGCAGCAGCAAGGCGCGGTTCGGCGGCTCTTCCAGCACCTTCAGCAGCGCGTTGGCGGCGTTGCGGTTCATCTCGTCGGCGCCATCGACGACAACGACCCGCCAGCCGCCTTCGGCCGGCGTCAACCGCAGGAATTGGCCGATCTGGCGCGCGTCGTCGACGACGATCTCGCCGCGCAGGCGGCGCCGCCGCGGATCCCAGGCGCGCTCGACGGTCAACAGGTCGGCATGACCACCGGCGGCGACGCGGCGGAACGTGCCGCTGTCGGCCGGGATCGCCAGGCCCCCCTGCCCTGCCCCGAACCGATCCGGCTCGCCTCCGGTTTCGCCGGCGCGTGCCAGCACATAGCGGGCCAGGCGAAACGCCAATGTCGCTTTGCCGATGCCGCGCGGACCGCAGATCAGCAGCGCATGCGGCAGGCGGCCGGCCGCGAGCAGCCGGTTCAATTCGCGCTCCGCAGCCTCATGGCCGAAAAGATCGGGGTTGGCGCGCGGCGCCGGCGCCGACGAGGGCGCGTTGCCGTCGCCGCTGTCGCTCATCACGGAAAGCCGATGCCGAAGCGGGCGCCGACGGCGGCGATGATGGCACGGTGCACGGCAGCGGCGTCAGGGGTCGCATCGACCACGATGCAGCGGCCGGGCTCGGCCGCCGCGATCGCCAGAAATCCGGCGCGAATGCGCTCGTGAAAGGCGCGGTCGAGCCGCTCGAAGCGATCGGCCGCACCCGGCCGGCGCGCGGCGCGCGCGAACCCCTCCTCCACCGGCAAATCGAGGATCAGGGTCAGGTCCGGCGCGACATCGCCAAGCGCAAAGCGGTGCAGCGCGCGCAGATCGGCGAGCGGCAGGCCGCGGCCGTACCCCTGATAGGCCATCGTCGAATCGGCGAAGCGGTCGCACACGACCCAGGTGCCGCCGGCAAGCGCCGGACCGATCCGATCGGCGACATGATCGCGCCGCGCCGCATAGAACAGCAGCGTCTCGCCGATCGCATCCCAGCGCTCGCCGGCGCCCTGCAGCAGCAGCTCACGGATTGTCTCGGCGCCCGGCGAACCACCCGGCTCGCGGGTCTGGACGGCGGCGATGTGGGTCCGCGCCAGTGCGGCAACAAGCAGTGCCGCCTGGGTCGATTTGCCCGCCCCCTCGCCGCCTTCGACGGTGATAAAGCGGCCGCGGGCGCTCAGTTGCGGCTGCCCCATATCAGGTGCGCCGCCACCATCGCCGCCCGCCCCATCGGCCCCATCCGCGGCACGGCGGCGGCGGCGTAGAGCGGCGCCTCGACAGCCACCTCGTCGGGCGCGGTGACAATGACCTTGCCGAGCATTTCGCCGACCCGGATCGGCGCCGATACCGGCGCCGTGTAATCAACCGTCACCTTCATGTCCTGGCGCTCCGGGCGCGACAGCGTGACGACAAGATCCTTCTCCACGGCCAGCGGCACCTCGTCCTCGACGCCGAGCCACACCGGCGCCTCAGCGACGGTCTGGCCGGCCGCAAACAGCTTATAATCGTTGTACTCGCGGAATGCCCAATCGGCCAGCCGTTCGCCTTCCTCCGCCCGCGCCTGCATCGTCGGCATGCCGTTCAGCACGAGGATGACGCGCCGGCCGCCGCGATGCACCGAGGCGACGAGACTGTAGCCGGATTCCTCAGTATGGCCGGTTTTCAGACCGTCGGCGCCGATGTCCTTGTACAGCAACGGATTGCGGTTCCCCTGGCGGATATTATTGAAGGTGAACTCCTTCTCCGCAAAATAATGGTAGTATTGCGGGAAGTCGCGGATCAGGTGCAGCGCCAACGTCGCCATGTCGTGCGGCGTCATGTAGTGGTCGGGAGTTGGCAGGCCGTCGACGTCGGCAAAATGGCTGTTGATCAGGCCGATCTTCTTGGCCTCATCGTTCATTAGATCGACAAAGGCCTGCTGACTGCCGGCGAGACCTTCGGCAAGTACAACGCATGCATCATTGCCCGATTGCACGATCATGCCCTGCAAAAGATCGTCGATCGACACGCGCCCGCCGAGCGGCACGAACATCTTCGACCCGGCGGTGCGCCAGGCGGCCTCGCTGACCGGCAGTTGGTCAGTCAGCTTCGCCTTGCCCTGCCGCAACAGGTCGAAGACGGTATAGGCGGTCATCATCTTCGACAGGGAGGCGGTCGGGATACGCTGGTCGCCGTTCTTGTCGAGCAGCACGCGCCCGGTGTCGGCCTCGACGATATAGGCGTGCGTCGCCTCGGTATCGACCGGGCCGATCGTCGGCTGGATTGGCGCCGGCGCAGTGGTCGGGCGCGGCGCGGCGACATGCGCGACGCGGGGCCGGGCCGCGGGCGATCCCGGCGCCAACAACGATATTGCAACCAGCGCTGCGCTGGCGGCGGCGATCTGCGACCATGACACGCTCATCGGCCCCTCATTGTCGGAATCGGGCGCGTCGGCGCCTCCCGGCCATCGCTATTCCTCGACCAGCCGCGCCCCGGCAAAGCCGCGATCAAGCACCGCGCTGAGCAGCCGCAGCGCCTCGGCATCACTGCGCACCGGGCCGAGCCGCACCTGGTAGAGCGCGACGCCGTGGCTCCGTCCAGGCACGATCTCGGTGCTGCCGAGGCGGGCGATTTGCGCCCGCACCCAGCGGGCGTTGCCCGGCACCGAGAACGCCCCGGCCTGGATGAAGATCCGGCGGAAACCGGCCGGCGGCGACGCAGCGCGCCGCGCCAGGCGCGGCGGCCGGCGGCGCGGGTAAAGCGTTGCGGCCTCGGCCGGCGCGATCAGCGACGGCCAGTAGTCGCGCCGCGGCGGCGTTGCGGCAAATTCGCGCCGTGGCAGCGCTGCGGCAAATTCGCGCCGCGGCGGCGGCGCAGCCTCTTGCGGCAACGGCGGCGGCGTGACCTGTTGCAGCGGCGCCGGTTGCGCCGGCGGGGCAGCGGCAATCTCGACCGGCGGCCTTACGACCGGCGGCGGCGCTGCGGCGGCGAGCTGCACCGGCTGCGCCTGCTGAGCGTCGGCGACGGCTACGGGCCCCATCTCGCCGAGCATCGCCGCTTCGGCCACCTCGATGCTCGGCTCTTTCAGAATGCGGACCCGCACCGGCGCCGTGCCGGTGCGCTCGAAGCCGAGCAACTGCGCCGCGCGGCGCGACACGTCGATGAGCCGGTCGCCGATAAACGGGCCGCGGTCGTTGACCCGCAGTGTCAGCGCGCGGCCGTTTTGCAGGTTTGTCACCTCGACGACGCTGGGCAGCGGCAAGGTCTTGTGCGCCGCCGTCAGGTCGTTCATGTCGTAGATCTCGCCGTCGGCGGTCGGCCGGTGGTCGAAGCCCGGGCCGTACCACGAGGCGGTGCCGGTGCGGTCGTAATTATAATCGACGGCGGGATAGTACCAGACGCCGTTGACCGCGTAGGGCGCGATCGTGTAATGCGGCTGCCCGACCACATAGTGGCGGTATCCGCCGCCATATTGCGGCCCTGCCGCGCAGCCCGCCAGCAGGAAACCGGCCGCGGCGGCCAGAATCAGACGCCCCTGCGCCACGCGGCTCATCGCGACGCCTCGCCGGCGCTAGCTGCGCGCAATACTGTCGGCGATCGTGCCGACCGCGGCGGCGAAATAGGTCGAATCGTTCCAGCGTTTGATGGCGCGGAAATTGTCGTAGACGAGAAAACCTGCGCCGCCGACGCCATCCGGCAAGACCAGCGATGACGAGGGGTCGCGGCGGGTGAATACGCCGGCGGCCGGGCGCAGCCCGAGCCGGGCCCACTGTGCGCTGGTCAAGCGGTAGCCGAGATTGGCATAGCGCGGGTCGAGATTGCTCGGCACCGTGACGGGGCGGCCCCAATCCTCGTTGCCGCGCCAGCCGAGATGCGACAGATAATTGGCGATCGAGGCGAGCGCATCGGCCCGGTCGGTCCAGATGTTGCGCCGGCCCTCGCGATCGAAATCGACCGCGTAGCGCAGGAACGTCGAGGGCATGAATTGGCACTGCCCCATCGCCCCCGCCCACGACCCGAGCATGCCGGCGGGGCCGACATCGCCGTCGTCGAGGATCTTTAGCGCACTCATCAGCTCGGCGCGGAACAGCGCGCCGCGGCGCCCGTCATAGGCGAGCGTCGCCAATGCCGCCGGCACCGGGTAATTGCCCATGATCTGGCCGAAATCGCTCTCGACCCCCCACAACGCGACGATGAAACGCGGCTGCACGTCGTATATACGCCGCACTTGGTCGAGCAGCGCCCAGTTGTCGACAAGATGACGGCGCGCTTCGTCAAGGCGTTTGGCCGTTACGACCTTAGCGAAATACTCCGCAAACGTTATCTTGTGCTCAGGCTGTCGGTGATCAAGTTCAATCACCTGCGGCAGGTATTGAATGTACCGAAAAGCAATCGCGATCGTGGCCGGCCGGATGCCGCGCGCATAGGCGTCGCGCTCCATCTGCCCGAGAAAATCGTCGAAGCCGCTTTCCGCCGCCGCGGCACCGCCCCCCAGCGGCATCGCAAGCAACCCGGGAGCCGCGGCGAGCAACGCTCGCCGGCTCGGGCGGAAAGGCATCATCGCATGCCCCCGCATTCGTTACTCCACCCCGTCGGTTTCTCTAGCACGATGGTAAAAAATTCGCAAATCTCGCCGGTCGCAAGACAGGAGGTCGTCGATGCCGCTGATCCTTTATTACGCGCCGATCACGTGCGCGCTGGTTCCCTACGTGACATTGACCGAGGCCGATGCGGCGTTCGAAGTGCGCCCGCTGAATTTCCGTCAGGGCGAAAACCGGTCGCCTGACTATCTGCGGCTCAACCCCAAGCACAAGGTGCCGACGCTGCTGGTCGACGGGCAGCCGCTGACCGAAAATGTCGCGATCCAGCTGTGGATCTCGCGCAATTTTCCGGCGGCGCGATTGTTGCCGAGCGAGCCGATGCAGGAGGTACGGGCGATCTCGCTGCTGGCATGGTGCGCCTCGGGCATCCATCCGTTCCTGTCGCGCATCAACGCGCCGCCGCGCGTCTGCGACAGGCCGGACGCCGAGGAATCGGTGCGCCGGCTGGCGGCCGAACAGCTATATGAGAACTTCCAGATTGCGGATGAGATGCTGGCCGGGCGCGACTGGTTCTTTGACCATTTCACGGCGGTCGATGCGCATTTCTTCTGGTGCTTTCGCCGCGCCACGCAGTTCAGGCTCGACCTCGCGCAGTACCGGAATTGCCAGGCGCATTTCGCGCGCATGCAGCAGCGTCCAAGCGTGCAGAAGGTCCTCGCGTACGAGGCCGAGGTCTTGAAGGGTTTCGCTGCCGCTGCCTGAGCCGAATCGTGCGTATGTGACCGAAAAAAGAGAGGAGCGATCGATGCCACGAATTCTTGTCGTCCACGGCGCCGGCATGAACATGCGGGGAAAAGTGCAGACCGAAATTTTCGGGCCGATGACATTGCCGGAATACGATCAGCGCATCCGCAGCTATGCGAGCGAACTCGGCCTCGAGGTGGAAATTTTCCATTCCAACATCGAAGGCGAGATCGTCAACCGGCTGTATGAAGCCAACGACCGCGGCATCGACGCCGCGATCTTCAACCCGGCGGCGTTCGGCTCAGGCTATCCGGCGCTGGTCGCCGCGCTGTCGCAGGTCAGGTTTCCGACGATCGAAGTCCACATCTCGAACCCGATCCGCCGCGGGCCGGCATCGCAGACTGCCGCGGTCAGCCACGGCATCGTCGCCGGGTTCGGCGTCGCCGGCTATGAACTGGCGCTGCGCGGCCTGCGCGATCTGCTGGCGGCGAAGAAGTAATCCGCCGCGCCGCTTCGCGCTCAGCTGGTCGGCGCCAGCCGGTCTGCGGCGATCTTGCCGTCCTTGACGACGAGGGCGATGTTGGCCGGATCGCACAACAGCGCGATGTCCGCCAAGGGATCGCCGCGGACGACCGCGAGGTCGGCCAGCCGGCCCGGCGCGAGCGTGCCGATCTCGTCCTGTTGGCCGAGGCATTCGGCGGCCCAACCGGTCGCCGCCTGCACGGCCTGCATCGGCGTCAGGCCGGCGCGCACCAGGCATGCCAACTCGCCGGCATTGGCGGGGTGGCCGTGGCCGCCGGCGTCGGTGCCGGCGACGACCCTGACGCCGAGATCGAGCGCCCGCCGGATGCTCGCAATATGCGGCTCGTAGAGCGCCTGGGCGCGCTCCTTGACGTGCGGCTGCGGCGACTTGCGGTGGAATTCGTAAACCAGCAGCGTCGGCACGAAGAAGATGCCGCGCTCGGCCATCTGTTCGAGGTGGCGCGGGTTCTCGTTCAGGTAGGTGCCGTGCTCGATCGAGTTGACGCCGGCGGCGATCGCGATGTCGAGACCGCGGCCGCCGAGCGCATGGCACATGACGCGGCGGTCGAGCGCTTGCGCCTCTTCGACAAGCGCCTGCATCTCGTCGAGGTTGAAGGCGGCATCGCGCGGTCCGTGGCCCGGCCGCGAACTGGCGCCACCGGTCGTCGCGCATTTGATGACGTCGGCGCCGGCCCGCACCATCTTGCGCACCACTTGGCGCACCTCGTCGGGGCCGTTGGCGACGCTCTCCGGCAACAGCGGATCGCCGGGAATCGAGCAGCAATCGTCGAGCGCCAGGCCCGACGGGCTGACCGCGTCGCCGATGCCGCCATAGGGCGATACGATCGACAGCGACAGCACAAGGCGCGGGCCGTCGATCAGCCCTTCTTCGATCGCTCGCCGGAAGCCGACATCGAGGCCGGCGGCGTCGCGGACCGTCGTGTAGCCGGCGGCGAGCGTGTCGCGCAACACCTTGGCGGTGCGCAGGTGGCGCGTGCTCGCCGGCTCGTCGAGTCGCCAGCGATGGTCAAGCGAATAGCGATGATTGGCCATGTGGTCGTGGCAGTCGATCAGGCCCGGCAGGATCGTCATGCCGGCGCAGTCGACGATTGTCGCATCGGGCGGAAAGTCGCCGTCGTTGCGGGTGCCGACCGCGGCGATGCGGTTGTCGCGCACGACGACCGTCGCACCCGTGACCGGCGCGGCGCCGCTGCCGTCGATCAGCCGCCCGTTCCGCAATACGATCATCGCCATCCCTCCGCTAGCGCTGCGGCTTGTCGCCCAAGGCACCCTCGGCGACCAGCACCTCGTGGGCGGCGCGGAACGCGTCGAGACCGGCGGGAATGCCGCAATATGCGGTGGCGTGCAGCAGCGCCGCCTTGATCTCGGCGACCGTGACGCCGTTGTTCAAAGCGCCCTTCACATGCAGCTTGATCTCCGGCGCGCGGTTGAGCGCCGTCAGCATCGCGAGGTTGATCAGGCTGCGCGTCTTGCGGTCGAGCGTCGCATCGCCCCATGCCCAGCCCCACGCCCACGCCGTCGTGGCGCGCTGGAACGACATCATGAAATCGTCGGCGCGCGCCATCGCCGCATCGACATAATCAGGCCCCAGCACTTCGCGCCGGATCGGCATCCCTTTCTGGAACAGCGCTTCGTCGTCGGCCATGCGTCACCTCCCGCGGCGGTCGCGCGGGCCATCGCCCGCCGGCAACACTGTCGCACAGCGGCGGCGGGCTGGCGAGCCGCGCCTTGCCTTGCCGCCTTGTTGCTCAGCCTGCGGCGAGGCGGCAGTCAAGCAGAGCGATTGGACGATGAAGTCTAGGCGCGTTTGCGGCGCTTCTGGGCGGCCGTTTCGCCGGCCGGAGGCGGCACCGGCTTGCTCGATCCGGCGCGAGCGGCCGCATCGGCTCTTCCGCCGCCGCCCGAGACCGGCAACAGCAGGTTGCGCTGGCCGGACGGCGGCGCCGCCGCCTTCCTGCCGCGTGCGGCGGGCTTCGCCGCATTCTTTTCCTCCCTCGGCGGTGCCTCTTCCGCCTCGGCGAGGCTGCGCTTCAACGCGTCCATCAGGTTGATGACCTGCGCCGGCCGGCGTTCCGGCTCCGCCGCAGGCAGCTTGCCGCCGAGCTTCTCGTCGATCAGTTCGCGCAGCGCGACCTGATAGCGATCGGTGAACTGCGCCGGGTCGAACGGCCGCGTCTTGCGTTGAATGATCTGGTCCATGATCGCGAGCTGGTCGTCCTCGACCGCGTCGGCGGCAATAGAGGCAAAATAATCTTCCGGCCGGCGAACTTCGTCGGCATAGCGCACCGCGTTGCCGAGAAGTCCCGTGCCGAGCGGGCGCAGCGCGATCGTGCGCTCTTGCCCGTTGATGACGACCCGGCCGACCGCGGTCTTGCCGCTCTGGCGCAATGCCTCGCGGATGACCCGGTAGCCCTCCTCCGCGACGCTGCCGTCGGGCACCAGATAGTAGGGCTGATCGAAGTAGATCGGGTCGATCGCCTCGACAAATTCGACGATGTCGATCGTGTCAGTCGTGTCGAGCTTGAGCCGCTTTACGTCGTCGGGGTCAATCGTGACATAGCGGCCCTTCTCGTATTCATAGCCCTTGACGACCTCCTCGCGCTCGACCGGCCCGATGCCGGGAACGACGAGCTGCTGCCGGACGCGCTCGCCCGATGGCTCGTGGATCTGGTGAAAGCGCACCCGGTCGCGCTCGGTCGTCGCCGTATAGAGGCGCACGCCGATCGTCACCAGCGACAACTTCAGAAAACCGGTCCAGTACGGTCGCGCCGGGGCGGGCATCGAAAGCTCCAATTCTCTTGCTTTCTCAACAATACGCCGAAACCCGCCGTTCCGCCATCGCCGGGGCTGCCGCACGAAGGTCGCCGTCGTTATCGCCGCAGTTGACGCCGGCGCGAGAGCCGGATTACTATTCGACATTTGTTGAAAGACCGAACTGATGGATGCTGATGCCGATCGCGCCGTGACGGCGCTGAGCGCATTGGCGCAGCAAACAAGGCTGGCGCTCTTCCGCCTGCTGGTGGCGCAGGGTCCG
>Ga0335074_10010334_pt1 | contig 13057 bp, 12 predicted proteins | sample Lox_Sample_23_FD_206715 | JGI IMG/M metagenome (GOLD analysis project Ga0335074, IMG submission 206715) | Soil microbial communities from Loxahatchee National Wildlife Refuge, Florida, United States - Lox_Sample_2.3 | ecosystem: Environmental > Terrestrial > Soil > Wetlands | place: USA...
CCAGCACAACGGTAGCTCGCATGCTGGGGACCGCGTAGGGTGGAATGCGACTAGTCGCACGGGCTCGTCCGCCGTCTAGCCGGGCGCTCGGCCACCTCGGCCCCGTCGCGCGGCCACGTCGGCGGCGTGAATGTTAACGAAGGGGACGGCCGCGCGTATGGGCGTGATGAAGCGAGTCTCACTTGTCTTCAAGGCCAAGGCCAACAAGGCCCTGGACAAAATGGAAGACCCGCGTGAGACCCTGGACTACTCCTATCAGCGGCAGCTCGAACTGCTGACGAAGGTCCGCCGCGGGGTAGCGGACGTCGCCACGTCGCGCAAGCGCGTCGAGCTGCAGATGAACCAGCTACAGCAGCAGGCGAACAAGCTCCAGGACCAGGCGCGCAAGGCGCTGGGGATGGGCCGTGAGGATCTCGCCCGGGAGGCGCTGACGCGCAAGTCGTCGGCGCAGAGTCAGCTTGACGAGCTGCAGACGCAGTACGCCCAGCTGCAGGCCGAGGAGGAGAAACTGACGGTCGCCTCGCAGCGGCTGCAGGCCAAGGTGGACGCCTTCCGTACCAGGAAGGAGACCATCAAGGCCACCTACACCGCGGCCGAAGCGCAGACCAGGATCAACGAGGCGTTCTCCGGCATCTCCGAGGAGATGGGCGACGTCGGCATGGCGATCCAGCGCGCCGAGGACAAGACCGCGCAGATGCAGGCCAGGGCCGGAGCGATCGACGAGTTGATGGCCTCAGGCGCCCTGGACGACGTGGGCGGCAGGCGCGACGACATCCAGTCCGAGCTGGACATGATGAGCGCCAACAGCGACGTGGAGCGGGAACTGGCCAGGCTCAAGGGCGAGCTCACCACAGGCGCCCCGAAGCAGCTCGAAGGCGGCGCGCCCAACGGCGACGCGACGGCAGCCCAGGGATACCAGGCGCCTCAGCAGTCCCAGGGACCGTACACGCCTCAGTACACCCAGCCGCAGCAGCCACAGCAGGTCCCGCCGGCTCAGCCGCCTCAGCAGCCTCAGCAGTCCCAGGAAGCTCAGCACGCCGGCCTGCCGGTGTCTGACCTGCCCGGGCTGGCGGACGAGCGGCAAGAGGGTGACGGGTCGTGATCGTCAGGATCCTCGGCGAGGGACAGTTCAAAGTCGACGACGCGATCGCCGCGGAGCTCAACCAGTTGGACACCGACCTTGAGACCGCGGTCGAGCAGGGCGACGAGGCCGCCTTCACCGCCGCGCTGACCAGGCTGTTGGCCCAGGTGCACGCGCAAGGAACACCCCTGCCTCCGGATATCCTTGAACCATCGGAACTGATCCTTCCGCACGAGGACTCGAGCATGGACGAGGTGCGCAAACTGCTCACGGACGAGGGCCTGATTCCGGGCTGAGCTCAAAGAACTCCCGGCGGGGCGCGGCAAACCCCGAGGGACCAGAGACGGCCGGAAAAGCCCAGAACGCCAAGAGCATACTTGCGGACAACGTTCAGCTAAGGTTCAGCATCCGTCGGATACATTTCAGCTAACTAATGCTGGTGGCTCCCGGTGGGCGACACCCACACGGGGCCGAACGGAGGTGGCGCCACATGGCGCGTACCAGGTATGCGCCCGACCGGGGGCTCACGGCGCGGATGACCGCGACGATGTTCCTGCTCGGGCTCGTTTTCGTTGGCTTCATCGCCGCGATCATCGGCATAGGGGCCGCGACCCACGCGTCCGATGCCGTGATCGTGTTCTTCGCGGTAATCCTCGCCGGCGGCTTCGCGATCGGGTCCTTGTTCTACTCAGACAAGATCGCGCTCAGCACGGCGCGCGCCCGCGAGGTCACCCCGCAGCAGGCGCCGGAGCTGCACGGCATCGTGGACCGTGTGTGCGCGCTTGCCGACATGCCCAAGCCGCGGGTGGCCATCTCCAACACCGGTCTGCCGAACGCCTTCGCGACCGGGCGCAACGCCGACAAGGCCGTGCTGTGCGTGACCACCGGCCTGATGAGCAAGCTCAATAACGAGGAGCTCGAGGGCGTCATCGCGCACGAGATGTCGCACGTGGCGCACAAGGACGTCCAGGTGATGACGATCGCGTCGTTCCTGGCCGTCGTCGCCGCGCTGCTGATCAGGTTCTCCTTCTACGGTGAGCTGTTCGGCGGCGGCCGCGGCCGCGGCAATAACAACAACGGCAGCGCCGCCTACCTGTTCCTCATCGTCATGGCGGTCAGCATCGTCGTCTACGCGATCAGCTTCGTGCTCATCCGCACCCTGTCCCGCTACCGGGAACTGGCCGCGGACCGCAGCGGCGCGCTGCTCACGGGCCAGCCGAGCGCGCTGAAGAGCGCGCTGGTCAAGGTCAGCGGGGACATGGCCAGGATCCCGACCAGGGACCTGCGTACCGCGGAGCCGCTGAACGCATTCTTCTTCGCGCCCGCCATGCACATGACCGGCGGGAAGAGCCTGTCCACCATCTTCTCCACCCACCCGAGCCTGCAGCGCAGGCTGGAGGAGCTGGACAAGGTCCAGGCCCAGCTCAACCAGGCCAGGTAGGAACAGCAAAGGTAGGCACGTGGGGTTTCTCGACACCCTGCTGGGCCGGACGAAGCCGGTCCAGCCCAAGCTGGACGACCTGTTCGCGCTGCCGTCCGCGGCGGTCACGCTGGAGGCCGGAGCCGGTTTCAAGCCAACCGGTTCCGGCTCGGTGTGCTTTCGCCCGGTCGAGGGCCGGTCCTTCTCCGACGTGCAGAAGGAAATCCAGGACCTGCTCGACATGAGCTCGGGCCAGGAAGGCGGCCTGCCGGTCGAGGTGACCAAGGACACCTACGGCTTCACCTGGCTGGTCAGCTCACGCATGTCCGACCAGCTCGACGCGCTGGTCACCGACCTGCACGCGGTCAATTCCTCGCTGGTCGACGCCGGCTTCGGACCGCAACTGCTGTGCACGCTTGTCGCGTTCCGCGATGACCACGAGCGTCGGCTGGCCCTGATCTACCTGTACAAGCGGGGCTCGTTCTACCCGTTCGCTCCGCTTGACGGCGAGCGCCGGGACAACGCGCTTGAGCTGCAGGTCAAAGGCGTCATCGGCGATGACCTCAAGTGGGAGCCCGACCTGGCTCGCTGGTTCCCCGTCTGGGGCGCCCCCGGCCTGTGAGAACCAGGCCTGTTACAACGGGGCTGGGACAATGAGGGCTATGACAACTAGGGCTGTGACCTACGCGTCATCCGCCGGGTAGCTGGAATGCGAGTACACCGAATATCGTTGGGAATGCTCGTGGGAGCATACCCACCCCGCACGTATTCGGCACATGAACCAGGCAGGAGCTAATGTGACTGTTCAGCAAGAGGCCACGCAGGGTGTCATCCTGACCGACGTCGCTGCGTCCAAGGTGAGCTCGCTGCTTGCGCAGGAGGGCCGGGACGACCTGAAGCTGCGCATCGCGGTCCAGCCGGGCGGCTGCTCCGGGCTTCGCTACCAGCTCTACTTCGACGAGCGCGAGATCGACGGCGACATCGTCAACAAGTTCGGCGGCGTGCAGGTCGTGACCGACAAGATGAGCGCGCCCTACCTGATGGGCGCGACCATCGACTTCGTCGACACGATCGAGAAGCAGGGATTCACCATCGACAACCCGAACGCGACGGGTTCCTGCGCCTGCGGCGACTCCTTCCACTGACGCGCCCGTAAGCCGGCCCATAGAGCACATAGAGCCCGCCGTGCGCATCGCGGTCACCGGGTCGATCGCCACCGATCACCTGATGACGTTCCCTGGCAAGTTCACAGATCAGCTCATCGCGGACAAGCTGGACCGGGTCTCGCTATCGTTCCTCGTTGACGACCTGGCCATCAGGCGCGGCGGGGTCGCGGCCAACATCGCGTTCGGCCTGGGCGTGCTCGGCCTGCGACCGTTGCTTGTCGGTGCCGTCGGGTCCGACTTCCAAGACTACCGGCGGTGGCTGGAAGACCACGGCGTAAGCACCGCTGGCGTCCGCGAATCGCTGCTCAAGCACACCGCGCGCTTCGTGTGCACCACCGACGAGGTCGGCAACCAGATCGGCTCGTTCTACGCCGGCGCGATGAGCGAGGACGGCGATATCAAGCTGGTGCCGCTGGCGGCCGGCCAGGGCGGCATCGATCTGGTCCTGATCGGCGCCGGCGATCCCGCGGCCATGGTGGCGCACACCGCCGAGTGCCGCGACGCGGGCCTGCCATTCGCGGCCGACCCCTCGCAGCAGCTGGCCAGGATTCTCGGCGACGAGCAGGTTCGGGCCCTCGTGGACGGGGCGGAATACCTGTTCGGAAACGAGTACGAGGAAGCGCTGATCGAGCGCAAGTCCGGCTGGAGTGGCGCGGAGATACTGGCCAGGGTCGGGGTGCGGATCACCACCCTGGGCCCGGGGGGCGCGCGGATCGACCGGCAGGACCAGCCGCCGATCACGGTGCCCGCGGTGCCCGACGCCAAGCCCGTCGACCCCACCGGCTCGGGTGACGCGTTCCGCTCGGGTTTCCTGGCCGCCGTGGCCTGGGGCCTGTCCCTGGAGCGCTCCGCCCAGCTCGGCAACCTGATGGCGGTGCACGCCCTCGAATCCACCGGCCCGCAGGAGTACGAACTCAAGCCCGCCCCCCTGACGGACCGTTTCGCCGCCGCGTACGGTTCCGCCGCTGCCGCCGAGATCGCCTCCCACCTGCCCGGTTGAGCGACTTTTTTTTCTTCAGAACGGACCGGCGATCGTGTGTCCGCACCGGTGCAACCAAAACCCCGCCGCGCGCCGTCTCATGACTAATCCCCAGTTGTGGTGATAATTGCTCAACGGCGGCCACGCGCCGGCCATAGGGAGGGCTCGTGAAAGCACATGCCGGGAATCGATGGACGCGAACTCGGGGCGCGTGCCTGCTGACCGCCGTAGCCGCGGTCGCCTGCGCCGTCGCGGCGGCCGGCTGCGGGTCGTCCGGCAGTTCGACCGCCTCCACTACCCAAACTCCCGCGGCGCCGAGCACCACCAGCCCCGCCGCCCCCGCCGTCAACACCCCGACCGAGGCGCCCTCGCCCACCATGACCCCGCCCGCGACCGCGCCGGCGGGCTGCGCGACCAGCTCGCTGACGGTCAAGCTCGGGGGGCCCGAGGGTTACGCGGGCGGGACGTACGTGCAGATCAATTTCACCAATGCCTCGAGCGCCTCGTGCACGCTTTACGGGTACCCCGGCGTCTCGCTGGTCACCGGCCCGCCCTATGCCCAGGTCGGCCTGGCCGCCGAGCGTGATACCAGCTCGCCGGTCAAGCTGGTCACCCTGACCCCGGGCGCGACAGCCACCGCGCTGCTGCAGATCGTCGACGCGCAGAACTTCCCGTCGAGCACGTGCAGCCCGGTGCAGGCGACCAACTTGAGGATCTACCCGCCGAATCAGACGGCCTCGGTCTTCCTCCCCGACACGTCCTTCGGCTGCGGCGACCCGGTCCAGGTCCTGTTCATCGGCGCGGTGCAGGCCCAGGCGCTGGAGAGCCCTCAGGCGACCGGCTGACGGTCCTGGTCAGCGCCCGACGAAGGACTGGATGTAGTAGTCAGGTGAACCGACGCCGGTGGCGTCGTCATAGCCCTTTACCGCGGGCAGCGCGGCGGCGCCCTCGCCGTCGATGCCGAGCGTGCGCAGGTATGTGACGATCGGACCGCCCTTGGTGGAGGGATAGGTGTAGTTGCTGCGGACCTCGGCCAGGTGCACGCCAGGGCCGAGCGGCTGGTCGGTCACGTCGTGGAAGGCCTGCGATCCGTACCGCTGGTAGATCGCCGGGTTGGCGAAGCCGAGCACGTGCCCCGCGGCCTGCTCGGCATCGGCCTCGATGCCGGCGAAGATGGCGCAGGAGACGCTGGTGCCGCCGACCCGGCTGAGCGAGAACGCGTAGGTCGTGCCGTCCGGCTGAAGTGTGGTCTGGCCCACGAGCAGGCCGGTGCTCGAGTCGGCCAGCGCCGACACGTCCGGCACTACCCGCATCGGGCTGGAGCTGGTCGATCCGTCGGGCAGCGCGGTGGCCAGACTGTCAGGGACCACGCCCGCCTGGTAGTTCGGCTGAGCAAACATGGTGCTCACCCCGCCGCCGCTTGAGCCGTCGTAATCCGCGGGGTAATCGCCTGGCGGGGTGCTCTCCCAAGACTTACCGCCAGGGCTCAGCGGGTCGAGGATGACGCCCCACGAGGTCTCCCATTTGTAGCTGCCTGACCGGCCGATGGCCAGGCTGGTCCCGCCCACCGAGGTGACGTACGGGCTCGAGGTCGGGAAGTCGACCTGTATCTGGTCCGAGTTGGAGTCCTCCGCCGGGGACTCGTAGCCGTCGTCGCCGGAGGAGAAGAAGAAGCCGATGCCCTCGGCGGCGCCTGCCTCGAACACCTCGTCCCAGACGGGGACCGCGTTCGCCTGGTCGGCCGGCCCGCCCCACGAGTCGCTTACGATGCTGGCCAGGTGCTTGTCGACGATGAGCGACAGCGCGTTCAGCAGGTCGGAGTCGGTGCAACTGGCCGCGCCGACGTAGACCACGTGGGCGGCGGGTGCCATGCCGTGCACTGCCTCGATGTCGGCCGTCTCCTCGCCATACCAGCCAGGCGCGTTGCACTCGTCGGCTCCGGTGAGCTGGAAGCTGCTGGCCAGGTCCTGCGTGAACTGGCCGGAGGAGAACGGCCTGTCGCCGGTCACCCTGGCGTACTTGTTCGCGTCGCCCGGCATGTCGGGGGAGGCGTAGGCGTCGACGATCGCGATCGTCTCGCCCTTGCCGGTCATTCCGGACTGGCTGACGTGGTAGGCGTCGCGGATCTGCCGCGGGGTGTACCCGCAGTTCGTCCACGGCTGCTTGGAGCCGTACGCGGAGGGCTCGCCGAACGCGGCCTTCTGGCCGTAGTACTGCGAGCACGGGGGCGCGGTCCAGTAGTTCTGGCCCGGCGGCGGCAGCGTGTCGTCTGGTTTCATGACGTGGCTGGCCGTGTCGAGGCCGCTGACGGCAAGCACGTCACCGGCCACGCTGGCGGGCACGGTCGCCGTCTGCCCGGGCGCGCGGTCGGCCTGGCCGTCCGGCCCCCGGTAAATCCCGAACGTCACGCCGAACGCCCGCGATGCCTGCTGGACCGATCCGGTAACCGAGACGTAGCCGCCCATTCCGCCCCGCACTCCCGTCACCGTCAGGCCGGCCCCGGTCAGCCAGCCCTTGACCGCGCTGACCTGTGCGGAGGTCTGTCCGTAGTCGGCCATGACCTGGGCCGGGGTGAGGTAATGCCCGTACATCGGGTTACCCGGGGTGGACACGGCCATCGCGTACGAGGCCAGGCCGGCCTGATTCTGCCCGGCCAGGTACACCTGGGCGCTGACCGTCCCGGTCGTGACCTGCCTCGACATGCTCGTGGACGAGTTTGCCCAGGCCGGGTGGGTTCCGGCGACCGGCACCCGCGCGGGACTCGCCTGCGCCGGCCCGGCGGCAGCCAGTACGCCGGCGACCAGCGCCGCCGCCGCAGCCGCCGCGGCCAGCCCAGCACGATAGCGCCCGTTCCCCTGTCCCACGATCCCGCCCCTCCGCCCGTGTGGTGCCGCGACGACGTCCAGAACAGACCCGTGCGCCCTCTCTTAACCGGTACGCCCGAATTGCGAACCGCGCAAGACCTCTCGCGCGTCGGTGTCAGGAGAAGGACTGGATGTACAAGTCGGGCGAGCCGACGCCGGTGGCGTCGTCGTAGCCCTTCACGGCCCGCAGCGCGGCGGCTCCCTCGCCGTTGATGCCGAGCGTCCGCAGGTCGGTGATCAGCGGTCCGGTCTTGGTGGCCGGCTTGGTGTACGAGTTGCTCACCTCGGCTAGCTGCACGAACGGACCGAGCGGATGGTCGGTGACGTCGTGGAAGGCCGACGTGCCGTACCGCTGGTAGATCGCCGGGTCGGCGAATCCGATCGCATGACCCGCGGCCTGCTGCGCATCGGCCTCGATCCCGGCGAAGATGGCGGTCGCGACGCTGGTGCCGCCGGTCTTGCTGAGCGAGAACGCGAACGTCGTGCCGTTCGGCTGCAGCGTGGTCTGGCCCACGAGGAACCCGGTGCCCGGGTCGGCCACCGCCGACACGTCCGGTATCACCCGCATCGGGGTGGAACTGGTCGCGCCGTTCGGCAGGGCGGTGGCGAGGCTGTTCGGCACCACGCCCGCCTGGTAGTTCGGCTGGGCGAAGGTGGTGCTCACGCCGCCGCCGCCGGAGCCGTCGTAATCCTGCGGGTACTGGCCCGGCGGGGTGAACTCCCATGAGAAGCGGCCGGAGGCCCGCGGGTCGATCAGGGTGCCCCACGAGGTCTCCCACTCGTAGTTGCCGGACCGGCCGATGGCCAGGCTGGTCCCGCCGACCGCGGTGACATAGGGGCTGACGGCGGGCCAGTCGGCCTGGATCTGGTCCGAGCCCGGGTCCTCGGCCGGGGACTCGTAGCCGTGGTCGCCGGCGGGGAAGAAGAACCCGATGCCCTCGGCCGCGCCGGCCTGGAAGACCTCGTCGTAGGTCGCAATCAGGGTCGCCTGGTCGAACGGCTCGGCCCAGGAGGCGCTGACGATGCTGGCCAGGTGGTTGTCGACGACGAGCGCGAGCGCGGCCAGCAGGTTCGAGTCGCTGCAGCTGGACGCGCCGACGTAGACGATGTTGGCGGCCGGCGCCATGCCGTGCACCGCCTCGACGTCGGCCGTCTGCTCGCTGTACCAGCCGGGCGCGTTGCACTCGCCGGCGGCGGTGTCCGTGAAGACGGCGGCCAGGTCCTGGGTGTACTGGCCGGACGCGAACTGCGGGTCGCCCGTGGTCTTGGCGTACTCGTTCGCGTCGCTGAGTATGGTCGAGGAGTCATAGGCGCCGACGATCGCGACCGTCTGGCCCTTGCCTGTCATACCGGACTGGCTGACGTGGTAGGCGCTGCGGATCTGGCGCGGGGTGTACCCGCAATTCGCCCAGGGCTGAATGAGGTGGTAGGCGGTGGGCTCAAGGAACGCGAGGATCTCGCCGTAGTACTGCGAGCACGGCGGAGCGGTCCAGTTGTTCGGGCCCGGCGGCGGCAGCGTGTCTTCCGGTGTCATCACATGGCTGGCGGTGTCAAGCCCGTCGACGCTCAGCACGTCGCCGGCCACGCTGGCAGGCGCGGTGGCCTGCTGCTCGGGCGCGCGGCCGGTCTTGCCGTCAGGTCCGGAGAACATCCCGAACGTCACCCCGAACGCGTGCCCGGCCGCCTCGACCGGCCCGGTGACCGCGACGTAGCCGCCAAGTTCGTCCTCGGCCCCGGTCACGGTCAGGCCGGCCCCGGTCAGCCAGCTCCTGACCGCGCCGACCTGCGCGGCGGTCGGCCCGTAGTCCGCCATGACCTGGGCCGGGGTGAGGTAGTGCCCGTACAGCGCGTTGCCCGGGGTGGACACGGCCGTCGCGTAGGAGGCCAGGCCAGCCGGGTCCTGCCCGGCCAGGTACACCCTGGCGGTGACGGTCCCGCTGGTCACCTGCCCGGACGTGCTCGTGGACGCATCCGCCCACGTCGGCTCGGTCCCGGCGATCGCCACCCGCGAGGCGCTTGCCTGCGCCGGGGCCGCGAAGGCCAGTATGCTCGCGGCCAGCGCGGCAGCTGCCGCCGGCCTCAGCGCAGCACGATAACGTCTGTTCCCCTGTGACATAAGGATCCCGCTCCCTTTGACCGCTTACGCAGGAACTTAGGGGAATGCGCGGTGTTCTGGCCCGGGATTTCGCGTTTGTTAGCGGCGCGTTACCCTGCCGTCCGCCGTCCAGGGACGGGCGGTAGCGTGGCAGGCATGGGAACCGCGCTGGCGTCCGGGCACCTGATCCACGCTGTAGCGTCCGGGTACCACGGTCCGCCCGAGCTGACGGTGCCCCGGGCGTTCACCGAGTGGACGTTCGACCCGTGGATGACCGCGCTCGTCGTGGTCCTCGGCGGCGCGTACCTCGCCGGGGTGCGCCGGGTCCAGCGCAATGGAGGAGAATGGCCGGTTGCACGGCGGATCTGGTTCCTTGGCCTTGGCCTGGGCTTCCTGGTGATCGCCACCATGTCCTGGGTCGGCGCTTACTCTCCGCTCCTGTTCTACCCGCGCGCGGTTCAGACGGTGCTGCTGGTCTTGCTTGTGCCGCTGTTCCTCGCGCTGGGCCGTCCGATCACGCTGGCCGGCCAGGTCTTCCCTCGCGCGGGCGCCCGCATCGAGGCGGTCATCCGCTCCCGCCCCTCCCGGATGCTCACGTTCCCCGCGATCACCACGTTCGCCCTGGTCGGCGTGCCGTTCGTGATGTACTTCACCAGCTGGTACACGCACGTCTTCCAGAGCGGTACCGTCCGTGAGCTGACCTACCTGGCCCTGATGACGCCCGGTTACCTATTCTTCTGGACCTTGCTGCGGGTCGACCCGGTGCCGAAGGAGTACCCCTACGCCGTCACCATGTGGATCACCGGCGCGGAGGTAATCGGCGACGCGTTCTTCGGGATCGCCGTCATCGCCGACCAGACCCTGCTCGGCGCCGCCTACTACCATTCGCTCGCCCTGTCCTGGGGGCCCTCGCTGGCCACGGACCAGGTCCTCGGCGGGGGAGTGCTGTGGATCCTCGGCGACTTGGTCGGCCTGCCGTTCCTCGCCGTGCAGTTGATCCATCTGATGCGCGAGGACGAGTCCGAGGCGACCAGGATCGACGCCGAACTGGACGCCAAGCAGGCCCAATCCGCCCGATCTGCCGCTCCGGCCACGGCGGCCACCTCACTGGCACCAGATGATGAGCAGAACCTCGGTGACCAGGATCCGCAACTGTGGTGGGCGACCGACGATCGCTTCACCAGTCGCTTCAAACCCACCAGCTAGCCCCGGTTACACCGTGCGGCGGATGAACAGGGCCCAGCCGCGGGGCAGTTCCTGGTAGCCGGCGAACTCCTGCGCCTTCATCACGCACCAGGAGGGCACGTCGGTGTAGGCCGCCGGGTCGTCGGCCAGGACCGCGACGATCGCGCCCAGGGGGATCTCCCTGATCCGCTCGGCGAGCATGATGATGGGGATCGGGCACTTGCGGCCGAGCGCATCGATGGTCAGCGCCAAAGTCAGGCCGGGGGGTGGCACCACGGCCCGTTCGGCATCAATGAAAGGGGCGGGACCGGCGGCGGCTGGCGGGTCCGTGCGGCGGGGCGCGGGACCGCGCCCGAACAGGCGGAGCCGGCGTCCGGTCATGAGTGCATCATGCCCGGAGCCGGCCCCGGTACGCGCGTCATGTTTAAAAGACGGAGCCGCGTGACCCAAAGATGTGGGGGTCGGCGAAGGCCCGCGGTCGGCGCGCGATACTGTTTGCACGACACGCTGTAGCAGAACGAGGAAGGCCCCTCGCTTGACTACCGATGACGCCGGACAGGGTTCGCCCCGGCCGCGCCCCCGTAAGCCGCCCGGCACCCGCCGGGTGCGCGTCGCGCGCGCGGCGGGCCTGACGGTCACGCTGGTTCTGGTGGTACTCGCCACCGCCGGCTGCACCAACAACACGTTCACCCGGCTCGGCTTCCCCAATCCGATCACCGAGCAGGGCAAGACCGTGGTCACGCTCTGGCAGGGATCGTGGATCGCGGGCTTGGCCGTCGGCTTCCTGATCTGGGGCCTGATCCTGTGGGCGGTGGTCTTCCACCGCAAGCGCGGCAACAAGCTTCCCGAGCAGGCGCGCTACAACATGCCGATCGAGATCATGTTCACCACGGTGCCATTCATCCTGATCGCGATCTTGTTCTATTACACCGCCAAGGACGAGAACTACATCGACAACATCTCGGCCAAGCCGGACGTGGTCGTGAACGTGCTCGGCTTCCAGTGGAGCTGGCAGTTCAACTACCCGCAGTACCACGTCACCAATGTCGGCGACATGTGGGGTGAGGGCCCGCTGCCGGTGCTCGAGATCCCGACCGGGGAGACGGTTGAGTTCAACCTGACCTCCGCCGACGTCGTCCACGCGTTCTGGGTCCCCGAGTTCCTGTTCAAGCGGGACGTCATCCCCGATCACCCGAACCACTTCCAGATCACCGCCACGCAGACGGGAACGTTCATCGGCCACTGCAGTGAGTTGTGCGGCCTTTACCACAGCCGGATGCTGTTTACGGTGAAGGTTGTGACCCCAGCGCAATTCCAGGCGTACATGGCCGCCGAGCAGGCGGCGCAACATGCATCCGGGAGCACGTCGTGAGCACCATCGAGCAATCTGTCGGAGTCGTCTCCACCCCGCGGACCGAGCGCAAGGGAAACATCCTCGCCTACTGGCTGTCGTCGACCGACCACAAGATCATCGGCCACCTGTACCTGATCACGTCGTTCTTCTTCTTCTGCTGCGCCGGGGTCATGGCGCTGCTTATGCGGATTCAGCTGCTCGGCCCGGACGAGCACTTCGTCTCCGATCAGCAGTACAACGAGCTGTTCACCATGCACGGCACGCTGATGCTGCTGCTGTTCGCCACCCCGCTGTTCGTCGGGTTCGCGAACGAACTGCTCCCGCTGCAGATCGGGGCGCCCGACGTGGCGTTCCCGCGGCTCAACCTGCTCAGCTACTACCTGTTCACCTTCGGCGGGCTGATCCTGCTGGCCAGCTTCCTGACCCCGGGCGGTTCTGCCTCGTTCGGCTGGTACGCGTACTCGCCGCTGACCAGCGCGATCTACTCGCCGGGCATAGGTGCCGACATGTGGATCATGGGGCTGGTGCTGTCCGGCTTCGGCACCATCCTGGGCGGGGTCAACTTCGTCACCACGATCTTCTGCATGCGTGCGCCTGGCATGACGATGTTCCGGATGCCGATCTTCACCTGGAACGCGCTGCTGACCTCGATGCTGATCCTGATGGCGTTCCCGGTGCTGGCCGCCGCGCTGCTCGTGCTTGAGATCGACCGGCGGCTCGGCGCGCACGTCTTCGATGCCTCGAGCGGCGGGGCGATCTTGTGGCAGAACCTGTTCTGGTTCTTCGGCCATCCGGAGGTCTATATCCTCGCGTTGCCGTTCTTCGGCATCGCGACCGAGATCATCCCGGTGTTCAGCCGCAAGCCGCTGTTCGGCTACAAGACGCTGATCGCCGCGACGATCTCGATCGCCGG
>Ga0335074_10010335_pt1 | contig 13056 bp, 11 predicted proteins | sample Lox_Sample_23_FD_206715 | JGI IMG/M metagenome (GOLD analysis project Ga0335074, IMG submission 206715) | Soil microbial communities from Loxahatchee National Wildlife Refuge, Florida, United States - Lox_Sample_2.3 | ecosystem: Environmental > Terrestrial > Soil > Wetlands | place: USA...
GGAGAGGTAATTGACAACTACTCGCGCACCGCTGGAGGCCAGGGAACGGGCTGCTGCGGCGCCTACACCTGCTGAGCTGGCTGTAATAAGCGCGACCGATTTGCGAGTCAAAAATGGCATGTCGATTCACTTTTAATCAACCTTGTAGACATAATGGTCTCCTGCTCATATATAACTTTGCTAGGAGTACTAGTAGTGATTTCTACTGAGCATATGTGTGCCTGATTATCATTTGGTGGTTTATGATTAGCAATTCGGTAAGTGGGTGGAAGGCATCTCAAGTGGGGGAATGGCAGCCGTAAATTTATGGCTGCAATGCCTTAGTATCACGTGGACGGCAGGACCCTTGCAACTTTAGCTTTGATGATTTCACGTCCTGCCCTTTTTCCAGTTCTGAATAATCAACCTTGTCCGTGCAACACTAAGGCTAGCTGAGCAACACTTCAAGTTTATGGTAGCCATAAGTAAGCTGTGTCAAGCCTAAATGACCTAATTTGCTCACCGTAAGCTCTCTTAGCTTACATTGGCTTCAACAATCCGCCCCCTATCAAGGGAATTGTGTTTCCCTTAAGCCAACCATTCAACAGTGCGCTCGAATTATATATCAAGTCGAAGCCTCCACTGTCAACATTTTGCAGTGTCGCGTCTTTGTCCGTGAAGTTCTGGACTGTTGTAGTGTTGGTCAGTGTCCACGTGCTCGTCCGATCAAGATACACATCCACGAAACTATCTCCATAGCCCGAGTATGCAGTACCCTTCCATTCGCTGTAGGATTCTAGAGACCAAGAGATATAGGAGCCATTGTATGGCACCAGATCACCTGTCAAGCTCGACTCAGCTACTTTGACATCGACCTCGGCCGGCAACAAGCCTGGGTTATCGAGATATGAAGCATAGTAGTCGAAGTCTTGCGTAATCTGCGAGTAATTGGCAACGACAAGAATTCCAGACGCAGTAATGATTTCTGAAGCGGTAATTTGAACATCGATAATTGTGTTTCCGAACCATAAACCCGGCATCGTGGATCCTGTACTTGTCATTTTTGAGTTAGTAATCTTGAGCACTGCGCCGGATGATCGCGTCTGAGAGCTGAATATCGCCACTCCACCTAGTAAGCTAGCAGTAGTCTCGCAATTGGTGAGTTCAGCGGTCTGCTTTCCATCCATGAAAACAGTCGGCCCATTTTCAGAGATTGCGATCACATTGTCGGCATATATGCCACCTAGCGCATAGAACGTGGCACTTCCAATACCCGTAGAATGGGCGTAAGAGTCTGATATGTGCAGATATCCGCCAGGACTATCACCAGAAAAAGACGAGGATCGCTTTCCACCAGAGAAGTGGTGTACATGAGAGACATAAGCAGTGGCATTGCCGGAGGCATAGACCCCATGAGAGACGGGACCGCTGCTGTAGAGCCAGGCGTTATCGACGTAGACGGTGGTGTTTGTCCCATAGGCGTAGATGTTCGCGGCGCCGTTATGGACCGTCACATTGATATGGTTGAAGTAACCCGTGGAGGCATTGGCCTGGGGAAATTAGTTGGCTCAATGAGGGTTGGAAGGAGGTGCAAGGTCACCCACAATATTGATAGCTGCGTTGAAGCCGTAGAAACTGGAAAGAAGAAGATTGGAAGCATACCCAGATTTGACAATGTCGACGTACGACAGGGTCAATTCGGCATTATCAGTAGCAACGATGACGCTGGTGTCGTTGGCGGTGGTTGAGAATGCCGTGTGGTCCAAAGTCGTGACATTGCGTTCGAAAATGTATGCACCTAACAGGGGACTCGGTTGGACACTAATGAATGGCACATTGTAGTCCGGGACAATCGAGTTATCAGCGACATAAAGAGAGGCTGCAAGAGTATCTCCTGGATCAGAGAGTGGAATCTCCGCAAAAGCTATCTCAGCCGCGAGGAGAATACAAATGACAGAGAACATGCTTGGATGAATCTTGGAGACTCCAAAGTTGAGAGTGGGACCTGGAAGTGCTTATGGAATAAACATTGCAAAATCGGATGAAAGCAGGCCCTTATATAATTATAAGAGAGATCAATTACACACGTGAAATTTGATATCTTCCCCGCATTTTCGCACACTTGGAAATTAGAGTATCAATTTCACAATAGTGAACTCGATGGCATGCTGACGCGTACACGCAGAATAACCGTTAAGCTCCGACATGAAGCCTGTAAACAATTTACGAGATTACCAATATTGCGGCGTACTTTGGGCCACTGTAACCCGTTGTGGGGGAGAATCGTATTCCGGACCATGATAAAAAGCTCTAGGACATTGGAATGTGTACTGACAAGCGTTTCCCGTACCCGGAAAGTCAAACAGCCCCCAATCCCTCCCCACTTTCCTTCTCAACAACTAGAGCCTGCCCTACAATGCGCGTACCCACGGATATTCATAGACCAAATAAAGCACGTGACTACATCTTAGAATCTGGCAGTAGAATGAGTCTTTCAAAATATTATCAAATATGTCTCAATTTTATCTAGCCAAGTCCCACTACCTGTGCAGCATTTCCGAGCTTTTTAATCAATTGACACAAATTATCAACGATCGGTGGCAACAAATCACTCTCACCGGCACAACTTGATCGCAGAATTTCCTGCCCAATTTCCATACATGCTCTCGGATTCATTAGAGATGACGAACTCGTTTCATTCTCGCCCTGGCGGGGCCCGCTGACCATCGCGCTTCCCTTGCCAACGGCAATGAACCTCTGAATCTCCGATGACTCGAGCCCATCGAGAAAGATAATGTCTTGGTTGGGCGGCATCGTGTTGCTTGGCTGAGCACGTTGCTTCGCTCTCGTCACAACGCCATAAGCCCATAGGGTCAGACATGCATGGTGAACCGCGACGGCATAAAAGTCTTTAAGGTGGTTTCGTGGGAACAGCTTGGCTTCGCGCAGGACTTGCCCTGCGTGCCACAAAGCTTGGCGAGCGTCTCGGCCTTCGACCCATTGCTGCAACGTCGGATAGATCTTTTTGGCCTGCTCTTCTCCTTCTTTGCCAGCGAACAACTGGAGGTCATCAAGCGAGACGTGCAGGTTCATGAGGAGGAGGTTAAGGATCATCGTCTCTTGAGGTGACAGGGGGTTATTGTCGTTCCAGTCCGCCGAAATGAGCTGAAACTGGAGCAACAGGTGGCGCAGTTCTTGCTGCCTCGAGCAAAGTACAAGATTTGTGTTCCCGTGAGTGTTCTTATCTGATGGTGACCATCGGTGGACAGCTTCGAGTTGACGATATTCCCAGATCATTCCCCAAAACGCATGGAGATAGATCATTGCTGAGAATTGAAGATCGACTCGGTTCTGATCCGCCGTTAGGCAAGAGAGATCTCGTAGTACATCGTATAATGATAACGCCTTCTCACTGTTCTGGGCATTGTCCGTGCTCCTGAGATATGCCGCCTTCCATTCCTGTGCAGTTTTGGCCATCCAAACCTCTTTTGGGCAAGGGAGAGTAAGGGTTAGCTCCGCATATGACAGAACAGGGTTAACCATTATTGTCATTGACGTTTGTGCGTCACGAATGAATGAATGATAAGACAGTCTCTTGTATGACTCCTGGACAGCCCAGAGTTTCCATTTCTCGTCAAGCTCAGTATCGCTCTCACCATTAACCGGCAAAGTGATCGGCGCATAGCTGGAACGCTTATACTTTCCGGCGGCTCGCAGCATTATTATGGGAGCTTGCGAATGACTCTGTGAAATCTCCATCTTTCTTCTGTGGCCGCTCCAGAGGCCGATATCGAGCTGGACAAAAAAAGCTTGAATATAGCTAATGTCACGTGTCAAACTGTTGTTCTCCTCCCACCTGTCTGGAATGGCGAGCCGTACGGCTTCCTGTACTGCAAAGCCAAATTTGCGCAATGCAGAAATAGGAGTAAGAATGGCGCCTGCAGCAACGGCAGCACCAAGCCATTCAGGCCATTGTCGATTCACAGTTAGAGTGCCATAATGTACCCACGATGACGTTTGACATAGCTGCGATGCCAGAAAAAGGCGAAGCAAGGTGTCCAGCACTTCTGCGGAGGGAAAAGAAGCTGCTACACGCATTATTGTCGCAGTCTGTCTACAAGAACTCAACACCATGGCTAGAACTTTATCACGGGTACTTTGTTCTAGCTTATGGCCAATTAAAAATTCAACATTGCGGCCAGACTCTCGAAATTGGGGACTGCTCATATCCCTAGATGGAACAGGCAGATTAGACTGCTCACAGAATCCGTGGTCCAGCTTATTAGGATCCCATCTCCATGGACTCTCCATCCATATCTCTGTAAGTCGCTGGCGCATCTTTGACATGTCAACGGTATTTTCGTACCTTAATGATTGGTCTAGCACACCCTCCACGTCATTATTCATGAGATCGCCGTTGTTGTAGAAATCTAGTAAGCCAAAATCCGTGTCATTCAGCTCCAGGGTGGTATCATCGCTGAAATCAAAGACTGCAAGACCTTGAGCCTCCTCTATCCGTGAAGCCTCATAAGGCTTCAGAGTCATAACGTCTCGCAGGAAATCGGAGAATGGCAGTATCGACACGTCCGGCGGGTTGTGGTCAGGGGCGAAATTGGCCAGGTATGAATCAGAGGTACCTATATATTAAAAGCCATAGTTTAGCGTTTGTTAAGTATATTTTAATAGAAACAGCCACTGCGATGAAGCTCGGATGGTCTCCATTATTTCGCTGCACCGAGGCGGAGAAGATCCTCAGCCGGACCCGAAAGTCTACGAGACGGCGGAACCTGAACAGCTACGAAGATGAGATGAAACAAATACTTACAATGCTCTACTGTCTCTGGTGTTGCGAGCTGCTGTACTTGGTCGACCACGAGTGAGGTTTCGACGGATGCATACATTGAGACCTGCGGAAGTCGGTTTTGCTCGGCATCATCCATGATCAGTCTCGAGTCGCCTTCGGCTTGAATCGTAGCCGTCGCCGTGTATTCGCAGCGCAAATTTCGATTTCTGCATCGCGTGCATGGCTTCTGCTCTTCGCATCTTACCCTCGCACTGGCACACGCGCGACAAGCATGGCTTACACGATCTTGAGTCGCCAAAGACGGCATTCGCCTCCGCTTTCTGGTGCCCGATGGGTCGTCTGGATCGTGGTTGGCGGCATGGCGTTTCAAAAGATCTGCCCTGGCGAATGATTTGCCACAAAGAGTGCAAGCAAACCGCTTTCCCAGAGTATGTGTTTGGATATGTCGGGCCAAGTGCTCTGGTCGAGAGTAACGACGTTGGCAATCGGCGCATTGGTATAGATTAGACGCTCCACCATGACCTCGAGGGGAGCTGCTGAGAGCTTGGTGGGCTGGGGTGAAATTACCAGTGTCGGCCCCACCTTGACTGTGCTGCTGCGCCTGTCGCGATTTCTCCATCGCGATAGCACGTACGCTGCGACCAAGGTTATGCAGCCAATGATAAAGAACGCTATTGGAAGCGGACCCTGGGCTGGTGAAACCAATAAACTCTAAGCCTCTTTATTCCAACCTTTGGCAGATGAGGGGGAAGATATGATGCGGGTATCAGCTCCGGAATTGTGGGAGGACTGCGCAATAAAATAAATAGATGCACAGCGCAATTCGCACATAAAAGATGTTCTCCGTTCCCCGCTCCCCCCCCCGTTTTCCGTCCCATTCCCCGCAACGTAAAACCCCGCGCTCGAAAATGGCTAGGTGTGATTTACCGGTCAGGGGAAAGAATCATCCAGGATGCCTACTCTGTCGTTGGACTCTAGTTTCTGAGACAATTCCCCAGCAACAGACGATATTAAGGCACAATTTGAGCAATATATATATTTTTTAAGTACGCATCAGATTGTGACCTTTGAATTTGAAATAATTTGGCATTTGTTTAGGGCGTGCTACTCCTGAGGCTCTGTACTGCTAAATGGAAATCGCCAAAGGCACGCACATGTCTCCACCTTTCGATATATGGCTCTCATGGAATCACTCACCCACTTCGCGATCCCCATCCCAGTGGACAAAATTGCAGATTTTCCACCTCCAAGATGCGTGTCTCAATCTCTTTCCCCAGAAATAGAATGGAATCCAGAAAAGGAGGACAAATGTTGCAATTCCAGCCATCTAATTCGCAATTAGTCCTACATCAAATCAAAGTTGAGAGGCGTTGACAAGTTGGTGTAATCACATGAAGATATTAGTGTGAGGTGTAAATAAGTACTTACAGTTCCATACGCATTGGCGTACCCAACCTCGGCGATCCAGGGGTTAGTGTAGAAGGAGAGTAGAAAGCCGAAAGCAGCTATTGCTGTCATCAGCAAGGCTTGCAGACATAAGGGTTAAGGCTGTTCTTACATTTGAAGCCTAAACTTGCCAGGGTGATCTCTCCAGCGATCGGGCGATACGCATCAATTGTGTACACGAGAGATATATTTGTTGCTTGAGTGATAGAGAAATTCACTATATATGTAAGCAAGGCTACACTTCCAATACTGAAGGTACCTACAAAGAGCAAGACCAAGAGTAGGGCACATCCAATGTAATTTGTATTGGATACCAACACCGTAAAGGACCAAGGCTAGAGGAGTTGTGATAAGACTTATGGCAATCGCGGGCAATCTCATCTCAGGTTCTCTAGTGCCATTATTTCTCTTGGTCAAGTAATCCGCGGTCCAGTCACCAAAATGACCGCCTGCGTATATACCTAGCAGAGAGCCAATGATAGCAGCGAAGAAACAAAGGCCAGTCTGGTATGGTTGAAAGCCATAAGCAGTCTCGTATGCTGGAGATACGTTGGAGGTAACAGCCACTAGGAATCCAATCGTGACTGACATAACAAGTGCTCCCCAGAGCACCGGAGGAAGCAGTATCAGAGCTAGAGGTCGGACAAACATGGTAAGGAGACTTTCTTCTGTGTAAGTTCCCGAGAAAACGCGAAGTCTCTGCAGATAACTCTTTTTTGGTGGAATTTGGGGCCTGCCATGCTCGAGATTGACTATAGACCCCGATTTCTCGGTCTCCAACATGTTGTTTTCCTCAGATTCTACCGGTTCGACAGCTCGAATATAATTGGTTTCGGGGAAAGTAAAGATGGCAAGAACCAGAAGAGATCCAACCAGTGCTGTGGCAACACTAAATCTGATTAGATAGACACTTTGCCGTTCGGCGAATGAGGACTCACTAATAAATGTATCTCCAATTGTGATCAATCGTAATAAACCTAGGTGTATGTCAGGTCATGGATTCCGTTGCCTATTCCTTGACATGTGCTTTGCTAAGTGTGGGAGTCATGAGAATCGCTTACCCATCAATGATGATTCCTCCTGCTACACCACAAGAAAGCGCAGCAGTATACATGCTTGGCAAAAAGTTAGCAGGAATTCCCGAATAATTTAGGAGAAGGTCACTGACGCCATGATTGCACCACGCTCATGCAAGAAAAACACGTCGGCGATAGACAATGGGGCCTGCTCTTGTCAGCTTAGTGCCATTCTACGAGGCAACAAATTTTACCATGGTCTCCGCAGCCCCAGAGCCGAATCCCATAATGATTCTTGCTGCTAGGAAACTGCTGTAAGAATAGGTGCAAGAGGCCCAAATGATACATGCCAGGTAGATAGAATAGCTGATTAGGTAAATTGGCCGACGTCCATATTTGTTGACAAGCGGCATCCAGATTAAATTGCCCGTCCCTTGAAGTAGAGCAGTAGAGGTAAAGAAGTATGCGACTTGAGAGATGGCCGGAGTGAGACCTGTCTGCGCCCAATCTGGGAAAAAGTCCATAGCCGTCTCAACGATAGCAATGGTCGGGCCGGCTGCGACAAGATTACACATGAACATGGCAAGGCAGATGATGAATGCCATATAGAGCTTGAATGATCGACTCCTGTATGGTTGTGAGCAAATCAACCAAAATACAGTTAGGCGAAGGTCTTCCTACCAGTTGAGGGGATCATTGGGATCCGGTGATGGTGTGGGTATCAGAATGATCTCGTTGGTGTGCTCATGGCGATGGCGAATACTGCCCAAGGTGACGACGCGCTTGACCCGAGCTTTTGAGTCTTCTGTCTTGACGGCCTCAGCAATCACGGGGGTCTCCGTAATCGTCGACATGATCGTAAATATAGCTTTAGTTGTTACTCCTTACAGGTTAAGAAGGTTGCGAGGCAAAGTGTATGCATGTAAAAGATGTCGTTTGTAAGTCTTCTGGAGTGGGAGAAGGCCGCGCTTTTGACTCAGGAAAATAACCTTCCGGGTGAGCATTGTCGAGTGATACGCTACCTTATCCACATGCCGAGCAGGGTCATTGTGGCATCAAGGGCTACGGATCATATTGAGTTGAGGGTATACGTAAGACCATGAGAAGAATGTGAAACGCAGGCGTTTTCGGGATGTGGGGAGACTGAAAAATGCGGGGCCCCGGCTGTCGCGTTCAGTAACAAAATTAACTACTTGGGCCTGTAGTGTTATTTCGTTTAGGGTGGCACGTGCCCTAAGCTTAGTAATCGCCAACTTTAAGCACGAAAACACACTGATAATGTGTTTTTCACGACGCTAGGCAGCCTACTGCAATTCTACTTTGCTTTGCTCTTGCAATTGTTGCTGTCCAGTCACCAATGGACTAGGTTAAGTAATACTTTAAGGTACAAAGATGACAAGGCTATTAGGAGATTGTGAATGAAATAAGAAGGCTACTGTAAGAGCAACAACCACATTGCCTAGGGGAAAGCCTCAATTCAAGAATGATGAGAATACTAGAGCATATGTTTTTGTTGGAATTACAGCTTCGTGGCTGTTGGAAATCCTGAATCCTGATCCAAAGGAATCCTAATCCTTTAGATCCTACAGTTGAAAAACAGCTTCAGCTATTGATGAGGCAGAGAAACACGAATATGTGTATATAGGGGTTGTGTGCCCGTCTTAATTTTGGGGGTATCAAGCAATAGAATCACATTAAGCTGCGCATAAAATTATGGCTTTATTCCTGTGATTTCAGCAGTTTTTAAAAGAAGGCAAAAGGGGGAACTAATTAGTATAAGTATCAAGAGGTAATTCTAAAGCCTCTTTTGCTTCCTTTTGCGAAAGAGTGTTTAAAGAAGAGGCCCAACATTGTTGTACAAGAAGATGGAGCTCCTTCTCATTCTTCAAGATATCAGCAGGAAGTCTTTGACCTTTAAGAGATTTCAAAGCTTCTCTGGCTACTGAATTCCCCTGATCTCAATATGATAGAGCCTTGTTGATTTTGGATGAAAAGGTATATAACAAAGAAGGGTCTAATAACACTAAGGGAGCAGCTGGAAAAGGAATGGATCAAGTGTTAGAAAGAGATGCTACAAGAGAAGATTCGGGCGTGGATTAAAAGGTTTATAGCCCACATTAAAAATGTAATTAGACTTAAAAGAGGGAATGAATATAAGGAAGGAAGGCTGAAGGGCAAGGCAAGAATAACGTATATTAACTATTTAGTGGTTTTCGGGTAATAATTAGGCACCTACAAGGCTGATTAGTTAACCCATAGGGTTCTATAGTAGGCTTAGGGTGGTTGCTTAGGCAGCCACAAGGGCAAAATATCTTATAGTCTCATGACTTTTTGAATCGCTCTTCGTACGTTCAAAAATATAAAAGCATCAGGATAAAATGATCCTTGTTGGATGGGATCTTGAAGACGCCACTAACAGTGTCCATGCCCATGCAGGGGTTAAGGAAGGAAAAGTCCGGTAAGGCGAATTTTATGCAAAAAGCGAGTTGGCAACCGTGGCTTCCTATTGGAGGTATCAGGACGACTGCAAAGCAGCGCGCCTCTATGGGAGGCCACTTGTGAAGTTGTAAACCTTGGGATATAAGCAGGTAGGCGACTGAATCTCTTCTGTTGCACTTTTCAACTCAATCAGGCTGGTGGACCACAACCCTTCTTGAGCATCGAAGATCCCAAACTTTCTTTCTCACCCTCATCAGGCAGGCGCAGCTGAGCAGAGCATCAGTTTAAAGTTGCAGGCGTTGGCCGTTCGGGCGGCTAGTCTGCGCACTCGAAACTCAAGTTTCATCTCGATTGTTATCTCAGTCAAGACAAAAATACCCACGATCAATCCTCGATCAGCTTTCCTTGTTTATCCAAATGTATTAGAAACACCCTCCCTAATAGACGGATCTGAGTCGCCATCTTCGGATGAGGCTCAGAGAGCAGCTGCTGATGTCATTGGCGAGACGGTCTCCGATGCAAGCCAATTAGCTGTCACGGTTGAAGGTCTATCGCGCTTTACGAATTTCCTTCGTACTAGAGTTAGCGTCGGCGTTGTCAATTCAACTGAATTTCCTTGCATTGACACGAATTCCAAGGTCGATTCATCAGAATCCACTGTAAATACTTCTCCATCATGCTAGGGGTCGACAAGTAATACCTCTTGCTTATCACTTACTGCGTCCGAAATACACTCGCCACTAGGAATTGTCATATCTCGATCGAACCCAAGCCTGTTATATGCTCTGGCAGCATCTCGGACTGGCTTCGATCTCCAGCCTTCCATCTGACTCCTGACATGTGCGCTTTGCCCTCAGTCCTTCAGGAGGCGGGATGAGCTCGCGTAGGTGCTTATCACCAAGTTAAAATGCTTTTACTAAAATTGTCATTCAGGCGTCATATACATGTCTATCGCCACAGACATAAATGTCAAGTCACTGATTGGAAGTGGATATTCCACGCACTGAAAGGCCTTGCACGACATGCCTTAACTCACACATTAAGTCGTCCCAAGTACTTTAAATTGGTATAAAAATGCTTTTAGTGCAAGGATCTTATACAACTACTCTATATGGTTTAGTCTGAAATGCTCTCTATAAGCTGCTTTAGTAACCTTAAAACTATAAACAAATAAAGCTACAACGTCACAGTCAACGTCGACAGCAATATTAAAAGAAGTCTCTAGAAATATCATGAATTTTGAAGGCATTCTATATACTTCAGTAATAGTAGAATTCTATGGAATCCTACTGTGACGGCACGTATAGAATGCTATTCAATAAGGATGAAGGGAGCTCTGTAGATTGCACTATTGAAGATGCTAAGCTACAGAAAGAAGAAGAGAGGCAAAAGGAAAGGAAGGGAGAGTCGTGGCCTTAGGGGCCTTCTGCTTCTCTAGTGTGAAACACTAAGTGTTGCGGGTGCGTCTCGAGTTAGGTGACAGGAGGCTAAGGCTGAACCGTCACACCTACAATGGAAATCCGCAAGAAATTGCATATAAATAAGCCTAAATTCTATAAATCTTCTTATCCCTTAATTAAAGTGTCTTAAAACTATAATTATTGCCTACTTACAGTTCTACTACTTGTTAAATACTTTATAACTTACATTTTTACTACCTAGCCCTTTAAAATGTTAGACTATCTTGAGACTTCTAGTTAAGTTGTTCCTACTACTCTATTAAAATAATTCTGTTGTCGCTGAGCCTCTTACTCCTTAATGATATCCTTACAAGAAGAGCCTAGGATCTTACCACTCTGACTTTATGCATCTCCTAAGAACAAATGGGAAGATATAACTCTTGGCCTATTCTTACTACGAATTATTACGGCCGTTATACCTGCTTACGGGTCGTTACGGGTTTACGGGTTAGCTACGAACTGTTACGGCCCTGCTTACTGATGGGCAGTTGTATAGGCAGTTGGCATGGGGAGTTGGCACTGGCGGCAGCCCACGTGACCAGCTGGGACTACATTATAAGAGCAGCTCTTCGAGCAACACACCTCTTCTTCCTTTCTTAGCATTAGATTCTTTTTAAATAGGCTGCTAATTCATTGAGTTCCGCTTGCTCCCAGCCGGCGATCCCACTCTATATTGACCGAGCCCCTCCCTTCTACAAACCTTCTTAAAGAAATACTCTTACTTTATTAGGCCTTCCTCTATGTCCTACTACTCTAATTAACGCAAGTATTCTAGCCTAGGAGCCTTTATTTAATATCCTTGAAAATACATAGATTCTTAAAGGAAGTATAACTATTCCTAAAACTCTAAAAACACTATAGATATTACAGTTAGAAAGATGTTTACAAGATACACAGATTCAAGTTGAAACGTTCCGTGCGCTTAGTAAAACTTATAAATTTATTATAGGATTTTAAGGTATAACCATCTACTAAGTTTATTAAGCTTTAAAACATTGTCATACTCCTTAAGGACAATGCTGTAGTTGTCAGCTGTTATTTGATACTCCTCGCCGACAAGATCTCCTTAATTGGATTTACAAATCCCCTTTCTATTGCCTTACAAAGTAAGTGGATATTCCAGCAATCCTTAATTTTGGTATTATATACAGTAAAGATGCTGTTACAATAGCTTTAAGAAGAAATGGGCAAGGGAGGTATATTTCTAAGAGGCAGTCTCTTCTTTTGCATAAGAACCAAGTTAAACAGCAAGGATTTGCTGTGAAATACATCAACTAGACTTTAAAGCAATAAGAGAAGATAGCGTAGTGTAACGAAGTTTCTATTAGAGGTAGAGTCTTTATACAAGTCTGGATTACTCGGGTAGAAGGCGAAGCATAAGATCCATCTACAATTACAGAATATCTACACTAACAGAACAAGTAGTTATTTTGGTTTACGTTTGCTAGAAGGAAGAAGAGCCTAAGTGTTTTTAGGGAAAAGGAATAGGGAGCTATTACAGCTTTCTCATACTAAGAGTACGTAATCCTAGTACTACATTAATAAATAATAGATAAAGGCTCTAAGGATTGGATTTTTATACAGGACAACGCTCCTTGCTGCAAAGCACGCTTTACAATGGATGAACTACGTTGTCGTATTATTACAGTAATAAACTATCCGGCATTCTCCCCTGACCTTAACCTAATTGAGCATGTTTAGGCATAGATGAAAAATTATGTCTAGAACCATTATCCACGCACTACTAGGCAATCCCATTAGCAGAATTGAAGCGACAAGTCTAGGAAGCCTGGGATACAGTACCAAATAACTTTCTCCTCCACCTTGTGCATAGCATGCCTCGTACAATCAAGATGGTGGCTGAAGCTAATGGTAGATGGACGCGGTACTGAAAATCATAGTGTTTTAATAG
>Ga0335074_10010336_pt1 | contig 13055 bp, 8 predicted proteins | sample Lox_Sample_23_FD_206715 | JGI IMG/M metagenome (GOLD analysis project Ga0335074, IMG submission 206715) | Soil microbial communities from Loxahatchee National Wildlife Refuge, Florida, United States - Lox_Sample_2.3 | ecosystem: Environmental > Terrestrial > Soil > Wetlands | place: USA: Florida...
CAGCGCCCGGGCGTTGCCCGGATTCGACTCGAGATGGAGGATGCGGGAGGCATGCGCATATAGCACCGGGTCCGCCGCCACCTGCTCGTAGGAAGGCATGCGGATGACACTGCGTCCGCGGTCGGCGTTCTTGACCCGCCGCACGAAGCGCACCACCTTTTCGTCGACCTGCCGCGGCTGCGCGGAGGCGGGGCGATCCGCGGCGCTCGTGCCGCTCGCATGCGCGGCGGCGCGTTCGGCCTCCATGGCGTAGGGATCGGGATGCGGTGCGATCGGACCCGGCGCATCGAGATGGGTCGAGTCGATCTCGATCCAACCCTCGGGCACCGCCTTGCGCGCGAACGCGGTGCCGCGCACGTCGGTGACGTCGCGAATGGATTCCCCGGCCGCCAGCCGATGGGCAATCTCGCAGATCTGCCGCTCGCCGTTGCCATAGATGAGAAGATCCGCCTTGGCATCGAGCAGAACCGAGCGGCGCACCTTCTCCGACCAGTAATCGAAATGCGCGATCCGGCGGAGCGAGGCCTCGATGCCGCCGATTACGATGGGCACGTCCTTGAACGCCTCCCGCGCCCGTTGCGTGTACACGATCACCGAGCGATCCGGCCGCTTGCCGCCGACCCCGCCCGGGGTATAGGCATCGTCGCTTCGCAGCCGGCGATCCGCGGTGTAGCGGTTGACCATCGAGTCCATGTTACCGGCGGTGATGCCGAAGAAGAGATTGGGGCGTCCCAAGGCCGCGAAAGCCTGCGCGCTCTGCCAGTCGGGCTGCGCGATCATTCCCACCCGGAAGCCCTGCGCTTCGAGCACCCGTCCGATGATCGCCATGCCGAAGCTCGGATGATCGACATACGCATCGCCCGTCACGATGATGACATCGCAACTGTCCCAGCCGAGCGCATCCATCTCCGCCCGCGACATGGGCAGGAACGGCGCCGTGCCGAAACGCTCGGCCCAATGCTTGCGGTAAGCGGTGATGTCGCGCGCGGTCTGCATACGGGCTCAATATAAAAGGTATGCCTGCCGCTCCTCGCTCCAGGCGGCCTCGTCCTTCTCACAGAGCGCATCGAGGTCCGCGGGCGTGGCCGCGGGATCGTCCACCCATCGGCGCAGCCCCTCCCCGCCATTGATCACATCGATCGCCAGACGCTCGCGCTCGTACTCGTAGATGAAGTCGCGCCACAGCGGATAGTCGGGCCGCAGGCGCCGCAGCGCCTTGAAGACGAGCGCCATCAACCGCCACGGCCGAAATGCCTCGTGCTCGTAGTAGATGGCATCTTCGACATGGATCTGCGCTCCGGCGCAGAGCTTGCCCACGTGCTTGTAGAAAGTCGGCTCGAACCAGCAGGGTCTGAGGCGACAGCCGCGCATCCAGGCGGGCGCGAGCTCGCGCATCGTCCCGAGGAGCTCCTGCACGTCGAGGTCCGGCGCGCCAAAGAGCTCGAGCGGACGCGTCGTGCCCCGTCCCTCCGATAGTGTCGTTCCTTCCAACATCACGGTACCGGGATAGCAGCGTGCCATCCACAGAGTCGGCGCGTTGGGACTCGGATTGACCCAGGTGCGCCGTCCGATGGGCCAGCCATAGCCCGGAGCCGCGTGCGGCTGCCAACCGTCGAGCGCCACGACCTGACAGTCGACATCGAGCTTCAACGTGGAAATGAGCCAGCGCGCGAGCTCGCCGAGTGTCAGGCCATGGCGCATTGGTATCGGTCCCGGGCCGACGAAGCTCTCACAACCAGGACGCAGTGACAGCCCCTCGACGGGCCGCCCGACGGGATTCGGCCGATCGAGCACCCATACGGTCTTGCGAAGCTTCGCGGCCTCCTCGAGCACGTAACGCAAAGTCGTCACGAAGGTATAGACGCGGCAGCCGACATCCTGCAGATCGACCAACAGCACATCGAAGCTATCCATCATCCGCGCGCTCGGACGCCGCACCTCGCCGTATAGGCTGAAGACCGGGATCCCGTGCACCGGGTCGACGAAGTCCGCCGACTCCATCATGTTGTACTGCTTGTCGCCGCGCAGCCCATGCTGCGGCCCGAACGCGGCCGTCAGGCGCACGTCCCCGAGCGCGGCCAGCGCATCGAGCGAGTGCGTGAGGTTACGGGTGACGGACGCGGGGTGCGCGAGCAGCGCGACGCGCTCACCCGCCAGCGGCTTGCGCAGCTGCGGCTCCTCGAGCAGGCGATCGATGCCAAACTTCATGGGGGGTCTGTCCTCGGAAACTCGAGCGTGAGCGAGAAGCTCCGCGGGTGGTGAAAATCCGGTCGTCCCGGCGGGTGCCACAAGGCCCAGTATGACAGTCCGCCCTCGCGGTCCTCCACTACCGCGCTCAGAGCAAGCCGCAACCGCCGATTTTCCGAAGCCTTTGGCTCACGCGGCGGTGCGGCCAGCGTTCCGCCCAGGCTCACCTCAGCCTGTAGCTCGAGCTGCTTCTGACCCCGGCGAAGCACGAGCCGGGGTGCCGCACCGAGCGCGACCGGCTCCATTCCCTGCCGGTAGGACTCGAAGCGGTAAGCCGCCCACTGGGTCGACGGTGAGAAATTGAGCTCGAGATACTGGGCCGATTCCTCCACTGCGAGGAACGCCTCGAAGCAGGTGTGTGCCCAGAGCCTATCCGCCCTGCCATCGTCCGCCACCGGCGGCGGAATACGGACCCGTCGCGGATCGGCTTCGAGCACGTACTCGAGCCGCAGCACATCTGGGCTCAGGAGCTGCGCACGCGCGGCGAGCCGCCGTACCGCCTCATTCGGGAAATCGGGATGCGCGAGCAGAGAGACGAAGGAAGAGTCGCTCGTGGTCATGCGACTCATCTTATAGGGTGCCGGCCGACGCCGTCACCGCGCTCTCGATGCCGCTCACCCGGTACCTGGCTCCGGCGAGCACGCGTTTGCCGCCATGGGCAAGCGCCGTAAGTAAAGACCACGATCGCCCCGTCTTGCGCGGCGGGTACGCTCCTGATCGTGTCGAGCAATTGCATCCTGGCCGGCGATATCGGTGGCACGCATGCGCGTTTCGCCATACTTGAGCGCGACGGCTCGGCGCTGCGGCTGTGCAATCGCTTGGACCTGTTGGATGAGTTTGCGAGTTTTGCGCAGGCGCTGCGGCACTATCTCGACGGCATCGGTCGACAGCGCGCTCCCGATGTCATCGCGTTGGCGGTTGCCGGCCCGGTCGCGGACGGCGAGGTGAGCCTCACCAATCGCAACTGGCGCATCCGCGAATCCGAGTTGCGTTCGCTTGGCTTTCACCGTGCGCATCTCGTCAACGACTTCGCCGCCCTTGCCTACGCCGCGGACCGGCTTGCGCCCTCGGATCTGCGCGCTATCGGCCCGGACATTCCGGGCGCTGCGGAAGGCGTCATCACGATTGTCGGTCCCGGGACGGGGTTTGGAGTTTCCTCTCTGGCGCATTTTCGAGGCCATGCGGTGCCAGTCGCGACCGAGGGTGGTCACATCGGATTCGCGCCTCAGGGGTCCGAGGAAATCGCGATCCTGGAGGCTCTCTCGCGCCGCTTCGGCCGCGTCTCGGTGGAACGAATTCTGTCGGGCCCCGGACTCGAAAGCCTTTCGCGGGCCTTGGATGAGATCGCGGGCCGGGCGGTGCAGCCCCTTTCGGCGGCGCAGATCGTCGAGCACGCCTCCCGGGGAGATGCGGCTTGTCGCTCCGCTCTGTCGAGGTTTTGCTCCATCTTCGGGGCGGTCGCGGGCGACCTTGCGCTCGCGCACGGATCGCGCGGCGCAGTCCTCATCGCCGGCGGCATCGCAGCCAAGATCGAGCCTTATCTGATGCAAGGCGGTTTCCGCGAGCGATTCGAGGCCAAAGGCCGGCTCTCGTCATTCGTGAAATCGATTCCCACAAGACTAATCGTCAATCCGGACGCCGCCTTGCTCGGCGCCGCCCGGGCGGCGGAGGAAGCGCACTCCCTCACAGACGCACCAGTCGCAGCCTGAGCGAATTGCCGATCACCGACACCGAGCTCAGGCTCATTGCCGCGGCGGCGATCATCGGGCTCAGGAGCAGCCCGAAGAGCGGAAAGAGCGCCCCGGCGGCCACGGGAATGCCGATCAGGTTGTAGACGAAGGCGAGGAAGAGGTTCTCACGGATGTTGCGCATGGTCGCGCGACTCAACTCGCGCGCGCGCGCGATCCCCGCAAGATCGCCCTTGACGAGGGTCACGCCCGCGCTCTGCATCGCAACGTCGGTGCCGGTGCCCATGGCGATGCCGACCTCCGCTTCCGCGAGCGCAGGAGCATCATTGATGCCATCACCGGCCATCGCGACGGCGCGCCCTTCGGCGCGCAAGCGGCGCACGATGGCATTCTTGCGCTCGGGAAGGACTTCCGCCTCGACCTCCGTGATGCCGAGCCGGCGGGCGACGGCTTCCGCCGTCGAGCGATGATCGCCCGTCACCATCACGATGCGAATGCCCTCGCGTCGCAGGCGCTCGAGCGCCGCCGGTGTGCTCGCTTTCACGGGATCCGAGACCGCGATCACACCCGCCGGCCGGCCGTCGATCGCGACGAGGACGGTCGTCGCCCCGTCCTGCCGCAAAGTCGCGGCGTGCGGCTCGAGAGCGGCGCTGGCGACATTCAAACTCTGAAGAAGAGCGGCATTGCCGACGGCGATGGTCTGTCCGCCCACGGTTCCCACCACACCACTCCCGGTCAGGGACCTGAAGTCGGTGGCCGGTTGAAGCGCAATGCCTCGCTCATTCGCGAACGCGGCTATCGCCCCGGCCAGCGGATGCTCACTCGAGCGCTCGAGATCCGCGGCCGCGGCGAGAACCGTGGCTTCGTCGAGCCCGTGCGCCGGAAGGACGGCGATGACCCGCGGCTTGCCCTCGGTCAGGGTGCCGGTCTTATCGACCACCAGGGTATCGATCTTCTCCAGACGCTCGAGGGCTTCCGCATCCCGGATGAGTACGCCCGCCGTCGCGCCTCGGCCCACTCCGACCATGATCGCCATGGGCGTCGCAAGTCCCAACGCACAGGGACAGGCGATGATGAGCACCGACACGGCGGCGAGGAGAGCATGGGACAGCTGCGGTGGCGGTCCCACCCACATCCAGAGGACGAACGCCGCTATCGCCGCGATCACTACCGCAGGCACGAACCACGATGAGATGCGATCGGCAACACGCTGGATGGGCGCGCGGCTGCGCTGCGCTTCCGCGACCAGGTGCACGATGCGCGCCAGCATGGTGTCGGATCCGACATGCTCCGCCCGAATGACGACACCACCGGTGCCGTTGATCGTGCCGCCGATGACCTTGCTGCCCACCGATTTGGGCACGGGCATGGACTCCCCCGTGACCATCGACTCATCGATGGCGCTCGCGCCCTCGAGCACCGAGCCGTCAACCGGCACGGCTTCGCCCGGACGTACCCGCAGCCGGTCGCCGACTTGCACCGCCTCGAGCGCAACCTCCTCGTCGGCCGCACCCTGGCGAATGCGCCGCGCAAACGCGGGGGCGAGATCGAGCAGCGCGCGCAGCGCGCCCCCCGTTGCCTCCCGAGCGCGCAGCTCGAGCACCTGTCCGAGCAGCACGAGCACGGTGATCACCGCGGACGACTCGAAGTACACCGGGATGAGGCCCCCCTCGCCGCGCAAGCTCCTCGGAAAGACGCCTGGCGCGAGCACCGCGGCCAGGCTGTAGAGATACGACACGCAGACCCCGAGCGCGATGAGGCTGAACATGTTGAGCGAGCGTTGGCGCACGGAAGCCCATCCGCGCACCAACAGTGGCCAACCGGCCCAGAGCACCACGGGCGTGGCGAGCGCGAGCTCGATCCACATCGAAACGACGGGCGGGATGTGGCGGTGAACGTCGACCGCGCCAACATCCCCGGCCATCTCGAGCATCACGAGCGGAATGGCGAGCGTCGCCCCGATCCAGAAGCGGCGCACCATCTCGCGCAGCTCGGGATTCGGCTCAGCCTGCGCGGCAGGCTGCAGCGGCTCGAGCGCCATGCCGCAACTCGGGCAACCGCCGGGCTCCGTGCGCCGGACCTCGGGGTGCATCGGGCAGGTGTAGATCGTCCCCGCCGGCGGTGCGGGAGCTCCCGCGGGGACCGGAGCCTGCTGCGAATGGCAGTGACTGCAAGAGTGGCTCATACGCTGAGGCGGATTGTGCCTAGACCCCGGCCCCGCAGCTACTGCACGGGCCGTAATACTACGTATACCGCCTCGCCGACCTCTCGCTTACGATGCCCGATGCGAAGTTGCACCGATGCTGAATCTCCCCTAGATAGTGGACCATGACACGATCGACCCCTCCGCTCACCGACCCCTCCGTGTCCCCACCGCAAACTCCCCCGGAAGCGTTCCTCGCCGGAGATTCCCCCGGCCTCGCCGCTGGCGCCATGCACGGGCGGATGCTGCAGGTATCGCGCCTCGCGACCATCGGGGAGATGGCGGCCGGTGTCGCCCACGAGCTCAATCAACCGCTGACCGCCATAGCGAACTACGCGCAGGCTTGCGATCGGCTTCTTGGCCGGCCGGACTCCAATCTCGATGACATACGCACCGCCATGCGCGAGATAGCCGGGCAGGCCGTGCGCGCAGGCGACATCCTGCGACGGTTGCGCAGCCTCGCCCAGTCCCAACCGATGCGGCGCGAGCGCGCGGATCTCAACGCGACCATCGAAGCCGTCCGCGCGCTCATTCTGGCGGACGGCCGCGTGCACGGCGCCGAGGTGCAATTCGATCTAGCGGCGCGCCTGCCGCCCGTCACCATCGACACCGTTCAGATCCAACATGTGATACTGAACCTGGTCCGCAACGGGCTCGAGGCTCCCGGCGCGCCAAGCGCGCAAGCCCGCGAGCTGACCATCCGCACGGAACTCGCTGCCGACGGCGATGTAGAGCTCGCGGTGCTCGATAACGGCCCGGGCCTCTCAACCGAGGCTCACGAGCGGATGTTCGATCCGTTCTTCTCCACCAAGGCGGAGGGGACGGGACTCGGCCTCGCGATCAGCAACACGGTGGTGCGCGCGCACGGCGGCTCCCTCACCTACCGCGCCAACACCCCGGGCGGCGCCTGCTTCTGCATACGGTTGCCGGCCGAGACCTGACCATGCCGCTCGGCTCCGCGGCGCCGACGAGTCACGCTGAACCGCCGCCCGTGACGCATGGCCTCTCCTGCGCGCTGCTCGCGAGCATCCTCGAGTCGGCACCGGATGCGATCGTGGTCGTCGATGCCGCCGGCACCATCCTCTTCGCCAGCCGCCGGATCACCGCGCTTTGCGGTCACCTGCCCGAGGAAATCGTCGGCCGGGCGATCGAGTGCCTGCTGCCCGAGCGCTACCGGCAGAACCATCTCGGTCACCGCCGCGATTACCTCCGCAATCCTCACACTCGCCCCATGGGGATCGACCTCGAGCTCCATGCCCTGCACAAGGATGGGACGGAGCTGCCCGTCGAGATATCACTGAGCCCGATCCACGACGGCGAGCGGCTGTTGGTGGCGGCGGCCCTTCGCGATGTGACCGATCGCAAGCGCATTCAGGCGGAACTGACGCAGGCCCGGGAAGCGGCCGAGCGGGCGAATCTCGCCAAGAGCCGCTTCCTCGCTACCGCGAGTCACGATCTGCGACAACCCCTCCAGACCCTCTCACTCCTCAACGGCACGCTGCGTCGTGTGGTCCGCGATCCCCTCGCCGGCGAGGCGGTGGCGCAACAGGGTCAGGCCATCGATGCGATGTCGCGGCTCATGAACGCACTGCTGGACATCAGCAAGCTGGAATCGGGCGCGATCCGGCCGGAGCCCACCGATATCGCCGTGGCGGCCCTATTCGAGGAGATGCGTCAGGAGTTCGCGAGCATCGCCGCCAGCAAGGGGCTCGAGCTGCGCATTGAGGCTGCCTCACCATCGGCGCACTCGGATCCCTCGCTCATCGGCCAGATCCTGCGCAACCTCCTCTCCAACGCCATCAAGTACACGCACCGGGGTTGGGTGCGACTGCGCTCGACGCCCTCTGCGGCCGGCGTGCGCCTGGAGGTGGCGGACAGCGGCATCGGCATCCCGGCCGAGCATCTGCCATACATCTACGACGAGTTCTATCAGGTCGGCATCGCGTCTAACACCGCGCGCGAAGGTTATGGTCTGGGGTTGAGCATCGTGCACCGCTTGGTCCGGCTGCTCGGCCTGACGCTCGAGGTGCAATCGGAAGTGGGCCGCGGCTCGACGTTCATTCTGGAAATGCCCGCCGGCGCGCCGGTTGCGAAGGTCGGCATGGCAACGGCTGTCGCCGCGACGGACCGGCCTGAGGTGCGCCCGACGCCCGCCCGCATTCTGCTGGTCGACGATGACGCGGGTGTCCGCAACGCGACCGCGATGTTGCTCAGGGTCGAGGGCTTCGAGGTGCTCTGCGCCGCCTCTCTCGCCGAGACCCACGAGGCGCTGCGCCAGAATCCGCGGATGGACCTCGTGATTGCCGACTACCACCTGCGCAACGGCGAGACCGGCATCGAAGTGATCGCGGCGGCACGCGGCTTCGTGGGCGAGCACCTGGGCGCCGTGCTCGTGAGCGGCGATACCTCCGCCACGCTGCGCGAGGTGAAGGCCACCGACCGGCTGCGCATCGCGAGCAAGCCGATCCAGGCGGACGAGTTGCTGTCGATGATCACGGAACTGCTGCCCCTCCGGAAAGGTACGTAGGGACAGTGGGACGCGGACGATCGATACTGTTTATTATGGTGTCCATCGATCCGAATCTGCTGCTTCGCTACGATGTTGCCGGTCCGCGCTATACCTCCTACCCGACGGCACCGCGGTTCCGGGAGGACTTCGGCGAGGCGCAATATCAGGCGCACGCGCGGCGCAGCAACGCGACGTTCTCGCCCCGGCCGCTCTCGCTCTATATCCATGTCCCGTTCTGTGCGAGCCCGTGTTTCTACTGCGGCTGCAATCGACTCATCACGCGCGATGTCGCTGCCGGCGGCCGCTACGTCGAGCGGCTGGTCCGCGAAGCCTCCATGGTGGCGCCGCTCTTCGATCACCACCGCGAAGTGCGCCAGCTGCATCTCGGCGGCGGCACGCCCAACTTCCTCAGCACCGCCGAGCTCACGCGGCTCATCGAGAGCCTCGCCCGCGACTTCCGCTTCGGCGATTGGGCCGATCTCGAGTTCTCGATCGAGCTCGATCCCCGGTTCGCCGCGCCCGCCTACGTCGAAAGCCTCGGGCGCCTCGGCTTCAACCGCGCGAGCCTTGGCGTGCAGGACTTCGATCCCCGGGTGCAGGAGGCGATCAACCGCATTCAGAGTGTCGAGCAGACCCTCGGCATCATCGAGGCGTGCCGGGCATCGGGTTTCCACTCGATCAATATCGATCTCATCTACGGACTGCCGCACCAGTCGCTCGCGGGATTCGCGCGGACGCTGGATGCGATCATCGCGGCCCGTCCCGACCGGCTCGCGGTCTACGGCTATGCCCACATGCCGCGGCTCTTCAAGGCGCAGCGCCAGATAGAGAGCCACGCGCTTCCAGGCCCGGCCGCGCGCATCGCGCTGCTCGAGCTCGCGATCGATCGGCTAGGTGCCGCGGGGTACCGCTACATCGGCATGGATCACTTCGCCCGAGCGCAGGACGATCTCGCCCGCGCCCAGGCAGCCGGCGAGCTGCATCGCAACTTCATGGGCTACACGACTCATGCGGGCTGCGAGCTCATCGGCCTCGGCATGAGCGCGATCAGCCATTTCGGCGACAGCTTCAGCCAGAACCATCGCGACCTCTCCGCCTGGGAGAGCTCGCTCGATGCCGGCCGCCTGCCCATCTGGCGCGGACTGGCGCTCACCGACGATGACCGCGTGCGGGCCGAGGTGATTCAGAGTCTCATGTGCGATGGCGCCGTCGATTTCGCGCGCATCGAGAACCGCTACGGCATCGACTTCGAAAGCTATTTCGCCCAGGCGCTCGCGCGACTCGCACCGCTCGTCGCCGACGGACTGGTGAGTGTCGATGGACGACAGATGCGCGCAACCGAGTGGGGGCGATTCCTGCTGCGGATCATCGCGATGTGTTTCGACCGCCATCTTGCGCAAGACGCACTGCCCGCGAACGAGACGCACGCGGCAGCGGAGGCGCGGTTCTCGCGCGTAGTCTGAGCCGTCCGACTCACTCGTACCGCAGCGCCTCGATCGGGTTCAGCCGCGCCGCCTTGCGGGCCGGGTAATAACCGAAGAAGATCCCGACCGCGGCCGAGAAGCCGAACCCGCCGACGACCGCGCCGGCCGAGAGCTGGGTCGGCCAATGGGCCACGACCGAGATCAGCGCCGAGGCGGCGACACCGGCAAGGATGCCGGCGACGCCGCCCGTTACGCTCAGGAAAATCGATTCCGCAAGAAACTGCAGCAGCACGTGCAGGCGGCGGGCTCCGATCGCCATCCGCAGCCCGATTTCGCGCGTACGCTCCGTCACCGACACGAGCAGGATGTTCATGATGCCGATTCCGCCAACCAGGAGTGAGATCGAGGCGACGACGGCAAGCAGCAACGCCATGATTTTGGAGGAGCCCTGCGCCGTCTGAGCGATCTGGCTGAGATTGCGCACGGCGAAGTCCGCAGTGTCCCCCGGGCCGATGTGGTGGCGCCGATTGAGCGTCGCGGTCACCTGATCGAGCGCCGCCGGAACCCGGTTCTGACTTGCCGCCTGCACATAAATGGAATTGACGTATCCGGTGAGGCGGGCCGGGATGTTGTACGGGTTGGGTGGCGGAGGGAAGGCCGCCGCCGAGGTCGTGACGCTCACCGTCGCCCCGGAGACAGTCGTCGTCGGGATGTTCTGCGCCTCGCTCGGTGCGGCGACGCCCAGGACTTTCTCCTCGGCCGCGCTGAAAGGAATGATCACCACGTCATCCTGGTCCTGGCCGTAGGCGGTTTGGCCTTTCGGCGCGAGCAGACCCACGACGCGCATGCTCTCGCCCTTGACCAGGACTTGGGCGCCGATCGGATTCTCGTAGGGACCGAAGAGCTGCTGGTAAACCGTCTGGCCGAGCAAGGCGACCATGCCAGCGCTCCTGTCGTCGGACTGGTCCAGCATACGGCCCGCAGCGATGTGCCAGTTGGTGATCGGCATGTAACCCGGCGTCACCCCCTCGACGTTCGTGGTCCAATTCTGGCTGCCATACTCCACCTGGGCCAGCTGCCGGATCATATAGGCAACGTCCGCGACCGCCGGGTCGTCACGGCGCAGCGCCTCAGCATCTCTCGTGGTGAGCGTCGAGGCGCTGCCGAGACCCGAGCGCACCCCGTTCGAGGTGGTTGCACCCGGCACCACGACCAGCATGTTGGTTCCGAGGCTCGCGATCTGCGTGGCCACCGCCTCATTCGCGCCCTGACCCACGGCGACCATGGCGATGAGCGCCGCCACGCCGATGAACACTCCCAACATGGTCAATGCCGAGCGCAGCTTGTTGCGGCCGACCGCCTGTGCGGCATTGAGGAGGACCATACCCGAGAATCCGAGCGCAGCCGCCTGCGCGGCGGGAGCCGGTCCGCCGGAGCCGAGGCCCGCGGCTGCTGCCGGGCGGCCGCCTTCACGCGCCGGTACGGAAACCGGGGCGCGGTTGACCTCGTCGGAGATGATTCGTCCGTCGCGCATCGTCACGATGCGGTCGGCATACTTGGCGATATCCGGCTCGTGAGTCACCACGATAACGGTGACGTTCTCCTCGCGATTGAGCCGGCGCAGAGTCTGCATGATCTCGTGCGAAGTGCGAGTATCGAGATTGCCCGTCGGCTCGTCGGCCAGCAGCACCGCCGGCCGATTGATGAGCGCCCGAGCGATGGCCACACGCTGCTGCTGGCCGCCGGAGAGCTGACTCGGGTTGTTCTGCTCCCGGCCCCGCAATCCGAGCTCCGCAAGCGCGGCGCCTGATCGCGCCAGCCGCTCGCGCCGACGCGCCGGTCCCGCGCCGGCATAGAAAAGTGGCAGCGCCACGTTCTCGATGGCACTCGTGCGCGCGAGCAGGTTGAAGCTCTGGAAGACGAACCCGAGACGCTCGCCGCGGATGCGGGCGAGCTCCGGCTCGCTGAGATGGGCGAGCTCGGTCCCCTCGAAGAGGTACTGGCCTTCCGTTGGCCGGTCGAGGCAGCCGCAGACGTTCATCAGCGTGGACTTGCCGGAGCCGGATGCCCCTACTATCGCGACGAACTCGCCGCGCTCGATCGTGAGCGACACCGCATCGAGCGCACGCACCTCCGTATCGCCCAACCGATAGCGTCGGGTGACGCCCTTAAGCTCGATTACCGGTTGCGCCATGGCTCCGTCGGACTCCTACAGCCCGAAGCGGAAGGTCCGCGCGCCCGCGCCCGCCGCCGCGTGTTGCTCGCCGATGATCACCGCATCTCCCAGGCGAAGCCCGCCGTCGACGACCTCGCTATAGGTACCGTCGTCGAGACCGCTGCGCACGGGGACGGCGACCGGGTTATCCCCTCGCAGGACCCAGACCCGCGCCGGCTGACCTGGCGCGATCGCCCCTGACGGCGGCGATCCGGTGGCTTGCGCCTGCTCGCCTGTCGCCCCCGGGCCGAAGCCCCCCGGTGTGAAGCGCAACGCCTGATCGGGCACGCGCAGCACGTTCGTACGCTGCGCCGTCACGATGCTCACCGTAGCCGTCATGCCCGGCATGAGCTGGAAATCGCGATTGTTGTTGTCCACCCCGACTACCGCATCGTAGGTCACGACGTTCTGCACGACCTGCGGCGCCTGGCGGAGCTGCGCGATGCTGCCACGGAAGGTGTGGTCGGGAAACCCCTCCACCGTGAACTCCGCGGTTTCACCGTCCCTGATCGCCCCGACATCGGTTTCGCTGACGTTGGTATCGACCTGCATGCGGGTGAGATCGGTGGCGATGAGGAATAGCGTCGGCGTCTGGAAGCTCGCCGCCACGGTTTGGCCGAGCGTAATGTTGCGTGCCACGACCGTGCCGTCGACCGGCGAGACGATGTTGGTGTAGCCGAGATTGACCTCGGCGGTCGATACCAGCGCCCGATCGAGCTGCACCGAGCCCTCGAGCTCGTGCACGAGTGCCGCCTGGTCAGTGTAGGTG
>Ga0335074_10010337_pt1 | contig 13054 bp, 11 predicted proteins | sample Lox_Sample_23_FD_206715 | JGI IMG/M metagenome (GOLD analysis project Ga0335074, IMG submission 206715) | Soil microbial communities from Loxahatchee National Wildlife Refuge, Florida, United States - Lox_Sample_2.3 | ecosystem: Environmental > Terrestrial > Soil > Wetlands | place: USA...
GGATTGGTGGCGCGGACGGCGAGGCGGCTGAAATAGCCTGTATTGCGCGTGGCCACGGTCATGTCATGCACGCGCGCAGTGGCCGCGATCATGGCGTCTTCCAGCAGATCGTCCGGCCGGCCGTGCGTAAGGCGCGCCCACTCGCGAAAGCAGGAATCGTCCATGGGCAGGAACTGGGAAGACGCCCCCAAACCGTCCGCCCAGGCTTCGATTTCGGCGGCCTTCCGCGGATCCTGTTTGCGCGTCATTTCCACGCCTGCCTGTAATCCGCCCAGCGTGACGGCTGATACAAACAATTGGCGGTCGTCGAGACGCGCTATCCACGCCACCACGGCGCCGTGCGGCTTGCGCTTCCGCAATTCCGAGACAACCTTCGTATCGAGAAGATACCTGGTCACTGGAATTGTACCGGAGCGCGGCGGCGAAGCTTGCCGCGCCGGGGAACAGTCCTCGAACCGGGGCTCGGGGGCCAGCAGTAGTTCCTTCAGGCTCGGACGCCGCAGCTTTCCCAACCGCCGCCACTCTTCGATCGGCACCAGCACGGCGGTTTCTACACCGCGGCGAGTCACAATCTGCGGCCCCTTGTTCACAGCCGCGTCCAGTAGTTCGCTAAAACGCGCCTTGGCGTCCTGCACGGGCCAGATGGACATTGTCGGAAGTCCCTATTTCGACTACACAGGCTAGTCATCTGACTAGTCAAGCGGAGGTGTGCGCATCAACGTTCCTTCTCTCCGATCGCCCGCAGCCTTGCGAGATCACTTTCGTAGTAAGCTCCGCCAACCCCGCCGGTCCCCGCATGCTTCTCCAGGAATCCGATGATTCTCCGCCGCACCGCTTCCGCCTCTGGGAATTCTTCGCCGGTCCAGAACCGCCGGGCCCGGTCAAAATAACCGATGCGCTCCAGAAATGCGATCCCCCAACCGTTGTTCTCCTCGAGCGAGTCGCTGCTCCCCTGCACCGCCTTGAACGACCCGTCCGGCTGCAGCGAATCCTGCAAACACCACTCCAACATGCGCCGGATCTCCTCGCTCGCCTCGCGCTTCTGCGCGTCATCCATGGCCGCCCACGCGATCCCGAACAGCGTGACCACGTCCATGTTGTTGTGATTGGTGTAGCGCCCTTCCTCCATCCACCCAATCGGATAATCCAGCTTCTTCACCGCCAGCAGATGCGCCGCCACCGGACCCAGATTCGTCATGCTGTCTCGCAGATAGGAAACCAGGTGGAACGTGATGCTCAGATCATTCACAAACTCCGTTTTTCCGTCCCGCACATAGCGTTCGCCCCACCACGCAGTCTCCGGATTGCGAAGTTTCTCCATCACCAGAGACATGAGCGCTTCCTGCACCCCTGGCTGCCACGCATAATTCGAAAGCTTTTTCCGGGTGATCAGGCGCGACAGGTTGGCCAGCGATTCGTTCAACTCCCGGCGGTGATCCACGCCAGTGGCCGCCAAATCCGAAACCGCCAGCCCTTCGAAATAATCCCGCAGCTTCTCCGGCGAATTCACCCGATCGAGCAGCCGCAGCCTGTATTTCGGTATCTGGCCCGCGCTTGAAGGCTTGTTCAAATGGTCAATCGTGGCATCCACTTTGAAGAACCACGCCTCGTGGCACGCCCCCCAGCTTCCATCCGCCGGATCCTGCTGCTCCGCCTTCGGTTCCTCTTCCGGATGCGCCAGCACCCATTCCAGATCATCAAGCCGTTTGGCCAGGCGCGCCGGATCCATCACGGACCCGCTGATCCAGGCTGCCTCGGAATAAATCTGGTGCGCACAAGCGGTGTTCTGCCCAGCCGCTTCCCGCGCCACGACCCGGGCCCTCAAAGCCGCCATTCGTGCGCACTCCCGCAAGTACGCCTTGGTTGCGTCCGGACCCAGCCGCCGCAGATACGCGGCAAACTCGGCCTTCTTGCGTGCCCTTGCCTCTAAATCGTATTGGGATACCTGCGCCGCCTGCGCCGCCACCGCGATCGCCGCCAGCGCCATCCCACGCCGGATGAACTTGATTTTCTTGAGTGAAAGGTTCAAGCGCGGGTCACTTCCGCCACGCCGTTATGCCGCGCCGCGCGCTGCGGACGTCCGATGCCGCAGTAATCGAATCCCGCCTGCCGCGCCGCCTCCGGATCGAACAGATTGCGTCCATCCACCAGAATGGCGTGCGCCATGCTCCGCGCCAGCGCGCCCAGGTCCAGCTTGGCAAACTCGCGCCATTCCGTGACCAGCACCAGCGCATCGGCGCCCACGGCGGCGTTTTCCGCCGAAGTGCAATACTGAATGCGCAGCGCCGGATGATTCTCACGGCAGGCCGGCATGGCGATGGGATCGTACGCCTTTACCCGCGCTCCCATCTGCACCAGCCGCTCGGCGATTTGCAGGCTGGGCGCGTCGCGCAAATCGTCGGTATCCGGCTTGAATGCCAGGCCCAGCAGCGCAATGGTGCGGCCCTTCAGGATAAACAGCTTCTCCTGCAGCTTCTGAATCGCCAACTGGCGTTGCAAGCGGTTGACTTCCAAAGCCGCCTCGAGCAGCCGGCTCTGATACGCGTATTCGCGCGCCGTGTGCAGCAGCGACTGCACGTCCTTGCCGAAGCAGCTCCCCCCCCAGCCCAGGCCCGGATTCAGGAAGCGCGCTCCGATGCGCGCATCCAGGCCGATGCCCGCCATCACTTCCGGCGCCTCCGCGCCCACCCGTTCGCAAATATTGGCCACTTCATTGGCGAAACCGATTTTCACGGCCAGAAACGCATTAGCGGCATATTTGATCATCTCCGCGCTGGTCAGCGTGGTGGTCACCACCGGAACCCGATCGAGGCCGGCGGGACGCTTAAGGAAGGGAGGTTCCGCGAAGTCTTGCGCCACCAGCGGCTCATACAGCTCGCGCATGATGGCCAGCGTGCTTTCATCCTCCGCACCGAGCACGATGCGATCCGGATAGAGGGAATCCGCGATGGCGCTGCCTTCGCGCAGAAACTCGGGGTTGCTGGCCACGCCGAACCGGATGCTCTTGCACCCGTCCGGATGCACTTCGGAAATGCCCTCGCGCACCAGCGTCTCCACCAGATTGCCGCTGCCCACCGGCACGGTGGATTTATTCACCACTACGCGGAACCTGCGATCGTCCATGGCGGCGCCGATACTGTGGGCGGCCGCTTCCAGATAGCAGAGATTGGCTTCGCCGGTATCGAGCGGCGGCGTGCCCACGGCGATAAAAATCACATCGCTTTCGCCCGCGGCTTCCGCCAGTTCCGTGGTGAAATCGATGCCGCCTCGCTCCGCCGCCAGTTTCAGCAACTCGTCCAGGCCGGGCTCGTAAATCGGCATCTCACCGCGGCGCAGTTTCTCCACTTTCCGCGCATCGGTATCCATGCAGGTGACCCGATGCCCCAAATAGGCCAGACAAGCGCCCGTAACCGTGCCCACGTACCCCGTTCCAATGACCGTTACTCGCATTTCAAAAAAGAACCGCTGTGACGATTATCATGCTTATCGGCCTGAATTTACAAGTCTCGAAAGTTCATTAGGTACAATAGTTCTCATCCCCCGATGCAGACTATCCTGGTGATCGACGACGACGAAAGCCTGCGCGACACCATCGGCGTAATGCTGGAGCAGGAAGGATTCCGCGCCGTTTTGGAGGCGGACGGGCGCGCCGGTTACGAAAAATCGCTGCTGCTGAAGCCCGATCTGATGCTGGTGGATCTGCGCCTGCCGGGCATGACCGGCGTGGAAATCTGCAAACAACTGCGCGCCGCGCAAATCGCCACGCCCATCGTCGTGCTGAGCGCCGTCGGCGATGAGATCGACAAAGTCTTACTGCTGGAAATCGGGGCCGACGATTACCTGGTGAAGCCTTTCGGCACGCGCGAGCTGCTGGCGCGCATCCGGGCGGTGTTGCGCCGCACGTCACCGGAAGCGCGCAAAGTGGTGCACTTCAGCGAAATTGAAGTGGACCTGGAGCGCCGCTTGGTTACCCGCCGCGGCGAAGAGTTGAAACTGACTCCCGCGGAATATAATCTGCTGACTTACTTTCTGCAGAATCCGGACCGGCCGCTGACGCGCGATATGATCCTGAATTCGGTGTGGGGTTACGAATTCTTTCCCAATACCCGCACCGTGGACGCGCATGTTGTCAAGCTGCGGCATAAACTGGAGCCGGAACCGAATGTGCCGCGCCATTTTTTGACGGTGCATGGCGTGGGGTACCGCTTTTTGCCGTAGATAGTGCGGTTCCCTGGGACCATCGTCTTGCGTGGTCTGCCATTTCTCAAAACGCCGGCAGAAGACTGGAAAACGACTCGTGCCCTACCAATTGGTCTTTCCGCTCCGCCATCGGATCGAACCTGGCGAAGCCCCCATCCGTCACCGGTTGACGACCCGCACATACTAACGCGGCGCGCGGGCCCGGCCGCGCAGAGTCCGAACAACATACGCCCAGGGATTATGTTCGTGCCTGCAGCACGGTTTGGGAGAGAGGCTCGCCGCGCATGGTGACAGGGCTGAAGCCCGTGCGCGACGCAGGCGCCGGCTCCAGGATGGCTCGGACCCTCGGTAACGTGCGATTGACTTTATCCGCGGTCAACCGGAATCTGAAGGGCATCTTCAATTTCCGCCTCCGCATACAAGATGGTCTCTTCTTTATCCAAAACGCAAGCCTTCAAGTTTCAAAGAATGAGGGCGATCAGCAATCCCCTCGATCTACACCTACAGGATAAGGCTGGATGTCCAGTCTAGCGCCGCCCAGCAGCACGGCCGGCGTTTCCGCCAGCCTGGCGTCCGTCAAATCGCTCACGCAAACAGGCGGTGTCAGTTTAATAGAAGCCGTGGGGCAGGCGATTGCCTTCCAGTCGTCTACCTGCACTTGAGAAGATGGCAGACCACGCAAAAACGATGGTCTGCCGGGTCTGCCCCACTGCCGGCGAGATTACCGGAGCAGCCAGACCGAACCGTACGCCAGGCTCGATCCGATCAGCGCGCCGGCCAGCACGTCACTCAAAAAATGCATCCCCAGCAGGATGCGGGACAGTGCGATACTGGCGGCGCAGAACAGAAGTCCGGGCAGCAGGCTGGGATAGAATGCCGAAAGCGAAAGAGCTACCGCAAATGCCGTGATAGTGTGGCCGGACGGGAATGAAAAGCGGTCGGGCGGCAGCAGCTTGGCCCAGCAGTGCGGCTCGATAGCGCAGGGACGCTTGCGATTGGTGCGTTTCTTTAAGAAGAGGAACGCCGCGATTCCTAGGCCTGCCGCCAGCGCCGCCGTGCCCACGGCCTGGAACCGCGCCGAACCGCCGAACAACAGAATCACCAGCCCCATGGCATACCACAGCCATCCATCGCCGCCGCGCGTGGCGCAAATCATCCACACCCGAATCCAGCGCGGCGCCGGCCAGCGATGCACACGCCGCATCAGGTTGTAGTCGCGGGCTGTGATGAACTCTAACACCATCCCACCCTAATTTATAGTCCCATAATCCTACAAGAACATGACATTTGCTTGAAAGCTTGGTGAAATCAGATTGTGCGCAACGCGGGACGTACTAGAAAGCTCGACTTTATTTACTTTGACGCGGGGGGTGGGCATCGCAGCGCGGCCTTGGCCTTACAGCAGGTGATCGCCGAACAAGGGCGGCCATGGGAGATCCGGCTGGTTAACCTTCAGGAACAGCTAGATAACCTGGATATCTTCCGGCGTATTACCGGTATTCGCCTGCAGGATTACTACAACCTGATGTTAAAGAAGGGCTGGACGCTGGGGTCGGCCGAACTTTTGAAGGGACTACATGTTGTAATTCGTTTGTTTCAAACACGTTTGGTGCGAATGTTGCGCGATTTTTGGCTGGACGGGCGGCCCGACATAGTGGTCTCGCTGATCCCCAATTTCAATCGGGCGCTCAAACTGAGCCTGGAAGCCGCGTTGCCGGGCACGCCGTTAGTAACTATCCTCACCGATATCGCCGATTATCCGCCGCATTTTTGGATCGAGCGGCAGGAGCAGTATTTGATTTGCGGATCGGATCGAGCCGTGGCGCAGGCGCGCGAGTTGGGACACGCGGACCGCTTCGTTCTGCGGACGTCGGGCATGATTCTGAATCCGCGATTCTACCGGCCAGTGGATGCCGATCGTGAGTCTGAGCGCCGCCGGCTCGGTCTGTATCCGGATTGGCCGACCGGACTGGTGCTGTTTGGAGGCGAAGGATCGCAAGTGATGGTCGAAATCGCCAAGAGCCTGGAAGCTGCCGCGCGCCCGTTGCAACTGATCCTGATCTGCGGCCGGAACCAGAAGCTGGCGGAACGTTTGCGCGGCATGAAGCTGCGCGTTCCCATGTTCGTGGAAGGCTTCACGCGCGAAGTGCCGTATTACATGCACCTATCGGATTTCTTCATCGGCAAGCCGGGACCGGGCAGCATCAGCGAGGCGATCGCTATGAAGCTGCCGGTGATAGTGGAGCGCAACGCGTGGAATCTGCCGCAGGAGCGTTATAACTGCGATTGGGTACGCGAGCAAGGCGTCGGGCTGGTGATGCCCAATTTCCGCGGCATCGCCCAGGCAGCCGGCGAGATGCTGGAGCCGGAATCTTATGCGCGCATGCGCGGTAATGCGGAGCGGCTGGAGAATCGCGCGGTGTTTGAGATTCCGGATATGTTGGCCCGGATACTCGAAGAATCGCTTTGCTGAAGTTGACTGGCCACACAAAACGATGGCCTGTCCCACGGCGATTAGTTCTCCCGCCACTTCTCCAGGATGTCGTCAATTTTGTCCGCGAGCAGTTGACGGGCGACGGCCCGCTCTGCTCCAGCGGCCAGCAGTTCGTCGTATTTCGTATATTTGTGACGGACTGCGGCTACTACGGCCAGAGTCAATGCCTGCTCCTCGAGGCCCCGGCCCGCCTCGTCCTGCCCAGCCGGCCGCTTCCCCGGACTGCGGTGTGTTCGGCGATGGCGTCGGCTTCACCGGGCGGGCAACCTGGAAACCACGTCCGGATCTGCTGCGCCATCCGGATAGCCAGCTCCCGGTCCTGCTCGCGCCGCCGCACCGCCGCCAGAGCCCGCGCCGCCGCCCGCTCATCGGCATCCTCGGTACTTTCCCGCTCAGCCTTTTCGCGCGCGGCTGGCTCGACAAGGATGCCCTGCCGCGCATAGCGTTTCCTCGACCGGCTGAAGCGGACCACCACGGCGGTGCGGTCACTGTGTTTCGTGGCGCGGCGTGTTAATGCGGTGTCGCCCGAGGGAAGGAATTCGAGATCGTCGAGACGGGCGCAAGGCCAGCACAGGGGCTGGCCGGCTTCCATCATCAGGAGCGAACCCTCGCTGATCTCCGCGCCGCATTCCGAGCATTGCGCGTCACCGAGGATCTGGAACACGACCGGTCGCGGAGCCTCTTCGAGCTTCTCCCTTAGCCGCTCCTGTTTTCGCTCGGAGAGCGACGGCGAGACAAAGTGCGTACGGTAGTTCTTCTCGATCGCGGAATCGCCGGTTTGGCTGAACCGCAACTCCACAGTCCCGTTCCGCGTGCGCCGGACATAGCTGGTTTCGGTGGGCTTGAGCCCCTTTTCACTGGCCCATTCATGGAACATCGCCATGGCGGATGAAATCTTGTGGGGATTCCCTTGAATTACCTGCTCTAAGAAATCGATTCGCCCCTGCCGCCGGGCATCCACGTGAGGCGGCGCCAGCAGGCTCATCCCTGTCAGCACATCGATAGCGGAGACATAGTGGTGGTCCGCCGGCGCCCGTTCGGCCGCTTGTACGACGCGGGCCAATAAACGATCTGGCGGGTTCGCAGGCGGGCTGATGATATTTCCGTGCTCTGGGTTGCCCACTGTTTCATTATGTTGCATCGAGCACGAAGCAAAGCATGCTTTACATCCCCGAGATTCACGACACCACCACCACCTTCTGATTGGCGCAATCGAGCGAAAGCGTGCGGGCTTTTCGCCACCGCTCGAACAATGTCTCGCCGGCTCCGATCACGGCGGGTATGCCGAGTTCCCCTGCGCGGATCGCCATGTGAGAATTGGCGCCGCCAAACTGCGTGACGAAGCCGGCGATATCGCGCGTGAAGATCCAATCGAACCCGGGGTCCGCGCTGGGAACGAACAGAATCCGTCCTGCAAAAGTTTCCGGCGGATCGCTGATGGCCGCGACTGCCGCCGTCAGGCTCTGGCGGGTGACGAAATTCGGCTGGCTGGGTGGCAGGTGAAAGGCGAATACATCGCCCGGCGATGCAATCACAGGCGGTAGTACAAGCTGGCGCGTGAGCCGGTGCTGTTCTCTGCCTCGCGCGGCACTCTCCCGCAACGTTTCGCCCACGGAACCGCTCCCGGCATACAGCGCGCGAATCGCATCGTAGCTCAGATATGCGCAGTCTTCCGTGGAAAGGCCGTGTTCCGCGCCGAGTTGTGCGATGAGCGACAGCGTGTGGCTCAGGCTTTCGGTGAACACAAACTTAGCGTATTCCCGGCCTTCAATGCCCGCCTTGATGAACTCGATGAGACTGAGCACATCGATCGACAGATCGTGCTCTTTGAGCAGTTGCTCGATGCGGCGCAATTGCTCGATGGACAAAGCGAATCGCGGGGGGGGAGTCACCGGCGGGCGCGCGGCGGACCAATCGAAATACAGATCCGGCGCTTCGTCGTAGCGCGGCGAGAGGATATCGTAAGTTCCCGGCCGCAGATGGCCGTAGCGTTTGAGAAAATCCGCCTTGGGCAATTCCGCGAAATCGCGCCCGATGCGCGAACCGACCGTATCCGCGCTGGCCATGAAAGTCGCGGCTTCCTCGGCGCTCAAAACGCCCACCGCCACGAAGGAATGGAGCATCTGCACGGCTATAAATCCGGCGCGCGCCAAGCCGGCGAACGGCAGCGTGCCGTAGCGTTTGGAATCCTCGATCAGCCAGTAGATGCGTGCGACCTTATCGATGTGCGCGTGGCGAATGGTGGGAAAGCGTCGCGCCAGTTCATCGATCTTGGCGCGGTCGCGCCGCCAAAGAGCGCTTTCGCCGTGCATGATGCGGTTGGTGAGCCGCCGCAATGCGCCTGTAAGCTCCGCGAGATCCTCCGCGGAGAATCCGCTTTCCGCCAGTCTCTCCAAGCGCTGCGGCAAGTCCAGTGTGTAACAGGAGAAGATGATTTCGAATTCGACCTTGTCGTGCAGATGCGGCTCGGCCAGCAGGCGGCCGATGTAATAATTCAGCAGGCGGCTGGCCAGATCCGCGGGCACGTCGCCCGGCACGAAGGAATTGAAGCTGACGCGCACGTCGATATAAGGCAGGCCGTGAAAACTGACCATCAGCGGAAAGCTGCGCAGATTCCGATAGCCGTAATTGTCGCGTTGATAAGCCCAGATCGCGTCGGTGATCAGCTCGCGATAGAGCGACATGGACAGCGGCCAGGGGCGCACGCCGATCATTTCCGCCGGATTCCAATCGGGCATCACGCCGAATATGGCGCGGTTTCCGTGCAGATAAGGATGCGGGCGGCTGAGTAACTCGACCTTTTGCGCGATGTCCGCCAGCGCGGCGTCGACTTGCGCGTCTGGGATCCGTGCGCGGCGCGCCACAGTCAACGGGCGGACTTGCAGCAGATAGAGCTGTCCGTCTTCGCTCACCGCGAATTCCACGTCGATGGCATCGCACGCCAGCAGCGCTTCCAATTCGCCGACTAACGCGATCACCGGCGCCAGGTGCGGCGGGCAGGCATCCGGCCGCGACTTCACGCAAAGAAACGTCTTAAGAAAATCGCCCGCGCCAGCCGTGACGCGATCCGTGAGGCCGGTCGCATCGTCGTAGTTGATCACATAATACGGACCGCCTTCGGGACTGCGCGAAAACGCTACTCCGGCCATGGCTACGCGATCGAGCATAGGCTGCACGAAGACCTGATCCTGCCCGCTCACGTCGCCGCCGAATGACGCGATCACATGTTCGACAGCTTCCCGAATCGCGGCGCCGCCCGTGACGCCCAGCACCGAATCGTAGCGTCCGGCTTGTGAATCGTGCGCGCCATCCTCAGTGCGCGCGCTGCTGCGCACGATCAGGCGGCCAGTTCCCCAAGGCGCCGCGGCTAATTCGCACAGGACGCCGGCTGCATCCGCGCGCCAGCGCTCGACCGGGAACCGCACTTGCGGCAGCACCCGCGCGTTGCGCAGCAAGGGCGCCAGCGATTCCAGGGATTCGGCTTTCGTTTTGAAAGCCACGGCGCCCGCGGGTTCGGATGCGCATGCGTCATCTGGTCCACGCCCGCCGCATTCAGCCAGGATGCGCTCGATCGGGACGCGCAAGTAAACCTCGCGGTAGCCGGGAATATTCTCGCGATTCCAGCGCTGCACTTCATGAAATAGCGAGATGGTGGCACAGACCACGTCGGCGCCTTGCTCGGCCAGCATCCGGCACATGCGCGCATTGCGCATAGCCGATTTGCGGCGGCTGGCTGCGGTGTGGTCCAGATCCTCCGCGATGGCATTGCGCAGTGCGTCGCCATCCAGAAAAATGACGGGCCGGCCGGCGGCGCGCAAACGGCTGGACAATTCGCGCCCCAAGCTGGTTTTGCCGGCGCCGGACAAACCGGTGATCCAAAACACACGCCCCGGTGCTACCGCGGCCTCGGTTTCCTGCCGCTGTTCGTTGGTGGATGCCCGTTTCAACGTTTGACAGATGGCAGACCACCAAAAACGATGGTCTGCCCCACTACAAGACTTCAGGATACATCGCAGACGTACGGCGGCGCACAAGAACACACCGCCTCGTGAGCAAACACACGCCGCCAGTGTTCGTTTCTATAACCAGACTCACTCCGCAATCGTCGTCACTTAAGGGACGGTAACGGGATCAGTCCTTGGTCGATTAACGCGCGAACATCAACGCCAGCTCAGTGGCTCTGGCGTATTCCAAAGTGACGAATGAGCCAGGACCAGGAAGATACAAAACAAGACAAGCCCAGCCGCGAGCAGGAAAAGCCGGATCTAGTTTCGCAGCAGGCGCCCAAACACAATCCGCCGCATGCTCCACCGCCGCCTAAGCCCGACGCTCCTTATCACCGGCGGCGCCGGAGAATCGGCTGGGTGGTGTTCCTGGTGCTCGTGGTGCTGGCCATTCTAATCCTACGCCGCTGTAGTAGCGGCAATCAGGCTAAGAAAGCTCCCAAGGCCCCGGCGGGGGCGGCCATCACCACGGGACAATCCACTACCGGCGATATCAACATCTATGTCACCGCGCTCGGCACGGTTACGCCGGTCTATACGGTCACGGTCTATAGCCAGATCACGGGCATTATCATGGCCGTGCATTACCGCCAGGGGCAATTGGTGAATAAAGGCGATCCGTTGATTGACGTAGATCCACGCCCCTACGAAGCCACGCTGACCCAAGCCGAAGGTACGCTGGCACACGATCGTGGAATGCTCGATGAAGCGGTGATGGATCTCAAGCGATATCAAGCCGCCGATGCCAAAAATGCGATAGCCAAACAACTGCTTGAGGATCAGGAAAAAGTTGTCATCCAGGACCAGGGCACCGTAAAAGCGGACGAAGGTACGGTGGCTTACGATAAGACACAGCTCTCTTACTGCCACATCGTCTCGCCGATCACCGGACGCGTAGGCTTGCGCTTGGTGGACCCCGGCAATACGATTTTCGCGGGAAGCGGGTCCACTCTGGTGGTCGTCACTCAGTTGGAGCCGATCACGGTGGTGTTCGAGGTCTCCGAGGATGATCTGCCGCAGATCCGCACGCAGTTGCGCGGTGGGCACAGACTTCAGGTCGCCGCATTCGACCGCGCGAACGAAAAGCAGCTTGCAGCGGGCACTCTGACCTCGTTAGACAACGAAATCGACACTACCACCGGGACGGTAAAATTCCGCGCCGATTTCCCGAATTCGAACCTGGCATTGTTCCCGAACCAGTTTGTCAACGCGCGGCTGCTGGTGGATACTTTGCGCAAAGTCACCTTGGTTCCATCGGCGGCCATACAATACAACGGCACGAATTCTTTTGTCTACGTCATCAAACCGGATAACACGGCGGCCGTACAGCCGGTGACCGTTACCACTGGGAACGATAAAATTACCGCGGTCACCGGGATCAATCCGGGTGTGACTGTGGCCACCAGCGGATTCGACCGGCTGGAAAACGGCGCGCCCGTTCTGGTCCGCAATCCGCCAGCGGGCCAGCCCGGGTCCCACAGCGGCAGTAGCCCGAACTCACCACAAAGCGGCGCGGGCGCCCCAACGCCATGAGCCCTTCACGGCCATTTATTCTCCGTCCCGTGGCGACGGCCCTGTTGATGGTGGCCTTGTTTCTCACCGGCGCCGTGGCCTTCTTTCAGATTCCGGTATCGGCGCTTCCGGAAGTCGACTACCCCACCATCCAGGTGCTGACCTTCTATCCAGGCGCGAGTCCGGACGTAGTAGCTTCGGCTGTCACTGCTCCGCTCGAGCGCCAATTCGGCGAAGTAGCCGGACTGAGCCAGATGACTTCCACCAGCGCCGACGGTGTGTCGGTCATCGTCATGCAGTTTCAGCTCAGCCTGGATATCGATGTCGCGGAACAGGAAGTGCAAGCGGCTATTAACGCCGCCCAGAGCTATCTGCCCGCCAATCTGCCCGCCCCGCCGGTCTATAGTAAGTCGAATCCGGCGGACGCTCCCGTCTTGATTCTGGCGCTTACTTCAACTGAGATGGCGCTCTCCAAAGTGGAAGATCTGGCGGATACGCGTTTCGCCCCGAAGATCTCTCAGCTTACCGGCGTGGGACTGGTAAGCATCTCGGGCGGACAGAAGCCGGCCGTCAGAATCCAGGCGAACGCCACGGCGCTGGCGTCTTATGGCATCAACCTGGAAGACTTACGTAGTGCGCTGGTGGGAAACAGCCTCAATTCCGCGAAGGGCAATTTCGACGGACCCGCGAAGGACTACACCATCAACGCCAACGATCAGTTGCCCACCAGCAGTGACTATAAGTCGGTGGTAGTCGCTTATAGGAACGGCGCTCCGGTGATGCTTACCGACGTGGCGCATGTAGTCGACGGAGTGGAAAACAGCAAGCTGGCCGCCTGGGTGAA
>Ga0335074_10010338_pt1 | contig 13054 bp, 11 predicted proteins | sample Lox_Sample_23_FD_206715 | JGI IMG/M metagenome (GOLD analysis project Ga0335074, IMG submission 206715) | Soil microbial communities from Loxahatchee National Wildlife Refuge, Florida, United States - Lox_Sample_2.3 | ecosystem: Environmental > Terrestrial > Soil > Wetlands | place: USA...
CAGGGCGTCAATCTCGCCATCCAGGACGCGGTGGTGGCTCACGAGATCCTCATCAGGTCGCTGCACGCGAAAGACGCGAGCCGTGACATGCTCGCCGGGTTCGAGGCCAGGCGCCGGCCTGCCATCGAGCAGGTGACACAGCTGCAGGCACGCCAGGGTAAGGCCATGCTGTCCACGGGCCGGCTGGCACAGGCGATCCGCCCGGTCGCGGCCAGGCTTCTCGCGCACACGCCGGTCCATCGCAAGGTGCTCGAGCAGATCGCCTTCGGCGACCGGACGATAAAGGTCAACTCCGGGTTGTTCACCACGGAGCCCACACGCGATAGCGCGAGCCGCTAGTGTCTTGTAATTGAATGTTCTGCCGCCGGCCCGGAGCCGGCCGCGCGCCGGCCCGGCTGTCGCAGGATTAAGGCATGAACGGTGCAATTCTATTCTCACCTCATCTCGATGACGCGGCATTGTCCGCGTCTCATCGGCTAATGGCCGGCGACATACATGTCGTTACTATATTTAGCGGAGCGCCTGCCCCCGAGGCCGGGCTGGGAGATTTCGATCGCTTCACCGGCGCGGCGTCCTCTCATGTCCGCATGATTGAGAGGCTGCCGGAGGACGATGAGGCCATGAAGATACTGGACTGCGAGACTACCAGGCTCGGTGAACTCGACCAGCAATATCGAGACGGCCCAGCGGACAATGGCAGGCTCGAGTGCTTGATTAAGCCATTCATGCGAAATGCCACCGAGATCTGGGCGCCCGCGGCAATCGGCAGCCACCCCGATCATATCGCGACGCGAGAAGCGGTGGCAGCAAATGTACCCGCGGGAGCCGAGCTGTACTTCTATGCCGATATTCCGTATAGCCTGCGTTTCGGCTGGCCTTCATGGGTGAATGGACAAGAAGAGCCCCAGTATCTCAATCTCAGCTACTGGCTTGAGCGCGAGCTCGAACTCTGCGGCCTGAACAGGCAAAAGCTACAGCCCACCGTGCTCAAGCTGGACGCCGATCAGAAGCTTCGCAAGGAGCAGGCGACCCTCTGCTATCGCACACAGTTGCCTGTGCTGAAGTTGACTCCGGCGGATGCTCCTCGATGGCAAGATTATCTCACCTATGAGCTTGCCTGGAAAATGGACTCCAGCGATTAGCGTACCTAGTGTCATATTATAAGACACTAGTGTCATATTCTAAGACACTAGAACGTCCGGATGATCTGGGCTCCGATCCGCTCGGCCTCACGGGTCAGCGCCTCGTGCCAGCGTTCCCACAGCCCGGACAGGCGCGAGGTGATGATGACCGCATCGACGGACCGGTCGTCCAGCGGCGTGCGCAAGCCGATGCTGTTATGCCCGGCATGCCCGCCGACGGCGAGGGCCTGGTCCAGCAGGCTCCGGTCGAAATCCATCACGACGGCGGCAGGCATCGAGGCCGGAAGCACACCGCCGCAGCCCAGGACGGCTATCCGGCTGCCCGCCGAGAATTTTTCGGCCGCTTCCGCGATCTCGCCGGCCACGGTCAGGTCGCGGGCCTTCTCGCTCCATTCGTTCAGTTCGCCGAACAAAGGCTCCCACATGTACATGGGCAGTGCCAGGTCGAGTATCCCCAAGGCGATTTCAAACACCGGCTCTGCTGTCCTGCGGACGTACCGGTCATAGTTAGCCTTGTGCTGCTTCTTCATGGCAGAGGACTCCGGTCGCTCGTGCGGCCACTCGAGCACCCAGGCATCCCGGGTAATCCGGAAGGTCACCCCGCGGCGGTAAAGCCGGAATCCCAGCTCCATGTCCTCGCCGCCCCAGCCGGTGAATGATTCGTCGTACCCGCCCGCGCCCCAGAAGTCATCCGCGCGCACCGAGCAGTTGCCGCCGAAGAAAAGGTTCCAGGGGATCGCGCGGTTGCTGAGGTCGAACCCGCAGCGAACGAAATGATTGTGGCGCATGTCGATGAAGGCAGGGTCGTCGCCGAACCGCGCGACGACATCTTCGGCGGACACCGTCCCGGTCCTGATGAGGTCCGCGGCAGCCTTCAAAGGCTCGTTGAACGGATGATACCCATAGCAGTAGCCAATGACAGCGGCATGGGCCTTGTCGTCGCTGTGCTCGGCGAGATGGACGCGTAGAAAATCCGGCCCAGCGAGAATACCGCAGTCGGTGAAACACAGGACAGGTGCGGTCGCGAGCCGCGCGCCCCCGTTCCGTGCGGTCGCGACACGATACCCCAGATCCTCCTGAAAGTGATAGCCGATCTGAAGCTGGCCAGAAAACGAATCCACGACCCCCCGGGTGCCGTCGCGGGAGCCGTCGTCCGACACGATCACCTCGAAGTCATCGGGCGGCAGCGTCTGCCGGGTCAGCTGAAGCAGCGTTTTACGCAGCAGCCCATCCCGGTTGTACGTCGGGATGATCAGGGATATCTTTGCTTTTCTTCCCATGATGGGCATTCAATTACTCCTAAGAACGTCCTGATGACTTGGTTTCCGATCCGCTCCGCCTCCCGGGTCAGTACCTCGTGCCAGCGCTCCCACAGCCCGGACAGGCGCGAGGTGATGATGACGGTATCGACGGACCGGTCGTCCAGCGGCGTGCGCAGGCCGATGCTGTTATGCCCGGCATGCCCGCCGACGGCGAGGGCCTGGTCCAGCAGGCTCCGGTCGAAATCCATCACGACGGCGGGAGGCATCGAAGGCGGAAGCACCGCGCCGCAGCCCAGGACGGCTATCCTGCCGCCCGCCGGAACCTTCCCCGCCGCTTCCGCGATCTCACCGGCCGCGGTCAGGCCATGGACCTTCTCACTCCACTCGTTCAGTTCGCGGAACAGGTCATCCCATATGTACATGGGCAGGGCCATATCGAGGATTCCCACGGCGATCTCGAACACCGGCTCGGGTGTCCTGCGGACGTACCGGTCATAGTTAGCCTTGAGCCGCTTCTTCAGCTCCGGCATGGGCATCCGCTCGTGCGGCGCCTCGAGCACCCAGCCGTCCCGGGTGATCCGGAAGGTCAGGCCTCGGCGGTAGAGCCGGAATGCCAGTTCGGTGTCCTCGCCGCCCCAGCCGGTGAAGGCCTCGTCGAACCCGCCCGCACCCCAGAAATCATCAGTGCGCACCGAGCAGTTGCAGCTGAAGAAGAACTCCCACGGGATCGCGCGGCTGCTGAGGTCGAACCCGCAGCGAACGTAATGCTTGTGGCGCATGTCAATGAAGGCGGGGTCGTCTCCGAACCGCGCGACGAGCTCGGCGGGGGTCAGGGTCTCCAGCAGGTTCTCTGCTGCCTTCGACGGCTCGGCGAACGGATGATATCCGTAGCTGTATCCGGCGACAGCGGCATGGACCTTATCGTCACCGTGCTCGGCGAGATGGCTGCGCAGGAAGTCCGGCCCAGCCAGGGAACCAGTGTCGAGGAAACAAAGGACAGGCGCGGTCGCCAGCCGCGCGCCCTCATTCCGTGCGGTTCCGGCGCGATATCCCAGATCCTCCTGAAAGTGATAGCCCATCTGGAGCTGGCCGGAGAACGAGTCCACGACCTCCCGGGTCCGGTCGCAGGAGCCGTCGTCCGATACGATCACCTCGAACTCATCAGCAGGAAGCGTCTGCCTGGTCAGCTCACGCAGCGTTCCGCGCAGCAGCTTGTCCCGGTTGTAGGTCGGGATAATGACGGAAATCCGCGGATTGCGTCCTGTCATCGGCGTTCACTACCTCCTTGAGAGGCTCTGGCTGACTGGCTCCCGGCCCTGCCGCCATGCTGACCACGATCGCGCAGGCGCTTCGATCGCGGGCAGAGCCGCGTTAGGGGCGCCACCGCCCGACGTCCACCACTCGACAGCGACTCGAACGCTGCTCTGCCCGTGTGGCTCAGATTTCTGGCATGGTCTATGACGTGGTGATAGCGGGCGCCGGCCCGGTCGGGTTGATGCTGGCCTGCGAGCTGAGCCTGGCCGGCATCCGGGTGGTCGTTGTCGAGCGGCTGACCGAACCAGATCTGACCATCAAGGCCCAGGTGGTCAACCGGCCAACCACGGACGCCTTCTGCCGGCGAGGGATGCTGCCCGGGCTGGCCTCCGCTCAGCAGCGTCGCGCCGAGCATTTCAAGTCGTTCGCAGACGGTCTGATCCGTGCCAGGGCAGACGGCCGGCCGCCGAGGTTCGGCAGGCATTTCGCCGGGATCTTGGTGGACTGGGACTTGCGGGACACGGCCGACCCGGACTTCGCCGGCCAAGGCCCAGCCGGCGAAGTCACCATGGTGTCGCAGCAGGATGTCGAACGAGTGCTCGGTCATCGGGCGGTGGCGCTCGGTGTGGAACTGCGGCGTGGCACGGAGCTGACCGGGTTTGCCGCCGACCCTGATCGGGTGCTGGTCCGCGCGGGCACGCAGACGATCTGCTCCCGCTGGCTGGTGGGATGCGACGGCGGCCGGAGCATCGTGCGCAGGCTAGCGGGCTTCGACTTCCCCGGCACAGGCCCGGAGATCACCGGTCATCAGGCCGTCGTCGACATGGTCGGCGCGGATGAACTCGAGCCGAGCTGGAATCACACCAGCCACGGCGTGTACTTGTACGGCCCGGTACCAGGGCGCATCCTGACCGTAGAATTCGACGGTCCGCCCGCGGACCGTGACGCACCAGTGACGCTGGCCGAAGTTCAGGCGAGTGTCCGTCGCGTCACCGGAGCCGACATCACCATCACCAAGTTGCATAGCGCTACGCGCTTCACCGACAACGCCCGCCAGGCGACCACGTACCGCCGCGGCAAAGTCCTGCTGGCAGGCGACGCGGCACATGTGCACTCCCCGTTCGGCGGCCAAGGGCTCGACCTCGGCATCGGCGACGCGATGAACCTAGGCTGGAAGCTCGCCGCCGAGATACGCGGCTGGGCTCCGCCTGGGCTGCTGGACACCTACACCGCCGAGCGGCATCCCATCGGGGCTCGGGTGCTGGACTGGACGCGTGCCCAGGTCGCCCTTATGCGGCCTGAGCCGAACGCGTGCGCGCTGCGCGAGATAGTCCGCGAGCTGATGGGAAGCGTCGCCAGCACCACCTACCTTGTCAAAAGGCTCTCCGGCGCGTGGCTACGCTATGACATTCCGGGCGACCATCCGCTGACCGGCTGTCCCGCGCCGGACCTGGTGCTATCGGATGGGAGCCGGCTCTCCAGCCACTGCGGTGACGGCAAGGCACTGCTGCTCGATCTCGCCGATGACGAGAGCGTACGGGCCTGCGCCGAGGGCTACACGGACCAGGTCCGGACCCTGACCTCCCGCTGCGATAGCCAGCCGGACCTGGCCGGACTGCTGCTACGGCCAGACGGGTACGTGGCCTGGGCGCAAGACCGCCCCGCGGCGGCCGGCCCACTGCGCGATGCGCTGCGCATGTGGTTCGGACTGCCGGCACCGGTTCCTGTCGGCCCGGCATAGCCGCCGCCACTGCCGGCGGGCGAAGCCGTCTCGACTCAGCGGGAACCGCTGGCCGACCCGGATCGTACAGGCTCGCTAGGCTGGAACTCCTCGGGCAGGTCTTGGCGGCGGCCCGCTTCGATGTCGAGGATGATCTGGTTGGCGTCGAACAGATTGACCTTCTGCCGGAAGTAGCACCAGTGCATGCATATAGCTGGGTCCTGGCGATACTTCTCGTAGAACAACCGGAAGTTCCTGACCAGCTCGATCCCGCGCAGCCGCTGGTCTCTCGCGATGTCGTCCTGCCCGATGGGATGAAGCTGGTGATGGCTCCGAGCCTGAGCGCTGACGACGAACCTGATGCCGTCCCGGTGCAGCCGGTAACCGAGATCGATGTCCTCCATGCCCCAGCCCTTATAGTCCTCGCAGAAGCCGCCGACGTCGAGCGCTTGCCGCCGCCGCACGCACAGATTCCCGGTGAGCGCGAACATCCACGGGAACTTGAAGTCGTCGAGCGTCGGCGAGAACCTCGCCACGAGACCGGCGTAGTTGATGACATCGTCACCCAGGTCGATGAACGGCAGCCATTTCTGGTAGTCCGCCGCCAGTTGTTCTGGCTCAATGAGGTGGAAGTCCTCGCATGGGAGGCGCGCGGCCAGCGCTGGATCGCGGGCGATGAGAGTGAGGAAGTCGGACTCGATCGTCAGCAGCCGCCCGCGCAGCCAGCACGTGAGCGCCCGGCATTTCCAGCCGACGCTCGCGATGTGATCCGCCTTCTCCATCGCCGCGGCGTGTTGCCGTATCAATTCCGGGTCGGCGATCATGCAGTCATCGCTGAACAAGGCCAGCTCTCCGCTAGCGGCGGCCAGGCCGCGATTCCGTGCCGCGGACCGCCCGGAATGCTCCTGCCGCAGATAAGTCACGGGAAGATCCCGGCGGTATTTCTCGACGGTACGCCTGTTATCAGGGTCGCCGCCGTCATCGACGACGATGATCTCGAACTCGCCGTCAAGCTGATGCGTAAATGCGGCCAGGCTGTAGTCCAGGTACCGCGACTTACGGTATGTGGGAATGATAACTGACACTGTCATGCCATTATCATATCAGCTGGGATACGCGAACTAATAGAGCCAAGAAAGGAAAGAATAGACAGCCGGCCGCGCGCCGGCCATGAGCCGGCCATGAAGATAACGCCACCATAGCCGCCATTCGTTATCCCGTGTTGCTCGGCCTACCGCGCGCTCTCCTGGTAAAGACCCTTGAGCACCTTCTCATGGACTCGTTGCAGGTCCGCGGACGGCTCCACCCCGAGTTCGGCGCTAAGGAGCCGACGGACTTCACGGTAGGCGCTCAGCGCGTCCCCGCGCCGTCCGGAACGCTGCAGCGCGATCATGAGCTGGGCATGCAGCCATTCATGGTACGGATGGGTCCGCACCAGTGATTTGAGCTCCGGGATCAGCTCACGGTGATAGCCGAGTCTCATCTCCGCGCGCAACCGCAGCTCAAGGGCGAGCATGCGCATTTCCTCTAGCTGCGCGACGTGACTTTGCAGCCAGCAGCCGTGCTCCACTCCGATAAGTGCGGGACCGCTCCACATGCGGAGCGACTGACGTAGCAATGCCGCGGCTCGGGAGGTCTCGCCTTCGAGGAGCAGAGCACGTCCCTGCTCGACCATGTGCTCGAATTGCACGCAATCCAGCTGCTCATTCGTAACTGTGATGGTATAGCCAGGAGGAGTGGTCCGGATCGTCTCGCTCGCCAGACGTTCATCACCATGTCTGGCTATCAGCTTGCGTAGCTGGTAGATATAAGTCTGCGCGGTGGTCACGGCCGTTCGCGGTGGGCAGTCGCCCCACAATTCGGCGATGACCGTATCGAGGCTGACGACTTGGTTGGAGCGGAGTAGATATAGCGCGAGAACCTGGCGCACCTTCGCGGCCTGTGGCGTGTACTCGCAGCCATTGATTCGTAGCTGGAGAGATCCAAGTACCCTGTACGTAAGCATGATGCGTCCTCGCGTGCTGTCTGCGTACTAGAGGAATTATGCGTGACCGGAGACAATCCCGTAGAACCTGGATATACCCGTAGCTGGAGACCGGTATCCAGCTATGCCCCGGATCGAGTGGCCGTGCGATCCTCAGCCCACGCATCATGCTCTTGAGAATAAGCCACAAAATACCCAATATCAATAGATGAGAGGTTAAAAAGTGATTGATCGGTACAAACAACGAAAAAACCCAATCCGGAAATATACCCTACAACCGCATCATTGTCCCAAGTACAAATCCCGGTCGCGCCAGTTCCTCCCTGTCCCATTGATATACGGGATCCGCTGAGTCAGTCGAGCGCGCGCAACCGTGGCAGTACCGCGGCCGCCGACTTCGCCGCGCCGACGACCGAGTCGCCCCTGCCGTGCAGCATGAGGATCACATCGCGGAACCCGGCCGCCAGGTAGGTGCCGATTACCCGGACCGTTTCATCGGCGTCGGCGGATAGCGGTACCTGCACGGCACGACGGATCTCCGCCGGGTCGCGGCCGATATCCGTACAATACTTATCAAGCAGCAAAGAAAGCCTTTTGAGCTCACCGGGATCTTCTCCGGGTCGATTGCCATTGATCCACGCATCGGCATGCTCCGCGACAACGCGCAGCGTACGCTTTTCCCCGCTTCCGCCGATCCAGAGCGGCGGGTGCGGGCGCTGTACCGGCTTCGGATTCGCCAATGCCCCGTCCAGGTGGTAATAGTGACCCCGGAATGTCGCGGACGGCTCTGTCCATAGCATTTTAAGCACCTTGCAGCTTTCCGCAAGGCGGTCGACGCGTTCGGCCGGGCTACCTAGCGGAACGCCGAGCATGGCGTGCTCTGGTCCTGCTCCCGTCCCGATTCCCACATTAAGGCGGCCGTCGGACAGATGGTCAACCGTGACCGCCATCTTCGCCAGCACTCCGGGATGACGGTAACTGATTCCAGAGACCAGGCAGCCGATACGCACCCGCCGTGTCGCCCGCGCCATGGCGGCGAGCAATGTCCACGCCTCGTATACGTCGCCACTCGGATCCGGTCCCAGAGTGGCGAAATGATCGAATAGCCAGAGTCCGTCGAACCCGCTGTCGTCGGCAATTTCCCAGACCTGGAAAAGATCGTTCATCGCGATAAACTGCTGAGAAAGCTTAAGGCCAAAGGTATTCTCTTGCATGAGATCCTCCTTCTGCGCGGAATCGCTATAGCTTTCGGATCCGACGGTATACGATATAAGTGGCCTGTGGACGACCCCGCGCTGATCTCATCGACCAGATTAGTACGGTGCCGGGCGCTACGGAAGCGATCGTCGTCAAGCACCCGCTGGAGGAACCCGACGGTGGTGTGCAGCCCGGCTCCCCGGATCCGGCACTCGAGCAGCGCCCGTTGCATCCGGCTGATGGCCGCCATCCGTGTCGGCGCCCAGACGATCACCTTGGCGAGCAGCGAATCATAGGCGGCCGCCAGCCGGTGGCCGGGCTCGGCGTGGGTGTCCACGCGCACGAACGGCCCGGCGGGGGGCCAGAACTCGGTGAGCAGCCCGGGCGACGGCGCGAAGCCGCGGTCGGGATTTTCCGCGTTCACCCGGCACTCGATGGCGGCACCGCGCGGCGCCACGTCTTGCTGGATCATGGACAGCGGCTGGCCCGCCGCGATCCTCAACTGCTCGGCCACTATGTCCACACCGGTCACCATCTCGGTAACCGGGTGCTCTACCTGGATGCGGCAGTTGACCTCCATGAAATAGTGCTGGCCCGCGTCATCGACGATGAACTCGAATGTGCCCGCGCCGACGTAGCCGGCCTCCCGCGCACCGCGGACCGCGTCCCCTGTCATCCGCTCCACGTCCGTTTCAGCCAGGCTGGGCGGCGGCGTCTCCTCGATGAGCTTCTGGCGACGTCGCTGTACGGTGCAGTCGCGCGCGCCCAGGCTGATCACTGAACCGTACTCATCCGCCAGCACCTGCACCTCCACGTGCCGGGCTGAGGGCAGGTAACGCTCAAGGTAGACGCGGCCGTCGCCGAACAGGTTCAGCGCGCTGGCGCGCGTTTGCGCGAGCGCGGCGGGAAGTTCCGCCGGGTCGGTCACGACCTGCATGCCCCGCCCTCCCCCGCCGGCCACCGCCTTGACGATCAGCGGGTAGCCGACCTCGACCGCCGCATGCTCGGCCTCCGCCCCGGGATATACCGGCTGCAGTGTCCCGGGGAGCAGGGGCAGCCCGGCCTTGGCCATCATCATCCGTGCCGAGGACTTGTCACCGAGCAGGGCGAGCACCGTCGCGGACGGGCCGACAAACCGCAGCCCTTCCGCCTCGCAGACCTCGGCGAAGTCAGGGTCCTCGGAGAGGAACCCGTATCCGGGATGGATGGCGTCCGCACCGGCCAGGCGCGCTGCCTCGATGAGCGCCGCGATGTTCAGGTAGCTCCGCTTGGCGGCCTCCGGGCCAATGCAGACCGCCGCGTCGGCCGCGCGCACGACCGGCGTGCCGGCATCCGCGACCGAGTAAACCGCCACGGTACGGATGCCCAGCTCACGGCAGGTACGCAGAATACGCAGGGCTATCTCACCCCTGTTGGCGATGAGGACCGTGCCGATCGCCACGCTATCCCTCCAGGTCCGGTTCGACGGTGAGCAGCGGCTGGCCGTACTCCACCGCCTCGCCGTCGGCGACCAGGATGCCGGCGATCCGTCCGCTCAGATCGGCTTTGACCGGCGTCATCAGCTTCATGGCTTCGAGGATGCCGACCTGCTGCCCAGGCTCGATCACGTCTCCTTCAGCGACGAACGGCCTGGCTCCCGGCTCGCTCGCGTGATAGAAGGTGCCGACCATCTCGGCGCGGATGTAGATCAGCCCGGATTCCAGCGGGTCCTTCGCGCTGGCGGCCTGTTCCGCCGGGGCCAGCGGCGGGATGACCGCGGACCTGGCGGCCCACTCCAGGTCCACCAGCACGTCGCCGACCTGAAGATGTATCCGCCGCGGCTGGCCGGGCAGGTCGGAAAGCAGCATTCGGGCGCTGGCTTGGACGGCCGCGAGCAGCTCGGCGAGCTGAGCTGGCCCGGACGGCTGTGTCATCGGTCCACGCACCGGGCGTCGGCGCTGGTCCCGTAGCGGCGGAACCGTTCCCTGCGGCGCACCGTGAGCTGCCTGCCGGGCAGCTGCCGCAGCCGGATCAGCTCAGCGCAGACGGCGTCGCCCATGCGATCGGCCGCGGCCGCCGGCTCGGCGGCCACTCCACCTGGCGGCTCGGTGATCACCGCGTCGACCACACCGAACTCCAGCAGGCTGCGTGCGTCAAGGCGCAGCGCGGCGGCGGCCTTCGGGGCGGCGGCGGCGTCCCTCCACAGGATCGCCGCGCATCCCTCCGGGCTGATAACCGAATAGAAGGAGTCGGCATGGCACAGCACCGTGTCGGCGACCGCCAGGGCAAGCGCGCCGCCGCTTCCGCCTTCTCCGGTGACAACGGCGACCACCGGCGTCTGCAGCCTCGTCATCAATCGCAGGTTGTCCGCGATCGCGACCGCCTGCCCCTGCTCCTCGGCGACGGCTCCGGGGTAGGCGCCCGGGGTGTCGATGAGCGTGACCACGGGCAGCATGAGCTTGTCGGCCAGGCGCATCACCCGGCCGGCCTTGCGGTAACCCGCGGGCGCGGGCATGCCGAAGTTGCGGGCTGCCAGCTCGGCGGCGCTGTGTCCCTTCTGATGCCCGATCAGCATCACCGGGATCCCGCGCAGCCTGGCCGGTCCCGCGATGATGGCCCGGCAGTCGCCGCCGAGCCGGTCGCCGTGCAGCTCGACGAAATCCCGGCACAGCCGGGAGATATAGTCCAGCATCGTCGGCCGCGCGATGTCGCGTGCTCGCCGCACCGTTTCCCAGGGGTCGCGTTCGGGCAGCAGGGCGGGATCGGTCACCAGAACCTGGACCGGCTGCGCAGGAGGAACGCCAGGGACGCAGACGGTCCGCAGCAGCTGGCCGATGGTCGAGCGCAACGCGTGCCGCGGCTGCACCGTATCCACGAAGCCGCGCTCGAGAAGGAACTCGGCTGTCTGGAAGCCCGGCGGGAGACTCCCCCGGATGGTCTGCTCGATGACCCTCGGTCCGGCGAACCCTAGACGGGCGCCTGGCTCGGCCAGGATGACATCACACAAGGTCGCGAAGGACGCCGCCACGCCGCCGAACGTCGGGTCGGTTACCAGCGCCATCGTCAGGATGCCCGCTTCATCGAGCTGCGCGAGCGCTTGAGCCGTCTTGGCCATCTGCATCAGAGCGATGGCGCCCTCCTGCATCCGCGCGCCGCCAGAAGCCGTGACGATCAGCAAGGGGATCCGCTCGGCGAGCGCTGCCTCGGCTGCCTGCGTGATCCGCTCACCGACGCTCGCGCCGAGGGTGCCGCCGAGGAACCGGAAGTCCATGACGGCCACGATCAGCGGCTGCCCGTCGATCGTCCCGCGTGCGCAGATCACGGCCTCGTCCAGCCCGGTGCGCGCACGTGCCTCGCTCAGCCGGCGCGCGTATGGCTGGACATCGGTAAAGCGGAGCCGGTCAGCTTCCGGCACCGCTGCCACGGACACCGGTGTCCAGTCCGGGTCCAGCAGCTGAGCCAGCCGCTGCGGGGCACCGACCTGCTCGTGACGCGCGCAGGAAGGGCACACCATCAGGTTCCGCTCCAGCCGGCGGACATACAGCATCGCACGGCAACCTGGGCACACCCGCCAGTCCGTCGCTGCCCTCGGCGGCGCGCCGAGGAGAGCGGTCATGTCAGAGCTCCGCGCGAAACGCCGGAGTTCACCAGCTCCACCAGGGCACGCGGCGTGCCGATCACGGTGAGCCCATCGCCGGCGATCGCGATCCCGGTCGACTTCTCGATCCGGCTGGCCGTCTCCAGCAGGGCGATCGAGTCGTATCCGAGCTCATCGAAGCTCATGTCCGCGATGTCGCCGTCCAGGTCGATGCCCTCCGCTTCGCCCGCACAGGCGCGCATGACCATCCGCAGGTCATCGAGAGTGAACTTCCGCATTGCCTATTTCCTTTCCTCGTAGTCGTCTCCCGCGCGGGCGCCGGTCAGGCCGCGCCGCGCACCACCATCGCGGCGTTGAATCCGTGGTATCCCCGGGCGATCACCAGCGCGGTGCGCAACCGAGCGCGCAGCGGCGTGCCGGTCACGAGATTGAGCTGATACTCCTGGGCGGGACGGACGTTCACCGTGGGCGGGACAATGCCGGTCGTGATCGCCAGCAGCGCCGCGGCCAGGTCAAGCGCCGCACCCGCGGCGCGCAGCCGCCCGGTCATCGTCTTAGGGGCGGTGACCGGGACGCCGTAAGGCCCGAACACCGACGTGATCGCGTCAGCCTCGGCCCTGTCCAGCTCACGGACCCCGGCCGCGTCGGCGAATACGACATCCACCTCGACGGGCGTCACGTCCGCGTCGGCGAGGGCCAGCTCCATCGCCCGCCGCAGCCCGGCGGGCCGGCCGCTGCCCGGTCTCGGGTCGAAGGTCGCGGCGTACCCGGTTATCTCGCCATAACAGCGAGCGCCGCGCCGCCGGGCGGCATCGGCGTCCTCCAGCACGACGATCGCGGCTCCCTCGCCCGGCACATAGCCGCCGGCTCGTTCGTCGAAGGGCAGGTAACCGGAGGCCGGCTCCTGTCCCGTGGCCA
>Ga0335074_10010339_pt1 | contig 13054 bp, 11 predicted proteins | sample Lox_Sample_23_FD_206715 | JGI IMG/M metagenome (GOLD analysis project Ga0335074, IMG submission 206715) | Soil microbial communities from Loxahatchee National Wildlife Refuge, Florida, United States - Lox_Sample_2.3 | ecosystem: Environmental > Terrestrial > Soil > Wetlands | place: USA...
GATGGTACTGATCGCACGCGACATCGCCGGTCACACCGCCGCGTATTTTTCCTGGCGTATGGGCGAACCGGTCCCAGATGGACTCGCCCTTGCCGTCCTCATCCCACGCGCCCTCTACTTGGTATGCAGCCGTCGCGGCACCCCAGATGAAATCTTCTGGAAAGCGGGCCTTTGCTATCTCGGATTCCAGCACTGATCCTGGCATCTCGGATGCCGGCAAGAGTCCCGGGATTTCTTTTGCTGTGGGGTGAGGAACGGCGGCGGCGGTGCCTTCGCAGGCGAGCGTGGTGCTTGCTGTTGCTGCGACTGCGCGAGCTACCAGTTGACGGCGGTTCATCTTCCCTGCTTTCCTTGTGCCATTCTCACTTCCTGCTTCCAGATGGAATAAGATCATCGCTGAGGCCACTCTCTCATGGCCACTGACGGTACTGCCGGTATTCACGTCGTTGCGATTCACCTGAGTGGGGCCCCAGACGCCTTGACGGACCCTGATGTGCTGGCGCGACCTTGATGTGATGGTGCTCGCCGGCGGTGACTTCTCGCCTCAGGACGTGCTGCGGCTGCTGCAGCGCATCGTTGGGAGGCTGGGGTCACGGCCTTCGGGTTTCACGACGAGCGGGGCCCTCGGTGGGCGATCGGCCAGGTCTGCGACGAGCGGTATCACGTGCCCTTCACGGTGGACTGGGCCCGCCATTGCTGGCGGATGGACCTGACGCTGTGGCTGCACGACGTGCGCACCCCGCGCCAGTTCGCTGCCTGGCTTGCCCAGCGCGGGCTGCCCGGTAGATAGCCATACCGGGCCCGCGCGAACAGTGGCATGAGCGGCTCGGGCCAGTACGGGGCTATGTACGTTGTACTTGGCCGTGATCTCAAATCGAGCGTTTGGGTGCGCGTGCGGTTAATGGTGTGCGCCGGGCCGGAGGTTCTGGTAGCAATGCCACGTGGTGATGACCGCAGCCGATGCGCGTAACGCTGACCAGTTGCGCAGCCTCATCAAGGACGGTGTGCGGCCTCGTTACCTGCTGTTCTGGGGACACCAGCCTCCCGCAGCAGGTGGCGTGGGAAAGGGGTGCCTGAGCCAGTGGTGGCCGGTGGTGTTCACTGTTGACGGCCAGGCCTACCCTTCGGCTGAGCATTTCATGATGGCGGGCAAGGCAGCGCTGTTCGGTGACGCGGAAACGGCTGCGCGGATACGCCAGAGCCCGCACCCGGGTGCTGCGAAGGCACTCGGCAGACAGGTGCGGGGATTCGATGAACAGCGCTGGGCAGAGCACCGCTTTGACCTGGTCGTCACCGGCAACCTGGCGAAGTTCAGGCAGAACGCCGACCTGCGCGACTTCTTGCTCGGAACCGGCAGCCGGGTAATCGTCGAGGCCTCTCCGCGGGACCGCATCTGGGGCATCGGGCTCGCCGCCAGTGACGAGCGGGCCATGTCACCAGAACACTGGCCAGGACTCAACCTGCTGGGCTTCGCGCTGATGGAAGTGCGCCACCGGCTCGAAGCTTAAGCCAAAACCCAAAAACCCACTCCGGTCTGCGGCATGAGCGGAAGCGTCATCGGCAGGCTCTGACTGCTGGATAAGCTCAGCGCGTGCGTCTTGCTGCTGGCCCTCCAAGTCATTGGCTCGTCAAACTGACGGACGGCTCCGTCGTAGATGTCTGGGCCGATTCGGTCGAGGGCCTGGCTGGTCCCGAAGATCAGCGAGACTACTCGTTCGGCAACCTTATGGATATCGCTCCTGGCGACCAGCCCGGCTTCGACGTCACGGCCACAACTCCCGCAAACCCTGACCGAGTGGTTGTGACTGTAGCGCGATTCCCCCGGTCTTGCGTTCTCGGCATCACGAGCGCCTGAAAACCAGCGTTCACCCAGCGGCATGAGCGCGCGCTATGCCGATGCAGGTCAGCGTATGAGGCTGTAGGAGCCGTCAGGATTCTGCAGGAAGTACTCGGTGTACCCGCCAGGATTTTCGCGTCGATGCCTTGGAAGAAACACGCTGTACGTGTGATTAGCCCAACCTGGGCACGCGCGCCGGACGTCACTAGGACGGAAGCACTGAGGAAGGTCTCCGCGGGCTGCCGCGCGGCGGATGTCTTCGACGAACCTGCTCACGGAGCCAGGTGTGGCATCGATGAAACCAGCCTTCCACCCGCGCCGACCGCCGCTCGCACGGGCGGCATGACCCCCTCCGGTTCGGGTCACAAATGGACGTGTTGAGCACTTGCGTCGATGGAGCCGGCGACGGTAACGGATAAGTCTCGGAAGTGTAACAGCGCCGGGTTGATCAATAATTGACCGATACAACCGGCATAACCTCGACACTATGATATGGCGCCTTCAATTGGTCAAAAATGCATCGGAACCGGGGGGCAAGCCGGATGAAGACCATGAACCTGGCTACCCGCTAGGCCTCATCAAGATGGCTGGTCGCGTTAAAGCCGCACTGCAGATGCTGGTAGGTGTCTACGCCCTCGGCTGGCTGGTGTGGGCCTTCCTGCTGAGCCCTCACATGCACAGTTGCGCCGCGATCAGTCAACATCCTGCCACCGGCCCTCAGTTCTGCTACTACATCCCTCCTGCCAGAGTTGCCTTCCAAATCATCGCGGATGCACTTGGCGCAGCTACCGTCATCCAGCTCGTATACACCCTTTTCACGCCTGGCCCCGACGAAGCGCTCGACCCTGTCCTCCTGGCCATAGCCACAGTCATGCTCTTCCAACTGGGCAGTGTTCAGGGCTTCCGCTGGCAAGACGGCCTCGCGGTTCTCCTGTACGGTGCGGCGCTGAGCGCGCTGTTTGCAGTCCGCATTTTTATTGCCCCTGACCAGGATAAACCGCCGAAGCTATGGTGGTGGTTCCCTCGATACCCCTATGAACCGGCTGTGTCTCCGCCGCCACGCGCTGCGTCCAGTGACGCTTCCCGTAGTGAATCGCATGAGGGCATAACAGAATCCTAGTGTACCCACAGCAGGCGCACACGGACGCAGCAGAAGGACCTTCATCGCGGCAGAAGCGGATGTCCGCCCCGAAGGACGCCTAGGTGTGAATCTACGGTCGGCCGTGCCCGCAGGGCTGGGTGACCGTGATTGCCATACAAAGCTGAGAACTCTATATAACTGGCTCTAACCCGTCAAATTATGGAGCGTCAATCTCGCTCATCTATGACGCAAGTTCTCACTTTAGGATATTGCAGCATTGCAGGCTTGGGTCATTCTGTTTGTTTGGCTTACGATTCCATCGCGGATTGTTCTAAGTGTGTCTATATGTAGCTAGGTTCCAGGAGGGCATTTTTGGGCGAGCGAGGTCAGGGCCTGAGCCTTGAGGGCGGGCTCGGATATGGTCCCGGCTATCTGCTCAGCATGGTCCAGGTCCCGCGCAGAGATGATTACCGATATATCTCTCAAGACTTCGCCCGGAGATTTTATCTTACGTACAATTTGCTCGGCGCGGTCCGCAATGGATTCTGCGATGATTTTGGCCATTCCCGTGAGAATCTGCGTCTCACCCCCCGCGGTGGCGATTCGTTCGGCGTTCGCAAGGAGCCACTCGGCGTTCAGGCGATCATCGCGATAAACGGCCATTGCGACGGTCGTGAGTGCGAGCGCATGCTTTTCGAGGTCGACGATGTGCCGGGCTATACGCTCGGCCCGGCCGGGGTCATCCGTGGCGAGCGCCTTCACCAATGCCATCAGTGCGTCTGCCTGCCAGTTTGGAATTGAGTCAGAAGGATTTATCTGACGTGCGATGGACTCGGCTTTCCCTGAGTCCAGCGGAGCCATCGCGCGGACGATTTGCCCTAGGAGACCAGATCGGCGCTGGCAATCGGGGACTTTGCCCGCTGCATGGTCTGCGCTCTGCAGCCGACTGATGGTTGCGTCAACGCTATCCTTGTCTGCGCGTAGTGTGGCGATGTCTATCCAGGCAGAGGCCTCATACCATGGATCGCCAATCTCCCAGACGGTGCGCTCGGCCCGGGCTGGATCAGTTGCAGCCAGCGACACAGCAAGACTGACTAGAACAGCACTACGGTCCTGGCCGGTAAGGGTGCGGGAAATTCGATCAGCCTCATCGAAAACCCGCCGGGCGCGGGCCGGGTCCCAGGGTGAGACGATGTCGCCGACTGTTAGCAGCCTTTCCGCCCGGTTGCGCGGCTTGGTGATTGAACGGGCTATGCGCTCGGCACGGTCAGGATCACGACGTGCCATGTCCCATACGAGCAGTTCTAGGGAACTTGCACGGAACTCGGGGTCGGGAATGTCGTCGAAGGTCTGTTCGGCGCCGGCAGGATCGTCTTCGAGCCGTATCCGAGCGACTTGCCGGAGGGCATCGATTTTCGCGTACTTGTCATCGATCGCCCTGGCCAATTGCGCGGCTTGCTCAAGAGACTGCCGGGCCCTGCCGGGATCTTCCGATGATCGTGTCTCTGCGATGCGGATCAGTGCGTAGAACTGACGATTCGGTTCTGAGATCACGGAGGCGACGCGATCGGCCTCATTTAGCAGCCTTCGAGCACGATGGGCGTCGGCTTGCATAGCGGCCTGTGCGATCTCCGTTAGGAGCATGGCCTGCTGATCAGGGTCAGAGACGGAGCGCGCGGCCTGCTCGGCCTCGTCGAGAAGCCGAAACCAGCGGTCGGGACCATGACTGTGCCGCTGATCTGTGCTGGCGGGTTTTGAGAGTCGCGACGCCGCATTACGGGCGAATACAAAGCCACCGGGGAAGTCGTGGCTGGTAGCAACCGGGAACGACCTCCCTGCCGCAGCCATGGCTTCCCGCAACCGGCGGTAAATCGGCTCCACTGTCAACTCGTCACCCTCGCCGGGGATTCCGCGCTCGACGATGTCAGCCAGGTGCCAGGTGAAGTGCGTGTGCGGGACAAGGGCTGCTGAGCTGTCGTCGAACCATGCGCTTCCGTAGGGACCAGTGGCAGCCAGGATGTAAGCACCTGCCGGAGTAGCAGGATCAACTAGTTCACCGGCCCGGCCGGTCAGGTAGTGCGGCCGGTGTATAGCTTGCCCGGCGAAACAGCAGTCGAGGATGACGACCTTCACCGGTGCGGGGCTTGCGCGAAGGGCATTGCGAACGGCACGGAAGGTCAGGCTTGTAGCGGCCCGGCGCTCAACCTCGGAACGTGACCCGGTCAAGCCAAGGCAGAGTTCGTCCTCGTCGTCGACCTGGCCGTGCCCAACGTAATAGAACAGCGCTACGTCAGTGGCCTGGGCATACCAGTCGATCAACTGGCCGGGCAGGCCAATGGGTTCGGATGCGTCGGAAACCACCGTGACCCGCTTGACCGGCCAGCCGCACAGGGGACCTATGAGCAGCTGTCGCATCCTGTCCAGGCTGTGGGCAGCAGCGGGAATAGGTGGCAATGCAGCGTAATCGGAGGTGCCCACTAGTACCGCAAAAGACCCCGAACGATCCGGCGGTTCCCGATCACTCACCGTTTAGCCTGGCCAGGACTTCCAGGAGGCCCTCTTCGGCGTTGCTGGCCTCCAGAGTGATCGACACGTCTTCTTCATCATCTTTGATCTTCACTTCGATCCGGAAGCTCGAGCGACGGGACCGGATGAACTCCGGCAGTATCTTGAGCGCCGTGGCCAGGACGCTGCTGCTCGCCAGGATCGTCAGCACGTCACCCGCCCCCTGCTCACCAGGCAGTGGACGCCCCGCAATCCGGTCCACCTTCACCGGGGCGGCTCCAGCTAGCCATCCAGCCAGCAGGCGAAGCTGTACCTGGTCTGACACTCGCAGTTCGATCTTCGAAGAATCCCCGGCGACCAAAATTTCTCCACTTAAGGCTCAATCAGCAATGAATGGCAAGGTACCAGTGCTGAAGTGGTATCGAACAGGCCCATCCTTCAGCAGGCCATGACACCTGGCAACACGGCGTCCGCATCAGCAGCCCGCCCTGCAAAGCAGCGGGGACGTCTTGCACTCTGCTTGGCCGCGGGCCGAGCGCGGGCGGGTGTGCCACCACACATGCTGCCGCGGCCAGTTACAACGCCTCGTAATCGATCTATGGTCCGTCCAGATATGCATATCAACGCGACGCGGGAACTGGTAAGGCCGTCATTCGCCGGATCGCGAGTGTCCATACAGGACATTGCATGAACATCCTGCCGGTGCTGCGCACTACTTTCGGCACGATCGCGCTTCATCCCTGCGAGCTGGTCAGGTTCCGGATGCCATGTAGGCGGCGAGGATGTAGTTGGGATGGCGGTCGAGGTTCTTACGGGCCCGGTCATAGCGCATAGTCGTCCTCGGGTCTGCGTGGCGGGCCGCGATCTGCACATCCCGTAAGTCCACGCCGGCGTCGAGCATGGTCGTGACGAACGTATGACGGAGCATATGGGGATGAGTCCGGCCGATCTGGATTCCCGCTGTCTCGGCCAGGCGCCGGAGCCGTCGGGTGGGTGCATGCCGGTCCATCCGCCTGCCGTGGCTGTTGAGCAGGACCGGCCCGCAGTCACGGTGATCCACAGCGCGATCGATCGCCCGGCCGATCGCCGGGGGCAGCGGAACCAGGACGACCTTGCCGCCTTTGCCGCAGACCCGCAGGACCCGGTGACCGTGCTCCTCGCCGAGATCGCCGATGTCCGCGCCCGTAGCCTCGAAGATCCGCAGTCCCAGCAGCCCCAGCATGGCCACCAGCGCGAAGTCGTTCCGGTTGGCGGACTGGCGGGCAGCGGTGAGCAGGGCTTCGAACTGCAAGTGCGTGAACCCGAGGGTCGGTGACTCAGCCGATACGGCCGGACGGCGGACATGCTCGGCTGGTGAGTGCTCCAGAACGCCATCGATCACGCAGGTCCGGTAGAACCCGGCGGTCACCGAGAACCGCCGGGAGACCGTCGAAGGCTTGAACCGGCGGACCTCCTGCATCCACCGGATGTACAGCTCCAGGTGCGGGCGCCGGACCAGGAACGGGTCCAGGCTGCGGTCGGCACACCACCTGAGGTAGCAGCGCAGATCGGAGCCGGCATGGTCTCGGGAAGTGCCCTTGAACCGGGCAAGATAAGCGGCCACGGCGAGCCGCAGCCGGTCACCATCCAGGAGAAGGGCGGGCTGGGCAGCGACTAACTCGTTGTAGTGCATCATGCTTCGACACTGCGCCAGCTGGCCACTCGCGCAAGCCCGCAGGCAAGCCACGCGCGGCATGAGCGGACGTCGTCAACAGACATCGCCGCGCCCGCCTATGGCCAGCTGGCCTCGCGAGAGAATCGCGGCATGTCCGATAACGACGAGCACCGAGAACTTGTGGCGGTATGGAAGTCACTGAACAGCATCATGGACGACTTGCGTCAGAGACTCCAGTGGCGCGACACCGAGTACATGGATGTGACAGACATGGCCGACCGAGTGCGTGGACTGTCGATCCATCTGGACTCTGCCGTCGAACTCGCTGATCAGTTTCGCTATGAGTCGGCTCTTGCTCTGCTCCGTACCGGCATCGAACAGTGCCTTGTGGACTGGCTCGTATTCCTTGGCCGCACTATGGTGCAGCGCATTACCGGCGTCGACGACGACAAGTGGGACGAGTGGCAGGCTGAGCGCGCCGCCGGTGCGGACTGGACAACGAATATCCGGGAATGGACGCGAACGAAGAAGGGCGATGTCCGCATCGTCCGGGAGGGCATGTTCTCGGAGCCTGACGGGGATGGGAACAGACGCCAGGTCAGTATCTACTACTTCCTCCTCGACCAGTATCGCCCGACGCTGGGTCCACCAAGCGTCCAAGGCGAGGACTGGGCGATCAGCCGCGACGACCTACGACGCATGGCCGGTGAAAACGAGGCTCTCTGGCGTGTCTACTTGACCTGGTCAGCCCTGCTCACGAACCTCCAGGCGAATGCGCTCATCGATGATGTCGATGCCGGCCGCCTCGCTGCGCACTACCGATTCCTCAGCGGTTTCGCCCACCCGACGACTGACCAGCGTCGCAACGTGTATGGAAATGACGCCCTGTTTGGCTGGCCGAAGTACGACCACTACAGCAGCGAACTCGTGCTGCTCTACGCAATCAGGCTCGGAAGCCTCGAGTTGTGGCACTTCATTCAAGCCATCGAACAGCGGGCCGGTGCGCAGCTGGGCGACCCCGACGAGGTGATCAAAATGCTCGAGACTGCTGAGACCGCGACGTCTTACTTCTGGTTCCTCGGCACTCATCCCCACGCCTATGACACGTGGAAGGCCCACAATGCGGCGTGTTTCAGAAAGCTGCAAGCAGGCGAAACGCCTGAACTGCCTCCAGAACCCGGCGCGGAAGAGGTGCCATATCCAGTCGATCCGCTTCGACGCCTGGTCGCGATGCATAGCAGTGCGAACGAAATCCTGACGGGCTTGGCGTTCGTGAGCCCCTGGCCCAGGGGGGACGCCCGATTCCGCCGATAGGCACTCTCCGCAGAGCTGTTGGGAGACCGTATACAACTACCTGCGGCATGAGCGGTCGTTGCGAGAACTCAATCTTGGACGTGTTCTGGTTCCTCATTCGACAGGCGTAGCACTTCCTGTGCTAGCTCCCAGCGGTCACTGCCAATTTTGAAGTTCGCGGCGGCGATGGTTTCGCGAATCTTTTTCCTGCCTCGAGGAGCTAGGTCAGGCCAACAAAGCTTAGCGAGCCGCAACCCCTGGTATTGTTCGTTTCTGGACCTGCCGGAGCCAACTGCCGATACGATCGTCACTACATCGGCGAGTGATCTGTCTCCCTGCATCAGCCCAAGAACCAGCACCCTAACGAATACCGTTAACAAATAGCCTTCGTACTTCCTCCGGCTCAAATCTCTCCTGCCTAGCCACCTTCGCGGACTGCTGGACTAGCAGGTCCTGCAGGTGGATCCTGGCCGCCCTGTACTCCCGAGCGGTCAGCTCATCGTGAATCAGCGCATATGACTCGGCGAAACTGCCCAACCTCGTACGCTGCAAGATCGCAGCAGCCGCCGGCGCCCCGCGATCACTCACCTGCGTCGTCAGCCAAAGGTCCAAACTAGTGGCGCTCACCGATACGCGCCTGATCCTGTCAAGAACAAATGCGCTAAGAAGCAGAACCACGCCAGCGACTACGAGAACGAGAGCGCCCGTGCCAGCAGCAACTGCTGTGGCCCTTTCGGCACCGAGAACCACCAGTGCCAACCCGACAAGGCCGACGAAGCTCCTCGCCAGGACCGGCCACCGGATCGATGACCGCCACGCACCTGCGAATCGCCGGTCGCGAACGGGCGAGTCCATAACACGACCTCCCACACGCGCCGACCGGTACCTCGCACCGTACGCGGGAATGGCCCGGCTTGGCGGGTACTCGCCTGATAAGGGGCGTGTCTCTCCGCAGGGGTATGACAATCGGCGGCGATTGCGCGAACTAAACAGACAGCGGCCCGGCTAGTACCTCGTCGCATCCCGCCCCACTCCGGACCATCCTTGACCGGTTGACACTCACAATCAGTCGCACCGTTGCGAAGTGTCGCCACGCCCCGGGCACATACGGTTCAATCATGGTCGGCCCGGCTGACTGGCTGAGTAGCCGCTGGAGGCGTCATGGGGAAGTACGAGCCGCTGCGTGACTACCTGGCCGCTCGCCCGGGCGAGGAGGAACTGATGACATTCGGCCAAGTGGAACGGCTGGTAGGCCCTCTGCCGGACTCAGCACACGAGCACCGCGCATGGTGGGGAAACGACGGCTACAAAACCCAGTCGATCGCCTGGCAGGCTGCGGGCTGGCACGTCGCATCGGTCGACCAGGCCGCCGGTCAGGTCGTCTTCGTGCGTGGGGCCAAAAGCGGGACGCCACAAACACGGCGCCACCGCCAGGCCCCGGGCGGTCCCTACATCGACTCCCAAGTGACCGCAGCCATCAAGGCACAGCAGGGAACAGACCAGTTCGACCGATCCAAGCTCCTGCGGCTGATCGACGAGCTCAACGACAACTACGCCCGCGCAAACGGCTATGCCGTGCATGCCCTGCTGCGAGCCGTCCTGGATCACATCCCGCCGTTGCTCGGCTATGCCAGCTTCCCTGCCGCTGTGAACAACTACAGGTGGAGCCGTACGGACCAGGCGTACATGCGCAAGCTCCTCGACTTCAAGCTGCAGGCCGATGACGTGCTGCACAGGCAGATCTCGAGCAAGGCCGACCTGCTCAGCCTCGACGATGCACCGCCCAGAGCCTGGATCAACCGGCTCTTGCAGGAATGCGCGAGCTAACAAATCGCGGCAGATGAGGATGGTCGCCTGAAGCGTGGCGGTGCATAAACATACGGTCGGTCCGCTGCCCACAGGGCTGGGTAACCGTGACCGCCGCACAGTACTAAAGGGCTCTCGTTAACCGCGCGCCGACCCCCGATCAGCGCTCTCACCAGGAGCGGGCCGACGACGCCAAAGGAAATGATCTGCATCCGTGAAGACCAAATTCCGGCTATCTGCGTGGCATTCTGAACAACTGGCCGTAATCATCGACTCTGATTTCCGTGCCAGCCACACGTAGCGCATACCACAAAGAAACCTGGTTAGCAGTGAGTATCGGCCGGCGGAGGTCTTGTTCCAACGCGGCGATCACGCCGATGGCGCGAAGGGCGTTCCCGCCGATGAACACACCCTGCGCAGAGGATGGCACATGGCTGCGAACCCATTCGTAAATCTCGGCTGGACTCGCCGCCGAGCCTGTGTTCGGATGGGGAACGTCGATTGGGGGCATCATGTGGCTGACGTGAACGACCTCGAATCCATGCTCCTGAAAATACGCAACTCCTTTCTGGTCGAAATCGTCCGTGAAGAAGGAAGCATGGATCAATGCGATTCGATCTGCTTCCAACGCCCGGAAACCGGCAGTTGCCGCAGGTGCTGACATGAGGACGGGAATGCCATTTGAATGTTGTTCAACTCGACTAATCAGTTCTTGCTCTCCGGACGTCCCAAGAAGGTAACTGCCCACTGTCCAGGCATAAATGATCGCCTGCAGTGGCAATCTCGCTAGCAGCTCTGCCGCGTTTTCGGGACCGGGAGGGTCAGCAAATGTAGCGAGATCAGCAAAGAAAACACGGGACGTATGGAGGGACACACCGTCGGGTGCCATGGTCCAAAGTTCTGATTCCGATATCGCACTGTCATCGTGTGTGAGCACGCCCAGCCGTGCACGCCATCCATGTCCGTCTGGCTCCAAATTATTGATATTTCTTCCCATATATTTCCCCTAGCCTCATGGAATCGTGTGCGAGTCGAATCCGATAAGCGACGCTTTAAAACGCTGTCTCGTTGATCGCACCTATTGTGTCCCCCGTTGCAACCTGGGCTAATCCCGATCCTGGTTCGGTTGCGGTCGGTCGAGGTAGTGAGGAGGCAGCGGTAGGAGTGTTCTGATCACGGGCGAGATGCCGAGTGACGGATCACCACGGCCGACGGCCATGTCCTCAATGTCTCAGGAATTATGCACACTAGAGCACAATCATGCGTCTAGCCAAAGTCCGCTATTCGGCATGTGAGTGCGCAGGGCTGCCTTGGCGGCGCCCGCTAGCAGGAGGTTGATCGGCTTATGCGCAGCCTGGCATCGGCCTCGACGAAGAGGGCGGCCGGGGCCTCATGCTGGTCGACACCCTGGGCAAGGAATGGGGAACCTACAAAGAAAGCCCAGGGCGAGGTCGTCTGGGTGATGATCACCTCTGCCCAGCAATGAACACCGGCCTGCGCGTGCGATCAGTTTCTTGCGATCGAGCGCACGAGGCGCGCTTGGCTCTCGCACGCGCAGGCCGGTCAAGTCGTCGTGGATGCCCGGCAACCCGCGGGCTACTTCACGAAGTACCAGTTCTCCGGGTTGATGCTGACCGTCGAACTCTGCGGCAGGGCGCCCTTCAGGTTGTTGGAGATCTCGGTTAGCTGGAAGGCGGCGTTCGGCGCCCAGATCTCCGGAAGCTGCGGGGCCAGGTAGTTCTGCCAGTTGTACATGTACTGCAGATTGCTGCTGGTCAGCGTGTTGTCGATCATCGCGTCGTCGGCCTGGTTGCAGTATCCGCCGATGTTGGCGACCGCGCCGCACATGAACAGCGTGTCGCCAGTCGGCAGGAAGTCCGGCGCGAACGTCCAGCCGAGGCCGTAATAGGCCATGTCCCAGTTGCACGGGATCTTGCCCACGACGCAGTTGCCGCCCGCGCCGACCTCACTGGCCGGCTTCGGCTCCAGGTTCAGCTTGATGCCGAGCTGCGCCGCGTTCGACTGCAGCTGGTCCATCATCGACGCGATCCAGGCGACCCCGCTCGCGTACGGGAAGACGAAGCTCAGGGTCTTGCCCGCGGCGATCCCGGGCCCGCACTTGGCCGGGTCGGCACAGCTGGACAGGCCGCCGGGCACGACCTTCCAGCCGTGGCTGGTCAGCAGGTCCTTCGCCTTTGCGGGGTCGTACGGGAACGGGCCAATGCCAGAGGCGGTCTGCGCCTTGCCTTCCGACGACAGGAACTGGGTCGCCGGGGTGCTGCCCACCGGCCCGACCGTGGGCACGCCGTAACCGCGCAGCGGGCCCTTGATCACCGCTTCCTGGTTGGTCAGGTACGCCATCACCTGCCGGAAGTACAGCTGCTTGAGGATCGGGGCGTTGCCGGTGCTGCTGTCCTCGTTGATCGAGTAGTAGTCGATCCCCCACGCGTACAGCGGCGCCAGGGTGTAGCCGTGCAGCGGGTTGGCGCCGACGGCGGCGCCGGCCGGCTTGTCCGGTGCGTCCTGCGGCGGCAGGTACCCGTAGTCGATCTTGGTGCTGGAGCTCGGGGACTGCAGCACGTCATACTCGGCCGCGTCGGTGGTGAACGGGACTTCCGAGAACGCGGCCAGTTTCGGCTTGATCGGCCCGGAGTAGGACTTGTTCGGCACGAACGTCATGTGCCCGTCGGAGCTGAACGCGCTGAGCTTCCACGGGCCGTCCACGATGCCCCAGATCGGGGACGTCGCGTACCCGGTCACGTCCTCGGACTGGCTGTTGAGGTAGCTGTAGACCGCGGCGCAGTCGCTGACCGTGGTGTCACAGTGGCTCGGCCCGGAAGCGGTCCGGTCCCACGCGGCGGGGATCGGCGTGATCTGG
>Ga0335074_10010341_pt1 | contig 13053 bp, 11 predicted proteins | sample Lox_Sample_23_FD_206715 | JGI IMG/M metagenome (GOLD analysis project Ga0335074, IMG submission 206715) | Soil microbial communities from Loxahatchee National Wildlife Refuge, Florida, United States - Lox_Sample_2.3 | ecosystem: Environmental > Terrestrial > Soil > Wetlands | place: USA...
CCCGGCCTGGCCTGGCCCTGCCTGGCCTGGCCCTGCCTGGCCCGAACCCCCCGCCGCGGGCTGGCCCGTCCTGCCGTTCCGGCCCGGCCCTGACTGCCCAGTCCCGCCGTTCCGCCCGGCCGCCGGCTGACCCCATACATCGGGCGCCGACCGGCCCGAACGCCGGTTGGGGTCGGGCACCGGCGGACCCCATATCGCGGGCGGGGGCTGGCTCGGTCCGGGTGGTACGGGCGGCACGGGTCTGCCGGAGGCGCCATCCGCCCGGCGCTTACCAGCCGATCTCGGCTGCCCGAGCCACCCTGAGCGCGGCCTCGCCGTCGCATTCGACGGCCGGCGGCCGACGCTACGGAGCAGGCGGGCAAGGTCGCCTAACCGCAGCCGCATGTCGTGTCTTCTCTCAGATCGACAGATCGCCAGGTTACGACGGATGGCCACTCGCTGGCACGTCCGCTACCGAACGTCACCTATTACGGTCAGTGCGAATTGTTTTACGGACTCAGCCGATTTACGCCCAAGCACGCCATCTGAGAGGCTAGGCTTCCCGCATGTTTGTCGTGGGAGCACTCTTTGCCCTGGTCACGCTAGGTGTCGTGGTGCCGTGCCTGATCGACGTTGCGGTCGCACCCGAGTTCGAAGTGCGCAGGCTGGCAAAACAGTGGTGGGTGCTCCTGATCGTGTTCGGCTCGTTGTTCGGTGCCGCCGCCTGGCTTATGTTCGGGCGCCCGCAGACCCACGTTCGCGCGGGCACGCACTGGTCGTACCGTGACCGCTCGCCCTACCTCACTCCCGAGGAAGCACTGCGGCACCACCCGGCCGGCCGGGCCATGGAGCAGAGTCTCGGTATCCCGCAGGGGCGGACGCTGAGCGCAGCCCGGCCGATCGGTCCCGACGACGACATGGCGTTCATCGAGGAACTGGCACGCCGCATCGACCGCGGCGACCAAGCCGACAGCGACGCCTGACCCACCCGCCCAGTCACGCCGGGGCTCCCCAGCCGGATTAACGTCACTGCCGACCTTCCGGTAACCCCAACACACCGTTTCCAACGTGTCCGAAACTCAACCCGTCGCCAAGCAGCAACCGAAGCTCCGGGCTGCGCGGAGGGGCTGGCGTGGCACCGAGCCGCGGGCCGGAACATATCGGCCGTTTCTACCCAAACAACCCACCAGCGTTGCAGGCCGCGCACCGCCGCAGCCAGGGCAGCCGCGACAACGGAGAGCGCGGCGTTGGGTCGCGGGGTGGGAGTGCCGCTCCGGTCGCAGGCGGTCGGCACGGGCACCGGGTCACGGGCGGGTAGCGCCGCGCCGGACGCAGGCGGTCGGCACGGGCACCGGGTCACGGGCGGCGAAGCCCGCCGTTGCTACGTCAGGCCGGCGTAGGAGTGCAGGCCGGGGACGAGGAGGCTGATCACGGTCACGTTGAACAGCAGGCAGCAGAACCCGAGCAGCTGGATGTACGCGGCGCGGCGGCCTCGCCAGCCGGCGGTTGCCCTGGCGTGCAGGAAGCAGGCGTACACCAGCCAGGTGATGAATGCCCAGATCTCGGTCGGGTCCCAGCTCCAGTAGCTGCCCCAGGCCCGGTCGGCCCAGATCGCCCCGGCGATCACGCCGAACGTCCAGATTGGGAAGCCGAACACGACAGTCCGGTAAGCGAGCCGGTCCAGGACCTCCGAGCCGGGGAGCCTTTGCAGGATGCCGTCGGCGCCGGCCGGCTTACCCGCCGCCACCCGCCGCGCGTGCCTGTCGACGACCAGGTACGTGATCCCGATCACCGCGGCTATGAAGAACACGCCGGTGGCCAGCGTCATCGCGGTCACGTGGATGGCGAGCCAGTAGGACTGCAGCGCGGGGACAAGCGGGCCCGCCGGGGTGTAGATCACAGTCTCGGCCAGGCCGAGCACGATCACGATCGAAGCCATCACGAACAGGCCCAGGTAGTAAGCCCGGTACCGGATCATGGCTACGAAGAAGAACGCGACGGCGATGCAGGTCAGCGCGGTGACGAACTCATACATGTCACCCCAAGGCAACCGGTGCACGGCCAGCCCGCGCAGGACGACCCCGGCGATGTGGGCGGCCAGGCCGACGCCGGTCAGGATCACCGCACCGGTCAGCCACGGCCCCTCAGGGCGCCGCGAAGCTCGGCCCGGGATTCTCCCGGCCGTGACGAGAGCGGATCCCCCGGCCGCAGCGGATCCGCTGCCGCCGGCCAGCGCGGCCGCGCTGGCGTCCGGCGCCGCGCTGCCAGCCTCTGGCTCGCCGTCCCCCGCGGTCTCCGCAGGAGCACCGGCGGCACCGGCTGGCGCGCTGCCCGCCACGGCGCCGACCAGTTGCGGAACCTTCTTCGCCGGGGCTGGCGCGAGTTTCTTCTTGCCGAATGCGAAGTCGAAGGCGTAGGCCACCATCGCGAGCGCGTAGGTGGCGACCGTGCACAGCAGCAAATCGTTGCTGACGCTGGCCAGTCCGGTGTTGATAGGCACGGAGCCTCACTCCCCTGAGGTGTTGCTCGGCGGGGGTTCCGGGGATTCCCCACCGGGTTGCTGCTCGGGCGGATCCTGCTCACCCGTGTCGCTGTCTTGCCCGCCCTGGTGCAGTTGGCTGATCTCGGCGGCCAGGTCGGCGAACTCGTCTTCGAAGCCGCCCGCCGCATCGGAGCGGGTGAGCCCGCCGATATCGACAGTGGTCTGGCCGGCCTCGCCCGCGACGGCGCGCACGAACACCCGTCGGCGCCGGACCATGAACGACAGCAGCAGGCCGGCCAGCAGCACGACGCCGGAGTAGAGGGCTGGCCCCTGCCCGGGATCGTAGGTGATGGTGAGGCTGATCCACTGCTGGTAACCGGTGTAGGTGAGCGTGCCGAGGCCGTTCGGCAGCTTGATCGACTGGCCGACGGCCAGCGGCCGTGGCGCTACGGGCAGCTCCCGCAGCCCGGCGGTGTCCAGTGCGTACACCGACTGTGACGGCCCGGAGTTCATGCCGAGGTTGCCGGCGTAGGAGACCAGGCTCACCATCGGGTTGTCCGGGGCCGGGAACGCCGACTCCAGCTGCCCGTTCACGTCGACAGCGGTCGGCAGGAACACCCCGGCGAAGCCGAGCCCCTTGGGATCGGCGTCCGGCACCTTGATCGCACCCTCGGAGGTGAGCCCGGAGGTCTCCACCGGGATGAACGGGACCGCCCCGTCGAACACCACACGCCCGGTCCCGTCGGTCACCCGGAACGTCGGCGCGTAGCCATGGCCGATCAGGAAGACCCGGACACCGTCGACCACCAGCGGATGGTTGACGTCAAGCGAGAACGTCTGCTGCTTGGCCCCGGGTGAGGACGTGTAACTGATCTTTGCATTGAACGAGGCCGGCTGGCCGGTCAGCGGACCAGCTGTCACATACGAGGCCCGGAAGCGATTCAGCGTCACCGTGAACGGCTGCAGATCGCTGGGCGACACCATGCGGCCCTGGTGGAACTCGTCAAGCGCGGTCACCGTGTTGGCGAACGAGGTTCCCTCGACGAGCACGCGGTTGGCCTTGTAGCCGAAGAGGCCGCCCATGCCGATCGACACCAGCATGCCGACCAGCGCGAGGTGGAACAGCAGGTTGCCTGCCTCCCGCAGGTACCCCTTTTCGGCGGCAACCCACCCAGGCCCGGTGCGCACCCGGAACCGCTTGCGCGCCAGCAGCGCGGCGGCCCCGTCGAGCGCCGTTTCCGGGTCGACAGTGGTGGCGTAGCTGACCGCGTGCGGAAGCCGGTCCAGGCGGCGCGGGGCGCGCGGTGGCGGCTGGCGGGCTGAGCCGACCATGTGCAGCGTGCGCGGCAGCACGCATCCGACCAGCGATATGAACAGCAACAGGTAGATCGCCGCGTACCAGGGAGCGCCGAAGACGTTGAACAGCGACACATCGCCGAGCACGCGGGCCAGCAGCGGGTGTGACACGTAGTACTGCTGGACACCTTCGGGGTTGGTTCCATCCTGGGGCAGCAGGGAGCCTGGAACGCTCCCGGCGGCCAGCAGGAACAGCAGGATCAGCGCGGTCCGCATCGAGGTGAGCTGCCGCCAGCCCCACCGCAGCCAGTCCAGAATGCCGCGAATGCCCAGGTGCGAGGCGGGCCGGGCCGGCGTCGCACCTGCCTCGCCCGCTACGTCGAGGTCGTCGGCCTGCAGTTGGTCCGGCCGGGGCTCATCGAGCTTCGGGCGCGTCACGAACCCTCCCTGGAGACCTGGGTGATCAGCGCGGCCAGGCCGTCATAGGAAGCCGCGCCGACAATGCGGGCCGCGATCCGGCCGCTGCGGTCGATGACAAGAGTCGTGGGAATGCCTGCAGGCGGGACGGTCCCGCTGAAGTCGAGCGCTACCTCGTCGTTCGGGTCGTTCAGGCTGGGATAGCCGACCCGGAACGTCTGGATGAACGCTTCCGCGCTGGCCGGGTCGTCTCTGATATCAACCCCGATGAACCGGGCGGCCGACGGCGGGAACCGCCGGGCGAGCGCGGCCAGCGCCGGTGCCTCCTCGCGGCACGGTGTGCACCATGAACCCCAGAAATTCATCACCACGACGGTGCCACGGTCGGCCGACAGCCGGAACCTGCTGCCCGTCAGCGTTATCCCGGTAACGTCCGGGGCGACGGGGCGATTGCCTGGGCTGAATACCGTGGTGCCGTAGCTCCCGGACACGAAGCTGCTGCCGTTGCCGACCGCGGTCTGCTGTGCCGTCGCGCCCCCGCCGCAGGCCGTCACGCCCAGAGTTACCGCGCCCGCGAGCAGCAGGCAAACGGTAGGGCCGATAACCCGGCGGGCACCTCGGCCGACAGAGCACGACAGCCGGAACACGGACTGATCTCCTACACGCAGTAGTTTCCCGGCCCCATTGTGCCGGATCCTTCCGGGTGGCCGGGCAGCGGGCCGGCGTGGCCGCCTTACACAGCCGGTCAGCAGCCGATGCCTGCCTGACCGGTCACGCGCCAGCGGTGCTGTGCCGCCCGTGGTCAGCCGGTTCAGCGTAACTGACCCCGGTGATCTGGTCGCCGGAGTAAGTGAAGCTCGTCACGCTGGACAGGGCGCACTCGCGCTTGCGGGGGTCGTGCCAGAGCCGCTGGCCCTCGATGCTGCGCCTGACCACCCAGATCGGCAGCTGATGGCTGACGCAGACTGCCTCGTGTCCCTGGGCTGCCTTGGCCACGTCCGACATCGCCGCGAGCATTCTCGCCGCGATCTCGGCGTAGGGCTCGCCCCACGACGGGCGGAACGGGTTACGCAGGTACACCCAGTGCGCGCCCGGCCGCCGCAGTGCTCCGTTGCCCACGCCGAACGTCATGCCCTCGAAGCAGTTCCACGGCTCGATCAGCCGCTCGTCTACGGCCACGTCCAGGCCGAACTGGGCAGCGATCGGCTCGGCGGACTCCAGCGTCCGGTCCAGCGGGGAGGACCGGAGCACGGTCACGTCCCGTCCGGCCAGGAAGTCGGCAGCCGCCTTGGCCATTACCCGGCCCTCGTCGGACAGATGGAACCCGGGGAGCCGCCCGTACAGCACGTGGCGGGGGTTCTCCACCTGGCCGTGGCGTACCAGGTGCACCACGGTCGTGCCGGCTGGCTGGGGAATCTCGCTCATAGCCCGCTCAGACTATCGGCACCGCTCAGCTGGTTGATGGCCTGCTCGACCACAGGCCCGGCGTAGGCGTTCAGCGCGTCGGTCGTGAGCACGTGGCCCTGGTACGGCATGTGCGTGACCAGCTTGACCGCGTCCTCCTTGGTGTCGACGTGCACGTAGTAGTTCCACGTCGTAGATCAGTTCAGCGAGCTCCCTGGACAGGGCGACTCCTTGCGCCTTGGCGACGCTCTTGACCCGGGAGACGAACAGCGCCTCGTACTGCCAGGGCGACTGGCCGCCGTAGAAGCTCTGCTGGATGCTGCCAAGCAGCGGCCGCTGCGGAGTCTGCACCGGGTACTGCCCGGTCTCGTACACGTCAAGCACCGCCCCGCGTGACTTCAGCACGCAGAAGTGGTTGCTCTCTACGGTCAGCAGGCTGCCGTTCATGATGTCGTTGCCTGGGTGGTGGTACATCAGGATGCCAGTGCCCATTACCTCGGTACCGTCTGGGTTCAGGGTGCTGACAACGCCGCGAATCGCCATTGATATGTCCTCCTTGGCACGCCCCCGCGACTGCCGCCGGGATTCACAGTCATCCTGGCAGAAACCGGGCGATTGCCCGCCGAGCGAGCCAAAGGAGCGCACCGTTGTCCTGTACCCCGCCGAGCGACCTGACTTTTATCAGGTCAGTGCGCACTCGCTTAGTACCTTCCGGTCGTCAGACCTCGTGGTTGCCCTGCTCGAATCGCTCCGGGTGCTGCTCGGCGACCTTCCTGGCGGCTCCTACCTCAGGGTGGAGTCCCACGGGGTAGTCATCAAGGGAGAGCGAAATAAACTGCGAGAAGTGCCGGCAGTCGCTGGGATCCTCAGATGCGAGGAAAGCCCGCAGGTAAGCAGCGCGGACCCTGGGCTTGCGTCGGCGAAGCCCAGTACCAGGCCATCGATGCCCCCAGCCGCTCAGCCGCCGATCCAGTCTCCTCACAGCGGTGGTAGGCGTCAGACACCGGGTCCCCCCACGAGTCCACCGGCCCGATCGCTTCCAGGCGGAACTCTGCCGCCAGTTCGTCCAGCAGCGGCTCGAAAAGCCTGAGTCGCTCATCCAGTCCGGTCACCCGCGACCTCCCGCCGGAAAGGCGGCCCGCTCGGTGAAGCCTAGCGGTTCCTAGGCCACCGACGAGGAGCGAGAAGCCAAAGGCTTCGAGCGACCGAGGGAAGGACAACGGATACAGCGCCCGGAGGCGAGCGAGGCGCGAAAAACAGCGAGCCGAGGCGACATTAAGACAGAACCTCGGCCGCAGCGTGCGCCGCAGCCGGCAGCGCGTCGGCGATCCGGCTGACCGCCGTGTCGTCGTGCGCAGCGGACAGGAACCAGGCCTCGTACGGCGACGGCGGCATGTAGACGCCCCGGCTCAGCATCGCGTGGAAGAACGCGGCGTAGGCGGCGGACGACTGGCCCCGCGCTTCGCCGAAGTCGTGCACCGGGCCGGCGACGCCGAGGAAGACCGAGAACAGGCTGCCGCCCTCCTGCAGCCGGAACGGCACGCCGGCTGCTGTCAGCGCCTCACCGGCCAGCTTCGCGACCGCGGCAGCGGCCTCGTCCACCCGGGTGTAGACCTCGGGCGCACAGGCCCGGAGGGTGGCCAGCCCGGCCGCTGTGGCCAGCGGATTCCCGGAAAGCGTCCCGGCCTGGTACACCGGGCCGACGGGGGCCAGCCTGTCCATGATCTCCGCGCGCCCGCCGAACGCAGCCGTGGGCAGCCCGCCCCCCATGACCTTGCCGAACGTCATCAGGTCGCCGGCCACGCCCTCACGCCCGTACCAGCCCGACCTCGTGACCCGGAAGCCGGTCAGCACCTCATCCATGATCAGCAGCGCCCCGTGCTCCTGGCAGAGCGCGGCCAGCAGCTCGTTGAAGCCGGCGGCCGGCGGCACGACCCCCATGTTCGCCGGGCAGGCCTCGGTGATCACGCACGCGATCTCGTCTGGCCGGGCGGCGAACGCCTGCCGCACCGCCTCGGTGTCGTTGTACGGCAGCACGATGGTGTCGGAGGCGGCCGCGCCGGTCACGCCGGGCGAGTCGGGCAGGCCGAACGTCGCCACGCCCGAGCCAGCCGCAGCGAGCAGCGCGTCCACGTGGCCGTGGTAGCAGCCAGCGAACTTGACCACCAGGCGGCGGCCGGTGAAGCCGCGGGCCAGCCGGACAGCGGTCATCGTCGCCTCGGTACCCGAGTTGACCAGGCGGACTTTCTCCACCGGGGCGCGCGCGACCAGCTCCTCGGCCAGCTCGATCTCGCCGGGCGTGATGGTGCCGAACGACGTGCCGCCGGCGAGTGCGTCGCGCACGGCCTGCGTCACCTCGGGATGCGCGTGGCCCAGGATCATCGGGCCCCACGAGCAGACCAGGTCCACATACTCGCGGCCGTCCACGTCGGTGAGGTAGGGGCCGTGCCCGGAGGCCATGACCACCGGCGTCCCGCCCACGGCGCCGAACGCCCGCACCGGGGAGTTCACGCCGCCCGGCGCGATCTTCAGCGCGCGGGCGAACAGCTCGTCGGACCGGTGGTCGCCAGCCATCAGGCTGCTCCTTCGCAGACGTCGGCCAGGAATCCAAGCAGCCGGATCGCGTCCGGCAGCGGCCGGCCGTCCGGCGGGCGCAGCCAGTGCGCCTGCAGGGCGCTGGAGTCCCGGGAGGGAGGGGCGAGCACGTAGCTGTCCCGGCAGTGCCAGCGCAGCCCGGCCACGTCCGACACTGTCTCAGGCTCGCAGTCCAGGTGGCAGGACCACCACTCGCCCTCGTCAGTGGGCCGGCCGCGGGTCGCCACAAAGAAAAGAGCCCGGTTCCCGGCGCTGATTGCGACGGGGCCGGGCTGGGTTGCCGACCGCTCCATGAGGGCGAGCGCAGCTACCCCGGCTTGGGACGGAACATCGAGGACATCGAACACCCGGCCGGTGGCCAGGATGACGTTTGCCTCAGGCTGGGCCATCCACCAGTGCTCCACGGTGGCCGGGTCGGCGGTCGCCTGCACCTGCCAGGCTGCGGATACCGGGTGCGCTCCCGGGGCCGGGCAGCCGACCCGGTCGCACGAGCAGGCCCGCAGCAGTTCCCCCGGATGCGGGAAGCGGCGGTGCTGGTGCAGCGCAGGCGGGTAGGCACCCACGCACACCGGCCAGCCCATGGCGGCATACTCGGCTGCGGCGACCGCCATCTTCTCGACGGCCCTGCGTCGGCTCCGGCGCAGTACCGCCTCTACCATCGGCTCACTCCCCGCCAGCCCGGTTTTGATGTATCCACCGATAATGCCTGCTGGCCATCAGTGCCCTGCACCGCACCCCCGGGGCGTGATCTGGATGATGCATAACGGAAATTGCAAAGTGACCTTCGCAAGCTAGTCCGGCCCGGGCTGTCAGTCGTTGGCTACGGCGTTGACGATGACGATGGCGTTGGCGATGCGGCAGGCAACTGCAGCAGCGGTGTCATCCCCGGCGACCACTTGGCGTCGTACTGCGGGCTGGCGTAGCCCGTGGCAAACGCGGTGACGGCTGCCGGGTTGCTGGTGATCCGCCAGTCGACCACGTCGAAGGCCTCGTACCAGATGAGACCAATGATGCCGGACTGGTCGGGAAGCTGCTGCCACATCTGCTGGATCCACTGCGCGGCCAGGCCGCTGCTATTGGTAGCAGCCGTCTCCGTGATCACCAGCGGCTTATTCGTGAACGTCCGCACATCGGCTATTGTCGCGTCGAAGACCTGGTTGAAGCTCTCGTAGTTCTGCATTCCCTCAGTGCCGTAGTAGCCGTCGAGCCCAACCCACGTCACATACTGATCGCCCGGATAGAACTGGCTAAGGTCCGGAGAGTTGTTCCAGAGAATGTTCGGTGCCCACACCCAGATCACGTTGGTGGCGCCGACCTCGTGAAAGATGTCCCAGACGTGCCGCCAGGCCTGGACGTACTGGCCTGGCTGGTTACCGTTGGCGACTCCCCACGGGTACCAGTAGCCATTCATCTCATGGGCGAACCTTATAGCGACCGTATAGCCCAGGCCCTTGATTCCCTCCGCCCACGACTTGATGTAACTGTCGTAACTGCCGTCAATGATCCGGGAGAGCTGGTACGCAGGCTGATAACCGCGGAGCGAATTCTCCTGCGGCATGAGGTGATAATTCCACGGCTCCCAGGAGATCATCGGGAGCATCCCCCGGTCGGCGACCGAGTCGATAACGGAGGCGTCGAACGAGTTGACGCCCCAGCCCTGGGAGAACTCGAACACCTCGGGCTGCTTGCCGACCGAGCTGGTGAAGCTGTCCACGGGGGAGAAGTCGTAGGGCCCTTGGGTGGTCATGATGCCGATGAACTTCTGCCCGGCCGCTGGGAACACGCCCGCGTTCGTGACCACTTTCGGCCGCACCTTGGGCGGCGGTGCGGTAGCGGCTGGGCCGGTGCGGCCGGTCGAACCAGAAGCGATCGGGAGATGCGGCCCGATCACGAAGACATAGCAGCCCAGCGCGCCCGCCAGCAGCAGGCCGAGCGCCTTCGGGATCGTGAGTCTCAACGGTGCCTCCCGGGGCTTGCGTGCCGCCCTACCCGCTGCTTGTCGCGCGGCCTCGCCTCGTGGTCGGTCCATTCGTCGGTGTCGCGCTGCTGGCTGGCATCGGGATGAGCCCGGTGGCTCCCGGCGCGGTTCCCGTTGGAATAAGGCCCATCGTCAGCGGCGGGGTACGGGGCGCGATGCCCGTTGCGGTAAGCCCCGGCGTCCTCTTCGGGGTAAGCACCACGGTTTGCCTGGCGATGGTCCTCGTTGCCGCGCTCGGGGTAGCCCGCCGGGCTCGCCTCCGGGTACCGCTGAGCCGCCTCACGGGGGTACCGGTGACGCAACTCCCCGGAGTCCCGGAGGCTCGGCTCTGCGGGGTAAGCCTGAGCCGCCTCACCGGGATACCGCTGGCGGGCCTCGGGGTACTGCACCGCCTGCTGGGCCTGCGCATCGGCCATGTCGAACAGCACCTGGAACGCCGGGGCGGTGATCTCGTCCGCCATGTGCTGCTGCCAGGCATGCGTATCCCGGACCGGGGAGTCGGCCGGAGCCGCCCGCACCCGGGTCAGCCAGCGGACACCCGCGATCAACGGCGGGCCGATACCGGTCAGCAGGGCCACGCTGGCCCAGATCCGGAGCGCGATCAGGTCGTGGTTCAGGCGGTAGCTGATCGCGAGCAGCGCCGCTGCCGCGAACGCCCAGTACATGTGCAGCGTGAACGTGCGGGCCGAGTCGCCGCTGCGGAGCGCGCCCTTGGCGGTGACCACGTACCGAAGCGGCCTTCGCAGCACCGCCCGCGCCCCGGCCGCCAGGTAGACCGGCCCGGCGAACAGGGCCAGCATGATCCCCGGCAGGCCAAACTCACGACGCTCATGCTGGGCCAGGTTGAACCGCCGCAGCCAGAACCAGAGCAGGAACCACGTGCCCATGTTCGCCGACCACAGCGCGACCCAGGTGTACCCGTTCACTTGCAGCGCAGTGACGCCGAGGAGCAGGTACACAGCGGTCGCCAGGCTGCCGAACAGCACGGTGACACCAACGCTGGGGTAGTAGAAGCGCACAAGCCCGAACAGCATCCGCTGCCGCGACGTCAGCTCGATGCCGTCCCGCATCTTGCGGTTGAGCAGGATCTGCCAGATCCCGTACGACCAGCGCTTCTGCTGGTTGAAGTAGTCGGTCCAGGTGCTCGGCGCCTCACCGATCGCCAGCACGTCCGGCGTGTAGACGCCCTTCCACTGGTTCCCGGTGCGGGGGTTCACGCTCCCCTGCATCCGCATGCCGGTGAGGTGGTCTTCGATGATCGAATCCTGGTAGCCGCCGATCTGCTCCCACGCGCGCGGGCGGTACAGGTGGTTGGTGCCGATGAGCAGTGGCGCGTTCATCCCGTTCCCGGCCCGCTCGACCACGCCGCTGAACAGGTACTGCTGCACGGACGCGCCGTGGGTCACCCAGTTGTCGTACATGTTGCCGTACACCTGGGGTGCGACGACGAACGCGACGTCCGGGTCGCGGAAATAGCCGAGCGTGCGCTCAAGGAAGCAGGGCAGAGGCACGTGATCGGGGTCCATCTGCGCGACCACGTCGTAGCGGTGCTCGTGCTCCGCCCGCCAGGCGTTGTGGTTGCCCGCCTTGGTCTTAGCCCGGTACGGGCCACTCGGCTGGTTGAACTCGGGTCGTCCCTTGCGGCTGAAGTGCCGAACCCCGAGGCGGGCAGCCATCGCCCGGACTGCCGGATCGTCGCCTTCGTCAAGGATCCAGACGTCCACCTGGCCGCGGTAGGCGACCTGGAGCATGGCGCTCAGCGTCCGCTCCGCCACCTCGATCGGCTCTTTCGACGGCACGATCGTGGTCAGCAGGGCCACCCGCAGCCCCGCGGGCAGGGCCTTGGGTACCGGATCCCTGGCGGCAAAGGAAAAGACCCAGATCGCGAAGTTCTGTGTCGCCCGGATCACTTCAACAATGACCACGATGCAGAAGGCGAATCGCGCTACGTTGATCCGCCACTGGCCGCCGAGGCCAACAATGCCGTGACCGGGTATGTGCGCGGGCAGCAGCAGCCAGGCAACGAACGCGGTCGCCGTGGCCAGGTTCAGGAACACCAGGATCGAAAGCCGGACCCGCTCGCTGACGGTGGCCACGCGGCGGAACCTGACAACCGCATCCCGGGAGCGGTCGAGCCGCCCCGTGATCATCGCGCACTCGGCGTAGTGACGTCGAGCCGCAGCGTTACGGCGTTCCCGGCGGGCGGCACTACCCCTTAATGGCTGGGACTCGGGACGATGATCCCGGTCGGGATGCTGACGGTCCGCGATAGCCCCGGTAAGGGCGCCCGCCACTATCACCATCCTGTTGAAGAGGTACAGAAATCGCCCGCCCGGCCTGCCCAGCGTAACAACGAGATCACAGGAACACGGCTGATTTACTCATATATCAGTTCTGACCAGCAATTCGGCGCGCGGCCTCGGTAGCCCAGTACGTGAGGATGAAATCCGCGCCAGCCCGGCGGATCGCTGTGAGCGTTTCCATGATCACGCGGTCACGGTCGATCCAGCCGTTCGCCGCGGCCGCCTCCACCATCGCGTACTCACCGCTGACCTGATACGCGCCGACCGGAACTCTCACGGCAGCGGCCACCTTGCTGATCACATCCAGGTAGGCCAGGGCGGGCTTCACCATGACCATGTCAGCGCCCTCATCCAGGTCGAGCAGGACCTCGCGCACCGGCTCGTCGCGGCCGGCCGGGTCCTCCTGGTAGGACGACCGGTCGCCGAACTGCGGCGCGCACTCGGCAGCGTCGCGGAACGGCCCGTAGAACGCCGAGGCGTACTTGGCCGAGTAGGCGCAGATCGCGATGCCGGGGAAGCCAGCCCGGTCCAGGGCGGTCCTGATCGCTGCGACCTGGCCGTCCATCATCCCGCTCGGCGCGATCACGTGAGCGCCCGCA
>Ga0335074_10010342_pt1 | contig 13053 bp, 11 predicted proteins | sample Lox_Sample_23_FD_206715 | JGI IMG/M metagenome (GOLD analysis project Ga0335074, IMG submission 206715) | Soil microbial communities from Loxahatchee National Wildlife Refuge, Florida, United States - Lox_Sample_2.3 | ecosystem: Environmental > Terrestrial > Soil > Wetlands | place: USA...
CGGCCGCACCGCCATCATCATCGAGGTCTCCGCCTCGCAGGCATGCATCAGCGCGGTCTGCGTCTCGAGGATTTCGGCGATACGCGGTGCGGCGGCATGCCAATAGGTGAACTGGACGATCGGCACACCGAGCTTCGGCGTCAGCTCGTCAGTCAGATTCCGCAGTGCGTTCTCGTTGCCGCCATGCGCGTTCAGCAGCACGATTCGGCGAAACCCGTGCCGGGTCAACGAGCAGCATATGCCTTCTATCACCGCGCCAAACGCCGCCAAGTCGAGCGTTATCGTGCCGCCGAAGCTCATATGGTGTTCGGAGAGGCCGGTCCAAACGACCGGCAATACCAGAGCGTCGTCGCCGCGTGCCACCACCTTGCGTGCCGTGCGCAGCGCGACGGTCTCGCCTAGCCGGCTGTCCACCTCGACCGGCAGATGCGGCCCGTGTTGCTCCAACGAGGCGACCGGCACGATCACCATCGCCCCTGTCCGCTCGCGAAGCTGATCGGCGCGCAGATTGCGCCACTCGACCTCCATCCTATCCTCCATCAGTCGCGCTTGTGCTTTCCGCCGCCAATGGGGCCACGAAAGCGACGGTCAGGGAAGAGAGCACTGCATGGCGGCAATTCCCTCCCGAGGCAGCGCATCGCCGCGCCCGGTCTGGGTCCCCTGATCTGGCGCCGCTCCCCTACCGGGGGATTTCCGCCGGCCGTCCAGCAATACTTATCGCCATTGCGGCGACACCCGCGACAACCCGGTGTAGCGATAATGCCAGGAGCGGGAATATATTCTGCGCATTCCGTTTCCTGAACCGCAAAAGTCGCGGCACCGCCCGCCGGGGAAGGCCCCTAAACCTCGAATCGGTTCCCGATGGCCGACGGCTCCCGACCAGGAATTCAGCAACAGTTGATGAGTCGGTGCGCCATTCTCGAGTATACTGGATAACCAACGAACGCCAGAGCCAACATGACCCAATTGCTGCTCACACGAAGAGCGGCTTTTCCCTCTTTGACCATTTACCATGATCTCTATCAGGCTGCGTCGATATGGCGCAAATTGGAACGGTCTGTACCAGGATATATTTTCCAGACTTATGACTGGCTGTTGGCGTGGCATCAGACGATCGGTACAGCCCTTGCCGTCGAGCCATTCATTGCGGTCGCTACGGATGGCCAGGACCAGGTAGGCGCGTTGTTCCCGTTTGGGATCCGTCGGCGTATCGGGTGCAGGATCCTGGAGTTCCTCGGTGCCGTCGTCACCGACTACAACGCTCCTTTGCTCGGACCGCGCCTGCTTGGGAGCCCTCAGGCAATCGCAGACGTATGGGAGCGGATCGTCACATTGGCGCGGCCGGACGTCGTCCGGCTGCGGCAAATGCCTGAGCGTTTGCCAGGTGATTTACCGAACCCGATGGCGATCGCAGGGCAGGCCCGGCACATGACGGACGCGCATTATACCACCCTGCCGGCAACCTTCAGTAGCTTCACGCTGGGCCGGAAGGCGAAGTATTTCCACGAGACCAGACGCAAACGACGACAACTCGGCGACCTGGGTGAAGTCCACTTTACGGTGCTGGACAAGCCGGACGGCATCGTCCGCACTCTCAGGCTGTTGCTGGCACAGAGGTCGCACAAATACGGACCATGCTACGTGGATCCGGCGATCATGCCGGCTCTCGAGGAGTTTTACCGCAGAGTGGCCCTTACCCGCTCTTGCAGTGGTCGTTCAGTCGTCGGGTCGCTGTGCGTCGACGATATCGCCGTCGCAACCGGCTTTGGGATCCTGCGAGAAGGTCGATTTTATGGCCTTATGCTGGGGCACGAAGCGGGCAAATGGGCGAACTTGTCGCCCGGCCGCTCCTTCCTTTGGGAGCTGGTACGCTGGTGCATCGATGAAGGCGTTGAGACCTTCGATCTGACCATCGGGGATGAGGACTATAAACGCTACTGGTGTGATCGCCAGATGAAGATCTTCGAAACCCAGTACCCGCTTACCGCGCGCGGCGCGGCATTCCTTGCGGCGCAGCAGTTGAATGACTGGCGCCGACGGTCGCGATGATGCCGCGTTCGCTCTTCAATCGGCTCGTCGGCACCGATCTCCGCGTGGATGACCTCGTCGAGGTCCGGTCTCTGGCGGAAATCCTCGCCACAGTTGATGCGACAGGTCATCTCGATGGTCTCCCGTTCATGCCTGAAATGATCCGGTTTGTCGGGAAGCGCTTTCGGGTGAAGAAAGTCGCTCATAAAACCTGCGACTCGATCGGAACGTATGGCCTGCGACATCTGACCGATGCCGTGCATCTGGAGACACGGTGTGATGGCAGCGCTCACGACGGCTGCCAGGCGGGCTGCCTGCTGTTCTGGCGGACTGCCTGGTTGAAGCACCTCGCCGACGACAACGGCGGGACAGCGTCCTCCGCGGCAGTCACAGCCATCTGCGATCCGGACCGGTTGCAACGGGCCACACGGGTATCCGTTCCAGGTGGAACGGCCAGATATCGCTGCCAGGCCACCCAACTCGAAGGTCTGACGACACCGCTGTACCCGTGGGATGTTCGGCAATATATCCGGGACTTCCTCTCGGGGAATGTCCCGTTGGCGACCATCGTTTCTACAACAGGGGTGGCATGTCTGAAATATTCGACACGTCTGCTAATCGGACGGAAGGGTGTCGAAGCGCTGAAACGCATCCTTGGATCTTTTCGGCGGGATACAACGAACCGCTCGCCACCTGGGAAGGCAACAAAGCCTCACATGCGAAACTTGCAGCCAGGCGACATCGTGCAGGTAGGATCGCAAAAGCAGATCGCGGCGACGCTCGATCACGAATCGAAGAACCGCGGCCTGTACTTCGACGCTGGTATGCTCAGCTACGCCGGCAGTCGATACCGCGTAGTCGGACGGGTCGAGCGGATTATCGATGAGAAAACCGGGAAAATGCTGAGAATTACCAAAGATTGCATCATCCTCGATGGCGTCACATGCACGGCGCTGTGCAAGCGCGATCGTCTGTTTTGTCCTCGCGGGACCTACGCCTACTGGCGGGAGGCATGGCTGGCATAACCGCTGACTCCTGTCCCTCGAAGACCCCTCGCCGCCTCGCTTCAATCCGCCTTGAACCCCATTGCAGCGCCATTCATGCAATACCGCTGCCCCGTCGGCCGCGGCCCATCGTCGAACACATGCCCCAGATGCCCGCCACAGCGGCTGCAATGCACTTCGGTGCGGGTCATGAAGAAGCTGCGGTCCTCCGACGTTTCCACCGCGCCCTCGATCGGCGCCCAGAAGCTCGGCCAACCCGTGCCGCTCTCGAACTTGGTGTCGGAGGGAAACACCTCCTGCCCGCACCCGGCGCAGACGAACTTCCCCGCCCGCTTCTCCACGTTCAGCGGGCTGCTGCCGGCACGTTCCGTCCCATGCTCGCGCAACACCTTGAACTGCGCCGGCGTCAGCGCCTGGCGCCACTCCTCCTCGGTATGGGTCACCGGGAACTCATGCGTCGCCGCATCATCCGATGCGCCGCCGAACAGCCGTCTCATGACAAAGGCCCCCCCGCACGGATTGATCAGGTCGATGCTATATGGGGTCGGCAGCCGATTTTCAGCCGTGGGAGGAACCGATGGCCGAGCTCAGCAACGCCTTGCGGCCGGTGCTGCCGCAGGACGCCCCGAATCCCGCCCTGGCCGGTCGGATCTGGCGGCCGGATGTCGGGGGCCCCTCCGTCGTGGCCGTCCGCGGCGCAGAGTTGGTCGACATCACCGCCACCTTCCCCACCATGCGCGACCTCTGCGAGCAGTCCGACCCGGCGACCGCGCTCCGTGCCGCCCAGGGCGACGCGATCGGCGGGCTCGACCAGGCGCTGGCCAACACCCCGCGCGAGGCACGCGACCCCGCCCGTCCCTGGCTGCTCGCGCCGATCGACCTGCAGGCAATCAAGGCCGCCGGCGTAACCTTCGCCGTCTCGATGATCGAGCGGGTGATCGAGGAGCGGGCGCGCGGCAACCCGGACGCCGCCACCACCATCCGCGCCGAGGTCAACCGCCTTGTCGGCGACGACCTCGCCCGTCTCAAGCCCGGTTCCCCCGAGGCAACCCGGCTGAAACAGGTGCTGATCGAGCACGGCGCCTGGAGCCAGTATCTCGAAGTCGGCATCGGCCCGGACGCCGAGATCTTCACCAAGGCCCAACCGATGGCATCCGTCGGCACCGGCATGGACGCCGGCATCCACCCCGCCTCGTCCTGGAACAACCCGGAGCCCGAGGTGGTGCTGGCGGTCGCCTCGGACGGGCGAATCGTCGGCGCGACGCTCGGCAACGACGTGAACCTGCGCGACGTCGAAGGCCGCTCGGCGCTGCTGCTTGGCAAGGCGAAGGACAACAACGCCTCGTGCGCGGTCGGGCCCTTCTTGCGGCTGTTCGATGCCGCCTTCAGCCTCGACGATATCCGCCGCACGACGGTCTCGCTAACCGTGGAAGGTCCGGATGGCTTCTGCCTGCAGGGCGCATCGTCGATCGCGAAAATCAGCCGCGATCCGGCAGACCTCATCGCGCAGATGGTAAACGCCCATCACCGCTACCCGGATGGCGCGGTGCTGTTTCTCGGCACGATGTTCGCGCCCGTCGACGACCGCGACGCACCGGGCAAAGGCTTCACGCACAAACCCGGCGACATCGTCACCATCGCCGCGCCCGCGCTCGGGCGGCTGGTGAATCGGATGGCGCCAACCGATGCCTGCGAACCATGGGCATTCGGTCCCGGCGCCCTGATGCGCAACCTCGCGCGGCGCGGGGTGCTCCGGTAAGGCCAGGGGGCTCTGCCCCCTGGACCCCCGCCAGGGGACAAGTCCCCTGGCGGGGGTGCAGGGGGGCAGAGCCCCCCTGGCCTTTCAGACCACCCCGTTCCGCAGCGCCGTCTCGCCGCGCCACAGTCGGTCGAGATTCTCCAGCAGAATATCGATCACGTTGTCCTCGTACCGCCGGGTCTCCCCGGCGGTATGCGGCGTGATCATCACGTTCGGCATCCTCCACAGCGGAGAATCATCCGCCAGCGGCTCCTCCACCGTCGTATCCAGCGCCGCGGCGGCAATCCGCCCGCTCCGCAGCGCCTCGATCAGTGCCGCCTCATCCACACAGCGCCCACGGGCCACATTGACCACGCTGGCCGACGGTTGCATCCGCGACAATGCCGCCGCATCGATCACCCGCTCGGTCTGCGGCGTCAGCGGACAGGTCAGCGCGACATAATCCGCCTGCCCCAACAGCCCGCCCAACTCGTCGATCCCGTGCACCGCATCGGCTGCCCCTGCCCCCGCCGCCGGATCACGCCGTGTCGCCAACACGCGCATCCCGAACGCCTTGCCGAGGTGCGCCAGCGTCCCGCCGATCCGCCCCAGCCCCACGATCAGCAGCGTCTTGCCGCCCAGTTCGTCCTCGCGCTCAGCCAGATCGCTGATCATTCCCCGCCAGGCCCGCTTCGCCTGGTTGTCGCGCGCCTCCGGCAGGCGGCGGGCCAGCGCCAGAATCAGCGCCATCGCGTGCTGCGCCACCGCGTTCGCGTTCACGCCCCCCGCATTGGCCAGACGAATGCCGCGCGCCGCCAGTTTCTCGCGGTCGTACTGGTCGATGCCGGCGCTGATCGATTGAATGAAGCGCAGCCGTTGCGCACGCTCGATCAGCTCGTTGTGCCACATCATCGAGACCGACACCACGTCCGCGTCGCCGATGCGCCGATCCAGCTCCTCCCGTGAGCGGACCTGAAAGCAGCGGATCCCGGTGCCGCGCAGCTCGAAGCGCGCCTGCATCTGGTACGCGACATGCGCGAAGCAGATCGTCAGCCGGTCCTTGGGAGGCAGCATATTTCCGGAATCCCGCTCAGGGCCGCCGAGTTAGCCATGCAGCGGCCAGTTATGCAACGCAGCGAACAGGATGCCGGCGATCACCCGATATGTCCGCCGAGGCGGCTGAGCCCCCACAGTGACAGCAAGGCCCGGAGTGCAGCCAGCCGTCCGACTCCCCATCTCCCGTCCATGCGAAGCGCAGCCCTCACCCGCGCCACCGGCGGCCTCACCATCGAACAGCGCGTCGCCGGGCTCGACTGGCGCGCGATCGAGGCCGATCTCGATGCATTCGGCTGCGCCTCCATAGGCAAGCTGCTCGCCCCGGAGGAATGCGCCGCGCTCACCGCCCGCTACGACGAGGATGCCCGGTTCCGCCGCCGTGTGGTGATGGCGCAGCACGGGTTTGGGCAGGGCGAATACAAATACTTCACCTACCCCCTGCCGGCCCCTGTCGCGTCCCTGCGCACCGCGCTCTATCCGCGGCTCGCCCCGACTGCCAACCGGTGGGCCACCCTGCTGGGGCAGTCGGCCCACTACCCGGCAACGCACCAGGCCTGGCTCGACCGCTGCCATGCAGCCGGACAGACCCGGCCCACCCCCTTGCTGCTGCAATACGGGCCCGGTGACTACAACTGTCTGCATCAGGACTTGTACGGCGACCTGTTCTTCCCGTTGCAGGTCGTCTTCCTGCTCAGCGCACCCGGCACCGATTTCACCGGCGGCGAGTTCGCGCTCACCGAACAACGGCCGCGCATGCAGTCACGCATCGAGGTAGTCCCCTTGAGCCAGGGTGAAGCCGTGATCTTCTCCGTCAACCACCGGCCGGTGCGCGGAACCCGTGGCGCCTATCGCGTAACGATGCGCCATGGCGTCAGCCGCATCCGCTCCGGCCGGCGACTGACGCTCGGCATCATTTTCCACGATGCGAAATGACCGCTGAGTTGTCATGGCGACGAAATCCAGCAGATTGAGCGGGTCGGTCCCACGCCACGCCGACCTGCTCAGCGATCTGCCCCGCTCCGGCACCGAGACGCTCGCCACCGGGGCCGTTCTGCTGCGTGATTTCGCCGCCGCCAACGCGATGACCCTGCTCGCGGACCTTGAGTCCGTGCTCGCAGAAGCACCGTTCCGACACATGATAACTCCCGGCGGCTACCGAATGTCCGTGGCGATGACCAATTGCGGCACGGCAGGCTGGATCACCGACCGCAACGGCTACCGCTACGATCCCTGCGATCCCGCCACCGGCAAGCCCTGGCCGCCGATGCCCGCCTCGTTCAGCCAGGTCGCCGTCCGCGCCGCGGCGCAGGCCGGCTACCCTGCCTTCATCCCCGATGCCTGCCTGATCAACCGCTACGAGCCGGGCGCGCGGCTCACGTCGCATCAGGACCGCAACGAGCGAGACTTCACCCAGCCGATCGTCTCGGTCTCGCTGGGCCTGCCCGCCACCTTCCTGTTCGGCGGCCTGCGACGCACCGACCGCCCTCGGCGCCTGCGCCTCGAAAGCGGTGACATCGTCGTTTGGGGCGGCCCGTCGCGGCTCGCGTTCCACGGCATCGACCCGCTCGCCGAGGGCCACCACCCCCTCACCGGCCGGTGCCGCATCAACCTGACGTTCCGCCACGCGCTGTAGCCGACAAGGCCTGATCGGGAAAGTTACCATAGCCCGATCCGGCGGGCCGGCTCGCCGGGGCTCTCGCTCAATCGGCCCGCAACACGTCCAACATCGCCAGCCCCGCTGCGGCATGATCGAGGAAAGCGCGCACCCGCGCCGGCATGTGCCGCGCGCTGGCGACCACGAGCTGCACCGGCAGCGGGGCGCATTCGAACTCCTTCAGCAGGCGCACAAGCCGGCCGGCGGCAAGATCCTCCGCCACCTGATACGATAGCCCCGAGGCAACCCCGCGCCCCTCCCGTGCCGCCGACAGCGCCGCATCCACCTGATTGACGATCAGCCGCGGCGCCAGGCGCACCACCCCCTCTCGCCCGCCGCGGCGGAACCGCCACTCCATCGGCGTTCCCCGTCCGGAGGTGAAGATGATGCTGTGCGACGACAGCTCCGCCGGCTCGCCGGGTGTGCCGCGCTCGGCCAGATAGGACGGTGCCGCGACCACCACCCGGCGCACCTGGCCGACCCGTCGTGCCACCAGTCCCGAATCGGCGAGCTGTCCGATCCGCACCGCGACATCGAGCCCCTCTTCGAGCAGGTCCAGATAGCGGTCCGACAACACCAGCTCCGCCCGCAACGCGGGATGCGCATCCACGAAGCTGGCCACCAGCGGCATCACGTGCATGCGTCCAAACACTTGCGGCGCCGAGACAAGCAAGCTGCCTCGCAGACTGGTCCCTTGCTCCGCCCCGGCACGCATCGTCTCCTCGAAATCAACAAGCAGGCCACGTGCCCGATCGGCAAGCACCCGGCCAGCTTCGGTCGGAGCAAGCCGACGAGTCGTTCGCTCGACCAAACGTGTGCCCAGCCGCTCCTCCAGCCCGGCGAGTGCACGGCTGACCGCCGGTGGCGAGCGTCGCAACCGCCGAGCCGCCGCCGCCAGGCTCCCGGCGTCGATGATCGTCACGAAGACGGCAAGCTCGTCCAGCCGGTCCAAAGCACTTGTCCGTCACCAACACCACGAATGTGTCCCACGATCTCCGGCACTCTTCCGTGGTCTGGAATGCTGACTTCCAAGACTGCGCCATTCCATCCATCGGACGCAATCCCCACCTGCGCCCCTGCACATTGGCAGGACGCGAATCATGTCCGAACTCATGCAGGCGGACGACAGAGACCCATTTCATCTCGGCGAGCGCCTCGCCCAGGAACGCGTCGGGATACGCATGCGCATGGCCGCGCGAGGCGGCGCAGCGATCCGGAGCTGGATGCCCGATCAGCACCGGTTCTTCTTTGCTGCCCTGCCGTTCATACTGATAGCAACCACCGATCGCGATGGTTGGCCCGGTGGCACAGTGCTGGAAGGGCCGCCCGGCTTCGTCTCCAGCCCCGATCCCCGCACCCTGCATATCGTCACGCGTGAGACCGACGACCCGGTGGCGTCCCGCCTGGTCGAAGGTGGCGGCATCGGGATACTTGGCATCGATCTGGCAACGCGACGGCGTAACCGCGTCAACGGCCGGTTGACAGACGTCAGCCGTGATGGGCTGGACATCGCAGTCGAGCAAAGCTTCGGCAACTGTCCGCGGTACATCCAAAGCCGCGAGATCACATCGACTGAATCAGTTGCGACCGGCGACCGGCCCGAGCGGCTGGCCGGCATCGATGCCCAGGCAAGACACCTGATCGCGGCATCGGATACCTTCTTCGTGGCCTCCAGCGCCGGCGATGCCGTGGATATCTCGCACCGCGGCGGCCGGCCGGGCTTCGTGCGCACGGATGGCGACACGCTGACGATCCCCGATTTCTCCGGTAACCACTATTTCAATACGCTCGGCAACTTCCTGCTGTCGCCTCGTGCGGGCCTGCTGTTCATCGACTTCGCCCGCGGCGACCTGTTGCACCTGTCCGGAACCGTCGAGATCGTGTGGGCCGGCGACGAGGTGCACCAGTTCGCCGGCGCCGAACGTCTGTGGCGCCTGCGGGTAGCGCACGGCTGGCGCCGGCGCAATGCGCTCGCACAGCGCTGGGACTTCCGCGGCTACGCGCCGACTACCGAGCGCACCGGCACGTGGTAAAACCGTCACGGTCGGCCGTGCCGACCAACCCCCTCCGTTCCGGCACGGCCCGCCAGCGCGTGATGACCGGAGGCGCGATCGCCGGAGGTCTGAATCACGCGCTCAAACAAACGGCTAGAGCGGGATGGCTTCTCCTTCTGAAGCCACCCCGCTCTAGCGACGCAACTCCTCTCGAACGGCGCTCACCGTCAGCCGCTTGCGCATAAGTTCCGACAGCAAGGCAGTCTCTTGGTCGCGTCCGGCGGTTGCGACAGCCGCAACCATGCCGTCCTTGACGTAGAATGCAAGGAAATCGAACGAGTCGATATCGCCATCAACCACGATCTCGTCCCACTCTGTCGCGTGGCCCACATAATCGACAATCACATCGTGCTGTGCGGTCCAGAAGAACGGCACACGCGTATAGGGCTCGCTGTGGCCCAGCATATTGCCCGCCGCCGTGCGTCCCTGCTGTTCGGCCACCCGCCAGTGCTCGATGCGCATCCGCTTGCCATCCGGCCCGCGGAACGCGGCGACATCACCGGCGGCGTACAGCCCGTCGGCAGCACGCAGGTGCCGATCAACCAGGATCCCGCCGTCCTCCGCTTTGCTTACGTTGGTAACGAACTCCGTCGCCGGCCGGACGCCGATGCCGGCCAGCACGGTCCCGGTGGCCAGCCGCTCGCCGGTACGCAGGACGACACTCCGCACAGCATCATCGCCCTCGATCCGCGTCACCGACGTGCCGAGCCGGAATTGCACGCCGTTCCGCTCATGCAGTCTGTGCAGCGCCCCGGCGAGGCCCGGGCCGAACTGCCTGGCGAAGGGCAATTCTTCGGGACCGACCACGGTAACCTTGACCCCCTTCCGGGTCAGCGCGCCGGCGGCCTCCATCCCAATGAAGCTGGTGCCAATCACCACCGCGTTGGCGCTGTCTTCGGTTGCCTCCAGAATCGCAACGAGGTCGGCTCGGTGCCGCAGGGTGAACACGCCGCGCAGGTTGCTGCCGGGCAGGTCGAGCCGGCGCGGCCGCCCGCCGGTCGCGACCAGTGCAACGTCATAGCCCATCTTGGTGCCGTCCGAGCATTCAAGTCGCTTTGCCGACGCATCGAGTGCCGTTACGCCTGCAACCACCCGCTCGATACCCAGCCGTTCGCGTTGCGCGCCATCCCACAGCGGCAGCTCATCCAGTTGCGACTCTCCTGCCATCGCCTGCTTGCTCAACAGCGTGCGGTCGATCGGCTCCTCGGCATGGGGGCCGATCATGACCAGCCGGCCGCGAAAGCCGAACTCACGCAGGCTCGTTGCCGCCATCGCCGCTGCTGCACCGTCGCCGATCAGCACCGCGGTGCGGCGCTCGGCCGGGTCCCGTCGCGCCGGAGCGGGCGCCGGCAGTCCGGCGGGATCGAGCAGCACCTGCCCCTCGACGACACGAGCCGAATAACGCGTCAATGCCCGCATCGGCGGCGGCTCGACCAGAGCCCCGTCGGCGATCTGGAAAGTGCCGCTATGCCATGGGCAGACCAGCCGCCCGTTGCACACCGCGCCCTCGTGCAGCGGCGCCCCGGCGTGCGGGCATTCGCCGGCCAGCGCGTGCACCACGCCGTCCAGCCGGATCAGGACGATTTTGATCCCGTCGATCTCAACCGGCCGCATCCCACCTTCAGGAATCTCCTCCAGCCGCGCCGCCACCCGTTCCGCCATAACCTGCCTCCATCATCACGCGACGATGTGGCACGGCGAAGGTCGAATCGTGCTTCCGTCCGCGATCTTGTGATGGCCTGACGAGTAAGCTTGATACTTGCCTTTGCTGCTCGCGGCTCACGTCGCTGAATTTGCGGCGAATCCCCGGATCGACGGCGCCGGGCCGCCCGGGCTGCGTCGTGATCACGAAAGAGGGTACGGCGCGAACTTGGTCCGCTGACCCGCGAGGGCGCAATTGCATGTGGCAGTGTGAGAGTTTTCAGCCGCATACATCAGCCTGCAGCTCTGTTTGCTCGACTTCGGGAAGCCCAGGCGCTTTGCCAAAAGTCTTTAATGCGACTTTATATATCTGCGTTCATTCGCGTTCATCTGCGGTTGAAACTGCTTTCTTCCTTTGTACCAGCCCGATCGGCAGTTGCCCTGTTCGTCTCGGAGCGGCTCTTCATCGCGCTGGAGAGATTGCACAAAATTGCCATGCCCTTCTCCGGACGACGCCGCGGTGACACCGGCAATACCATTGCGTCGGTGGGTAAACGGTATCACCTGCTCCAAAGCCGCGGCAACGCCCCGCCCGCTCCGGTTACCGGATCCGCCGCCGGCACCGGCACCTGCGTGATATTGCTCACCACCTCGTCATGCTCCGCCGGCTGGCCGCGACGCAGATCGGGCCGGCCGCCCGGCACCTCTGGATAGGCACCGACGATCAGCAAATCGGGCGACTGCCCCTGGTTGCAGTGGCCGACCCCGGCGGGCAGCACCACCACGTCGCCGGCACCGACCTCCAGCACGCGACCCGAGGGGCCGCCGAACAGCACCGTCGCCCGTCCGCGCGCCACCCCCAGCACCTCGTGCGCCGTGCTGTGGAAGTGGTGGAACGGATGCACCCCATCACGCCACGCCGGCGGCCAGCGATTGGCACCGAACAGGCGCTCGATCGCCGCCGGGTCGGCCGGCACCGCCTGTCGATACACGAGCAACGGCAGCCGCGAGTTGGGGATCGCGCCGTCGTCCTCAAACGTGAAGGTCTCCGGTTCGGTCATCGGTCCTCCTTCCGTCTCCCCCTCCCCTTGCGGGAGGGGGGAGGGGGAACCTGCTGTCGGTCGTTTATTCGGCGGCCTTCGCCGGCTCGACAGCCGGCGCCGGCAGCACCCGCTGGTCGCGCCCGGCTGCCACGGCGCGCAGCCGGTTCATAACCGCCCCGGTGCCCGCCGGGATCAGCCGCCCGACGATCACATTCTCCTTCAGACCCGTCAGGCTATCGACCTTGCCGGCGGTCGCCGCCTCGGTCAGCACCCGCGTCGTCTCCTGGAACGAGGCCGCACTGATGAAGCTGTTCGTCTGCAGGCTCGCCTTGGTGATGCCTTGCAGCACCGGCATCGCCGCCGCCGGCCGGTCGTCCTTGCCCAACCGTGTGTTCACCAGGTCGAACTCCAGGCGATCGACCTGCTCGCCGGCCAGGAAGGTCGTATCGCCCGGATCCAGGATCTCCACCTTCTGCAACATCTGCCGGACGATGACCTCGATGTGCTTGTCGTTGATCTTGACGCCCTGCAGCCGATAGACCTCCTGGATTTCGTTAACAAGGTAATCGGACAGCGCCTCGACCCCCAACACCTTCAGGATGTCGTGCGGCACGCGCGGACCATCGACCAGCGGATCGCCGCGGCGGACGAAGTCGCCCTCCTGCACGGAGACGTGCTTGCCCTTGGCGATCAGGTACTCGGTCTCTTCGCCGGTCTCGTCGTTCTTCACGATGACGCGGCGCTTCGCCTTGTAGTCCTTGCCGAACTCCACCCGGCCGTCGGTCTCGGCGATCACCGCGTGGTCCTTCGGCCGCCTTGCCTCGAACAGTTCGGC
>Ga0335074_10010343_pt1 | contig 13051 bp, 11 predicted proteins | sample Lox_Sample_23_FD_206715 | JGI IMG/M metagenome (GOLD analysis project Ga0335074, IMG submission 206715) | Soil microbial communities from Loxahatchee National Wildlife Refuge, Florida, United States - Lox_Sample_2.3 | ecosystem: Environmental > Terrestrial > Soil > Wetlands | place: USA...
GCGAATTTTCGGCGGTTCTTCAGGCTCGGCACGCCAGCTTCTCAGGACCAGCCCCACGAGGGCGCGAGGTAGACCAAGGGATGGCTTTCGCTGTCCAAATCGCCAAGGGCATCAAGGGGATATTCGATCTGGTGCGGGAGGATCTCGCGCTGGTGGAGCAGGAAATCGCCGCGCAGAGCGGCGGCGCGATCCAGCCGGTGGCGGAAATTTCCAGCTATCTGCGCGAGGGCGGCGGAAAGCGGCTGCGTCCTGCGCTGCTGCTGCTGAGCGCGGGAGCGGCGGGCTATCACGGCGAGAGCGCCATTCACCTGGGCGCTGTCGTCGAGATGATCCACAGCGCGACACTGGTTCACGACGACGTGATCGACGGCGCGGAGACGCGGCGCGGGCGCCCCAGCACGAACGCACGCTGGGGCAACCACATGAGCGTGCTCGCGGGCGACTGGCTCTATATGCAGTCGTTCGAGATGGCGGTGCGCGAGCGGAATTTCGCGGTGCTCGACATCCTGATCGACCTGACGCAGAACATGGTGGAAGGCGAGCTGCTGCAGCTCGCATGCCTTGGGCGCATCGATCTGACGGAGGCCGAAGCGATCGATCTTTCGTACCGCAAGACGGCGTGCCTTTTCAGCGGCTGCGCGCGGCTGGGCGCGGTGCTCGGCAAGCAACCGAAGCACATCGAAGAAGCGCTCGCGGATTATGGGCGCAACGCGGGGCTGGCGTTTCAGCTGGTGGACGATCTGCTGGATTTTACGGCATCGCTCGAAAAGCTGGGCAAGCCCGTGCTGAGCGATCTGAAGGAAGGCAAAGTGACGCTGCCACTGATCTTTGCTCTACAGAACGGGGCGTTACAGAGCGCGAGCGGCGGCAACGGCAACGGGCATTCGACACCCGAGGGCCGGAAACTGGTGGCGCGGGTGCTCGAGGAGCGCGGATTCTTGAGCGTGCACCCGGACCAGATTGCGAAGCTGGTGCGCGAAACGGGCGCGCTCGACCGCGCCGGAAATCTGGCGCGGGAATATGTGAACCGCGCGAAGGCTTGCCTGGACGAACTGCCCGACACCGAATACCGCCGCGCTTTGCGCGCGGTGCCCGATTTCATCCTCGAACGCGAGAATTAGCCGCTCGCGCGCTTCAGCGGCGCGCCTGAACCCAAAGAGACCCGGATGGTCAGTTTGCGCGCGGCGCGTCTTTTGCCGCGTCGGACTTCGCTACCGTCGTCGAGCTGTTGTCCTCCTGCAACGCCGCCGTCGCATCGGCCACGAGATCCTTCGGCGTCCACTGATTGTCCTCGTACCACTTGTAGACGGTTCCCTGGGGCGAGATTACGGTCGTGCTGAGCGAGTGAACGATCTGGCCGCCATTCGGCGTGAAGAACAATCCGAAGAAGTCGGCGATCTTCTTCAGATCCGCTTGCGAAGGGACGGCGAATTCCCAGCGGTCGAATGGAATCGCGCCGGCGACATCGCGAAACGATCCGCCGTAGGCGCGAAGCACCTTCGGCGTGTCGTGCTCGGGATCGAAACTGATCGTGAGCAGACGCACTTTCGAATCGAGCGCGGGATCCTTGCGCGTGTCGGCGTAAATCTCGGCGAAATTGCGCGAGACGAGCGGGCAGAAAGTGGGAAACGGGCAGCGCGTGTAGATGAACGTGACGAGGAGGACGTGGCCCTCGAACGAGCTCAGATGGATTCGCTTTCCGTCCTGATTGGTAAGCGCGAAATCGGGAACTTTGTCGCCGGGAGTAGGCTCGTGCTCGGAGGTGGGCGCCGCCTGGCCGGGCGTGCCTTTCTTCGTGACGACGATATTCTCGAGATACGCTCCGTCGGGAGCGACCACCACATCGGCTGTGATTTCATCGCCCACGGCGAGCGGAGTGAGGATGTTCGGGTCGCGCACGGGATAGGCCATCGTCATGGCCTCCATGAAACCCGGGATCGCCTGATGATCCACGACGACCGAACTTCCCCGCGCGTCAAGGGCGACGACTTTGCCAACGAGATGGTAACGCTTGACGTTGGCCTCTTCGTGATGCTTGCAAGCTGCGAGACCGAAAATAAAACAGACAGCGGCGAGCGCGAGTGCGGCGCGCGCGAACCGCCGTTCATAATTTCGACGTTGCATATTCACATTCACCTTTCTGGGACAAGCCCGCATTGTACCCGCGCGAATCAACCAAAGTCAGTAATGAAAGTGCCATCGGAATTCGGCGTAGACTTCGCGCGGGTTGTCGTAGTGGAATCCTCCAAAAGTCAGGCTGTTGTCGATCAACAAGTGGCGATTCGCGACGTTGAGCGCCGTCACCGAGAATGAATAGCGCTCGCCGAATTCCTTGCCGAGCGAGAGGTCAATCTGCGCGTGACCGGGAAGATACGGATCCTGGTACGGCGAGCCGGGCACACCAGCCTCGCCATTCGAGAAGCCGGAACCGTAGTAGATGTTTGTGCCGAAGTACGCCTGCCAGGGCAGCGTCACGTCCCCGCCGACGTTGAGGGTATTGCGCTGATCGTGATCGAGCGCGCTCCATCCGGGCGCGACCGGCCCCACGATGATCAGGCCGCCGGTGAACGCACCCTGTGACTGTGCGATCTGGTTGGAGTAGGCGAGGTGGAACTGCGCACGATTCCAGATACGCGGCGATCGAATCGTCAGCTCGGTGCCGCGAATGCGAGATTCGGCGAACGTGACGGGAATGAAGACGCTCGATTCGCCGATGTTGTTGTGGTCGAGGAAGTTCACGCCGCGTGTTTCGAAATTGTCGATATCGACCGACCAGCGGTAAATCGGGATCGTCACGCCGAACTGGTGCTCTTGATCGCGTTCGCCGCGAAGCGGCTCGAAAACGCAGTCAGTTGAACCGCAAAGATTGATGAGCGGGCCGGAGAGCGTGACGAGCGGTGGCGGCTGGTAGAACTTGCCCCAGAACGCGCGGAAGACCCAGTTGACGCGCGGGATGCGAATGGTGCCGCCGATGCGCGGGTAGGTGGTGTTTTCGGTGACGCCGCCGGAGAAGTGCGTGGCGCGGAGGCCGCCGATCAGCGTGAGCCAAGAAGTGACGCTGAATTTGTCGCTCGCGAAAAGCGCGATGTCGTCGCCGGGAACGTTGTCCGTCTCGTGAACCGGGCCGCTGCTGCCATCGTTGAACACCAGATTGAACAGTTCGTTTTGCGAGGCGGCGAAAGAGTAGACGCCGACCTGGGCGTCGTTCCTCGGCGCATGAAACGAGAGAACGGCCTGCCCGCCGCCGTAATTCGTAGAGAACAAAGCCGTCGTGGCGACGGGATAGTCGTCGAACGGACTGTGATAGCCCGAGCTGTTGTAATGGTAGAAAGGCGAGACGGTAAGGACGAGATTGGGGTTGAAGGTGTGGACCCATGAGAAGAGCGCGTAGCCGTCGGTTTCAAGCTCGTGGTCACGCAGGCTGCTGGTGGGCCACTGCGAATTGTCGAAGCTGTTCGGGTTGGGATCGTAGGGGATCTGATAGTAGTCCTGGCGGAGCTGGCCGTCGAAGCGAAGCTGATCATTCTGGTCGAGGTTGTACATCAGAGAGCTGAAACCACCGTAGCCGTTTTCTGCATCGTGGTAGACATTTGCAACCGGCGTTTCCAGGCCGAGATTACTGCGATTCCCGTCGATGCTGGCGTAATACGCAAAGCGCTCCGAATGGCCACCGAAGCTCAGCTGGTCGTCGGTCTGATAAAAGCTGCCGAAAGTGGTGACAAGCGTGGCCTCGTTGTTCATGTCAAAGCCGGACTTGGGCAGGATGTTGAACATGCCGTAGGTGCGATCGCCGTATTGCGCGTCGTAGCTGCCGCGCAGAATCTCGACGTAGTCGATATCCTGCGGATCAACGCGCGGTGCGAGGCTTGTGGCGATGTTCGTATCCGGAATCGGCACGCCGTCGATCAGCCAGGAGGTCTGGTGGCCGCCGCGCATGTGGAGCATGTCGTGGGTCAGATATGCGGCGGGCGTGAAATCGGTGATCATCGCGAGATCATTCGTCAAGCTGGCGCCGGGTGTTCGTTCGATGTCCTCGCGGTCGACAAGGGTTGTCGGCGTAAACGTTTCCTGAGCGGACGTGCCCGCGACGGAGGTGACCACGGTTTTCTCCGTCACCGCCGCAATTGAAAGCTGCATGTGCAGTATTGAAGACGTGTCCGAAGCGAGCGTGAAATCCTGCCGCAAATCGGCGAAACCGGATGCGCTGGCGGTCACCGAATAGTCGCCGAAAGCTACCGCCGGAAACGTGAACTCGCCGTCGGAATTGGTTTGAGTCTGCTGCGACCAATCGGACGTGGAGGACTTCAAGAGCACGTGAGCGCCGGCAATCGGCCGGTGCTGCGGATCATGCACGATTCCACGCACGGTTCCAAAAACGGTCGCACGCGCCGCCAGCGCGAACAAAAACAGCGTGCAGATACTTGCGAAGATGGACTTGAGTCGCATGAAGGCAGTGCTCCCCTTGCGCCGGCAACCTGCTTTGCCGGCAGCGGTGCGCTGCAGATCGACACCGGGTCGCGAGAGCTCGGGCCAAGCGAGGACCGGCAGCTAGAGTTCACAGAGATCGCGGGTGCTTGCGCGCGGGCGCGCAGACACTGCGCGGAATCGGTTACGTTGCGAAGGGGCTTTAGGCTCGAGGAGGCTGGAAGGGAGCTGCAAGGAAACCGGAAGGCGTGGACAGCGTTTGCGGTGCGACTACCGGAGCGGCCGCGACCGCAGCAGCCAGCGATGCGACCGGCAGCGGCGCCGTGGGAGCCATCAGCGTGTTGAGGCCGTAGTCCGGCGGGTTGTGCGTCGTGTTCATCGAGCAGTGGTGCGTCGAAGTCGCCGCCTGCCCGCAGAGCGGAGGGTGATGCGCGTGCGCGAGCAGGGTCCGGTTGACGATGTCGCACATGCAGTCGCACGCGGACGAATTGCAATCGGAGCGCGCCAGCAGCGCCATAGGCGTAGCCAGCAATGCGAGGACGACGAGGATGGCGTGCACGCGCCGCATCGCAGACACTCTACCACACGAGCGTCCCTGCGCGCGCAGAAACGAAACATCCGCCGATGTTGCCCGAGGCGACTGTGGGGGCGTAGACTTCCGGCCAATGGAAGAGACGAATCGCTCCGGAAGAATCTTCCTTAGCTCCCGCGCCTACTGGGCCTTTTGGGGAGTTTGCACGGGCCTTGTGTCGATTGTGTTTGACCGTCTCATCGATCATCACTTCGAGTCTCCCCTTCGAATGCTGTTCGACGTTGCTGGTTTTGTGGCTGTCGGTGTTCTAATCGGCCCCGTGATGTCCAAACCTCTAGCTCAGTAGCCGGGTGCAGGTTTCGCTTCTCGTCGCCCTTATACTGATTTTCGCCTACATCCTGTGGCGCATGGCGACCGGCCGATAAGGGGTTTACCCGCCAAGCACAGCGACTGTGCTGATTTGCGTTCGGTGAAAGTTTGGCGATAGTCTCGGAACTTGTGCTTCCGTTCAAACTGATCTACGACGAGCGCTACGACCTGAACCTCGGCGCGCACGTCTTCCCGTCGCAGAAATTCCGCCTCATCCACGACCGGCTGCTCACAGAAAAACTGGCTTCGCCGGATGATTTTCTCGCGCCCGCGCCCGCGAGCGACGAAGACATTCTGCGCGCGCATTCGCGGGAGTACGTCTACAAGCTGAAGGCAGGAACGCTCAGCCACGCCGAGATTTTGCGGATGGAAGTTCCCTACTCAAAGAAACTCGTCGAGGCGTGCTGGCTGGCTGCCGGCGGATCGATCCTTGCGGGCCAGCGCGCGCTCGAAGACGGCTGGGCCGCAAACATCGGCGGCGGTTTCCATCATGCATGCCCCGACCACGGCGAGGGTTTCTGCGTGATACACGATGTGGCCGTGGCGATCCGGCGGCTGCAGTTCGACGGCAAGATCGAGCGGGCCATCGTGGTCGATACGGACGTGCATCAGGGCAACGGGACCGCCGAAATTTTCGCCGGCGACGGAAACGTGTTCACGCTCTCGATCCACCAGGAACACAATTACCCGTTTCCGAAATCGCGCTCCACGGTCGACGTCGATTTGCCGGACGGCGTCGGCGACGCCGACTATCTCGCGATTCTCGAAAAGCATCTGCACCAGGCGTTTCTCGATTTCTCGCCGGAGATTCTCTTTTACGTGGGCGGCGCCGATCCCTACCGCGAAGACCAGCTGGGCGGGCTCAAGCTATCGATGGAGGGCCTGGCGCAGCGCGACGCGCTGGTCTTCGATTACGCGCGGCGAAATGCCGCGCCGGTGGTCATCACGCTTGCGGGAGGCTACGCGAGGAAACTGGAAGACACGGTGAGCATCCACGTCAACACGATTCTGGCGGCGCGCGATGCCGCGAAACCAAGCAGCGTGAAATCGCCGGCCGGCTGATGCGCGGGCCCACTACTCCAAATGCAGCGGAGAAACGCCCATCTTCGCCGGGCTCGTGGGAGCGTACTTTCCGGCTATCCGAAGATGTTCGATACGCGGGTGGTTGGGCGGCCGCGAGGGCTTGCGCGCGAAAAATATGGTGGCCGCGATGGGCATAAACACGGCGACACCGATCGGCATCCATGCAGCGATGACGCCTCCCGCCACGCCGAAGTTCGCGCCATTCGAGAAGAGCCGGCGGTCGATGGCCGCGCACAAGGCCAACACCAGCGCGAATGCCACGGCGGCGAAGACCAGTGCTAATGCGAGAAAGTAGTGTTTTCGAGGGAGACGCTCGCTTTCCACGTGGATGCCTCCGAGCCCAGCGCCGGCCGGACCTTATTTTCCAAACTGTACCACACTATTCGCGGCCGGTCCCGAGCGCGCTCTGGATCGCAGCCGTAAGAGACTCCGAGAATCCTTCCCGCGGAAGGCCCCCGACGCGATACACGATGTTACCCTCGCGGCCCAGGATCAGCACTGTCGGCAAGCTATCGACCTTCATGAAATCGTCGAGGCCATCGGCGTAGATCACCGGAACGTCCCACTTTTGGCCGGCGACGAAGGGTGGCACCTGCGCCTGATCGTCGTCAGTATTGGCGGCGAAGAAGGCGACGCCGGAATTCCCCGCGTAATCTCTTGCCACGTCATTGAAGAGCGGCTCGAGTTCCCGGCACGGCTCGCACCAAGTGGCCCAAAAACTCAGCACGATCACCTTGCCCTTAAGAGGCGCGAGCGGAAGCGGTGTGCCATCGAGACGGCGCACCACGAACGCGAATGGGTCCTTGGCATCTTTGTTTCGCGCCGCCGGCGCCGAAGCGGCAGGCTGCGCCGGATACGCGCGGTCATACGCAGCAAGGATCGCGTCGCCGAGCCCCTTGTCGCTGCCATGGACGAGACGCCAGACGTTGCCGAGTTTGAGCCGCAACTCGCGCCGGTCAGCCTTGCCGGCAGGACCATCCTCGGGCAGCGCAAACGCCAGGGCGTATTCGTCGATCGCGGCTGTGGGATCGTTCCGCAACTCGGCAATTTCGCCGAGCTTCTCCGCGGCGAGCGCGTTGGGGCGCGCGGAATTGCTCTTTTGCAGGTCTTTCGCCGCGGCATCGTAATCCTTCTGCGAGGTTTCGACTTCCCCGCGCACGTAGTACAGCGCGGAGAGGAGCTGTGCGTGGCCGTCCTTCCATTCGGCGAGCGATTCGCTGGCGGGCTTCTCGTCGGGCGAAGTTTTCTCGACGCGATCGAGCACGCGCGACACGTATCCGGAGGCGCGCACGAGACTCGCGTCATCTCCCTTTTTCTGCAAGAGGCTTGAGGCGAGCAGCATCATCTGCGAATCGTCGGGGCGAAGCGCGATGAAACGCTCGGCGTAGTCCAGGGCGCAGGTGTCGTCGCGAATCTGCTGGCAGGCCTCGACGAGCGCGCGGTAGATGCCGGGACGCCTCGGGGAATCGGGAAAGCGCGCGAGATATGCGGTGAGATTGCGCACCAGGGCGGCGCTGTCGTTGCCGGCATCGGCGAGCGCCTTTTGAAGCTCGGCTTCGGCCTCCGCCTGTTTTTTCGCTTCGGCTTCTTGAGCCGCTTTCGAGCCGGGCGCGACCGGATTGGAGTTTTGAGCCGCGGCCACACCCGGCAGCAGGAGTGCGCCGGCCAGCAACGCGAGAAACAGAGATCGCATCACGCGGCCGCGGCTCGCCGGCTCATTGGAAGTCAAGTAAGACATCGACGGTGCCGGTTGCGGGATCTTTCTGAAGGAATCGGCCGATCTTGTCGTAATGAAACGGATAGCCCTCAAACGCCTGCTTGATTCCATTCGCAAGAAAATCTTCATAGAGAGAGTTGTCGAACACCGCGCCGGCCGGAATTTTCCACTGCCCCCGCGCACGGCTTTCGCCGTCGATGGAAAGGCCGGTGAGGACGAGCTTGCCCATGTGATATTGCGGGCCCTCGGTGACGGCAATCGAGTAGCTCACGCGCGCCGCGGTGTCATCGAATTTCGCGACGGGCTTGAGGTCGACGTCGAGGTAGCCGCGACGCATATAAATGGCGCGCGCGGCATCCCAACCCGCTTCGATTTTCATCCCGTCGGCGGGTTCTCCGGTGTGCAGAGGAATCGCCGTATCCAAGTCGAGCACTCCGACGGACGTATTGCCGCTCCAGGTAGCGCCGCCCCAGGTGAATGCCGGACCTGGAACGATATGCGCCGTGACCGCGACCGCGCCATTCGCGAATTTCGCCTCCGGCGGATCGAAATGTACTTCCAAGAATGCGTGCGAGAGATAGACGGGACGCACCTGTTCGAATTCGAAAAGCTCGATCGCGCTGCGGGAAAACGGCTGCCCGACGATATCGCCGAGGCGGGCGCGAACGCTGCGGTCATTTTGCGCGAGCGGATCGGAGAAATCGACCGATGAAATCTTGATCGCACCGCCTTCCATGTGAAACTGCTGCACCTGGCCGCCGGAAGGCTGGGTGATCAGTTCGTGAGACACCGCGAAATTCATGCCGCGGGTGGCGATCACCCTCGCGAGGGCGTCCGACATTTCGTCGAGGATCGCACCGTGCGGCGGCGCCTGTCCGTCGAACAAGACCCCGGCGGATTTGATGGCCGCTTTTAGCTCGTCGTCGGTGAATCCGGGGAAATTATCGAATGACACCGGAACCTCGGGGCCGTCGGTCACCTGATATTCCACGCGGACGCCCGCGTCGCCGCTCGAGAAGCGGTAGTTGACCGAGGTGAAGGGGCCGAGTTGCGCAAGCGTGTTGGCGGCTTTCTGCAGATCATCGCGCGTGACTTGCGAGCCAACCTGGAGATGGGTCGCGGGCGCGAGTTGCGCGGAAGAGAAACGCGAAGAGCCCGTCACCTGGACGGCATCGAGACGCGAACTCGCCTGCTGCGATTGCTGCGCCGCGCACACGGGCGCCAGTCCGATCAAAAGCAGAAGCAGCGCAGTTCGCATGGCTCAAACCTATTGGATGCTGATCACGACGTCAACCGTGGCCTTCGCGGCGTCGCGTTTGAGCGACATCGCGACCCTTCCCGTCATTCGCGCGTCGCGGAGTTTCGGAGCCAAAACCTGCTTGAGGAAGTCGAGACCATAATTCGCGTCGTAGACCTGCCCCATCTTTACATTCCATTTCTTGGCAAGGTCCGCAGCGAGTTTGTCCGCGAGGCCCTGGAACTGCAACTCTCCCATGTGGTACTCGGGGCCCTCGTCGACAGCCACTTGAAAGCTGGCCTGCCGGGCGGCGCTGTCCAGAGTTTGGGTAGGCTGCACCTTTGCGTCGATGTAGCCTTTTCCCTGGTAGGCCTTGCCGATCGCCGCGAATCCGGCGTCGATCTTGTCGAGGTCGGCGACTTCCCCCACCTTCATGTTGAGGAGCTTCGTCAAATCGTCGGACGAGAAAGCGTGATTGCCGGTCCAGTCGGCTTTCGACCACGAGAACTGAGGGCCTTCAACGACCGGAATTGCAACCGTGATGTCCGAGGCCGTGCCGGGAACGATGGCCGGCCGTGGATGGTCGAAACGCGCCTCGAGGTATCCGTGGCGATGATACAGCGGAGCCAGCCCGCCCGACACCGCAACTTCCGCGTCCGTGGCGGAAAAATCCTTGCCGACGAGATCGGGAATCGCGGAGGCGAGTTCCTTCTCCGAAAGCGCGCTCGCGCCTGGGAAGGTCAGGCTGCGCACGGGCATGGCGATGCCCGAGACGCGAAAAAGCAGGGCGGAGACGGGAGCACCAACCTCCGAGGAAAAAGCGATGAATTCAACGGTGCCGTGAATCCCGTTGGCCGTTACGAGCGCTTGAAGCGCGTCGGACACTTGCTGTGTAAGCGAACCTCTGGGAGGCACCGCCCCCGTATAGAAAGGAACGCGGCGCCGCAAAGTCTCGTCGAGCTGCTCGGGCGAGAACCAGATGAAATTTTCGAAGCGGCAAGGCAACAGCGCCTGGGTCTCTACGACCTGGAATTCAACGTCCAGATCGCCGCCCTGCGTGCTGTAGCGATAGGCAACGCTGTCGAAAACGCCGGACTTCGCGAGCAAGTCCGCAGCGGCCTTGAGTCGTTCCGCGCCGATCGAGTCGCCGACGTGGAGTCCCGATGCGGCCGTCGCTTGGGCCTGGTTGTAGCGGCTCAAACCGACGAAGGAAATTTTCGCGAGGCGAAAATTATCCGGTTGGGCGGTCTTCGCGCCCGCCGGAAAGGCCGCGGCGCAGCAGATAGCCGTGGCCAGGGCGAACAGTCGAGCATAGCGCCATGAGGCGCACCGCAGCCGGGCGAGGTTCGGTGCATTCATGCGGCGATTCTATTCGACTGTGACTGATTTTGCGAGATTGCGCGGCTGATCGACGTCGCAGCCGCGGCGCACGGCGATGTGATAAGCGAGCAACTGCAGCGGCACGACCTCGAGGATTGGTGCGACCAGTTCGGGCGCAGGCGGAATCTCGATCACGTGGTCCGCGACGCCCTTGGCGAGGTTGTCGCCCTCGGTGACGACTGCGATCACGATGCCGTCGCGCGCTTTCACTTCCTGCAAATTCGAAATTGTTTTCTCGTAGCGAAGCATCGATTCGGGGTCGGACTCATCGCGAGTGGCAATCATCACCACGGGCAGGTTTTCGTCGATCAGCGCGTTGGGTCCATGCTTCATCTCGCCGGCCGGGTAACCTTCCGCATGAATGTAGGAAATTTCCTTGAGCTTCAGCGCGCCTTCGAGCGCGATCGGATAGTGGATGCCGCGGCCGAGATACAGGAAATCGGTGTGGCGGAAAAGGAGGCGCGAGAGATCCTCGATGGCCGCGTCGCGTTGCAGAATCGTTTCGATTTTGTGTGGGGCGCGGGTGAGTTCCTGCATCAGCTTTTGCGAATCGGGGTTCGCGAGCTTGCCGCGCACCTGGGCGAGATACAGCGCCATCAGCGAAAGCGCGGTGAGTTGGCAGGTGAACGCTTTCGTGGAAGCAACGCCGATTTCGGGGCCGGCGTGCGTGTAGATCGTGCCGCTCGATTCGCGCGTCAGCATGGCGCCGACCACGTTGCAGATGGAGATGACCTTGCCGCCCTTCCGGCGAGCCTCGCGCTCCGCCGCAAGCGTGTCCGCCGTTTCGCCGGACTGGCTGACGGCGATGATAAGGCTGCCGTCGTCCACGATCGGATCGCGGTAACGGAACTCGCTGCCGTAATCGACCTCGACGGGAATCTGCGCGAGGCGCTCGATCATGAATTTGCCGGCGAGCGCCGCGTGCCAGGCCGTACCGCACCCGAGAATCTTCACGTCGCGGAATCGGCGGAATTCGTCCTCGGTGATGCTCATTTCATCCAGGAAGACCTTTCCGGTCTCCTGCGAAATCCTGCCGAGCAGGGTGTCGCGGATGGCGCGCGGCTGCTCGAAAATCTCCTTCTGCATGAAATGCTTGAAGCCGCCCTTCTCCGCCATGATCGGATCCCAGGTGATGTGCTGGGGCGGGCGCGTGATCGGGTGGCTTTCGAAGTCGCTGAGCTTCACGCCCTGCGGCGTAAGCACGGCCATTTCGCCGTCGCCGAGGAAAAAGATGCTGCGCGTGTGGGCGAGGATCGCCGGGATGTCGCTGGCGACGAAGAACTCGCGGTCGCCAAGGCCCACGACGATCGGCGGACCCAGGCGCGCGGCGACGATTTTATTGGGATCCTTCGCGGAAACGGCGACCAGCGCGTAGGCGCCGGTCATGGCCTTGACGGCCTTGCGCACGGCTTCCTCGAGCGGCGCGTCCTTCGAAAACTTTTCGATCAGGTGCGCGATGATTTCCGTGTCGGTTTCGGTGACGAACTTGTGGCCCTCGGCGACCAGATTCTTCTTCAGCTCGATGTAATTTTCGATGATGCCATTGTGAACGACGACGATGTCGCCCGTGCAGTCGCGGTGCGGGTGCGCGTTTTCTTCGGTGGGGCGGCCGTGCGTGGCCCAGCGCGTGTGGCCGATGCCGTAGACTCCGTCGAGCGGCGTGATGCGAATCGATTCCTCGAGATTGCGCAGCTTGCCCGGCGCGCGCCGGATTTCGAGCTTACCGTTGTCGCCCACGACGGCGATTCCGGCAGAGTCATATCCGCGATATTCCAGACGCTTCAGGCCGTCGAGAATCAGGGGCACGACGCGCTTCGGTCCGATATAGCCGACGATTCCGCACATTTTTGTCTCTCCTTGCCGCGCCGCCGCGCCCAACGGCATTCGCCGCTAAAAGAGAAATGTTAGCGCATAGAGGCTGCGGTAGCCTAGAGCCGCTCGTTGGCGGTTAGCTTTGATGCCACTATGAGCCGCAAACGAGAGACCGAGCTCAAGTGTTCTCCGATGATTCGCAGCCCGAAAAACGAATCGCGCGACTCGAATTTGTTATGCATCCCTTTCGATATGTGTTATTTTTTTTGCCGTGGCACGCAAACAACATCTCCGTTTCTTTCAACACCATCTTTCTTCTCACGAATTTTTCCGCCTGCTGAGCTACACAGCCAGCTACTTCTAAGCCTTCACCGGTAACGCAGCGCTCCATTCGCTACGGGTGTTTTTGCAATCTCGATTTCCATTTTGAGCCGGCTCACAGAGGAGGGCACATGAGCACCGCTACAGAGGTATTGGCCACGAGCACGATTTCGGC
>Ga0335074_10010345_pt1 | contig 13050 bp, 9 predicted proteins | sample Lox_Sample_23_FD_206715 | JGI IMG/M metagenome (GOLD analysis project Ga0335074, IMG submission 206715) | Soil microbial communities from Loxahatchee National Wildlife Refuge, Florida, United States - Lox_Sample_2.3 | ecosystem: Environmental > Terrestrial > Soil > Wetlands | place: USA: Florida...
GTATAGAACGCCATCCGCGCAATCGCTTCCAGCACGACTGCATGATACGCGGCCTGCATCGGATCTTTTCCCCACGCGAACGGCGCGTGCCCCGCTACCAGCACGCCCGGCACCGCCTCCGGATCCACTCCCCGGAATCGCCGCACGATCGCCTTCCCCGTGTTCAGCACGTAGTCGCCGCCGATCTCTTCCGCGCTCAGCTCCTCGGTCACCGGCACCGGCCCGTAGAAATAATCCGCGTGCGTCGTTCCGTACGCCGGAATCTCCCGCCCCGCCTGCGCCCATGCCGTCGCGTATTCCGAGTGCGTGTGCACCACCCCGCCGATCCCCGGGAACGCCCGGTACAGCTCCAGGTGCGTGGCCAGATCAGAAGACGCTTTCAGCGTTCCTCCGACAATCTTCCCCTCCAGATCCGCCACGACGATATCGGCCGCCGTCATCGTCTCGTATGGCACGCCGCTCGGCTTGATCGCCACCAGCCCTCGCTCCCGATCGATCCCGCTCGCGTTCCCGAACGTGTACAGCACCAGCCCCCGGCGAACTATCTCCAGATTGGCTGCAAGCACCCGTTCTCTCAGATCGTCCGGCATGTCTTCAATGTACACGGCGCATTTTCCGCTCCGCCCCGCCGCGCTCCCGCACCGGCAAGCGCCGATTCTACTAAATCGATATAGCGTCGCGCAGCAAAATCTCACTCGCCATCCTTCCCCCCCCTTGCCGCGCTTCCCCGCTCCAAATCTCTTGCCCCCGCTTCGACCCTGAATTTTGTTACTGTCGTCACCATCGCCCGCCCGCCCCTCCAGCCTTCCCCTGCCCGGAATCGTCCCTGATGCCTTATTTCCAACGATTTTATTCCTTATGTGTTAACTCATCAGTTATGATTACCGCTGCCCAACCTCTGTCTTTCGAGGCTGAAGCGCTCGCAGCACCGGCAAAATAGTTCTTGCGCACTCTCTCGGGAACGTGTTAACTATGCAGCCAATAATGCAAAAAAATCCTGTTTGCTGTTGCCAGGAGAAAGAGCGGTCTTAGCCACTGCTATGAAAATTGGAACTACCATTCGAGGTTATCGTTTGCAGAAAGGTCTCTCCCAGGGCGACATCGAGAAACGCACCGGCCTTCTGCGTTGCTATCTCTCACGCGTGGAAAACGGGCACACTGTCCCGTCCCTCGACACCCTCGCCAAAATCGCCGGCGCTCTCGAGCTGCCTCTTGCCCAGTTGTTTGCTGAAGATAATCTCGGACGCCAGCTGCAGTCTCAGAAGCTTTCCGACGACGAGCTCCGTTTCCTCACTCAGATTCGTCGGTACTCCACCAACCTCAACGACAGCGACCGCAAGCTTCTGCTTGCCATGGTCAAGAAATTCTCCACCACCGCCGCCCGCTGACACACCCAACCGGGCGCAATTCCCCCTGATTTTTTCCTGAAATCCCACGGCGTTCCCCAATTGGCTCCCGGGAACGCCGCCCGCGCTCTATCCCGGTCCTGCCCCGTACGCCGCGCGCATCCCCCACGCGAACAGCAACAGCAGGAACGTCATCACTCCCACCGCCATCGCCCGCCGCCGCACAAAGGTCGTCCGCGGCGCCCCGATCCGCGGCACCAGCGGAATCCCCAGCGCGATCCCGCTCAGGAATCCCCCCAGGTGCGCCATGTTGTCCACCTGCAGCCGCGTGTGCGCCACCAGCAGCCCGAAGTCCACCACAAAATTCAGCAGCGCAAAGTACCACACGCTGCGCTGCAGCTTCTTCCGCTCGAACGCCGGTATCGGCAGCAGCGGCGACCGCAGCAGCATCAGCAGCACCCCGGCAATCCCGAACACTGCTCCCGACGCGCCCGCGCTCAGCACCCCGCCCTGCTCCGGCAGCCCCGGATGCACCGCCACGCTCAGCAGATTCCCTGCGATCCCCGTCAGCAGATACGCCGCGATCATCCCGAACTCGCCCAGCAGCGGCTCGCCCAGTAATCCCAGGTTCCACAGGCACCACATATTGGTTCCAATGTGGATCCACCCGAAGTGCACGAAGATCGAGGTCGCAATCCGCCACCACTCTCCGTACTGCAGCACCGCTCCGCCGTTGCACAGCAGCGCCTGCGAAAGCGGGTCCTCAAACTTCGGCCCCGCCAGCGAGTGGCTCTGATACAGGGTGAACAGGAACACCGCCACGTTCACGCCCACCAGAAAATAGGTCGCCGGCGCCGAAGCCCAGTGCCGCCGGCGCGGCCGCGGAGGCGGCGGCGCGTACTCCGGCGGCGGATACCACCCCCGCGGCTGCGGCTCCGGAATCGCCCCCGGAAGCAGAATCTCCGGTTGCGCCGCTGGACGCCGCCCCGTGCTCCGATCTCCGTCCATAGTCCTACCCTACCGTCCTCTCCGCGCCCTGACAAATGCGCGCCGCCGCCCGCAGTTGTTTACAATTTTTTATGTCGGCACTCTCATCCCATTCCCATTCCTGCGGAGAAAATCTTTGAGCGGTGAAAAACGTATCGCCCGCGCGCTGCTGAGCGTGACGGATAAAACAGGCCTCGTCTCCTTCGCCCGGCAGCTCGCCTCTCACGGCGTCGAGCTCGTCTCCACCGGAGGCACCGCCAAAGCCCTCCGCGACGCCGGCCTCGCCGTCCGCGACATCGCCGATCTCACCGGCTTTCCTGAGATGCTCGACGGCCGCGTGAAGACCCTCCACCCCAAAGTCCACGGTGGCATCCTCTTCCGCCGCGACGATCCCCGCCATCGCGACCAGGTCGCCGCCCACGGCATCGAGCCCGTCGATATGGTGGTCGTCAATCTCTACGCTTTTGAGAAAACCGCCGCCCAGCCCGGCGTCGCCTTCCCCGAAATCATCGAAAACATCGACATCGGCGGGCCCTCCATGGTCCGCTCCGCCGCCAAGAACTTCGAAGACGTCGCCATCGTCACGTCGCCCGGCGACTACCCCTCCCTCGCCGAAGAGCTCGCCGCTCATCACGGCGCGCTCTCGCTCGAAACCCGCTGGCGCCTCGCCCAGCGTGCCTTTGCCGCTACCGCTGCCTACGACACCGCGATCGCTAACACCCTCGAACGGCTGCCCGCTCCCCAGGCCGGCGCGCACGCCCCCGTGCAATTCAGCGACGACTTTCCCGCCGCCCTGCGCATCGTCTACCCCCTCGCGCAGTCCCTGCGCTACGGCGAAAACCCTCACCAGCGAGCCGCCCTTTATGTCGACGGCTCCGGTGCCGGTGTCGCCGCCGCCGAGCAGCTTCAGGGCAAGGAGCTCAGCTACAACAACCTCGTCGACCTCGACGCCTGCTGGGCCCTCTGCCAGGAATTCGACGATCCCATGGTCGCCATCATCAAGCACACCAATCCCTGCGGCGCAGCCACCGGCTCCGACGTTCTTGACGCTTACCGCAAGGCCCTCGTCGCCGATCCCGTCTCCGCTTTCGGATCGGTCATCGGCGTCAATCGCGAAGTCGACGGCGACGCCGCCGAAGAAATGTCTGCGCTCTTTGTCGAAGCCATCGCCGCTCCCGGCTTCACTCCCGAAGCCCGCGAGCGCTTCGCCGCCAAAAAGAATCTCCGCCTCGTCATTGTCCGCCCCGCCGCCGACAAGCGCGTGCTGAAGCAGGTCTCCGGCGGACTGCTTCTTCAGGACGCCGATCTCGGCCGCGTTTCTGCCGCTGACGTGAAAACTGTCACCCGCCGCGCACCCACACCCGGCGAGCTCGACTCGCTCCTCTTTGCGTGGAGAATCTGCAAGCACGTTAAGTCCAACGCCATCGTCTACGCCCGCGACGGCCAGACCCTCGGCGTCGGCGCCGGCCAGATGTCACGCGTCGATGCCGCCCGCTTCGGCGCCATGAAAGCCGTGCTCCCGCTCGCCCAATGCGTCGCCGCTTCCGACGCCTTCTTCCCGTTTCCCGATGGTCTCGAGGTCGTCGCTCAGGCCGGAGCCACCGCCGTCATCCAGCCCGGCGGCTCCGTCCGCGACAGCGACGTCATCGCCGCCGCCGACCGCCTCGGTCTCGCCATGGTCCTGACCGGCATCCGCCACTTCCGCCACTAAAGCAGCGGTTGCCCCGCCCAGGTCAAGTGCCCCACCCTTGTCGCCCGCAATTGACGACAGAGTGGCATTCCCTGCTCCCTGCACCCCGCTCCCTGTAACCTGCAACCTGTAACCTGTTCCCTTGGTCCCGCCTGCTCCACCCTTGTCGCCCGCAGTGGACGACAGGGTGGGCCCATCCTCAACTCTGTGTTCTCTGCGTCCTCTGTGGTGAAATTCGGCCTCCCACCTACCACCGAATCTTTCCCTCCGGATCATCCACCAGCGCCACGTCGAACTTGTCCAGCATCGGCATCAGCGTGCCTTCCAGTTCTTTCCGCCACAGCTCGCCTTCGTAGAACTTCGCCTTCATCGCCTCCCGCGAACCCAGGTCGGGAAATCCGCGCATGAAGAAAAACGCATCCGGATCTTCCACCGACAGAAACGGCCCCAGAATCTTCATCCCGATCTCTTCGTGCGCCGGCACAGACTTGTGGCTGAATATCTCCAGAAACTCGCCTCGCCGCCCCGGCTTCGTCTTATAAGTGCGCATTTCTATGATCATTGCATCGCCCTCCTGCTCAATGCGCGCCTTCATCTCCCTGAATCATGGCTCTTCACAGCGTCAGCCCTGCTCTTGCCTTTCTTCTCAGGATAACTTCTCCGGCTATATTAGTAACCCTGCCTGGATTACTTCTATCATCGCACCCGATTCTGCCCAATCCAATAGATAGGGCGAAGCTATGAGCCCTCACCTGCTGATGATGAAAGGTCCGCAATCGATCGAGTCCGGATACCTCGCGCCCGCGGCTACCGCCTCATCCGGCAGACCATCACCGCGCCGTTCCGGTACGGACACGCAAAGCTCGTCGCCGCATCCGGCCTCAGCAGCACCCACGTCGCTCCCAGCGGAGCCAGCGCCGCCACGCGTTCGGCGTCCGTCATCTCATCCACCCGCAGCTCCGCATTCCTCTGCTCGGCCCATCGCTCCGCCAGCCGCGGAACTTCCGCCACCACCCCGGCATCCTTATCGTCCGCCAGCGCTTCCCGCTCCGCGATCGCGCGAAATCCCTGCTCGTCCTCGTCCCGCAAATAATCCAGCCGTGGATCGAACGCGAACACCGCATCCCGCGGCGTGTTCTCCCGAATCCACAGGAACGCCTGCACGTACTCGTTCGCCGGCCTCGCACCCGGCCATTCCACATGCCGGCATCCCGGCCACGCAGCGAACTGTGCCGCAATCATCCCCGCAAACGCCAGCGTCGCCAGCGCGATGCCCGCCCATCGCGCTCGCTGTATCGCCGTCGCCAGCACCCCTCCGCACAAGATCACGCCCAGCGCGTAGATCACGTGAAAGCTGCGCAGCACCTGCAGCCGCACCAGCAAAGCTGGCCCCGCCGCCGGCACAAACCACGCAGCCACCGCCACGCTGCAGCTCCCCAGCAGCACGCACGTCAGGCACACCGCGCCCCGCCGGCCCGCAGTTCCCAACTTCCACACAGCTATCCCAAACAGCGCCAGCGGCATCGCCAGCCCCAGGTCCTCATACCATCGCCATCGCGACAGAAACAAAAACGATCGCGGCGCCAGATCCACCGCTTCCCGGTACGCTGCCGAATCCGGCGTCGCGTGCGCCCACACAAACGCCGCACCGCACGCCGCAATTCCCATCGCACACATTCCCAGAGCCAGCCGCCGCCGTCCCGCTCTCAGCGCCGCGCACAGCACAACAAACGCAACCGCGTACGCCGCCATCAGTGGATGCACCACCGCCGCCAGCGCCAGCCACAGCGCCGTCCATCCCCACTCGCCCTCCAGGCACGCCGCCACCGCCAGCAGGCACAGCGGCGTCGAAAACGACCGCGCCGTCACGTACGGATCCATCAACGGCAGCGCCGTCCCCGCCACTGGCAGCGTAAAACACGCCGCCGCAAGGATCACCGCGCAACCCCTTGCCCGCTCTTCCTCAAACAGTCTCGCCGCGACGGCCCGGTTCGCAGCCAGGAACAGAAAGATCGACAGCAGGTGCGCCGCCAGCAGCGCCCACGCGACCGGCAAATGCGTCACCCGCACCGCTACCGCCATGGCGTCTGCAAATATCGACCACCGGCTGAACGCCGTCACCAACGCCGCATTCACCGGATACAGCGACGGGTCCAGCGCATGCCGCACCCCCGCCACGTAAATCCCCGCGTCGCCCGCAAACGGATGGAATCCATCTCCCAGAAACACTGCCGCCGTCAGCAGCAGCATCCATCCGCACCCCCGCAACTTCGCCCAGGCGCGTTCGCCGCGCTTTGTCTCCCCGCTTGCGCCGATCTCCGGCCGATCTGTAACCGCGGTGCTCACAAATGGCTCTCGATCAGCGCCGTCGCCTGCTCCCCCGCCGCGGCATCGTCTCCGAATTCCCGCAGCCAGTGCACCTCAGCCTCGCGCCGGAACCACGTCATCTGCCGTTTCGCGTAATTGCGATGTCCCTGCGCCGTCGCCGCTATCGCTTCCGCCTCGCTCATCTCGCCGCGAACCACAGCCCGCGCCTGCCGGTACCCCAGCGCATCGAAGGCCCGCGGCTCCTCGCCGTAGCGCGCCATCAGCCCGCGCATCTCCTCCACCAACCCCGCCGCAAACATCCCCCCCGCCCGCGCATCCAGCCGCTCGTACAGTTGCGCCCGCGGCGGATCCAGCCCGATCCGCAAAATCCGGAACCCCTTCAGCGCATCGCGTCCCGCCTCCCACGCCGCGCTCAGCGGCTGCCGCGCCGTCAGGCAAACCTCGATCGCGCGAATCAGCTTCGGTTCATCGTTTTTGTGGATCCGCTCCGCCGCGCTGCGATCCAGCCTCGCCAGCACTCGATGCAGCCATCCGCTGCCCCGCCGCTCGGCGCTGCGCCGCAACCGCGCCCGCAGTTCCTCCGACCGCTCCGGCCCCGCGAACAGTCCTTCCAGCAGCGCCCGCAGATACAGCCCCGTCCCCCCGCTCACAATCGGCAAATGCCCGCGCGCGGCAATCTCTCCCAGCGCCGCTCGCGCCATCCGGCTGTAATCGCCCGCCGTGCAAAACTGATCCGGCTCCAGCACGTCGATCAGATGATGCGGCGCCAGCCGCCGCTCCTCCGCCGTCGGCTTCGCCGTGCCCAGCTCCATCCCTCGATACACCGCCACCGAGTCGCAGCTGACGATCTCTCCGCCGAACCGCTGCGCCAGCCTGAGCGACAGCGCGGTCTTGCCGCTGCCGGTCGGTCCCGGCAGGGCTACAAGGATCGGCTCCATAGGATCAATGTCAGACTACAGGCTGCGCAAAATGCGCGCTCCGCCATCAGCAGGCGCGCTCCCTGCTCCCTGTTCCCCGCTCCCCGTAACCTGCAACCTGTAACCTGTTCCCTTTGTCCCGCGTGCCCCAACAGGCAGAGCCCACTCCCAACTCTGCGCTCTCCGCGTCCTCTGTGGTGAACGTCTTCCGTCGATCCCAGCACGGCTCCCAACCCGCAGCCACGAAACCAAACGGATGCACCAGTCCCTACACCCTAAACGCTACCCGCTACCCGCTGCTTCACTGCACTTCCTGCCGCGCCCGATACCCGTCCCGCGCGATGATGTCGTACTTCAGCGGCTTGTGCTTCTCATCCACCATGCGCAGCGGATGTCCTTCGTTGTCCACCAGCTCCACCCGGATGCGCCGGTACGTCCCGTCCATCTTCGGATTGCTCGGCTTGTACGTGATCTGGTACTGGTTCCGGATCGACGCATTGATCTGCGCGAAAATGTCCGGGAACTCCGCCTGGAAGCGCGGCTCGAACCACATCCCGCCCGTCATCCGCGCGAAGGTCTGCATTTCGTTATCCGCCTGCAGCATCGTGATCCGCCCGCTCGAGCCGCCGAATCCCGGCATCCCGGTGTACGGGCCCACGCTGTCATCCGTCATCGCCCGCACATATCCGCCCGTGCTGATCGTAAAGATCGTTACGTTCGGCGTCTCCTTGATCTTCTCCAGCATCTTGTCCAGCGTGATCTTCGAGAACGTATCGATCCCCGACCCCACCAGGATGATGTATTTCCGCCCCTCCACCCGCGACAGCCGATCCAGCGTCTCGTACAGCGCGTCGAACATGTTCGATTCGTTCCACGTCGGAATCTGCAGCGAGTTCAGCGCCTGCTGGACCACCATCTTGTTCTGCGTGAAGTCCGTCAGGATGTTCGTGTGCATGTCGTAGGTCACCACCGCCACGTAGTCCTGCGGCTCCAGTTGCTGCGTAAAGGCCCACGCCGCGTTCCACATATCCTGGATGAACCAGTAGCTGTTGGCCGCAAATTCCAGCAGCAGCACCGCCGTGATCGACGCCTTCACCTGCCGGAATCCGATGATCTGCTGCGGAATGCCGTCCTCGAATACCCGAAAGTTGTCTTCCTGCAGATTGGGAATGAACTGGTGCGTCTTTTCCGTCAGCACCCCCACGTCCACATTCACCACCGGCACGTCCACCCGCAGCGAGTAGTTATTCAGCCCCGGAGGATTCTTGATCGTCGTCGGCGGTGGCGGGGGTGGCGGCGCCGGCGCCTTCTTCGGAATCGCAATCGGCCCGTTATCGCTTCCCGGTCCTCCCGCCGCCGGCGTGCTCTGATCCGTCTGCTGCTGAGTCTGTTGCTGCGATCCCGTGTTTTGCTGTTGGCTCGTCTGCTGACTCGACCCGTCCGATTGCGCCTGTAACAAATTGCCCGCAAACAGCGTCTGACAGAACAGCAGGGCGGCGGCAGCCATCACCGAAGTTCCGCACCGTGTGACCCTCATGGCAAAATCCTCTCGATTCATTGTCGAGCCGCTTGTGTCTTGGCGACAAGCGCGCAACAAGCTTAGTCTATGGACGTGCGAACAGGCCTGAAAGATATCCGCCGGGCAGCCGCTCCCGCGCTGCTCCTCGCCTCCGCCTGCGTGCTCCTCGCGCAGGCCCCCGGCTCCGCTCCCCTCGCCTCCTTCCCCCCCGCTCCGCCCGCCGTTACCAAATTCTTTCCCCTCAGCCAGATTCATCGCGGCCAGCAGGGAGTCGCCTGGACCGTCTTTGAAGGCACCAAACCCGAGCCCATGGGCGTCGAAATCCTCGGCGTCCTCCACAACGCCATCGGCCCCCGTCAGGACATGATCCTCGCCCGCCTCGAAGGCGCCAAACCCGACTACACCGGCGTCGTCGCCGGCATGAGCGGCAGCCCCGTCTACATCGATGGCCGCCTCGTCGGCGCGCTCTCCTACCGCATCGGCATGTTCAGCAAGGAGCCCATCGCCGGCATTACCCCCATCGAGCAGATGCTCGGCGTCGAGCACCAGTCCGCCGCTCCCGCTGAAGATGTCGCCGAGGCCGCCTTCCAGCCCGCCGCCCTCGCCGATCCGTCCCCCACCGCCGTCAGCGCACCCGGTTCCTCCCAGCCGCTCATTCAGCCCATGGATACCCCGCTGACCTTCAGCGGCTTCAGCCCCGCCGCTCTCCAGCTCTGGAAAGAACACGCACCCGCCGGCCTCATGCCCGTTCAGGGCATCGGCGGCTCGGCCGGCGACGATCCCGGCCAGGGCCCGCTCATCCCCGGCTCCGCCGTCAGCGCCGTCCTCGTTCGCGGCGACCTCGACATCGCCGCCACCTGCACGGTCACCTACGTCGACCCGCAGAAGATGCTCGCCTGCGGCCACCCCATCACCCAGTTCGGCCCCGTCTCCATGCCCATGACCAAGGCCGAGGTGCTGGCCACGCTGCCTTCGCCCTACGACTCCTTCAAGATCATCAACACTACCCAGACCATCGGCTCCATCACTGAGGACCGACAGTCCGCCATCATGGGCGTCTTCGGCCGTCCCGCTCGCATGATCCCCGTCACCCTCCGCGTCTCCCGCGACGGCGTCTCCGACGGCCAGCCCGACCAGACCCAGGCCCTCCACTTCGAGGTTGTCGACCAGCCCCAGATCACCCCCACCGCCGTCATGGTCGCCGTCTTCCAGGGCCTGATGCAGCAGAACGGTTACTCCGCCCTCACCACCTATCGCGTCCAGGGAACCGTCAAGCTCTCCGGCTACCCCTCCGTCACCATCGATAACCTGGTGGCCCCCACCGACGCCATTCCCGCCAACATCCTCACCGCCATCGATCTTGGCCAGCGCTTCACCCGCCTCTACGACAACGCCGCCCGCCGCACCCCCATTGAAAGCGTCGAGCTCGACGTCGCCGCCATTCCCCGCCGCCTCACCGCGGAGATCGAAAGCGCCCAGGTCAGCCGCACCCTCCTCCACGCCGGAGATACCGTCACCGTCAACGCCACCATCCTTCCCTGGCATGGCGAGCCCCGCAACGTCCGCATCCCCGTCACCCTCCCCGCCAATCTCTCCGCCGGCCCGGTCCGCCTCCTCGTCAGCGACGGAGCGACCCTCGACCGCCTGCTCCAGCCTCCGCTGATGCGCACGCAGTCGCTGAACATCTCAGAAACCATCGCCCAGCTGAACAGCTCCCACCCCAGCGACCGCCTCTACGTCACCCTCCTCGCGCCCGAGGCCCAGGCCGCCGTCGACGGCCGCACGCTCTCCGCCATCCCGCTCTCCTACGCCAATATCCTGGAGCCTCTGCGGGAAAACCGCGGCATGGCCCTCAATGGCGAGTCGGCGCTTCCCATGGCCTCCGTGCCTCTGGACGCCGTCCTCAGCGGCCAGCAGGTCCTAACCCTCCAGCTCCAGGACCAGTGACGATTCACGGCCGATGAATCTCGCACATCCAATCGCAGGCCAAACCTTTCGGAAAGCCGAATCTACGGCCATCCCGAATGACCGCGCAGCTTGCTATCCGAGCCCAACACGATGGATCAGATCCTCGAATCGAGGATCGCTGCGGATCGGATCGAAGTAGGGATGAGTTTTGACGAATTGAAGGATATTCGACTGCTCGCGCCGGGCCTGGTCGAGCCAATAAAAGGCCTCTTCGTTGTCGCCGAGGCCGAGGTAGGCGTTCACGAATGCGGCTGCGGGAATATAGCCCGAGTTGCGGCGCTGTTTCAGTTTGGCGAGCAGCCGCAGCGCGTCGCTGCGCCGCCCCGCGTGGGCATACGCGCGGATCAGGATGCCGGTTGCGGCGGGGCTGCCCTGGGTGAGCGATACGACCTTCTCCAGTACGGGAACGGCATCTGCAGCCTGGTTGTTGGCAATCAGCGAAAATCCCAGATCCATAAGAGCGCCGGCATTGTCCGGCTCCACAGCCAGAACGCTGCGGGACTCCCGAATGGCCTCACCGTAGCGGTGGGCCTGAAAGAGGATCCACGAGACGCTGTCGCCGGAAACGCCCAGCGGGTCCAGAGCGCGAGCCTCCCGGATCCAGGTCACAGACTCGTCAATCCGGCCCTGGCAGGACAGCCAGGAGGCAAACCCAGCGTGGGCAGACGCGTCGTTTGGGCTCAGTTCAAGGGCGCGCTTGTATTCCGACTCGGCTTCGGTCCACTGCCATTCTTCCTGAAGGACATCGGCCAGAACGAGGTGCGCCCCCACAAGATTCGGATCCAGTGAGAGCGCCTGGCGGGCGAGGCGAACGACCTGAGGCCTGGTTTGCTCCGGAGCCACGCCCACGAAGACCGTTCCCATATCGCTCCACGCCTCGGCCGCTCCCAGGTAAGCGGGAGCAAAGCTGGCATCCCGGTCGATCGCATCCTCAAAATAGCGGATGCTTTGCTCAACGTCGGCCCTCCCATTTCCATGGGTCAGCGCAAACTGCCCCTTCAGATAGCTTTCGTAGACCTCGGGCTCGACGGGATGGGCGGCGGCCAGCCGTTGGCGCTCCTCCCCGGTCACCGTTACCTCCACTTTGGCGGCGATGAGCTGAGCCAGTTCGCTTTCCAGGGTGAGCGCGTCCCGCATCCACCGGTCGTAGCTCACCGACCAGAAGTGTTCATCGGTCGCTCCGCGAATCAACTGCGCCGTCACGCGAATCCGGCTGCCCTCGCGGATGACCGATCCTTCGACAACGGCGTCTGCGCCCAGAGTTCTTGCGATTTCGGGCACCGATTGCTGCGGATTCCTGAAGCGCATGACTGAAGTGTGCGAGGTCACGCGGAGGTCATGGATGCCCGAGAGGCGCCCGATCAGGGCCTCAGTGATGCCGTCGGCCAGGTATTCCTGCCCTGGATCCTCGGAAAGGTTGCGAAAGGGCAGCACGGCGATCGATCGGATCGGGGTCGAAGTCACGACGCTGGCCCGATGCCGCAACAGGAGCCACCCGGCCGTCACCAGGCAGAGGCAGACAAGAGCGCCCAGACCAAACCAAAGACGTGCGCTCCAGGCTTCCCGTGCCGGGCGCAGAACCACAGGCATCGGGATCACTGCCGTCTCCGGCTCTGTTTCCGGCTCGTCCACCGGCAAACGGCGACTCTCGATCCATGCATCCAGCTCGCCGGCGAGAGCGTATACGGAGCCCCGCTTGTCATGCCGGTGACGATGGACCGGCATCCCCTCCCGTTTTTCCCATCGCTGAACAGTCGTTATGTCGCGGCTCAGGTAAGCCGCGATCTCTTTCCACGAGTCCAGCCGCCGATCCGGGGACTTTTCCAGAGACGGGACATCATACGACGGCTCAGCCATGGCGATCTCCTGGCATTCCAGCGTTGGTCGCAGAAGATGGGGAGATTGTAACGCCGGCTGGCCGGACTGCAAGAGGCGGTATTTGACGGTATAGGGCCCCCTCCGCGTCTTGCCGCTTGAAGAAGTCCGCACCATTGCGGGAAGGTGTGGGACAGTTCAGGCGCCGCACGCCGTCACGCACGCCGCAGGTCGTTCCCGGAGAGTCCCCGGCTGACCAGCGGTACCGGCTGCCCGGCGCCCATCTCAAAACCGGAGATTTTCCATGAGAATGCGCGGCAAAACGCCACTATGGATATTCAGCCTGTTGCCCGTCCTCCTGCTCGCCGGATGGCCAACCCACGCCCAGGTGCGGCAACCACCTCTGGTGCAGCTCAGCGGTCTTCTTAACGACTACACCCCCGACACGGTGACGAACGGCCCCTACGAGATGCGCGGCAC
>Ga0335074_10010346_pt1 | contig 13050 bp, 10 predicted proteins | sample Lox_Sample_23_FD_206715 | JGI IMG/M metagenome (GOLD analysis project Ga0335074, IMG submission 206715) | Soil microbial communities from Loxahatchee National Wildlife Refuge, Florida, United States - Lox_Sample_2.3 | ecosystem: Environmental > Terrestrial > Soil > Wetlands | place: USA...
GGCGTCACGTGCGTCGCGCCGATCAAGAACCTGCCGAATGGTACAAACCAACCGAGCGGCACAGAAACCTGCGGTCCGAATAGAAAATCGTATGTTTTTCCGGTGATGGCGTTACTACTTCCGCCCGGCGGATACGTGTAGCTAGGGTAGAAGGCGGAGACGTCCGCCACCAAGCCGAACCAACGATCGGCCTTGAAGGGTTGCCGATGCATTCCATCCGTTTGTGCTATTTGGGGTCACCAGGCTGTAGTCGGGATCCATGTAACTGTACCCGCCAAATACCTCAATGTGATCGGACTGCGCGGCTGCGGCGCAACTAAGGACCAGAACTATCAGCAGCATTAAAGAACAGCGAGGCATTCTTCCTCTTGGGGCACTACAGGCTCGAGAAAGATTCTACGACGGGCGCGCATACTTGGGAAAGCGTATTACCGACGTAAGCCTGAACGGTGGTTTTCGGCTGCGTGGGACTGTTTGCGTCCGATAGGCTGACCGCAGGGCGAAGTGTCACTGCCCACGGGAAAGCCTGTGATCGCTGCTTCCATTTCGAGCATGCTCGGCATCGCAGCCTTCGCGACCCGTTCTCAAAGCCCCGTACCGGTTGTCGCGTGGTGCGCCATAGGATTTTTTTTCGGGATATTCCTCTTCGTGCGCGGCTTTCGATACCTGCAGAGACGGCGGCTGATTCTGGATACGCCGTTTTCCAAAATTCGCAGCGCTTCCATGGGAATGATAGAAATCAGCGGGCAAGCCGTCGGCCCGTACACCCTGGTGGCCCCTATCACCGCGCGGTCGTGTTACTACTACCGAACCCTCGTGTGGGAATTGAAGCAACGCGGAAAAAATAAAGAGTGGGTGAAGGTCGCGGGCGAGTGCGTGCACCTGCCCTTTTTCCTCGATGACAATACCGGCCGCGTTCTAGTCGACCCCCGCGGGGCGGAACTCGATCTGCATTGCGATTTCAAGCAGGAGTTCTGCGACTCGTTTTTCACCACCAAAGAGCCCGCGCCACCGAATGTTCGAGATTTTCTAGCTCGGCACGGTGTGGAAACCCGCAACAAGATTAAAGTCGAAGAGTTCTGCATCAAGCCGAAGAACGCGTTATTCGTTCTCGGAAGTCTAGGTGAAAACCCGGGAGTGGAGGTGAGTTCGGAGCCGATTCAGGAAATGGAGAGGGTAAATACGAGTTCGAGCATTTTCAGCCAGCCCTTGAATTCCGTTCTGACAATGTCAATTGGATCGTCCAGCGATTCGAGCGCAACGGAACCAGTTGGGGTTGGGCAGAGTGTCATCCGGTTGTCTTCGGATCCGATGCCTGCCAAAGCTCTGGATATGTCGCAGCAGCAGAAGATTGCCGCTGCCCTGGTGAAGGCCGGGATTTCGAATCCGGCAGCATGGAATGCGGCGGGGCTGGATTCCTCTGGCGTGCAGGTCCAGGCGAATTCGGCGGCTACGGGCGACAGTGGGCATCCCACCGATGACTTCGACCTGCATCCTGCGGTCGTGCTGAAAAAAGGAGAAAATAATAAAACCTTCCTGATTTCGTGGAAGAGCCAGCGCGAGGTCGCCGGCGCCCTGGGCTGGAAATGCGCGCTGATGATTCCGGGTGGTCCCGTGCTGACTGTCCTGAGCCTTTATCTTTTCCTGCGTTTTTTCCACCTGCTGTGAAGCACAGCTTCTATGCGGGGCAATACGCGTCCACTCTAGTACAATCAATCGCGTGAGCGATGCCGTCCGTATCGGGATCCTGGGCGACTTTAACAAGGAGTTTCGGTCCCATCGCGCCACCAACGACGCATTGCAGCACGCGGCGCGCAAGCTTGGACTAAAAGTCGAGTCCGAATGGCTGCAGACTCCATCTCTAGTCGAGCCCGGAGCGGAAAAGACGCTGGAAAGTTTCGACGGGCTATGGGGTTCACCGGGCAGTCCCTACAAAAGCTTCGATGGCATGCTGAAGGGCATTCAGTTCGCGCGAACGCGCGACTGGCCATATCTCGGGACCTGCGCCGGATTCCAGTACGCCTTCATCGAATTTGCGCGCAACGTGCTGGGGATTGCAGACGCGGATAGCGCCGAAAACAATTCCGGATCGAAGAACATTTTGATCTATCCCGTGGCTTGCGCGGTTCCGAACCGCAAGGGAGATGCGCCCAAGCTTTCAGGAGCCGTGCCGGAAATTCGGCTGCGGCCGGGATCCTATCTGCAGTCGTTCTACGGCAAGGGAGTAGAAGTTGTGACCGAGGAGTTTTTCTGTAATTTTGAAATCAATCCCGAGTTCGAATGGACCCCGATGGAAGCGGGATTTCCTGTGGTCGCTCGCGGACCGCAAGGGGAGATTCGCGCCATCGAATCTCCAGCCCACCGCTTCTTTGTAGCGATGCTGTTCCAGCCGCAACTTTCTTCGACCGAAAAGAAGCCGCATCCTGTCGTGATGGCGTTCGTACAGTCGGCCTCAGTGTGGAGCAAGAAAAAGCTGGAAGACAGTGTGCTGGAATGACTCCTCCCTGAGAGACGTCCCACCGTCATTGCCCTCGTCGAAGCTTCGTGCCGATTACACTCTCTTTACGAAAACCAGTGCGGCCGAGTTCATGCAGTAGCGCAGGCGCGTGGGCGGCGGGCCATCATCGAATACGTGCCCGAGATGCGCGTCGCACTCGGTGCAGGCGACGGCGATGCGATCCATGCCCAAGCTGGAGTCACTCAGTTCGCGCACATTTTCCTTGGCAATCGGAGCCCAAAAGCTGGGCCATCCCGTACCCGAATCGAACTTGGTAGCGGAATCGAACAGAGCGTTTTCGCAGCAAACGCAGCGGTAGATGCCGCTCTCGTGCAGGTTCCAGTATTTGCCGGTGAAGGCAATTTCCGTGTCGGCGTTGCGGGTGATATCAAAGACGTTGGGGGGAAGCTGCTTCCGCCACTCGTCGAGCGTCTTTACTACCTTCGGAATGCGAACTTTTTTCAGGCGCTCGCCGGAGTCGGAAAACTCGACGACAGTGACTTCCTTCGGTTCCGTAGAGCCCGCAGCATCGACCGTCTGCAGCGTGTGGGGTCCTTTCCACTGCCATAGAGCAAGGCCACCAAGAGCCACGGCCGCGCTGCTCAGAAAGGCCCGGCGCCTTACGTCAACCTCTTTTGCTTTCTCTGATTCGTGACGATCGGAGTTGAACATAATGAGCTCCTACTTCCCCGTGTAAAGATTGGGAAACTCCTGGCGTAGATGCGCGACCTTCGGTGCATCGTTGAAAACAATGTACGGATTGTCTGGATGCAGCGCCGCATAATTCTGGTGATAGGCTTCCGCCGGATAAAACGCATGCAAAGGTACGACCTGCGTCACGATCCGATGGCGAAACACTTTCGCCTGCTCGAGTTGCCCAACGTAAGCGTCAGCGATCTGTTTCTGCTGATCGCTGCCGTAGAAGATCACAGAACGATATTGCGTGCCCTCGTCGGGTCCCTGACGATTCAGCTCCGTGGGGTCGTGTGCGACGGAGAAGAAAACGCGGAGAAGCTCGCCGTACGTAACTCTGGACGGATCGTAGACGATCTGCACGGATTCGGCGTGGCCCGTTTCCCCTGTACTTACAGTTTCGTATTCCGCGGTTTTGGCTGATCCGCCGGAGTATCCGGAAGTCGCGCTGATGACGCCTTTGACATGCTGAAACACGGCCTGGATACCCCAAAAACATCCGCCCGCGAGAACGGCAGTTTCCTTCCCGGGTGCGGACGCGCGAGGTTCGTCCGTGGCAGGTGCCGGCACGGGAGATGCCGGATCTGCTTTTGCGCTGCAGGCTGTAGCAGCCAGCAGGGACGCGAGAGCAAGAGCGGCGATCCGGATCTTAGGAGTTTTCATTTCTGTATCCCCAATCCCCACAAATATTGTCTGCCAGATTGGAGTGACGCAGGAGGGAAAAGTTTCAGCGTCGGGAGGTGGAAAAACACGAAAAAGGGAGCACTCCAGTGCTCCCTCAGGTTCAACTGATGCGACAACAGCTTTACTTGCTTGATCCGCCGGACATCCCGTCGTTCGTCGGCGCGAGTTCCAGAGCGAACTTCTTGCCTGAGAAGCGGACGCTTTCAAGCGAGCTGGTTCCGTCACTGTTCTTGGTTATTACGGCCGCGCTGTTTTCTGCAGGGGTCGTCAAGTCGACAACACGGGCTTGGGTTTTGGTGAGTACCTTTTTGCCTTGCATGATGCTGATTTCCACGTTGGGGCCAGTGCCGTCCCACTCGACCTTGTATTCACCCGCCTTCAGCTGGGTCCCATTGACCAAGGTTGGGTTGAACAGCTGCAAATTTTCCTTTGTAGCTGCGAACGCGCTAGACGCCAGCAGAAGAGCCAGCCCCATCAGTAAACTCTTGGACACTGTCGCGAACTTCATTGCTGCTCCTTGTCTTTCCCGATGGACGTCGGGAAACGGTTGGGGCGGCCCCGGTTCGCAACTGGCGCGGGAAAATGCTCTTGTTTTTCCGCGCTCATCGCCTACAATGCTGCTGTCGGGGTTGAACGTGCGAGCGGAAGCTTACACGACTGCTAAGGGGGTCTTCTCATCTGGGCCGCCAAACCGAGAACGAGAAAATCCCCGACCCCGCAGAAATTTGCTATTGCCGACGTCACCTCTGCGCCGGCTTGCTTACTCTGACCTAGATACGCGAGTTCCTCTTCAGAAGTTCCTGCCCGCTGTAATTGTGTTCATTTAATTTGACGCAGCGATGGGCGCCTAGGTAGCAAAAAGATCGTCCGTGTTTTCGCTACAGTGGCGAAGCGTTTTGTCTGGAGTGTTGACAGTAGCGGATGCGTGAGCGCATACGTGATTAGAGAGAAACGAACGATTAATGGACAATGAATCGCGGCGCGCTTTTGGAGCCGCGCCTTTACTCAAATACACAGTCTAGTCATCGTCGCCGTGCTGACGCTCGACCGACCAGATCGCCGCTTGATCTTTTTCAAACGGATAGACGTGAACCATCCAGTTGAAGACGACCGGAATGAATCGTCCGCCCGCCGCGTCGCAGGCTTCCTCGGTATTGATCGATCCTTTCAGACCGAACTTCGCATTGTGTCCCAAATATGCTTCTCTCTTTTCCGCAAGCGTCATGCTGGCTGGAGGAGCACAGAAGTTCACATGCTCGTGCCACTGCGCGAAACTTAGAGGAATGCGTTCGTTCAGTTGATCCTCGCTGAAGCGCTTGGGCGCCGTATACATCACGCCAACCAGTTTGTAATCGTTGCCGTGTTTCTCGTAAAGGAGTGAGGTCGGGCGCTCGGGATCGAAATCGAACTGTGCCCGGATGGCGTTGCGGGCGCTGGTAAAGTGATAAATCTTCTGTGGAATTTCAGGATGGAAAATCCTGAATCCTTCGTCCAGGGCGACGTGATAATCGAGATATTTCTCAGCTGCTTTGCGGGCTTCATCGACGACGTGCTGCGCACGCTCCGCGTCTCCCGGTTGGGCCTTGCGCAAAGTGGTCATTTTCATGTGCGGGCCCATATCCATGTGGCCCTCCATGGAATGCATGGCGTGCGCGCTGGTAGCGTCGTCGGCGCTATCGGAATCTTTGTCTCCGCCCATGGGCATGTCTTTCATATTCATGTTGGACATGTCGTGGCCTGACATCCCAGGCATGGATTGCTGAGAATCGGCCGTCCCGTTGGATGGATTCTGCGCTTGTCCCCAGGCGAAGCTGCACAGAAGAATTCCGGCGAAGATGGCAAAGAGCTTTTTCATAGAGTTTCCCCACAAAGTCTTTCTGCTGATATTAACCCTGCCGCGAGCCGGATGTTTTTGCAACCTCTGCCGGTTACTTGCTGGTTACAGCCGTAACGCGCGCGGATTGCCGAAAATTTGTTGTTTCTGATACATCTGATTCCTTGACTCTGCAAATCGTCATTTTTCTTTTTGTTGCGGGCGCGCTGGGCGGAGCTCTGAATTCGGTTGCCGGCGGCGGGAGTTTCATCGCCTTCCCGGCGCTGCTGTTCACGGGCGTACCACCGATTCCGGCGAACGCCACCAACACCATTGCGTTGTGGACGGCGGCGGCGGCCAGCGGCGGCGCATATCGCAAGCGGCTCGACATTGCGCGGCGAGTGATGATTCCTCTGCTCGCAGCGAGCTTTGTCGGCGGCCTGGTTGGAGCCTTTCTCCTGCTGAGGACCCCGGCGCACACCTTTATGCGGGTGCTTCCCTGGCTCACTCTCGGCGCAACTTTGCTCTTCGCGTTCGGCAAGAAACTGGCTGGCGGCCGGCCTTCGATTGTCGAGCAAGAGGCGTCACGTACAGCGCTGGCCGGCGCAACCTTGTTTCAATTGTGCGTGGCTGTTTATGGAGGCTATTTCGGCGGAGGCATGGGAATCGTGATGCTCGCGATGCTGGCTGCCTTGGGCATGGCCGATATTCACTCCATGAATGCGCTGAAGAGCGTCATGGGCTTTGTGATCAATGGGGTTGCCGTGGTTACCTTCATCGTGGCGCGAGCGGTTTACTGGAAACATGGGATCATCATGATCGGGGGAGGGATCCTGGGAGGATATTTGGGGGCACATTACGCGCAAAAGCTTCCGCAAGTGTGGATTCGCAGCTTCGTGGTGCTGGTCGGAAGCGGAATGACCACGTATTTCTTCTGGCTGTCGTATTAGGACGCGACGCCACGCGGGTCTTTGCTTGACACTCGGCCTGACGCTCGCGCATAAACTTCCTGCGCAGCGCGTACCGCAGCCCCATATTCGACGTCGTTGCCGGTCACGCGCGCCAGCACATGTTCGAGCGCGCCCAGGATTCCGACAGTGTCGAGGTAATCGTAATAGCCGAGATGGGCGATGCGGAAGATTTTGCCTTTCATCTCGGCTTGGCCATTGGCGACAACCGCATCGAACGTTTCGCGGAATTCTTTGACGATCTTTCCCGAGTCAACGCCGTCGGGCGGACAAACTGCCGTGAGCGCGGCGGCCGGCGTGGACGCGTACAGCTTGAGTCCGAGCGCATGCGCGCCGGCGCGCGTCATCGCAGCGCAGAGTTCGGCGTTGTCGATGAGAATGTCGCGTCCCTTGGCTAAATCACCGCTGCCCATGTTGCGAATAAATTCCAGCGTAGCGCCCATCGCTGCGAAAAGAGATGTCGCAGGTGTGTACGGCGTCTCGCCCCTCGCTGCCGATTTTCGTTCCTTGCGCAGATCGAAGTAATAGCGCGGGGAAGTTGTCTTCTCCATGCGTCCCCACGCGCGCTCGCTCACTGCGCAATAAGCCAAGCCGGGAGGCATCATAAGCGCCTTCTGCGATCCACCAATGATGACGTCAATACCCCATGCATCCACCTCGAGATCGGTCGTACCAAGGCCAGTGATGGCATCGACCACCAGAAGTGTTTCATCGCCATGCTCGCGGATGACGTTAGCGATGCCTCTCACGTCGTGGCGTACCCCGGTGGAGCTTTCCGTCGACTGCACAAACACCGCACGAATGGCAGGGTTGAGGCCTGCGCGAATTTCGTCAAGCGAAAAGGTTTGGCCATAAGGCGTGGAGAGCACCTTTACCTCACAACCGAATGTTTGGGCCAGCGAAGTCCAGCGTTCGCCGAACTTGCCTGCAGTCAGAACGAGGACATGATCGCCAGGCGAAGTGAGATTGGTAACCGCGGCTTCCATAACTCCCGTGCCGGAGCAAGTGAGAACCAGCACATCGTTCTTTGTCCCGATGAATTCCTTCAGGTCGTTGAGCACCCGCTGGAACAGCGCTTTGAAATCGGCGGTGCGATGGTGCGCTGTGAATGATGCCGTCGCGGTTTGCGCCGCGGGAAGCAGCGGAGTGGGGCCGGGAGTGAAGAGACGATTTTTGCGCAGCATGGGATTCCGTGGATAGATCAGTGTATAAGAAGCAGGTTCGGTTGATGCATAATTACCAAGCAGAGGTGCCGGATGTTCTTCCTTCGACTGACCTTGTGTACCTGCGCGTTATACCTAGTTTTCGCGCTGCCGTTTATTTTGGTGGAAATCGCCGCGGAATTTGCAACGAAGAGTGGCACTTTCGGGTATCAGCTTTCACGGGAAAACAGGAATCGCGGCGTTTGCCGCGTTCTGGGGAATAATCTGGCTGCTATCCTTTTCGCTCGCATTTCGCGCAGTATTCCCCTTAATTTGGAAGAGATTCATAGCCTGACGCGCCCAGCATCTATAATCCCCACATGAGCCTGGTTGAACAGATTCAGAAAGATATCGTGACCGCCATGAAGGCTAAGGACGAGGCGCGGCTTTCCGCCTTGCGCATGATCAAGAGCGCCTTGCAACTCAAGTCCGTCGAGAAGATGGCGCCGCTCGACGACAAAGAAGCGCAGGCCGTGCTCGCCACGCTGATCAAGCAGCGCAAAGAGTCGGTCGAACAGTTTCTCAAGGGCGGGCGGCAAGAGATGGCCGACAAAGAAGCCGCCGAGATCGTCTTGATCGAAACCTATCTGCCCAAGGCGGCTGGCGAGGCCGACGTGATTGCCGGCGTGAAAGCGGTGATCGCCGAGATGGGATCTCCGACCATGAAAGAAATGGGCACGGTAATGAAAACCGCCATGGCGCGTTTCCAGGGCGCCGATATGCGCGTCGACGGCAAGCTGGTCAGTGATATCGTGAAGCGGGAGCTAGCGGGGAAGTAGTCGCTCACGCCGATTCCGACGATCACTTCTGTGACTCGCTTCCCGTTGATCCGATGAGATTCTTCAAAATCTCTTTCGTCAAAGGATTGCCGTTATTTCAACTCTTTCTCAAATTGATCTTCGATCATCGTGAACAGGTGCACCCTGGCGTCGCTACCGGCGATGCTGTGGGTTTTGTTGGGATAGATCATCAAACGAAATTGTTTTCCGCCCTTGATGAGTGCATCGATCATCTGCATGCTGTTTCCGAAATGAACATTGTCATCGCCGGTGCCATGAACCAGCAGCAACGCGCCGTGCAGCTTATCAGCAGACTTGCTGACATCTGACATGGCGTAGCCATCTTTGTCGTCCTGCAGCAGGCCCATGTAGCGCTCGGTGTAGATTGAATCGTAGTTGACCTGATTCGTTACCGGAGCGACAGCAACGCCCGCCTTGAAGCGGTCGGAGTGCGTCATGGCGTAGAGGGTCATCGATCCACCGTTCGACCATCCCCAGATCGCCACGCGAGTGCCGTCGAGTTGCGGAAACTGCGCGAGCAACTGATCCAAGGCGGTGAGCTGATCCTTTAACTCGATAGCGCCGAACTCATGACGGATCGCGGTCTGGAACTTGCGGTCGCGGCCGGGTGTGCCGCGATTGTCGACCGCGAAGATGGCGAACCCTTTGCGAGCAAGGATCTCATCGAAACCGTCGGGCGTAACCTGGCGCACCATCTGCGCCGCAGGGCCGCCGTAAATGTTAATGATGACAGGAATTTTCCCGCTGACGGTGCCGTCGGGAGGAAGCAGCAGACGACCGTACAGTGTCGTGCCGTCATCGGCCTTGAATTCCAGATATTGGGGAGCACGCAGACCGTATTCGGCAATTTCGTCTTTCGATTGCCAGACCCGCACGCAAGATCCGCCGACCGTGCACAACTGGCTTCGCGGAGAAGCCTGCGGCCCCAGATACGTATGCAGGAAGTGGCTCCCGTCTTTGCTGAAGCCGGCGAAGTTCAGACCTTCCTCCGGAGTCAGATCCTTGAGGTTAGAACCGTCGAGTTGGATCGAGAAAACGTGCGTCTGGCGCGGGTCGTCCTTGTTCGCCTGGAAAAACACAGTGCCTGACGTCTCATTCACGCTGTCGACACCGAGCACTTCATAATCGCCTTTCTCAATTTCGCGCTCCAGCTTAGCATCGGCGGCCATCGGATTTTGCTTGTCGAAGCTGTAGAGATACATGTGGGTGTTGCCGTCGCGCCAGCTTCGCCAGATGAACCCGCCACTATTCTTAAAAAACGGAATCTCGATGTTTTCGAAATCCATCCACGAGCCGGGGGTGGTCTCGGTCATAACAATCCGCGACTTGCCGGTTTTGGCGTCGATGAAGTAGAGATCCATTTTGTCCTGGGTGCGATTGAGCACCGTTGCCCAGATGACTCCCTCTTTGACCCAGCCGAAGCGCGGGATGTACGTGTCTTCATCGGTGCCGAGCGTGATCCAGCGCAACTTGCCGTCGTTGGCTTCCGCCACTCCCAGTTTCACAACAGGATTCGGATCGCCGACCTTGGGATACTTCTGGTTGTCGACAGTAGGTTCTGTCGGGAGCAAGTCTGGAATGGGATAGGTCGGAACCTTCGTCTCATCCATGCGAAGAAAAACAATTTCTTTGCTATCTGGCGACCATGAATAATTGCTGCGAACACCCAGTTCTTCGGCGTACACCCAATCGATGTCACCGTTGAGGAAGCTTTCACTTCCGTCCTTCGTGAGTTGCCTTTCGCCGTTTCCGTTCACTAAGCGGACATACAGGTTGTGCTTGCGGAGGAAGGCGACATGGCTGCTATCGGGCGAGAACTGCGGATCGCCACTGGGATCAGGCGAGGAGGTGAACTGCACTGCAGTTTGCGTTCCGAGATCGTACAGCCACAGTTGACCGGCCGAATCGAACAGGATGTGCTTGGAATCCGGCCCCCACACGTAGGCGGCGACGTGATAACGGGTGAGGCGCTCTCTTTCGCGTTCGTTCTTTACTTTGTTAACGTCGGGCGCGAGCGCAGCTAGCTTGTCGGCACTGACCAGAACTTTCTTCTCGCCCGTCGAAGCATCGACATACCATAGTTCTCCGCCTCCGCCTTTCTGATCGCGCTCAATGTAGGTCAACTTTGTGCTATCGGGCGACCAGGTAACGTTCTCCGGACCGCGGCCACCGAGGCCTCCTGGCTGGAAGATTGCTTCTAACGTAAGCGGCTTGGTACCGGTCTGGGCTTGGAGAAGAACGGACGAAATCAGGACGAGCAGCGACGATACAACAGAGCGTAAGCAAAATATTTTCACGAGTCGAACCCCACAAGGAAGAAGTGGCACAAACGATTGAGTGTACACCGTGCCAGCGGCTGCGTGCACGGGTACCCCCGGCTCGCAGGCCGATTGAAGCGGTTCTAACGCTACATATCCCGCTCCACCGACTGCCATGTCTGGGGAGGCGACGCCAAGAGTGGCGACGGAGTGGCCAAATCGCATGTTAGAATTTAAATAGACTTCTGAATGCTTCCAGACATCGAAAAACTGCTGCGGCTGCAAGAGGCGGACAAGGAAATCAAGCGCCTGCAGGATGAAGTTGCGGAGCTTCCCAAGCGGGTCGCGGGTATTGAGCAGAAGCTGGCGGGAACCAAAGCCCAGCTGGAAAAGGCACAAGCCGCGATCAAGGCGGACGAAGGGACCAAGCGTAAGCACGAATCCACAATTTCTGACCTGCGCGGAAAAATCTCCAAATATCGCGATCAATCCCTCGACGTAAAGACCAATGAACAATATAAGGCGCTGCTGGGCGAAATTCAGTTCGCGGAGAAGGAAATTGCGGCGACCGAGGACAAGATTCTGGAATTGATGCTCAATGCGGACGCGCGCGAGAAGGAAGTAAAAGCCGCTCAGGTAGAGCTCAAAGCCGAGACAGCCGAGATCGAAAAAGAGAAGGAGCAGGCTCGCCAGCGTACCGCGGAAGACGAAAGGCTGCTGGCGGAATGGCGGGGCAAACGCGATCAGCTTCGCAGTGGAATTGATGCCGACCTGCTGCGGCAATATGAGCGAGTTTCAAAATTCCGGGGCACTGGCATTTCTGAAGTGCGGGATCAGAAGTGCACTGCTTGCCAAGTGATGTTGCGGCCGCAGGTATATAACGATATCCGCTCGGGCCAGCAGATTGTCTACTGTGACTCCTGCCAGCGCGTTTTGTACTTCGATCCCAAGGAAGAAATGGTCGAACAGAAGCCGAGCGTGCATCGTCCGCGGCGGCATCATCCCAAGATCGACGCGCATCAGGCGTGGTACCACCGTTCGAATTATGGCGAAGCCGGAGAAGTCTACGTCTGCCTCAACAATGAGCATGGCCAGTCGAGTCGCCGCATCTATGAGATTCATACCGGTCGGCAGGTTGGTGACGTTCTAATCCGAGAAGGCGATTACCGTCAGGCATTCCCCGAGGATATTACGGGTGCGACCCGACTGAATGGCGAGTGGGATATTGAAGAGCTCGATGCCTGGGGAAATGAAGTGCCGATGGTTGTGCTGGATTCTCTACATGCCGATCTTGAGCTGGCCCGGCACGAGATGAGTACCCACTCTGCAGCGAAGCACGAGGTTCCGGCAGCCGCGACCACTACGGAACAAGCGGCGAGCTAAGGCACCCGTCGGTTTTGCTTCATAATCGCGGCCGCAAGGCTGCAAATCCTGTCACGCAGGTATTCATTCGAGGCATTACCATGTCCCCATGCACGCGACCTCCCAGTCTTCAACCCCGCCCAAGGTCAAAATTTCGCCGCGCGGCGCCGCGCGGCTGAAATCCGGACATGTGTGGGTCTATCGTTCCGACATTCTTTCTGGCGACGGGATCCCTCCCGGCTCGATCGTCACCGTTTCTGACCAGCGCGGCAAGCCGCTCGGAACGGCTCTTTATTCCAGTTCCTCGCAGATTGGGATCCGGCTGATTTCGCGCGAACCGGTGACCGACTTTCCCGGACTCGTGCGGCAGCGCATTGCCGATGCAATGGCCTATCGCGAGCGCTTTGTCTGCGGTACGAATGCCTGCCGCGTGGTTTTCAGCGAGGCTGATTTTCTTCCGGGCTTAATAGTCGACCGCTACAACGATCTGCTTTCGGTCCAGATACTGACGCAGGCGATGGACGCCGATCCCGTGCGTGAGGCCGTCATTTCTGCCCTCAAAGAGCATTTCACTCCGGCTGCCATTGCAGAGCGCGTGGATCCTCGCGTGCGTGAACTTGAGAGTCTCCCGCCGCGGCCCTCCGGGCTGCTTTACGGCGACAAGTCATCGACGATTTTCACTATGAACGACGTACAGTTCCACTACGACGCCCTCGAAGGGCAGAAGACGGGAGCATTTCTCGATCAGCGAGAAAACTATGCTGCCGCTGCCC
>Ga0335074_10010347_pt1 | contig 13049 bp, 9 predicted proteins | sample Lox_Sample_23_FD_206715 | JGI IMG/M metagenome (GOLD analysis project Ga0335074, IMG submission 206715) | Soil microbial communities from Loxahatchee National Wildlife Refuge, Florida, United States - Lox_Sample_2.3 | ecosystem: Environmental > Terrestrial > Soil > Wetlands | place: USA: Florida...
GGCGGCCTGGGACAACCGCGCCGAGGTGGACGGGCTGCCGCTGTTCGGTGCGGATTGGACCCGCCCGGTCGCCGCGCCGGCAGGTTTGGAAACCTTTTCCCAGCTCGCGGACTGGTCGCTCGCATCGTCGCCGAACCAGAGCCACGATCTCTCGGTACAGCTGAGCGGGTGGATGCTGCTCGAGGCCGATCACCAGCTCACCTCGGCCGGGCACTGAGCCCGCGGCGCCCCCGGCCGCGCGGCGTTGACTGGACCGCATGAAACCCGCCAGCAACGCCATCTCAAGCAGAGAAACGAGAGTGATGACGTCGGTGGTGGTGATTGGTGGCCCGGGCAGCGACACAAGCCGCGACCGCGACGAAATGCGACTGACTTGTGAGACTCTCGTATGCGTCTGTTTCAAGACAACGTGGGCGGCGCTTCCTGGATGCCCGGCGTCATGGCATCGCCTCAGCCCAGGCGATATGCCCCTCGAAGCCAAGCGATTTCGCCATGTCGCGGTAGCGATCCCGCAAGTCCGCGTACGCCGCGGCATCGCCACGAGCCCGCGCCAGCAGTGCACGCAGCCGCAACAGCCAAATGTCGGGTATTACCAGACCCTCTTCGGCTGGCGCAGCCGCTAACCGCTCGATCGCGGCCTCAGCTTCGGCCACCTCACCGCCGCCGCCGCGATCGAGCAGTGTCTCCACCAGAACACCCGTCGCGGGAATGCCCCACCCCAGCAGCTGTCCCTCGCGGAATAGCTGGTCGACGGCGGCCCGCATGAGCGGAATGGCCCCATCGCGGTCTCCACACCGAGCCCGCTCACGAGCCGAGTACACCTCGACGATCGGTCGATCGCCCAGGAGGTATCCCCGGCGCAGCAACACCTCGCTGACCTCCGACAGGAGCTTCTGTCCGCGGTCACGCTCCGCATCGGTGTGGCGGTGCACCAGCGCAACGCCCAGCGTCAGCCGGGCGTGGGTCAACGTGACGTCATCACCGGATCGTTCGGCAACCTGTAGGGCATCCTCGATCTCGCGCACCGCGGAATCGTCGGGCCGCAGCGCGCCACCCGGTATTCCCGGCCAGTAGACGTAGGCGACGTAGGCGGCGTAGGTCACGGGGTCGGCGCTGCGGGCCATGGCCAGGCCATACGGCAGGTCATCGCGCCATCCGGGACGACCCAGGCAATAACGGGCAACAGCTCGTGACGTAAAGGCGGCCGCTAACGGAGACCCGACAATGAAGTTGCCTTTCGAGGGATCACCTTCGGCCAGTTCGATGACACGCTGTGACCACCGCAGCACGTCAGACCACTCGCCACTTTCAGCCTTGGCGTAGACCAAGGGGAACGACAGCCCCACGGTCAAGGTGGGATCGCCGAGCGACTCGATGAGGACCCAGGCTTCCGATGCCAGCTGCGACGCCTGGCGCATCCGGGACTGATACGCGTGATCGATCACCAGCCCCGCCATCCCGATGGCCAGTGACGCCTTGTCCCCGGCGGCGGTGCACAACTGCCGCAATTCATCAAACCGCTCACCGGCCACATTCTCATGGACTCGAAAGGCGATCCCGCACAACATGGTGCGCGGGGCGATGCGCATGGCTGCCCGGCTGGTTTCATCGGTGGGCAATGCGTCGGCGATCGTTTGCGCACGCTGCCAACTCGCCTGCGCCGCAGTGAGGTCACGGTTGGTCGCCCACGTTGCCGCGCGCATGTGCCATGCGAAGGCGGCGTGCAAATCACCGGCGGCCTCCAGATGTTCGGCGATCAGCGCAGCATTTTCATCCGCCGAGGCCGGGCTCCGGGCTTCGATGGCGGCGGCCAGCCGCCGATGTAGCTCGGCGCGATCCGATTTGAGCTGTGCTTCGTAGGCCACGGTGCGGATTAGCGGATGGTGGAACACATACGTGGGATTGCCGGTGAACGTGATCTGATCGATCAACTCACCGCCGACCAGATCGTCTAGGAAAGGATCAATGCCCAGCGTTTCCAACAGGTCCCGGCTGAACTTCAAGCCGATGACCGCTGCTGCACTCAAGGTGCGCTTGGCTGCCGGGTCAAGGCGGTCGATGCGCGCGGCGATCGTTGCCTGCACGGTGGCGGGCACGCTCACCTCCGCGGCCCCGACCGTCGACACGTAGGCGCTGCGGTTTCCACGCAGGACACCGCGCTCGGCCAGTTCGCGCACCATCTCCTCGGCGAAAAACGGATTTCCGGCAGCCCGCTCGGCGATCGTGGTGGCCAACCCGCCGACCGAGGAGTCCGGCCCCAGCAGCTCCGAGACCAGTGCTGCGGTCTCCGAATCACTCAGCGGCGCAAGGGCTATGGTTTTGGCACCGGCCACCCGGCTCAACGCGCCTTGGTATTCGGGGCGGTAGGTGACCAGCACCAGCGAGGGCGTCTGCGGGATCACCGCCACAAAGTCGGCAACCAGGGAGTCGCTGACCTCGTCGATCCAGTGCACGTCCTCAACGACATAAACCGCCGAGGCTTGGCGGGCCAACGACGCGGCATTGACCAGGGCCGTCAACCGCCGCCGTCGGGCATCCGGATCAATCTTGGGCAGAACGACATCGGGATCGCCGATACCCAACAAGTCCTCGAACAGCAGCACATCCTCGGGGTCGGCATCAGGAGCTTGAGCCCGCACCCGCGCACGAGCCACTGGCTCGTCCAGCCCGCCTACACCGGTGGCTGCGCGCAACAGTCGAGCCACCACCTGGAACGGGATGTCTCTGGCATGCGATTCGCAGTACGCCGTGAACACCTCCACACCCCGCGCCGCGGCCATCCCAGCGACCTCGCGCACCAGGCGGCTCTTGCCAATCCCCGGGGACCCCACCACCGTGACCACCGAGCCCTGACCCTCCATAGCGCGTTGCAGAAGGGCCTCCACAGCGGCCATCTCCCAGCGCCGGCCCACCAACGCCGACTCAGCACCTGCGGCACGGCGATCCCGATCCGACACCCCCAGCAGCCGATGGGCAGCCACTGGCTCGTCGGCACCCTTGATGCGGACCATCTCCGGTGCACCAAGCGCCGCTGCTCCATCAACCAGCCGCGCGGTGGACGCGCTGAGCATCACCGCGCCGGGCGGCGCGACCGACTCCATCCGCTGCGCCATGCCGACTTGCTCACCGACAGCGGTGTAACCGAACGGCCCGGAACCGATTTCGCCTGCGATCACCTGACCGGAGTTCAGGCCCACCCGCAGCCCCAGGTCCACGCCGTCGCGGGCCTTGACATCGCCCGCAAGCCGCTTCGCCTCCTCCTGAAGGCCCATCGCCGCCAGACTGGCGCGAACGGCGTGGTCCTCCAACGCCACCGGCGCACCGAACACCGCCATGATCCCGTCGCCAGTGAACTTGTCCACCGTGCCGCCGTACCGCTGCACAACGGCGGCACAGAGATCGGCTAGGGCGGCCATAATCTCGCGAAGCCGCTCCGCGCCGACCGCAGAGGCGATGTCCATCGAGTGGACCACGTCGGCGAACAGCACCGTCACCTGCTTGTACTCCGCGCGGGCATCGCCATCGTTAACTGGCGCGCCACAGCCGTGACAAAACCGGGCGTTCTCTACAGGCTCGGTGCCACACATCCGGCACGCTGCCACGGCCGTCACCCGACCTCCGCCAATCCCGGCCCCCGGTTCTCACAGGATAGGCGATTGGAGACTTCACGAGGCCTTGCTGGCTTCACAGTTCGTAATGTCGAGACGAAGTTTTGACACTCTCGTACGTCGTCTATTTCGGGACACTGGGATAGCTCATCGGCCCGACCGCCGTCATGGCATCGCCTCGGCCCACGCGATATGCCCCTCGTAGCCAAGCGTTGTCGCCATGTCGCGGTAGCGATCCCAATAGTCGAGATAGCGGGTGTCGTCACCGTGGGCACGGGCCAGCAATGCACGCAGACGTAGAAGCCACACATCACGGATCACCAGCCCGTCGTCGGCTGGCGCGTCCGCTAAACGCTCCATCGCAGCCTCGGCTTCGACCAGGTCACCGTCGACCCCGCGATCGAGCAGTGTCTCCACCAGAACACCGGTTAATGGAATGCTCCATTCCAACAGCCCTCGCTCACGAAACAGATGGTCGGTGGCGGCGCGCATGAGCGGTATGGCGTCATCAAGATCTCCACGCCGAGCCTGCTCGCGCGCCGTGTAGGCGTCGACAAGCGGCAATTCGCCCAGGTTATGCCCCCTGCGCAGGAAAACCTCGCCGACCTCGGCCAGCAGCTTCCGTCCGCGGTCGCGATCCGCGTCGCTGTGACGGTGCACGAGTGCGGTGCCCAGTGTCATCCGGGCGACGGCCGTCGCGAGGTCATCACCCGACCGTTCGGCATTTCGCAGCGCATCCTTGATCACACCCACCGCGGCATCGTCGGCCGCCAGAACCCCACACGGTATGCCCAAGTTGTAGGCCCAGGCGACGACCACGGCGTGGGACAGCGGGTCGGTGATCCGGGCCAAGTCCGCGCCGTGCCGCACGTCGTCGCGCCATCCAGCCCAACCTAGGTGATAACCGGCGATGCCCCGCGACACGATGGCAACCGCCAACGGAGACCCGATCACGAAGTTGCCCTTGGACGGGTCACCGTCGGCCAGGTCGATGACTGCCTGTGACCATCGCGCCATGTCAGACCACTGGGCGCTCTCAAGCGCGGAGTAGATCAAGGACGCGGATAGCCCCACCTTCAAGGTTGGGTCGCCGAGCGACTCGACGAGCGCCATGGCTTCCGATGCCAGCTGCGACGCCGTGCGCATCCGGTCGTGGAAGGCGTGATCCACGACCAGCCCCGCCATTCCGATCGCCAGTGATGCCTTATCGCCGGCGGCTGTGCACAACTCACGCAGCTCCTCGAAGCGTTCGCCGGACACATGTTCATGTACCCGCCAGGCGACTCCGCACAACATGGTGCGTGGCGCAATGCGCATGGCTGCGCGGTCGGGGTACTCGGAGGGGAGGGCGTCAGCAATCACTTGGGCGCGTTCCCAACTCAGTCGCGCCGCGGCGATATCGCGGTTGGTCGCCCAGCTCGCGGCCCGCATATGCCAGCCGAACGCGGAGTGCAGATCGCCGGCGGCTTCGAGGTGCTCGCCGATCAGGGCGGCATTTTCGTCGACGGAATTCGGCTGCCGCTCTTCAATTGCGGCGGCCACCCGCCGGTGCAACTCGGCGCGATCCGATTTGAGCTGAGCCTCGTAGGCGACCGCGCGAATCAGCGGATGGTGGAACACATACTCGGGTTCGCGGGTGAATTTGACCTGATCGATCAACTGGGCTGCCAGCGGTTCGGCAACGGCGGTTTCCGCGCCTAGCTGGGTCAGCAGGTCCAGGTTGAACCGCGACCCGATGACCGCCGCTGCGCTCAACGTTCGTTTCGCTTCTGGCGCAAGCCGATCGATGCGCGCGGCGATGGTCGCCTGCAACGTGGCGGGCACGCTCACCTCGGCAACCTCTGCCGTCAGGATGTATGCCCCAGTCTCTCCTACCAACTCACCGCGCTCGGCGAGTTCGCGCACGATTTCCTCGGCGAAAAACGGGTTACCGGCGGCCCGATCGGCAATTGTCTGGCCCAGCCCGCCGACCGAGGGGTCCGGCCCAAGCAGATCGGCGACTAACGCTGCGGACTCTGAATCGCTCAGCGGCGCAAGGGCTACCGTTTGCGCACCTGTCAACTGGGTCAACGGGCCGCGATATTCGGGTCGGTAGGTGATCAGCATTAGCGCGGGAGTCTGCGGGATTACGGTGAGGAAGTCGGCCAGCAGCGACTCGCTGACCTCATCGATCCAATGGGCGTCCTCAACGACGTATACCGCCGGGGCTTCGCGGGCCAATTGCGCGGCATTCACCAGGGCGGTCAACCGCCGCCGACGGGCATCGGGATCGATTGCCGGTGATGGGACATTCTGGTCAGCAATGCTCAGTAGGTCATCAAGCAGAAGCAAGTCTTCGGGGTCTGCGCCGGGAACACGGTCGCGCACTTGATCGCGAGCGGTCTGCCCGTCGAGACCCTCGACACCAAAGGCCGCGCGGAGCAGGCGCGCGACGACGTGGAAGGGGACCTGACTGGTATGCGACTCGCAAAACGCGGTGAACACCTCCACGCCACGACGACGGGAGATCGCAGCCACCTCGCGCACCAGGCGGCTCTTGCCGATGCCAGGTGAGCCGACTACGCCGACCACAGCGCCGTCGCCGTCGACTGCGCGGTCCAACAAGCCCTCGACGGCGGCCATCTCCCATCGCCGACCAATAAAATTCGACTCAGCACGCCCGACAGCGCGACGCCCCTCCGGCACGCCCAGCAGCCGCTGGGTGCAGACCGGTTGATCGGTGCCTTTGATGCGGACACGCTCAACCTCACCGAGAGTCGCTGCGCCCTCAACAAGTCGCGCGGTCGACGCGCTGAGCATCACCGCGCCCGGCGCTGCCACCGACTCCATCCGTTGCGCCATGCCGACCTGCTCACCGATAGCGGTGTAACCGAACGGCCCTGAACCGATCTCACCGGCGATCACTTGACCGGAGTTGAGACCAACGCGCAACCGCAGGTCGACATCATCGCGGTGTTTGACATCGGCGGCCAACCGGGCAGCCTCCTCCTGAATACCTAGGGCCGCCAGACACGCACGAACGGCGTGGTCCTCTAACGCCACCGGCGCACCGAACACCGCCATGATCCCGTCACCGGTGAACTTGTCGACCGTGCCGCCGTACCGCTGCACAATCGCCGAAGCGCGGTTGACCAACTCGGTCATAATCTCGCGCAGCCGCTCCGCCCCCACCGCTGCCGCGATGTCCATCGAGCGCACCACGTCGGCGAACAGCACCGTCACCTGCTTGTACTCGGCGTGCTCGGTGGTCTGCGTGAGCCGGGTACCGCACTCGGCGCAGAACTTGGCCGTTGGGCTGGACTCAGCGCCGCAAGAAGCACAGAACGGCCCCGGCGCGGTCACTTCACCGCCGCTATCCCGGCTGGGATCCACGTAAGTATGGTTTCACCGCTGGTCGGCCATTTTCGTCATATCGCCGTTCATCTCTGACACGAAGTTTCGAGACCGTCATATGTCGTCTATTTCGAGACGGCGTTCAGTTCTGTTCGGGCCTGGTCAATTTGGTGGTATGCATATGTCACCATTGCGGCGGTAGTCATCGTCTCACCCGAGCGGGCGTGTGATTCGTGGGTTTAGCCGACGCAGTCCGGAATGCAGCCTTCCGTGTGAAAATCTGTGTGACATCACCGTTCGACAATCATGAAACCGCAGATCGATGACAGTCGCAGACTTACCGGGGGTACGCATGTCGTACCCAAACGATCCACGCTGGCACCGCTAGGGATGACGGACGGTGGACACACAGCTATTAGTGGTGGGCGCCGGGCCGTACGGATTGTCGACGGCAGCCTTGGCGCTCGAGCACGACATCGACACCGTGGTGCTTGGTCGGCCGATGGACTTCTGGAAGACCAACATGCCCGCCGGAATGTTCCTGCGGTCCGGGCTCGATTGGCACCTTGACGCTGCGGGGATTCATACACTCGCGGCCTATCTCGAGGAGTGCGCGATCGCGGCTGGCGATGTCGACCCCATACCGATCGGCGTCTTCCTCGGCTATGCCCAGTGGTTCCGGAGGGCGAAGCGGATCGAGGTTCGCGAGGAACTCGCCGTAGACCTTGACAAGCGCGACGGCCGCTTCACGGCGACGCTGGAGAACGGCGAGCAGATAACCACGGACGCGGTGGTCTGCGCGCCCGGGATCCGGCACTACACGACGGTCCCGCACTGGGCATCCGATGTGCCACCGGGGCGGGCGGCTCACACATGCGATCTCGTTCGATTCGATGAGATGGCCGGACAACGCGTCCTTATCGTCGGCGGCCGGCAAAGCGCATACGAGTGGGCTGCTCTCGCTCGGGAGCATGGCGCCGCTCGAATCGACATCGTCCACCGCCACGACATCCCGCGATTCGAGCAGGTGAGCTGGCGCTTCGTCGACGAGCACGTGCAGCGGACGCTGTCGGTGCCGGGGTATTGGCGCAAGCTCGCCACACGGCAGCAGCGGCAAATCACGCAACGGTTCTGGGAGGTTGGGCGCTTGACGCTCGAGCACTGGCTGACGCCCCGGCTGGATTGGGAGGGAATCCACCGTTGGCCCAATGTCGAGGTCGTCCGGTGCGGTGCAGCGGCCTCGGGCGAGGACGTGGCTGTGGCACTGTCCAGTTCGGAGCAGCTGAACGTCGATCGGGTGGTCTTCGCATCTGGTTACCGCGCAGACCTATCCCGGGTCCCGTATCTGGCGACCGTTCTGGATCGAATTGAAATCCGGGATGGCTTTCCGACCCTTGACGAGAGGTTCGGGTGCACCCTCAAAGGGCTCTACATCACCGGCTTCTCGGCGACGCAAGACTTCGGGCCGTTTTTCGGTTTCGTGAAGGGATCAGCAGCATCCGCCACACTCATCGTGGGCGACCTACTGTCGAGGAATTGAGACCAATCGAGCCACGGTGACTATCGCGGGGTCCGGATGACAAAGGCGTCTGTGCTTTCGTCGTAACCGACCGTTTCGTCCACGAACAGTTCCCCAACCATGTGGCCGTCCTCAGCAACCGCAATGAAGGTCGCTTCCTCCTGGTCGTATCTCACCGATCCTTGCACGAACATCGCCGCAACCTCATGCCCATCGGCTCCGAAAACGACAAGCTTCAAGCCTCCAGCATTCTTGACGTACTGCGCCAATTCGGCACGTGTCATGACCATCGCTGGGATTCCTTTCTGCTGGTGCTTTGATTGCAGCGCAGTATTCCCGAGACCAGAACCCAATGTGGTCGGAACAGACCCGAGGGCAACGCCGTGGCGCCGATCGGGCCGCGAGCACGTCTTGCGAGATCGGCGCACACTGGAAGGGTGTCTACGTTTCATCGCCTATAAGCCGCCCGCGGTCGCCGAAAAGTATCGACGGCTCTTGCCGAGGCGGAAGTGGAGGACATCATGATCATCTTGTACGCACTGGCCGCAGCGTTCGGCCTTGGGTTGCTCTGTCTGGGCACAAGCTTTCGGGTCATCAAGCAATTCGAACGAGGCGTCGTCTTTCGTTTTGGACGCGTGCAAAGCAGTATCCGTGGACCGGGGCTCACGCTGCTGATGCCGATCGCGGATCGCCTGCAGAAGGTGAATATGCAGATCATCACGATGCCGGTGCCCGCGCAGGACGGCATCACCCGCGACAACGTGACCGTGCGGGTGGACGCAGTCATCTATTTCACTGTTGCGGATCCGGTGCGTGTGGTCGTCGGCGTTCAGGACTACGTGTCCGCTATTCGCCAGGTCGCGCAAACATCGCTGCGTTCGATCATCGGCAAAAGCGACCTGGACGACCTACTCAGCAACCGCGAGCGGCTCAATCAGGGCCTGGAGTTGATGATCGACAGCCCCGCATTGGGCTGGGGTGTTCACATCGACCGCGTGGAAATCAAGGATGTAGTACTTCCGGATTCGATGAAGCGGTCGATCGCGCGCCAAGCCGAGGCGGAACGTGAGCGACGGGCTCGGGTGATCACCGCAGACGGCGAACTGCAGGCGTCGGAAAAGCTCGCCCAAGCGGCCGAGACGATGACCGCGCACCCGGCTGCGCTTCAGTTGCGGCTCTTGGAAACCGTGGTCGAGGTCGCCGCGGAGAAGAACTCCACCCTGGTGCTTCCCTTCCCCGTCGAACTGCTCCGGTTCTTGGAGCGATCAACACCGCAAGCATCCGGGAGCCCTGACGACCACGCCGCGACTTTGAATAGCGAGATGCCGAAGCTGGACCCGCCACGGGTTCCCGATGACGCCAGCGGTCTGGACGTCAACACACGCATCGCGAGTCTGTAGCGTTCGAATTACCTACTGGCCCAACAAAATCTCACGAGGCCACGGTGTGGCTATGTCGCGGCGTGCCCGGCCCGCGCAGCAGCGCGTCGTGAGGCTTCTGTGTGCTCGGCAGCGGTGACGACCACCGCGTCACACCCGGGGTACACCGTCGTCTCGTGCCCGTTCACCAGCCAACGCACCACGTATGGCGGAGAGCCGTCTTGAGAGCGCACCTCGATGATCTCGGCATGTTGCTCATGCCGTTCGGTGGTTGTGCCCTTGACCACGAGGTAGTCGCCGACATTTGCCTTCATCGCCCGCTCCGTTCCCGTCCTGGTGAGGCCCCGGACCCCTCCATCCTGCGCGCGTTCGTCACGTAACGGAAGCGTGATTAGCTACCGGAGAGGCATCCCGTAACACCGCGGCAGAGAGGATTGCGATGACGAAGATCTACTACGAGTCCGACGCCGACCTGTCGGTGCTGGACGGGCGAACGGTTGCCGTCGTCGGGTACGGCAACCAGGGCCGCTCATGGGCCCTGAACCTGCGTGACTCGGGCCTTGATGTGGAGGTCTTCACCCAAGCCGACGACTCCCGGGACCAGGCCGAGGCCGAGGGCTTCACCGCGCACGAGATCGAGGCCGCGAGCGAGTGCGACGTGATCTGCACCCTCATACCCGATGACGTCATCCCGGAGCTGCCCATCACGCCCAAGCCCGACGCGCTGTGGGTGCTGGCCTCGGGCTACGCGGCGGCTTTCGACCGGATCGACCCCAACTGCGACATCGGCATGGTCGCTCCGCGGATGCTCGGTCCCGAGGTGCGGGAGTGCTACGTGGAAGGCGTCGGGTTCATCACCGCGCTCGGTATCCAAAAGGACAACACCGGGACCGCTCTGGCCCGCACACTGGCCGTCGGACGGGCTGTCGGCGGCTTGCGCCAAGGCGCCATCGAGATGACGCCGCGCCAGGAGGCCGTCCTCGACCTCGCGATGGAGCAGCTGTTCGCCCCGGCCATGGCCCGAGTCTCCACGAGCTTCGTCGCGTTGATGGCCGGGGCCGGCATCCCGTTCGAGGCGATCATGACCGAACTCATGCTCTCCGGCGAGATCGAGCGGAACTACCGGCTGCTGCGGCTGGAAGGCTATGCCAATCAGATGCGCTACCACTCGCCGACCAGCCAGTACGGCCAGATGTCGCGGGCGGGTCGCTACGACGGCATCGACGTCGCCGCGGTGATGCGCGAGGTGCTGAGCGAGATCGAGTCGGGCAAGTTCGCCGACGAGTGGGAAGCCGAGCGTGACGCGGGCTATCCGAACCTACAGCGCCTGCGTGCCGAGAAGCTCAGCCCTGAGGTCGTCGCTTTCGAGGAGGATCTGCGCGCCCGCCTCGGCGAGCGAGCACGCGGGATTACTTGAGGCACTGGCCCGCATCGATCGGCAGTGTGACACCGGTGATGTAGCGGGATTCGTCCGACGCGAGGAACAGCACGGCGTTGCTGATGTCCTCCGCCTCCACCCACGGGATCGGCAGCGTGTGGAACGCCTGGCAGAACGGCGCCAAATCGTCGGGGCCGGGGTTCTCCAGGTCGGGGCGGACCATACGGTAGAGCCCCTCGTTCAACAGCATTGGAGTGTCCACGAATGTGGGGTGGATGGAGTTGACGCGGATCATGTGCTGACCCAGTTCGACCGCGAACGCCCGCATGAGGCCAACGACACCGTGTTTCGAGGCCACGTAATGCCCGAGAAGGAGATTGCTGTAGGCCTTGAACCCGTTGACCGAGCTCGTCAGCACGATCGAACCCCCGCGGCCGCCCGCCAATATATGGGGCACACCGGCTTTCACGGTCTTCCATACGCCTGACAGGTTCACATCGATCATGTCCTGCCAGTCGCTTTCGCTGACTTTGTCGAGGGTGCCGCCGTCGTCATTGCCGGCGTTGCTGATGCCCGCGTTGGCCACGATGACGTCCAGCCGGCCCAGCTGCTCCACCCCGCTGTCCACTGCGGCTTTGAGGGCGCCATAGTCACGTACGTCGATTTCGGCGGTGACAACGCGGCGGTTGTGGCCGCTCACCAGATCCGCGGTCTTGGCCAGATCCTCCGGCGTGGCCGGCGGGTTCAAGAATCCTTCGATCGGCTTGCAGATGTCGATGGCGATGATGTCCGCACCTTCTTGCGCCAATCGCACCGCATGCGCGCGGCCTTGACCGCGCGCCGCCCCGGTGATGAACGCGACCTTGCCTTCGACTCGCCCAGCCATGATTGCCTCAATTCTCGTTTCTTACAGCCAGGTTCATCTTCCGGTTTGCCAGCAACACGCGAATCGTGGTGATGTGCAGGATGATCGAGAACGGCACCATGTATGCCGGAAACAGGACCATCGGCCATTGGGTGAACACCGACGTCGGTGGGTGGGTGTGCACCACGGCGATAGCTTGGGATGCCAAGAACCCGGTTCCCGCCGCGCCGACGAAATCGAGAAGACCAAGCACCGACCATGCGATGGGAATACTGGTCGACGTCGACCAGATCAGGGCGATCACAGCGACGCAGGCAGTGATACCAACTGCGATGTCACCGAATGCGGCTGGGTAGGCGAAGAAGCGGGGAAGCTGGCCGCCGACCTGCAACACCAGGAACACGCATCCCAGCCAACGAGCGGTCTGTGTGATGAGCAGTTCGGCGAGCGTTCGCCGGTCGGCCAACAGCTCATCCAGCGAGGACGAGCGTGCCACCGCAATCGGTCCAATCACGATGAGCGCGAAGAAGAAGTAGACGAGCCACGGTGGCCGGCCGGGGCCATCGTGAAAAGCCTCCACCCGGGTGAACCCCGCTGACAAGCCGAACCAGACTGCGAACAACGCCGCTAGGGCACCCGCCAGCGTTAGCGACTCGGTGGTCGAACGGCCATGACGTATGGCAGCGCGATACATGATCACCGGCACCCACACGCTAAAGAGGACAGCTACCGAGACCACCAAGATGGTGACGGTCACTGGCACGCCGGGAATCGGATGATCCACCGCGTGCTTCTCAATCATCGCATCGCCCCGGCCCATTCGATATGCCCTTCGAAGCCAAGCGTTTTCGCCATGTCGCGGTAGCGATCGCGATAGTCCCGATAACCGGCCCCGTCGCCGTGAGCCTGCGCCAGCAGAGCCCGCAGCCGCAGCAGCCAGATGTCGCGTACTACCAGACCCTCATCC